>WNFH01003804.1_pt1 | contig 10785 bp, 10 predicted proteins | sample 5400411 | NCBI WGS metagenome assembly WNFH01 (sample SAMN13153347, study PRJNA577476) | soil metagenome | isolation source: 200 cm saprolite under Douglas fir tree site 2 hole 3 | place: USA:California | collected 2015-04-18
ACAAACCGGCCCCCACTAGCAGCACCAAAGCAACCGCCAGTTCCGATGTGACCAGAATTTTCCGTATGCTATGCCCCATCGTGCTCGCGGTTGTGCTCCGCCCGCTCTCTTTCAGGGCCTCGGCAACGTCCGCGCGAGCCGCGATCCATACCGGCGCCATACCGAACACGATGCCGGTCAGCACCGAGACCACGAGGACGAACAGCAGCACCCGTGTATCCATGTGAATCCCGCTCAGCCGCGCCAGCTTCTCCGGCCTCAGGGCCAGGAGCATGCTCGTGCCCCACTGCGCGAACAGCAATCCGGCCGCACCGCCGAGGACCGACAACAGTACGCTCTCTGTCAGCGTTTTCCGGATGAGCCCGCCGCGTCCCGCGCCCAGCGCCGCCCGGATCACCAATTCCTGGCGCCCCGCAACCGCCCGCACCATCAGCAAGCTCGCGAAATTCGCGCACGCAATCAGCAGCACCAGGCCTACAGCTCCGAAGAGCACCAGCAGTGCCGACCGCACGTCTCCTACCAGCCATTCATGCAGCGGAACTAAATGCCTCTTCCGTTCTTTTTCTTCGGCCGGATACTGCTCCGCGAGCCGGCGGTCGATCGCGGCCATATCGGTCTGCGCCTGCGCGAGCCTGACGCCCGCCTTCAATCGCCAGTAGGTATGCATAAAGTGCACACCGCGATAAGCAGCCGCTCCCGGGTTGCCGACCCAGAGTGAAACGAAAACGTCGGCATGCTCCGCTGGCGGAGCAAAACTCGCGGGCATTACGCCGATCACCGTATAAGAGTTTCCGCCCAGGTGAATCGCCTTGCCCACCGCATGTGGATCGCTGCCAAGGTAGTTTTGCCAGAAATGGTTGCTGACCATGGCAAGACGCGGACCGCCTTGCACATCTTCCCCGGGCGAAATGATCCGGCCCAGCATCGGCTGCACGCCTAGCGTTTCGAGAAACCCCGCATTGATGAGCCCGACACGGACTTGCACAGGTTCGGTTCCGCCTGTGTAGTCCATCGGCTCGACGTTGATTCCGCCACCCTGTGAGAATGCGCGCACCTGTCTCTGGATATCCATCACGTTCGGCAGCGAATCGTTTTCCTTCATGACGACGAGTTGCTTCGGATTCTTGTAGGGAAGCGGGCTGAGCAGCACTCCATTGATCACACTGAATATCGCCGTGTTTGCGCCGATGCCGAGAGCGAGGGTGAGGATAGCGACAGCCGTGAAGCCCGGGGACTTGCGCAACATGCGGAAGCCGAGGCAAATGTCCTGCAGGAGTTGCTCGAGCCAAACGAAACTCCACACCTCGCGTGTCTCTTCTTTCATGCGCGTGACGTTGCCGAATTTACGAAACGCGGCAAACCGCGCTTCCTCCGGCGTCATGCCCCGCGCGATGTTGTCCTCGGTCTCTCTCTCGATGTGATCGCGAATGTCCCGGTCGAGGTCTTCCATCATTCTCTTGCGTCGTCTCATGGTTCTTCACCCGGCTGGCCGGAGAATCCGCGCGATCGCTGCTGCCAGCTTGTCCCACTTGCTCGTCTCGGCTGCCAGTTGCCTTCGGCCTTTGGGCGTCAGCCGGTAGAACTTGGCCCGGCGGTTGTTCTCGGACGTACCATCCTCGAACGAAATCCAGCCCCTCTTGATGAGCCGGTGCAGCGCCGGATAGAGCGAGCCTTGTTCGACCTGCAAGACATCATCGGAGTTGAACTCGATTGCCTTGGCGATGGCGTGGCCGTGGGCCGGTCCCAGCAGCAGCGTGCGCAGAATCAACAGGTCCAGAGTGCCCTGCAGCAGCTCGATGCGATCTGCCTGTTCTTTGGTAGACATTCTAGGTGAGGATACGCAACTTCCCCTAGAATGTCAAGGTGGCCAAGATCAGTAGGGGATTAGCGCCGCGCAAGACCAGAAGCAAGAGCTGGAATTTTTCGTCGGACGAGTCGATGCCCTGCGAGACGAAACGAGCTCTCACGACGCGATGGCTTCCGGTTTGTCGGCAAACCGGAAGTAATCTTCGCCCCGATTTGTTCCTGCGGTCAGATCGTCAACCCCTTTACATTTCGTCGGAGATCACTCGGCGGTCTTCAATTCGCGAATCCAGATGTTCCGGTAGCGTACGGGATTGCCGTGATCTTGCAGGCCGAGCGGTAACTTTTCGGCGTGTGCTTTGTAGGACGGGCGCTCGCCGTGCGCTGTCGGTCCAGTCGGCTCCACGTTGTCTTGCACGAGCACTCCGTTGTGCAGCACTGTTACGCGAGCAGCTCGGAGGAGCTTTCCGTCTTTGTCAAAGCGCGGGCCGTGAAAAACAATGTCGTAGCTCTGCCATTGGCCGGGAGGGCGCGAAGCGTTGACGAGCGGCGGATATTGACCATAGACAGCGGAGGCCTGGCCGTCGGCGTAGGTTTTGTTTTCGTAGGAATCGAGCACTTGAATTTCGTACAACCCCATCAGAAAAACGCCGCTGTTGCCGCGCTCTTGGCTTTCGCCCTTGGTGGGTACTGGTTCGGCAAATTCGACGTGTAACTGGCAATCGCCGAAGGCTTCGCGCGTATAGATGTAGCCGGTCTTGGCCACGACTTCGGCGTAGCCGTTCTCGATTTTCCATTTTGCCGCACTTCCGTCCTTGTGCGCCCATTTCGACAGATCTTTGCCGTCGAAGAGCGTTACGGCGTCGGAAGGCGGGTGTCCCGGCGAATCTTGTGTGCTTGACGTACCGGGATCGATCACCCCCGGCAGCGGTCGATTGGGATCGTGAATTTTCCATCGAGTATCAACTTGTGCGTTACAGATTGCCGGCACACCTGCGAGGAGCAGAGCGCTGGTTGTAGCGAAGAGAATTTTTCTCATTGTTTGTACCTCATCACAGAGCGGGTTGGATTCTAACCCGGATTAAAACGGGCCGGGGCGCCCGCTGCGGTGGACGCCCCGGTTTTTCTCTTCGATAGAAAGCCGGCCATTAAAAATCTTCTTCAGTGGGCTGCGCCTTCGCGGATGCGCATGCCGTAGAAGGAACGGTAGACAAACACAAAAGAGACGACAAAAAAGACTGCCGCGAGAATGTGCGTCAGGGTTGTGCTGTGCTGTTCAGCGGTGAGTTGCACGGCCAGCTCGACGGCGAGCAGGCCGAAGAGCGTCGTGAACTTGATGACCGGGTTGAGTGCTACCGAAGACGTGTCCTTGAAGGGATCGCCAACGGTGTCGCCAATGACCGTAGCGTCGTGGAGCGGCGTGCCTTTCTGCTTCAACTCGACTTCAACGATTTTTTTGGCGTTGTCCCACGCGCCCCCGGCGTTGGCCATGAAGATGGCTTGATATAAGCCGAAGATGGCGATGGAGAAAAGGTAGCCGATGAAGAAGAAGGGTTCGACGAAGGCGAAAGCCAGCGTGGCGAAGAAGACCGCGATGAAGATGTTCAGCATGCCCTTTTGCGCGTACTTGGTGCAAATCTCGACGACCTTTTTGCTGTCGGCGATGCTGGCGGAAGCAGCCCCTTCCAACTTGATGTTGGCTTTGATGAATTCGACAGCGCGGTAGGCGCCGGTGGTCACGGCCTGCGTGCTTGCGCCGGTGAACCAGTAAATCATGGCGCCGCCAGTGATGAGCCCGAGGACGAAAGGCGCGTGAAGGAGCGAAAGATGGTTGACGTTTTCGGTTAAGCCTTTGGTGAGCGCCATGATGATCGAGAAGATCATCGTGGTGGCGCCGACGACGGCCGTACCGATGAGGACTGGCTTGGCGGTGGCCTTGAAGGTGTTGCCGGCCCCATCGTTGGCTTCCAGCAAGTGCTTGGCGCGCTCAAAATTCACATCGATGTTGTGATCCTTCTTGAGTTCTTGTTTGATACCCGGAATTTGCTCAATTAGAGATAGTTCATAAACCGACTGCGCGTTGTCGGTCACGGGACCGTAGGAATCGACCGCGATAGTCACTGGGCCCATGCCGAGGAAGCCAAAAGCGACCAAGCCGAAAGCAAAAACTGGTTCAGCAACCATCAGGTTGTGGAGCCCCTGCTGAGAAAAGAGGTAGCTGATGGACATCAGCAGCACCATCGAGAGCCCCAGGTAGTAGCCCGAGAAATTACCTGCGACGAAGCCCGACAGAATGCCGAGTGATGCTCCGCCCTCCTGCGCCGAAGTGACCACTTCCTTGACGTGGCGCGATTCGACGGACGTGAAGACTTTCACCAATTCCGGAATGATGGCGCCCGCCAGCGTTCCGCAGGAGATAATGCTCGCCAGTTTCCACCATTGCGTCGGGTCGCCGTCCAGACTCGGGATAATCCTTGAGGAAACCAAGTAGGTCAGCCCAATAGAGACAAATGAGGTAATCCAGACCAATGTCGTGAGGGGCGTCTCGAAGTTCATATCGTCCGCCTTGCCGAAGCGCGCTCTAGCGATGACGCCGTTAATGAAATAGGCGGCCGCGCTCGCGACCAGCATGATGATGCGCATAACGAAGATCCATACCAGCAGTTGCACTTGGATGGTGGGATTCTTTACCGCCAGCAAAATGAATGTGATCAGCGCGACGCCGGTCACCCCGTAGGTTTCAAAACCGTCAGCGGTCGGTCCGACGGAATCTCCCGCGTTATCGCCGGTACAGTCGGCGATCACGCCAGGATTACGCGCGTCATCTTCCTTGATCTTGAAGACAATCTTCATCAGGTCGGAGCCGATGTCCGCGATCTTGGTGAAAATTCCACCGGCGATACGCAGCGCGGCAGCGCCCAAGGACTCGCCGATGGCGAAGCCGATAAAGCACGGCCCGGCATAATCGCCCGGAATGAAAAGAAGGATAATGAGCATCATCAGCAGTTCGACGCTGATCAGCATCATGCCCACGCTCATTCCTGCTTCCAATGGAATCTGATTGATGGGAAAGGGCTTTCCGCTCAACCCGGCGAACGCCGTGCGGGAGTTCGCAAACGTATTCACGCGTATGCCGAACCACGCCACGCTGAAGCTTCCGCCCATGCCGACCAGACTGAAAAACAGAATGATCGGGAGCGTTGTGCTGATTGGTTTGCCTGGCACGGGAGCCAGCACGCCGAAGTAAAGCACAATCACAATGGCGATGAAGATCCATAGCAGCAGGAGGAACTTGCCTTGTGTGGTGAGATAAGTCTTGCACGTCTCGTAGATGAGCTCGGAGATATCGCGCATCGATTTGTGCACAGGCAGGTTCTTGAGCCGAACGTATATGGCCAATCCAAAACCAAGGCCAAACAGGCAAAACAGAATACCGAATAGGAGAAGCGTATGGCCGTCAATGTTCCCAAGGAATTTGACGTGGGAGAGGTCGGGAAGCTTCAAAGCAGCCTCACCGCCGGCTTCGTCGGCAAGAGCCGACGCGGCCCCAAGCAATGTGAGGACGGCCGCGGTCGCACCAAGCTTGGCGAATCTACATCTCAAGGACCAGGCATTTGCCAGCCAGGTAAGCATTCAGAATCCTCCATAGATCATTCATTCAAAGGGCATTCACAGGGCGTTTGCTTGCCGGGACAGCCGATTCCGGCACACTTTTTCGACCGAGCGCTGTTGGGCGCTACGGAAAACGAATTGTTCACATTCCACCAGGAAGAGGCCGCCGCGCGCCGGTCCCAGACTACCCCAAAAGGGGCCGACGAATCGCCCCGAAGACATGGCGCAAGGGCTGCACAAAACGCCGATTTATAACATTTTAGCAAAGGCCGGTCAAACCGGCCACCGGGTCAGAAAACGCAACATCACCGTATCGCGTCGGATACTGCATCGAGACGCGGATGCAAAGCGATGGTAACATGCCAGAATCATTCAAGGTCGATCGATTCTGGCTAGCCGGGGGGCCATGAGCAACAAACCAGTGTTGGATGCGGCGCGGAATGCCGCCGCGATGCGCGACCTGCGTCAAAACGGAAATGGGGCCGGATCTGAGGCTTCTGACCATGAGGATGAGCCAGCCGTAGAGTGGCGCATATGAGACATCATTTCTTCATTACAGGCACAGATAGCGGAGTCGGCAAGACTGTTCTTTCGGCGCTGCTCTGCGCGGCGCTCGATGCCGTTTTCTGGAAGCCAATTCAGACTGGTACGCTGGAAGGCTCGGACCGTGTGACGGTTATGCGGCTTGCGGGGATTGGCACGGATCGAACGCTCGATGAGGTGTACAAGTTCGTGCCGCCGGTTTCGCCTGACCTAGCGGCGCGGTGGGCGGGAGTAGAAATCGATCTGGGGCGCGTCAACATGCCCAGCAGCCTGATCAACGACTGGCTGATCGTCGAGGGTGCCGGGGGCGTTCTGGTACCCATCAGCCAGAAACAGTTCATGCTCGACCTTATGGTTAAGTTCAAATTGCCGGTAATTGTCGCGGCGCGCAGCGTAATGGGTACGGTGAATCACACGCTGTTGACACTCGCCGCGCTGCACGCGGCGGAACTGCCCGTGCACGGCGTGGTGTTGATCGGCGATCAGAATCGCGAGAACCGCGAAACCATCGAACGGTTCGGGCACGTCCGCGTGATTGGCGAAATTCCCAAGCTTCCCAATCTCCACCGCACCGCCCTCATGCAGGTCTTCATGAATCATTTCGATCGTGCCGCCTTTTCGCAATAATTGCGCGCACATCTTTCGGCTTCGCCGCGGGCCAATGCCAGACCTAAACAAGTCGCTGCTTTCTGATTGGAGGAGTTGCCTTTGGCCATGAGTTTGAGCGGATGGAAGCAGAAAGTCGTGGCGTTTGCGAGCGGGCTGGGCGCGCCGGGGCTCTTTCTTATTTCCTTTCTGGATTCCTCGGTGCTGACGTTTCCAATCATCAATGATTTGTTGCTCATCGAGTTGTCCATTCAGCATCCGGCGCGAATGCCGTTGTATGCGTTCATGGCGGCGCTGGGATCTGTGCTAGGTTGCGTGTTGCTGTATTTCATTGCGCGAAAGGGCGGGGAAGCGCTATTTCACCGGAAGGCTGGTGAGCACGCGCATGCCATTCGGCAGTGGGTGGAGCAGAACGGGTTTGTGGGAATGTTGATTGCAGCGCTTCTGCCGCCACCAACGCCCTTCAAAGTTTTTGTCTTTGCGGCCGGAGTGTTTGAAGTGCCGCTGTTTAGTTATACATCGGCGATCACGATTGCGCGTTTGTTCCGATACTTCGGAATTGGGTACCTGGCGATACGGTATGGGGCGGACGCGATGCCTTATCTCATCCACCACAAGCTGCAAGTGACGGTTTTTGTGATTTCATTAGTTACTGTGAGCTATGTTCTTTCTCGAGTGCTTCTTAGGCGGCGGCCGCCGTCTGGCAATGCTAACTAAGACCCCCCGGCACTTTGTATAAATATCAAAACAAGAGAGTTACGAGACGGATGAAACGGATTACTTCCGGTTGGCCGACGATCCGAGAGTTATCGCGTGGTGATTCGAATTGAAATGGCGAGCACGGCCACTTCCCCTTAGCCTTGTACGGTCAGTGGCTTGGACACGGTCCGGCAAGATTGAAGAAGAGGCTTGGAGTAGGTAGCAAATGCTTTGGTTCGTAGCGTGTTTATTGTTGGCGGCGGGCAGTCGCACGCGAAATCATTAACAACTTGTTGTAAGGGTATTCGAGTTCTGAGGCAGGTTTTCGTCTCTTGTGAGCAATCACTTTGAAACCCTTCGCGATCAGAATCCCCGTGAGCTCCTCAATCGAATAGAGACAAACCAACAGCCTCTTACCGGGGAGAAGCGGCTCTGCGAATTGGACCTGGCCCCTTCCCTCTTGTAGTGTCAGGCCGAAGATGCCGCCGATCACCAAAGCACTACGAATCTTTCCCAGCGTGGATTCGAAATCTTTCTGGACCATGTGAAAAAGAGAATATCCGGCCCACACCGCATCCAATCCGCCCACTTGGTAATCCAGATTTCGAATATCCGCTCTTCGGAACCGTATATCCGGATAGCGCCGTGTAGCCACCTCAATCATGCGGCTGGACAAGTCTACGCCTTCAACTTGGATGCCATGATCGAAGAGATACTTGGCCCCGCTTCCCGTTCCGCAGCCCAGGTCTAAAAGCCGTGAGCCCTTTTTCATCTGGTTGAGAAACTCGTCCAGAAACGGCCTGTCGGGATTTCCGGATTCATAATGCTCAGCGTACTCTTTTGCCAGAGCGTCATAAATCTCGATCACCGGCTCTTCCACGAGTCTCTGGCCATATTCTGAGGTTCGAACGATCCGACTCTGAACTGCCTTTGGTCTCCCGCGAGGAAGGCGTGTCATTTTCTCGCGATTCTCTCAGATTCGTACAGAATTTTGGATCCTGCGAATTGGATCGGCTCGTCGATTACATGAGCTTACGTCGTAATGCGCCCTTTAGCCCAATCGTCAGCATCAATGATCCTGCTTGCCGCGTATCAGTTTGGAGGCGAGCTCAGCGCCCATGATTCACCCCCAGGGTGGATTCACAGCGTAAAGGGCTTTCACGGCGTAATCGCCGGCGTTTCGCCAAACTTGTGACCGAGCGCTTGGAGATAGTTTTCTATGGTCTTTGTCTGGCTCATGAAGAGTGAAACGAAACGAAAAATTGGATTGTAAATCTCGCCGCGCTCGGTGATGCGGAGCTCGGTTCCGGAGCCTGCGGGCACGAGCTCGAAGGTCCAGGTGCCGCCGAATGGGAGATTGGGACCAATGCGTGTGACCATTTTGCCCGGCGTTCCTCCAGTCGGCGGCACCCGTTCGACGGCTTCGTAGGAAATCGCGTTGTGGGCATCGTGCTCAACCCACCTAGAGTGACCATCTCGCTCGGGCAAAGTTTCGACTCGCGCAATGTTGTGCCGCCAGGCCGGGAATCGGGCGAAGTCAGTGATGGCGTCCCAGACCATTTCGGGAGATGCGGAAAAATGTGCGGCACGCGTGGCGGTGTGCCCGCGCGGAAGCAGCCAGCCGATTACTATCATCAGCCCAATCAGCGCGAGAATTGCCGCTAAAAAGCACAAGGCTATGCGTATCGTAGATGTCCTCCCTCGAAGTCAGGACCGACCAGGATTCAGCCCACAATGACGGCGACTGCGGTCAACACTACCGCGTTATTCAGGATCCATTCGCGCCCGCCTCGCCTGATGAAGGAATGCTGAGGCTAACCGAACGGGCAATACCCAGTCGCCCTGCCTCAAGAGTGAACAGTGTCCTAATTTGACGGGCGCTTCATTTCAAGGCTACGGCAGTAGGATGCTTCGGTTGATAAAGGCCGACCTCGCCTCCACCGGGAAGCCGCATCTTCGTAATGGAACCCCATCGTGGTTCCAGAACTTCAGAGCACTTGACGCCCTTCTTTGCGAGGGAAGCCATTTCGGCTTTCAGATCGTCGCACATGAAATAGAGTTCGTGGGCGCCACTCTCATCGGACGGGTGGACTGCGGCTTCTCCCGGCGGCAGGGCGAAGATGAGCCAGCCATGACCCGCATCCACGGATTTGAAACCGAGGACATTGCGGAAAAATGCGCGGTCCGCCTCGGCGTTCTTACTGTAGACAATTACGTGAGCGCCGGAGATCATTTGCCCCTCCGAAGAAATGCCCGGAATTCCCATCAGGCCGCATGTTCCATGGCATCTCGAAAACCCAATCGAGATCAGATTAGGACACTATCCACCTTCGCGCCAGAATAGCGCAACAAGACTTTAAACCTTCAAGCTTTCGCGGGCTCATACTGGCCCTCACCCTTTTCGACGTGGCTCCAGTTGAGCTCTGCGAGATAGAGCTGATTGCCATCCGGATCTTCGAATCCGATGAAAGAGCCGGCCTTGCCTTCGTTGATGACGTCGCCCTGGAAACGGACACCCTTGGCTTTCAGTGCGCTAACAGCGTCGGGGAGCGAACCCTTCAATTGTAGCCCGATGGCCATTGACCCCTTTCGGCCGGCCGAAAATTCTAAAGAGGCCGGGTGAAGCCCGATGGTGAGTCCCGTTCCTGCCTCGATCGAAGCCCAGTGGTCGCCGAAGCGATAAGCGAGTTTCAGCCCGAGCGTCTCGGAATAGAAGCGAATGGCTCTGTCCATGTTCGAAACGTAAACGGTTACATTTCCGCCTGAGAACATCGTTTCCTCCTCTTGTTACCGCGAGGTTTGCCCAAGACTTGTAATTGTTCGACCAAGAATGGTAATAAGTAAAGAACCACTTTCGCACCGAAGGGTACCACTTTGAACTGCCCGGTGAACCCACCCATGTTGGCACTGAGGATCAAGCGGCAGTCGGCCTACCCGTTGTACCGCCAGCTATACAACCAATTGCGTCTAGCGATTCTCGAACAAAAGCTGCCCGCAGGAGCACGCCTTCCCTCCACACGCACTCTGGCGCGCACGCTCGGAGTCTCGCGGAACACGGTCCTCAACGCATATGAAGCGCTCTATGCAGATCGGTTGCTGGCGGCGCTCATAGGCTCGGGCACGCGCGTGAGCACGCCGCCGGACAGGGTCCGGCCGCTCGCCACGCCGATGCGGAGGCCTTTCGATTTGTGGGTCGCTCTTCGCGAAGCCCGCTTTCCCGCAACCTCGGTCAGTCTGCGCGACCCCGACGGAAACCCCGTGTACGTCCATCGGTGAACTGCTTGGCCACGCTGACTGGTCCACTTGCAGTGTTCGCCTACCAAACTAAACCATGCACGAGGATCGCGCTTACCAGCCGATTGTGGGCGGGGTGCCGGGCAATGCGGAGTGCGCCGGGCTAAACCGGCATGTTGTAGGGGATGCAAGAGCCCTACAGGAAAGGAAGTAGCGAATCCATCCTGACCTCGAGTCTTGCAGGCGTCATCGCGAGGTGACGCTTGAAGCGTAGACCAGAGGCATCGG
>WNFH01003805.1_pt1 | contig 10785 bp, 13 predicted proteins | sample 5400411 | NCBI WGS metagenome assembly WNFH01 (sample SAMN13153347, study PRJNA577476) | soil metagenome | isolation source: 200 cm saprolite under Douglas fir tree site 2 hole 3 | place: USA:California | collected 2015-04-18
CGAAAGGAACCAATTCGTATTATTGTTGATAACACCTTTGCGACCCCGTACTGCCAGCGCCCACTTGACCACGGAGCTGATATCGTCGTGCACAGCCTGACGAAAGATATCGGCGGTTTTGGCACGGACATGGGTGGAGCAGTCATTGCTCCACGCGACCTGCATAACCTCCTTATGTTCTATCGCAAAGACTTTGGTGGGGTGCTCTCATCCAAGAGCGCCTGGGCATTTCTCGTCTACGGGCTTCCCACCTTAGCGACCCGTATGGTCAACCAACAAAAGAGTGCGACGAAGATCGCCCAATTCCTGGAGCAACACTCGCAGGTGCAGCACGTGTCTTATCCTGGCCTAGAGAGCTTTCCCCAACGCCCCCTGGCTCTGCGGCAAATGGTCGATTACCGCGGCCAGTTCGCGCCCGGGTCGATGCTCTATTTCACACTGAAAGAGCAAGCGACAGGCAACCGACGCGCCGAAGCGTTTATCGATTACCTTGCCGAACATTCATATACGATCACGCTGGCGGTCAGCTTGGGACAGATCAAGACGTTGATTGAGAATCCCTATGGGATGACTCATGCAGCTCTCCCCGAAGAGGAAAAACTGGCCAGAGGCATCGAGCCCGGCGGTATTCGCCTTTCGGTCGGGTTGGAGGATTGGCACGATATCATTGAGGATCTTAAACGGGCGCTTGACTCCGTCAGCCGCATAGTCTGACGGAAGAAGGGAAGGTCCTAAGACGCACGAGATGAAGCTTTCTCTTCTTTGCTGCGACTCTGCTTGCCGCAGAACTGCGAAAAACGTCCCCCCTTTCTTCTTATTTTTGCAGAAATCCTTCTACAAAAGCCTGTATCCGCACCTCTTTTGCCGTATCTGCTCCGGCACGCATCATGCTCCTTAGAAATCACACGAGAGAGTTGTAAAAGCAGACAACACTCTCAGTTTTTCTGCGCAGGAGGTATCCCATGTCACTACAGAAGTTTTGTGAACGCCCGGTTGTCACCATTTCGCCAGAGCAGACGATTGTTGAAGCCTGTCTCCTATTACGAGAAAAGAACGTCGGCTGCCTGGTCGCCATAGAGGAAGAGAAGTTGCGCGGGATTCTGACCGACCGAGATATCGCCCTGAAGGTCAGCGGGGAGAAAAAGGATCCCCAGCGGACCAAAGTGCGGGAGGTCATGACCGCCAATCCGGCGCGCATTACCGTGAACAAGACTCTGCACGACCTGACTGCGCTCATGCACTCTCATCACGTGCGACGTGTGCCGATCGTGGACGGAGGTGATAAGGTCCTGGGAATGATTACTCTGGATGATCTCCTCATGCTGCTCGGCCAAGAGATGGCAGATATCGGACAGGGAGTCTCTGGCGCCTTGTTCCGCAAACCTGCGCCAGCCGAGGCCGAACAAGCGCCCCTGCCGTTGGAGTGGCTCATGTCCTACTTGTGAGCGCAAAAGCAGAGGCGAGGGACTAGTGGTCAGCAAGGGCGCGTTGCACATCTTGTCCCTTTCCGTGAACTCGGCCATATTGCTGGCAGCATGCTGATGCCGCTGCAGTATCTTTCATTTCTTGATCTCCAACACTACCGTCTGAGCTTCCTGCGCCGGGATTTCCTGGCCAGTTCGACGGTCGTTTTTCTCGATATTCCCCAGGGTGTGGCCTACGCGATCATCGCGGGATTGCCGCCGGCTATGGGACTGTATGCCGCCGCCGTGCCCGCGGTCATTGGCGCGTTGTTTCGCAGCTCGCGACATGTCGTGACCGGGCCCACTAACGCGCTCAGTCTTCTCGTAGGCAGCGCCGTGGCGGCGGAAGTTGCTCGCGGTGGCGCTCCCCCGGCGGAAGTGGGCGTCGCGCTCGCGCTCATGGTCGGAGCTATGCAGTTCCTCGCCGGCCTGCTTCGGCTCGCTGCTCTCGCGGACTACATTTCGCATCCGGTCGTGCGCGGCTACATTACTGGCGCGGCCGTCCTCATCGCGGTTGGCCAGTTCCCCAATATAACCGGCACGAGAGGCTCCAGCGGGCAGCTTGGGCACATGCTCGTAACCTGGATGGGAGATTTACCGCACGCCAACCCACTCGCCGTTGCCTTCGCGTTAGGGACCACCCTGGTTGTGATCGGGTTGCGCCGAATCGATCGGCGCATTCCCGGCTCGATTCTCGCCATGCTCGTCAGCATCGGCCTCGGCAGTGTGTTGCACTCGTACGGACGAGGGCTCCGGCTCGTAGCGGATCTCGCACCCATACCAGCCGGCTTCCCTCCCTTTACGGTTCCCCATCTTGAGCACTGGGTGACGTTGGCGCCTGCGGCGGTTGCCTGTGCTGTCCTTTCCTTGGTGGAGTCGAGTTCCGTGGCACGCGCGCTTGCCTCTCGTACCGGGCAACGGCTCGACATGGCGGCGGAATTTGCTGGCCAAGGACTGGCGAACATCGCTGCGGCTTTCTTCAGCGGGTATCCTGTGAGTGGAAGCTTGGCACGCTCGACGTTGAACCAGCAAGCCGGAGCGGTAAGCCGGCTCTCCGCAGTCTTTTGCGGGTTGCTGATGATCGCCGTGTTGCTCTTCTTGGGACCGGTAGTGGAAAAGACGCCGGTAGCCAGCCTCGCAGGATTGTTGCTGGTGTTAGCCAATGATCTCATTGATCGTGATCGCATCTGGATGACGCTCCGGGGCACGATGAGCGACCGGGCAGCGTTCGTGACAACGGTGTTGGGAACCTGGACGCTCCCGCTCGACCGGGCGATTTATCTGGGCGTCGGCATCAGCATCGTGTTGTTTCTGCGGCGCGCACGGCTGCTGACAATCCGCGAGATGATAATCGGCGAGAAGGGGCGGTTTCGCGAGATCGATCCCGAAGCGGGCGAGGCCGGACGATCCTGTTTGGCAATCCGCATCATGAATCTTACGGGACCGCTATTCTTCGCGGTTGCGGGTGAACTTGAGGCAGCGCTTGATTCCTTGGTCCGCAATCTCGCCGTGCGTGTCCTCATCCTGCGTCTGCGGCAGGCGCAAGACATTGATGTTACGACCGCTAGTATTCTCGAAGCAACCGCGCAGAAGCTCGCGAGTCAAAGCAGAACCCTTATTCTCCTTGGGGTACGCCGTCCGGCGCTTGCACTGCTCGAACAGACCGGTGTTACCGAACGGATCGGCCAGGAGAATCTCTTTCCCACCCAAGCCGGATGGTTTACGGCAATGGAGGCTGCGCTGCGACGGGCGCTAGCGCTGACCGGCGAGCACGCCTGTGGAAAGCAGTGCCCGCTGGCGGAATATCTGGCCGCTCAAGATGGGTTGCGGTCCGTCGCCGAGACCTCGACAACTGGCTAGGCACGGAGAAAAATTCGAACGCGGACCGCGTGAAAGCTTGGCAGCTACGCTGCTTGTTTGAAGGCCGGAGCGAATCGCGCCGCGCACCAGCGCCGGAGCCCCCGGCGCAGATAGTCCGGATCAAGCCCCAGGATGTGACAGATACTGACAAAGCTACACAGCCACGTCGGGTCATCCTGCACGATCCACTCTTCGGCCTCGCGAAACAGCCGCTTGCCCCGTCGGCTGGTGGCTGTAGCGTTTTTCATGTAGGTCTCAACAGCGTTCTCTAGCACAGCCCACAGCAAGCGACATTCCGGTTGCTGCTGGATGCGCTCGGCCACCGCTGGCGGCGGCACCGTCAGCGGAGAGGACAGGGAAAAATCAATCATCTCGGTCTGTTCGCTCATAAGAAATCAATTCCTGTTGTGAGTTGGCGGGCGCTGGGGGCGTCGCCCTTTTTGATCCTATCGGCTATGCGGCTTCGACCTGTAGAAAATCAAGTTCTACCGGGGTCGGCCGGCCAAATGTTTTTCCATAAATGTCTTGTGCCTAGACAGGGTTTTCCTCCCTCGGTTTCACGCCGAGCAGAGGGAGACGCTCAAGGCGCCCCCCTTGCTCTGGGTCACGTCGGGACCCGTGTGACGGACGGAAGAAAGGGAACGAGAAAAGAAGGAGTCTAAAGAATACAAAGAGTTAGACGGGAGAGGCAACAGAAAATTCACCGTTTGCTTCCTTGTCTGTCTAAGGGGGGTCCAGTTCATCAGACCCACAAAGGAACTTGAGAAACTACGACGCGACCAGTCAGCGCCACAAAGAAAGCCGACAGTTTTCTCCACAGTCAAGCACGCAAATGACCCACTGCCTGGCATTTGAATTGCATCTTCCCGAGAGAGGAGGAGGTTACCGATATGCAGCTACCCTTGCAAATTACTGCTCATGATTTTTCCCTGCCCGCGGGAGTTGAAGCGGAAATTCGCGAAAAGGCCGCTAAACTGGACACGTACTACGACGGCATCATGCGTTGCCGAGTGACGGTTGACGCCCTGGTTGGTCATCACCACCGCGGTGGCCCCTACACCGTCCGCATCGACCTGACCGTCCCTGGAACCGAGTTAGTGGTGAATCGCCAAACAGACGAAGACCTCTCGGTCGCGATCCGCGATGCCTTTGATGCGATGCGACGCCGGTTGGAAGATTATGCGCGCCATCAGCGCGGCGCCGTGAAAACCCACGAAACTGCTCCTCATGCTCGGGTGAGTAAGCTGTTTCGCGAAGAAGGCTATGGATTTCTGGAAACGTCTGATGGGCGGGAAATTTATTTCCACAGCAACAGCGTCTTACCTCCCGGCTTCTTTCAACTCGAAGTTGGCACCGAAGTACGCTTCGCTGAAGAACAGGGCAGCAAAGGCCCGCAGGCCAGCACCGTGATCATCGATGGCAAATCTCGCGTGTGAATCGACAACAAACCAATTCCCCTCGGCGCGCCAGTGGAGCCGTTTCCCATTTTTGCCATATCTGGCGCGCGATCTTTCCCGCAATTAGGAACATGCCTTTCCGAACAGCTCCTCTCTTTTGACTATAGACTGCTTGACCATTGCAGTTTTCCTCGCCCTCCGCTGTAGCCTTGCGGAACCCTCATTTTTCCTGCCCTTGGCATGTGAGTTGCTGCCCCTGATGGCATGCGAGAAACGACTATGAAGGCGTATTGGCAAGGCACCCTGAGCTGCGATCTCCTGACGATACCGGTCAAACTCCATGCTGTAGTCATTCCCCAAGAAGTGCGGTTCCATTATCTCCATGCCCGGTGCCGCACCCTTCTTGAGTACATTCGTCACTGCCCACGCTGCGACACCGCAGTTTCCGGAGAAGATATCGTCCGAGGGTACGAATACGAAGATGCGCTCGTCATTGTGACCGAACAGGACTTGGCGACACTGGTTGAAAAAAAAGAACACATCATTGCGTTGCGACAGTGCGTGCACGCTGAGGCGATAGATCCGGTCTGCTTTGACCGTGCGTTTTATCTCGAACCTGGCGCAGGGGGTAAGAAAGCCTATGCACTCCTTCTCGACGCACTGCGCCAGTCTGGCATGGTCGCGCTCGGCACTGCTACGCTGCGTGAGCATGACCGCACGGTCGTCCTTCGTCCGGTACAAGGGGCGCTAGCCCTCCACACGCTCTTTGCTCCCAGCGAAATGCTGGCACCGGAACGTCTGGCTCTACCCCACCGTCCTCCTCATCCCTCAGAGAGCAAAGCTGCTCAGGACTGGGTCACGCGGCTCTCTGGTTCGTACTCACCAGCGCCGTGGGTGGATCACCATCAGGCTGCCCTCTCGGCCCTCCTCGCACGGAAAGCAAAGGAGAGCAGCAACAGAGTTCCTGCTCCGCGCGTTCGCCCACGCCGCAGACCTTCACCCTCTGTCCCCAAGGTCGCGGCATAAAAGTGCCGACGAATCCTGGAACCAGTTGATTATCTGAAGTCCATCCAGGAAAAGAACCTCAGCCGGAAACGGGCAACGAGTAACATATCTGGCAGCGAAGGAAACATAGACATGACAAAGACAGCTGGAAGGAAAAGAGGAACAGCGGACCCGACTCCCAAAAGGCGAGAGAGAAATCCACAACAAGCGCAGCCACAGCGGCTCACCATTAGTGATGAAGAACTATACGACCAGGTCGCGCGCAAGGCGTACAAGTTATACGAACAGCGCGGCGAGGCGCATGGCCACGACCTCGATGACTGGCTGACTGCGGAGCGCTTGGTACAGGAAGAACTTCTTCATGGACCTCCCCAGGAAGAGCCGGTCATGGAAGAAGAATGAGGAAAGTACCATTTGATACAGAAGAACCTCCAGAACGCCCCCAAAACAGGCAGATCACGTTTCTCCCGAGAAAAGATTATTTTTCCCCCGTCATGCCTTCCTGCACCAGACTTTCGCGGATCGTCGGGAGCAGCGCCTGAGCGACCCGCTCTCCCTCCGCTATAGCCTCTTCAGCCCGGTGGAACTCCCAGAGTTGAATATGGCGCAAAGACGGCGTGATTTGCACATCCGGAGGATCTGCCGCCAGCCGTTGTCTGGTGATGCGGTCCTGCATCACCTGGACGGAGTACAGTAACACCTCGAAGCTGGACGAGGGTCCTTCTCCTGACCGCCGGGGCAAGGGGAGGCGCTGACAAAACCGCTCTCCTTGCTTCTGCCAGTACTGCCGGAAAGTTTGCCTCAACCGTTGGTCTTGCTGAGCGTGGGCGTTCCGTTCCTTTTTCTTCGCGCTCCCCTGCGGGCGCGGCAGAATATCCGCATTGAGATTCACGGCAATCACCACCTCCGCCCCCATGGCGCGACAGACTGTGACCGGCACCGGGTTCGCCAGCCCGCCATCCACTTATGTGCCCATCCGCGGGCCGAGCCACTCCCCAACACCAACCCCACTGTGGGCCGAGGCGGCACAATTACAGAGGGCACACGCCTCTTACGCAAAGGGATCTTCACGGTGTGTTAACTGCCACGATACGAACCGCCGCGGTTCCCGCTGTCTCCATGTTCTCATTTTCTTGTTTTTCTCTGGCTGTGGGGTGGGCTCTGAATATACTTCGCCGCGTTCTCATTGGGCTTTTGCTGATATTGAATAGAGATCAGCTCGGAACCAATCTCAAACAATTCCGACTTGATCTCGTGGACCAGTCCCCAGGCTTTTGCTTCCTCAGAATTGAGGGTTGTTCTGACAAGCATGGCGTTGGTCACTTCTTGTCCGGTTTTACCCGTATTGGCGGCAATCACCTGCGCAATATTCTCGGCCTCTATTTTCATTTCCTTCAGTCGTTCTTCGAGTTGGCTCTCTTCCAGCGTCTCATCTTGCGCGAAGGTCACACTCACCCCGTGCAGGAGGAATTGCGCTTGCGGCACGGATAAGCGCCGGCTCCCGACGCAATAGAGAACAATAGCTATTGAATCCACAGTGCCAAAATTGTGGGTGGTAAATGTGACAGGCAATCCTTTTAAATAGTTATAGGCACTCAGACCGTAAAAGGCCTCACCGCCGGGAAAGGAAATGAGCAGAATAAACTCCCGCGCGCCTTGCCGTATCTTTTCGTCAACGGCATTGATGAGGGAATTCACCGTTTCGTCTATTACGGGAGCAAAGAACTTGATGACGGTTGGCTTTCCTTGCATAGAAGATCCTGTCGGCTACTGAGAATGTCCATCGTTCTGTTGCTCTATCATTATCTCCTCGGGAAACATCGGCACGGTGATCACCAGTCAGCGGGGACCGCTTACCGGTAAACGGATCGTCCGTGGCCGCGAGGACGAGTGTGTGTGGTACTACCAGCAGCAACAGCTCTCGTCCCGTGGCTCCGGTCAGACACAGTGAGAACAACGAAGTTGTCCACCACAATCACAATACGTTTGGCAGAGTTCAGTCCGCCAACAACGATTCATGAAGTCTCAGGCACAAGTTGTATCGCCCAGCATCGTTTTACCCCTTAATGCAGATCAGCGGCTCCAGCCGCGCGACTTTGTGCGCGAGCTTCGCGTGATCGGCCGCATTCGCCACCGCGCCGACATCTTTGTAGGCGCCAGGAGCCTCTTCGGCCACACCGCGAGCAGAGGGGCTACGGATGAGAATCCCCTGGCTAGCGAGGTGAGCGATGACCTCGCGCCCTTTCCATTGCTTGAGCGCCTGATGGCGACTCATGCTGCGTCCGGCGCCATGACAGGCGGAACCGAACGCTAAGGCCATGCCTTCCTCAGTGCCAGCCAGAATGTAGGAGGCCGTGCCCATGGTGCCGCCGATGAGCACCGGCTGGCCCACCGCGCGCAGTGCCGGCGGAATATCAGGATGACCAGGACCAAAGGCACGGGTCGCACCCTTGCGGTGGACGAAGAGCCGTTTGCGTCGGCCATCGACGACATGCTCTTCCATCTTGCAGGTATTATGGGAGACATCGTACAGCAACGGGAGACTGGCCTGCGGCAAAATCTCGGCAAACGCTTGTCGAACCAAGTGAGTGATGACCTGACGATTGGCCAGGGCGCAATTGATAGCCGCGCGCATCGCTCCCAGGTAGGCTTGGCCCACCGGGGAATTGATTGGCGCACAGGCCAGTTCCCGATCGGGTAGCTCGATGCCGTAACTGGCGGCAGCAAGGGCCATCTTCCTGAGAAACTCCGTGCCGATCTGGTGACCGAGGCCGCGCGAGCCACAGTGGATACTGACCACGATATCTCCCTGATGGATAGCAAAGGCAGCGGCGATGCGGGAATTATAGACTTCGGTCACCTCCTGCACTTCTAGATAGTGATTGCCCGAGCCCAGCGTGCCCACCTCCTCTTCCTGCCGTTTCTTGGCATGATCGGAGACTTCATCCGGATCCGCCCCCTGCATGCAGCCGTGCTCTTCGATCCGTTCCAGGTCCTGGGGAGTGCCGTACCCGCGTTCCACCGCCCATCGGGCGCCGCCAGCAAGCATCGCATCCATCTCCGCACGATTGAGTCGTAACCGCCCTCTGCTCCCCACGCCGGCGGGCACCTTGTGAAACAGGACATCAGCCAGGCGCTCCTGGAGCGGCTGAATATCCTTGCGGGTGAGACCCGTGTGCAGCGTACGCACGGCGCAGGAGATATCGAAACCCACCCCCCCGGCGGAAATGACGCCCCCCTGCTCCGGATCAAAGGCAGCCACGCCGCCGATGGGGAAGCCATAGCCCCAGTGGGCATCCGGCATGGCGTAGGACGCCTTCACGATACCGGGCAACGTGGCCACATTGGTGACCTGTTCATACACCTTGAGATCCATGTCGCGGATCAAGGCTTCGCTGGCGTAGATGACCGCCGGCACACGCATCTTGCTGAAGGGTGCGATCCACCACTCAAAGGCGGATTGCTGGATGAGGAGTGCAGTATCCATAATTACCTCGCTGGCTTTTGGCGCTCACACGTCGACCACGCACTGCGCGAGCCAGGCGCCGTTCGCGTCTTGCTTAACTACGAGAGCGGTATAGGTCGCGCCTTTCACCTCGACGGCAGGCTGATGTCGCGACACGTCGATGGCTTCTCCCCACGCCGTTGCCTGTAAGCTCGACCCCACGATATGCACGGCAAAGCGACTAAAGAGCAGGCGGCGGGTGGCCATTTCATAGATCAACCCATTCAGCCAATCGACCAGCAGCATCTCGTCATCAGGCGCTTCGCACGACACCTCCACCGCCTCGTTGGGCGCCACGGTGTGAGGATCGGTCAGCACGGCGGTCAGCGCCAGCGCGGCCTGTTCGAAGGCCTCTTCTTTCGAAGCGCCGATGCCGCGCACGCCGATGTCAGCCCCGTGGGGGAAATGCTCCCAGCGCTGTTCAATAGGCTGCGCGCCTGAGGCAACATTTGTCATCTTAACATCCTTGGTACGATCGCATCCACTGTCTATGCCCCTTTGATGCACGGGCGCAGATAGGCAACGCAGCCGTCGAGGTTGGCCATTTGCGGATAATCCGCTTCAGGGATATCGACCCCTGTCGCTTCGTGGATGCCGATCATGAGGTTCAGGATATCCATGGAGTCGAGGTCCAGTTGCTCCCGTAAATCGACCGCGGGATCGATCTGCTCCAGCTCAGCCTCGGGCGCAATGTCCCCGAGCACACGCAGCACCACTGCCTTGATCTCTTCGTCCCTCATAGCTTCTCTGGTTCCTGCAGCAAGCGATCGATGGCGGCGAGGAAAAGACCGCCACGATGACCATCGCTGGCCCGGTGATCGGCTGCCAGGGTCGCCATCATCACCGGTTTTGCGCCGACCATGCCGTTAGCCGCCCATGGGCGCTCGACCACTTTGCCGAAGCCGACGAGGGCCACCTGTGGCGGGTAGATAACACCAAAGACGGTTTCCACACCCTGCTCTCCCAGGCTAGTCACGGTGATGGTGGCATCAGCAATCTCGGAGCTGCGTAGCACGCCAGCGCGCACTCGCTTCACCAAGTCGCGTAGATTCACCATGATCTCGTCGAGGCTTTTCTTGTCGGGATCGTGGATCGCTGGCGCAATGGGTCCTCCTTGGCGCAGCGAGATGGCCACACCAACGTGGACTGCCTCGCTGGGCTTGAAGGCTCCATCGACCAGAAGCCGTTCATTTCCGGTATCTCATGAACGGCCAGCGAGGTCTAGTCAATTAGTGTGTAAAAAGATTAGGCAGCACCCTGCTGTCGGGTGACGGTTGTTTGTTCCTCTTCTGATTCCGGCCGCACTCCTTGTTTCAGACCAGATCTTGCAATAACACCTTGGCCTCTTGCAAGTCTTTGGTATCGAACCCCTCGCTGAACCAACCGTAGACTTCGGCCAGCAGTTGCCGGGCCTCTTCCCTCTTACCCTGCTGCTGCCACAGCCGGCTTAAGCTCATCACTGCTCGCAGTTCCAGGGACTTCGCCTGCTGCTTGCGCGCAATTTCAACAGCTTTCAAAAAATACTCTTCCGCTTCTGACTCTAGACGCTGGACGC
>WNFH01003806.1_pt1 | contig 10783 bp, 10 predicted proteins | sample 5400411 | NCBI WGS metagenome assembly WNFH01 (sample SAMN13153347, study PRJNA577476) | soil metagenome | isolation source: 200 cm saprolite under Douglas fir tree site 2 hole 3 | place: USA:California | collected 2015-04-18
GGTGAGCGAAGGTGAGGGAGAAGCATCCAGGGGAATAGCCAGCGTGGTACGGCGCGTCTTCGGCGGCGACCACCACAACGCCATCCGGGTCAAGGGGCAAGGCGACCTGCTGGTGTACCGTGCCCGGTGTTGCAATCCTATCCGCGGCGAGTCTGTCGTGGGCTACGTGACTCGTGGCAAAGGCGTGGCCGTGCACGCGCACAACTGTCCCAACGTGGTGAACCTCATGTACGAGCCGGAGAGACGGATTGACGTGGAGTGGGCGCGGGACGAGGAAACGCCGAGTTCGTATCCCGTAAAACTCACCGTCTCTTGCGATGACCGATTCGGCATGCTGAAGCAAATTACCGCTGTAATTAGCGATACCAAGACCAATATCCGCAATGTCGAAGCGCGCACGAACAATGGGCAGGCGAACATTGACATCGTGCTCGACATCCCTGACTTGAAGCACCTGGAGAACATCGTCAACGGCGTACGGAAGATTCCCGGCGTGCACGATGTGCAGAGGCTGCAGAAAATCTGAAGGCAGTTCTCAGTGGCCAGTGGTCAGTGGCCAGCTAAATCGAAGAGGTAGCCGGGTTTGTCGGAATCATTTCGACGCAATTGCAGACTTGAGAACTCCTCTGTGTCTGTTGTGTCCCCTGGGGTAGAGAGTTTGTTTTAGCTGGCAACTGATAACTAATTACCGGCAACTGGTTCTGGAGGGCTGATGCGAGAAGTCATTGCAACAAGAGAAGGTCCGCAGGCCATTGGGCCCTATTCGCAAGCGATCCGCGCGAACGGATTTGTCTTCGTCTCCGGGCAGGTGGCGATCGATCCGGCAACCCAGCAGGTGAGCAGCGGCGATGTGGCTGCGCAGACGGATCGCGTGCTGCAGAACCTGTCGGCGATTTTGAAGGCAGGAGGAAGCGGACTGGAGAAAGTCGTCCGCTCGACCGTCTTCCTGAAAAATATGAGTGACTTCACCGCAATGAATGAAGTCTATGGAACGTATTTCACTTCGGCGCCGCCGGCCAGATCGACGGTCGAAGTGGCGCGTCTGCCCAAGGACGTGCTGTTGGAAATTGACGTGATCGCGCTGGCTTAGAAATTTTCGATTTCCGATTTTCAATTGCCAATTTAGAATGCAGAGCTTCCTGCTGGTTAGCAATCGGAAATTGACAATCGGAATTGGGAGACAATTCATGCAGAAGAATAGGCTTTTCATCGCAATCGTCGCGCTAGCAGCCACGGCCGCATTTGCGCAGAGCGGTACCGCGAAGAAGGCTTCGCCGCACCCTAATACTAGCTCACCAACAAAAGTCACAGGGGCTCCGAGGAAAACAGCTTCGGGACTCGAATATTGGGACATCAAAGTGGGCACTGGGCCGATTGCGCAAAAGGGCCAGAAGGTCAAGGTTCACTACACGGGCTGGCTGACCAGCGGCAAGAAGTTCGACAGCTCCGTCGATGCCGGCAGGCCGTTTCCTTTCACCCTGGGAGCAGGCGAAGTAATCAAGGGCTGGGACGAAGGCGTGGCCGGAATGAAGGTGGGCGGGAAGCGTCAGTTGAAGATTCCGCCACCGTTGGCCTACGGCGAACGCGGCTATCCCGGCGCGATCCCACCGAACTCGACACTGATCTTCGACGTTGAACTGCTGGGAGTGCAGTAGGAGCCTAAACCATGAAGGACACTAAGGGCCACGAAGGGTAGCAGGGATAAGGTGAATCGGAGCCTGCCCTGAGCGAAGTCGAAGGGTGTCCTTTGTGGTTTATTTCCTTTACGCCTTGATGACCTTACCGCTACGCAGGCAGGAGGTGCAAACGCGGAGACGCCTGGTCGCGCCGCCCACTTTGGCGCGCACCGGGCGGAGGTTGACATTCCAGCGCCGCTTGCTCACGTTGTGGGCGTGGCTGATGTTGTTCCCGAATCGCGGCCCCTTGCCGCAGACATCACAGACTTGTGCCATCAGTGCTCCTGATAAATTCAGAACTTGACGCGCAAACTATAAATTCTAACGGATTTGCGCGCTTTGGCCAAGCGGTCAGCTCAGCCACGCCGGTAGATGTCATCACATTAAATGGCAAGCGCACAGCGAGCAGAAAGGGCATGGCCCAGCCGTGCCGCTAAAAGGCATGTGACAAACGGGCTTTCTCGGCCGCTAAGGGACGAATCCCGAAGTGCGATAGCAGCGCTCCCCCTGTGCGATACTGATTTGATGGCGCCCAGTGCGGATCCCACGTCGGTTAAAGTGAGCCTGACCACCGGCACGGGCGTGGACATCGAGTGGAAGGACGCTCATCGCTCGCATTACACGTTTCCCTTCCTGCGCGATGCCTGCCCCTGCGCTCTGTGTGACGAAGAACGCACGAAAACCGGCCGCAAGCCAGGGGAGCCGCCCAAACCCGCGCCCGGGGCGCTGCCGATGTTCAAGCCAGCCGCCAAGCCGACCAAGGCGGAACCGGTTGGCAAGTACGCCATCAAATTTAAGTGGAACGACGGCCACGAGCTCGGGCTCTATTCCTGGCAGTTTCTGCGGGATGTATGCCCGTGCGAAGAGTGCAAGGCGGCACGGGCGGCGGCGAAAGCAGGGTAGGCGAGAGAACATGGGTTTAGCCGTGCCGATGCACGATTTTTTCTTATTGTCATTCCGAACGGGCTTTAGCCCGCGAGGAATCTGGGTTCTGTATATCGCGGAAAGTCAGATTCCTCTCCCCGCTCCGAATGACAAATTCGTTATCATCTTGTGATCGGCAATCGAGAATCGTAAATCGTCAATCCCTTGCTAAAATCCAATCAGGCGAACTTGGGAGTCATTCCCGCATTGTCCTTTCTCGACCAACTCAACCCGCGGCAGCGTGAAGCCGTCGAAACCACTGAGGGGCCGCTGCTCATCCTCGCTGGTGCAGGCAGCGGGAAGACGCGCGTCATCACCTACCGCATCGCCCATTTGATCGAAAACCTGGGCGTGATGCCGGAGTCCATCCTGGCGATGACGTTCACTAATAAGGCGGCTGCCGAAATGGTTGAGCGCGTGGACAAATTGGTCGGCGGGCTCTCCGTAGCCAAGCCAGCCATCTCCACCTTCCATTCCTTCTGCGTCCGCGTGCTACGCCGAAACATTGAAGCCCTGCGCATTCCTTCGGCCACGCCGGGCACGCCTCCCATCGGCCACACAAAAAGCTTCGTCATCTACGACGAGGCCGATCAGCAACAGGTGGTTAAGACCGTCATGCGACGGCTGGGGATCGATGACAAGCAGACCACACCGAGCTCGGTACTCGCCCGCATCTCCTGGGCAAAGAACCACATGCTCGATCCGCAGGAAATTTACCTGCAGTCGGCCGACCCCAAGACCGAGCGCGTGGCGCAAATCTACGAGGAATACCGCAAAGAACTGCGCAAGGCGAACGCCCTCGACTTTGACGATCTTCTGCTCGAAGCCGTGCGCCTGCTGAAAGCCGTACCGGCGGTTCGCGACTATTACAACCGGCGTTTCCAGTACATCCTAGTGGATGAGTACCAGGACACCAACCGCCCGCAATACGAGCTGATGCGGGGGCTCGCAGGAACGCGGCACAACGTCTGCGCCGTCGGCGATGAAGATCAGTCGATTTACTCCTGGCGCGGGGCGGACATCCGTAACATTCTGGAGTTCGAACAAGACTTCCCCGAGGCGAAAATCATTCGACTGGAACAGAACTATCGCTCCACGCAGAACATCTTGCAGGCGGCATCGGCTGTGGTCGCGAACAATATCAAGCGCAAGGGGAAGAATCTGTGGACGTCGCGGCGGGGCGGAACAAAGATCGGCTACTACGAAGCCCCGGATGGCGAAAACGAAGCGTTGTTCGTTGCCGACTGGATTGCGCGCTACCTGCGCGAAGCGGCTGATCATGGTGAGAACCCGCGCGCGGCCGTGCTCTACCGCACCAACTCGCAGTCGCGGTTGTTTGAAGAGGCCATGCGCCGCTATCAGTTGAAGTATCACGTGGTCGGTGGCTTCTCCTTCTACGAGCGGGCGGAGATCAAGGACATGATTTCGTACCTCAAGGTCATCCACAACGTGGATGACTCGATCTCCCTGTTGCGAGTGATCAATACGCCCGCGCGCGGGATCGGCAAAACGACGACTGAAACGCTGGAGCGAGTGGCGCTGGAGACGGGGGTTTCCCTGTGGGGCGCGATCGGGGAAGCGATTAAACGTCAGCTTCTGCCGCACCGGGCGCTGGCCGCGCTCAAGGGGTTCAAGACTCTGATCAAAGACGGGCGGGCCATGCTGGCTGGCGCATACGTGGAGCGGCTGGAGCAGACGGCACGGGAGGAAGAACGGACAGAAGCACCGGCGGCAGTGGCGGTCGACGACCAGATCGAGTTCGATCCCGCGGTGTTTGATTCTGGCGGCGCCGGTGACTCGCCAACCCAAGAGCAGGCGGGACGCTCACTAGACACCCGGCGAGACGACGCTAGGGGCGCAAGCACTGCGGAGATTCTAAAATTTCTCATCGACCGCACCGGCTACATCAAGCAACTCGAGGAAGAAGACACGCCGGACGCATATTCGCGCATTGAAAATCTGCGCGAACTGGTGAACGCGGCCATGGATTCGCGCGATCGGGGAGAAACGTTGGATCAGTTCCTCGATCATGCTGCGCTGGTTAGTGACGCTGATGCCTACGACGAGCGCGCTCAGATCACGCTCATGACGTTGCACGCGGCCAAGGGACTGGAGTTTCCGCTGGTATTCCTGTGCGGTCTGGAAGAAGGACTGTTCCCCCACTCGCGCACATTCCTGCATCCGGACGATATCGAGGAAGAACGGCGCTTGTGTTACGTGGGTATGACCCGGGCGATGGACCTGCTTATGCTCACGCGCGCAGTGTACCGTCGCCGCTACGGGACCGATTTGCCTGAGGCCAGCGTACCTTCGCGCTTCCTCGAAGAAGTGCCTTCGCAGTTGCTGGAGGAGCTCGGCACAACGCGCAGGCGCCAGACTTCTTCGCGGGCGGGGCCTGCCCTGAGCGGAGTCGAAGGGACGCCCACGCCACACCAGCCCGGTTCCACCCACTACGCCTACGAAGACGAAGACCAGAGCGCAAGCTGGGCGGGGCGCGGCAACCGACGCAGTCCAGTGCCCTCGTATTCAGGACAGACGTACAACTCCATTGAAAATATCGCGGAGTTCTTCGCTTCGCGGGGCAAGAAATTCAGCATTCCTAAGCCTCCGGTGGAGGAGCTCAAGGGCAAGAAGGGCTTTCGGCCGGGCCAGAAGGTGCGGCATCCCAAATACGGAGAAGGCACCGTCTACCAGCGCGAAGGAGAAGGTGAAGAGGCCAAGATTACGGTACAATTCCCTCGCTTCGGCGTGAAGAAGCTGGTAGAAAAGTACGCGCAGTTGGAGCGGGTTTGACGGTTATCTTAGACGAGAGGACTAATGGCTAATACCAAGAGCTTGAGCAAGGAAGAACGCAAGAAAGCACGGCGGTCGGCACGCAAGAAGCGCAAGGCGGAAAAACCGCTGAAGCCGCGGGAATACGCCCGGGGCTCACAAAAACGCAAAGTAAAGAAAATGGCGCGCGGCCAGGCGAAGAGATAGTCATCGGTGGTAAGTGGCGCGCGCGAGTCACCCGCGCCCAGACAGACGCCGCTGCTAAGGAGACACGGCCCTTTGGCGCAAATACCAGCAACCAGCAACCAGACCTCAGAGACCATCCGATCATCGGACAACCAACTCTTCTGTTGCAAGTCCATCGACAAGCTGATCGCGGAGGCCGACGAGCCGGAACATCGGCTCAAGAAAACACTCGGCCCTTGGTCTTTAACTGCGTTGGGCATCGGGGCCATCATCGGGTCGGGCATATTCGTTCTCACCGGCACAGCCGCGGCGGGAGAACACTTCGAGGCTCCCTCGATCCTGCATGCGCAGGTGCTGGACATGATCGTCAACATTCTGCGGACCGGGAGCACGGCGGGCGCGCTGATGCATGGGCGTCCCCCGGCCGGGCCCTCCATAGCGATTTCTTTCCTGCTGGTGGCGGTGGCCTGCAGCTTCGCTGGCTTATGCTACGCCGAACTGGCCTCCATGATCCCCATCGCGGGCAGTGCCTACACCTATTCCTACGCGACGCTGGGCGAGATTTTTGCCTGGATCATCGGCTGGGACCTGATCCTGGAGTACGTGGTGAGCAACGTCGCGGTGGCCGTGGGATTCAGCGGGTACACCAAGGCCCAACTGGCGGCCTTCGGCGTCAACTTGCCGGACAAGTGGGCGAGCCCGGTGTGGGCTTCCGGACACTGGACCGGCGCCTACTTCAACGTTCCCGGGTTTCTCATCGTTCTCATCCTGACGTTGTTGCTGGTGCGAGGAGTGCGCGAATCGGCTGAAGCCAACAACGTAATGGTCGCCATCAAAATTGGCGCGATCCTTACGTTCCTGGTCGTGGGCGGCATGCTCGTCAACCCCGCCAACTGGAAGCCGTTTGCTCCTTCCGGGTTTGCCGGAATCGTCACCGGCGGCGCCATCGTTTTCTTCACCTATATTGGTTTTGATTCGGTCTCAACCGCGGCCGAGGAATGCCGCAGCCCGCAACGCGACCTGCCCTTCGGAATCATCGTCTCTCTGGTCATCTGTACGCTGCTCTACATAGGCGTGGCGATCGTGCTGCTTGGCATGATGAAGTACACCACCTTCGTTTCTGGAAAAGCGGCGGAGGCTCCCGTTGCCTACGCGCTGCAGCAGTTGGGCGCTCACCCGTTTTTCCGCTCCGTGATCGTGGTCGGCGCCCTCACGGGGATGATCTCCTCTCTACTGGTCTTCCAATATGGCCAGGCACGGATCTGGTACGCGATGTCGCGCGACGGTCTATTACCCAAACTGTTCTCCGCGGTCCACCCCAAGTTCAAGACGCCACACTGGTCCACTTGGATTGCATGCTTCGCAGTCGGGGTGCCTGCGGGAGTGGTGGACATCGGTGATGCTGCCGACCTTTCCAATATTGGAACGCTGTTTGCCTTTGTTCTGGTCTCGCTGGGCGTGATCCTCCTGCGACGCAGGCAGCCAGACCGCAAGCGTGCCTTCCGGGTTCCTTTCGTTCCCTGGTTCCCGCTGATCTCGATCGTTTTATGCGGTGGATTGATGACCGGGTTAACCGTGATCACATGGCTTCGGTTCTTGATATGGCTCACACTTGGCCTGTGCATCTACATTTTTTACAGCCGGCACCGCAGCGAGTTCGCGGGGAAGGCTTAATCAATCAGTGCAGATTACAGAATGAAAAGGGGTGAGCTCCAAGGAAATTAGAATCTCTGCAACCTGAAATCATAAGATCCCGAAATCTGAAATCATGAGCCTGCAGCCCAGCTCCTTCCTCCTTTTTCTTCCCAAGGCCGAACTACACCTGCATCTCGAGGGCTCGATCGACCCAGCTACGTTGCTTGAACTGAAGAAGCGGCATGGAAAGGACGGCACACCCGCCGAAGTGGAACAGCTTTATCGCTACGAGGATTTCAATGGTTTCCTGAGGGCCTTCAAGGCCATGACCGAACACCTGCAGACTCCCGCGGACTACGAGCTAATCACGTACCACCTGATGGAAAAACTCAAGGCGCAAAATGTGCTACACGCTGAAGTGTATGTCTCCGTGGGCGTGTGCCTGTGGCGCAAGCAGGACTTCGCTGCCATCTTCGAGGGCCTGGAGCGCGGACGGAAACGGGGCGAACGGGACTTCGGAGTCTCGATGCTTTGGATCTTTGACGCAGTGCGTCAGTTTGGACCGATCGAGGCCCAGCGTGTGGCAGAGCAGGCCGTGCGGCACAAAGGGCCCAGCGTCGTCGGCTTTGGCATTGGTGGAGACGAGCAGAAGGCTCAGCCGGAATTGTTTCGCGATGTTTATGCCTATGCGGCGGAAAACGGGCTGCGGCTCACCGCGCACGCCGGTGAATCTGCCGGACCCGAATCCATCTGGGGCGCGCTGAATCTTCGGGCAGAGCGGATTGGCCATGGGCTGACTGCCTGGCAGGATCTTGAACTGGTGGAAGAGCTGGCGACCCGCCAGATTCCGGTGGAGATTTGCCTCACCAGCAATCTGCGCACCGGCTGCTGTCAGACTTTGGCCGAACACCCTGTCCGCAACTACTTTGACCACGGGGTGATGGTCACACTCAACACTGACGATCCAGCGATGTTTCGTACGTCCCTCGCCCGGGAATACGAGTTGGCTCAGGATACGTTCGCCTTTACCGACGAGCACTTGCGCGAATTGGCGCGTAACTCCTTCGAGGCATCCTTCCTCCCCGCGGAAAAAAAGCTTCAATTTCTGAATTTGTTTGACGCAGGGGCCGCTCGATCTTAGCCTTTGCTGAACTGTTTCCGTCTTTTGTTCACGGAATCGCACTGCACCAGATAGCAGCGCAGATCGCGGACACGCGGCAAAACAGTAGCGCGCGAGTTTTATGCCCCAACACATCGGAATCGTGGCGTGCAGCGCGGAGGGCGCTGCGCTCTGCTATCGCACCATCGGCCTGGAAGGCGGGCAGATCATGGGCCGCCATGACCATCCTGAAGTCTCGATGCACACGCATCCCCTCGCCAAATACATGAATTGCATCTTTGAGAATGATTGGCCTGGTGTGGCGGAGTTGATGCTCTCTTCGGCGGAGAAACTCGCCCGCGCCGGCGCTGATTTCCTCATCTGCCCGGACAACACGATCCACCAGGCGTTCGATCTGGTGGCGCACCGTTCGCCGCGACCGTGGCTGCACATTGCGCAAGAAGTCGCCAACGAGGCCAGGCGTTGCCACTACCAGCGACTGGGCGTGCTGGGCACGCGTTATCTGATGGAAGGGCCGGTCTATCCGGAAAAATTAAAAGCCGCCGGCCTCGATTATCGAATTCCGGGGCGAGGAGAACGCGAGAAGATCAACCAGATCATCTTCGACGAGCTGGTCAATGCCCAGTTCACGCCGCGTTCGCTGGCTTACTTCACGGAAGTGATTCGAGCGCTGGCCGATGACGGCTGCGATGCGGTCGCACTGGCATGCACCGAAATCCCGTTGCTGGTGACGCCGGACTCTTCACCGCTTCCCACCTTGGATTCGACCCGACTGCTGGCGCGTGCGGCGTTGCGAAAGGCAGTGGGCAGCGGCTAGTGGAGGGTCAAACGCAGGCTGGAGTGCCACTGCAGCCTGCGTAGGACAGTTTCTCCTATTCCCCGTTCGCCCTTCAAATTGCGCCAAACGCTGCTCAAAATGCTGCACTTAGCCGTTCGGCTATGCTTTAATAAAGTGAAGCTCTCATGCCTTCCAGCCGTACTGTGATCCGTCGCCGCTTGAAGGGTCTCTATCGCGACCTTCGGGGAGCCTGGGAAGTCTTTCGCGCGCTCGCTTCGACCGAGCACCCGCTGCTGGCGCACATCATTCCGATCCGGCGCTGCAATCTTTCCTGCAAGTACTGCAACGAGTACGACGATTTCTCCAAGCCCGTGCCTACCGAGACCATGTTCCGGCGCGTCGACAAGCTGGCCGAGCTGGGCACATCAGTCATCACCATCAGCGGCGGGGAGCCCCTGCTGCACCCCGAGCTGGACGAGATCATCCGCCGCATTCGCCGGCGCGGCATGATCGCTGGGCTGATCACCAACGGCTACCTGCTCACGGTCGAGCGCATTGAGCGGCTGAACCAAACGGGCCTGGAATGGCTGCAGATCTCGATTGATAACGTCACACCGGACGAAGTCTCGAAGAAAAGCCTCAAGGTTCTGGACAAGAAGCTCCAACTGCTCGCGGAGTATGCCGACTTCCACGTGAACATCAATTCCGTCGTGGGCGGCGGGGTGCGCAACCCGCAGGACGCGCTGACGATCGGCAGGCGGGCGTTGGAACTCGATTTCAGCTCGACCGTCGGCATCATTCATGACGGCGACGGACAGCTGCAGCCCTTGGGCGAAGAGGAGAGACGCGTCTACCACGAGATGAAGGCCATGGAGAAGCGCAGCTTCACCCGGGTGAATGCGTTCCAGGACAACATTGCGCTGGGGCGGCCGAATCAGTGGCGCTGCCGCGCGGGCGCGCGCTATCTCTATATTTGCGAAGACGGGCTAGTGCACTACTGCTCGCAGCAGCGCGGCTATCCGGCCATCCCGCTGGAGGAGTACACCGTCGCCGACATTCGCCGGGAGTACCTCACGGAAAAATCCTGCGCTCCCCACTGCACGGTTTCCTGCGTACATCAAGTATCCATCTTTGATTCCTGGCGCGCCCCGCAGCATCCAGCGCCAACTCCTGTGGCCTCGGGATCGAGCAGCCTGGTGCAGATCGAGTAACTGCCCCTTTTTCTATTTCTCAGCCGGAGTTGACAACAGCCGAATCTAGTTGCCGTATTTGCTGGTGAGATACTTGCCGATTTCGCTTTCCAGTTGTCCGTAGTCGGAGTGGATAGTGGCGCGAAGAGCGGCCTCGGTGGAACTCCCTTGCCCCAGCCTCTCCAGGATGCGCCGCAGGTCGCTCATGCCATAGGTGTCGGCGATGTATTCCACGGCGGCGAGAGATTCATCGTAGGCCAAGGTCGCCTCCAGCGGGGAAAAACGCATGAATCCCCCTTCCAGGAGGTTGAACGGAATCTCGCGCTGCGTCTGGAAGAGTTGGGCCAGGCGGCGCCCACGGGAGGATACTGATTTCGGCTCCAGGGCCTGCGCGATGCCCTCATTCAACCACTGCGGGCAGCGTCCTCCCGAAAGCTGATTGATGAAGGAGTGCGCCAGTTCATGCTTGAGAACACGCGCCAGTTCCGGAGTGACCGAACTT
>WNFH01005040.1_pt1 | contig 10782 bp, 7 predicted proteins | sample 5400411 | NCBI WGS metagenome assembly WNFH01 (sample SAMN13153347, study PRJNA577476) | soil metagenome | isolation source: 200 cm saprolite under Douglas fir tree site 2 hole 3 | place: USA:California | collected 2015-04-18
CGATCTTGATCGCAATGATACTTAACGTCCGTCTTCAGTTGTTACGAGAGGCAGGTCGGCAATGATAGAGTCAAAAGAAGCTCCAGACGTAATACGGGTAGAGCATATAGTCAAGAGCTTTGGTGCGGTCAAAGCCTTGCGCGATATAAATATGCATTTGATGAAGGGAGAGGTCCTGGGCCTGGTTGGTGACAATGGGGCCGGTAAATCGACCTTGATCAAGATCCTGACCGGTTTCGTCCAGCCGGATGACGGCAAGATTTTTGTCAATGGCCAGGAGGTCAAGCTGCACTCTGTAACTCATGCCCGCTCACTCCGTATCGAGACCGTATATCAAGAGCTGGCACTCGTCAATCAGCTTACGGTGTACCACAATATGTTCCTCAAACGAGAGGTGCTCCTGAAGCCTTCGCCCCTGCTCAACAACCGGGCCATGCGCGAGCAAGCACGCGATCACCTCGAGAAAATTGGCATCAATATTCAATCGGTCGACACCGAAGTTGCCAAGCTCTCCGGTGGCCAGCGCCAGGCCATCGCGATCGCCCGGGCGGTCTACTCCAATGCCAGGATTCTGTTGCTGGACGAGCCCCTGGCCGCCATGGGCGCCAAGGAAGGTTCCCTCATCCTCGATCTCATACGCAAACTGAAGGCCGCAGGAGAAGTTTCGATCATCATGATCGCACACAACTACGCCCAAGTCCTCGAGATCTGCGACCGCGTGAACCTGCTCCAGCACGGTACCATCACGCTGGACAAGCGAAGAACTGAGACGTCACTGGAGGAACTGACCGAACTGGTCATGCGTGAGTACCGACTGGGGGCAGCCAGCGCTCAGTAACCTTGACCATGTCGCACCCCCCGTGAGCACGTTCCTCATAAACAACCGTTTTGTGCCGTTTTGTAGTAAGGAGATCCCTGTAGCGAGTGAAGTGGAACACGTTCTAGCCGCACAGAACAAACTGGGGGAAGGCCCCGTATGGAGTTCAGAAGAGCGGGCGCTCTACTGGGTCGATATCGAAAGCAACTGCTTTTGACCAATTCATAAACTGACCTCCCGGATGAGCTAAGTTCTTTCGTCAGGGAGATCAGTTTATCCTACTTTCCGCCGTTAGGAAATGCCCTCACTCACACGCAATAGCCCCTTAAGCTAATGGGCATAACCTATCGATTCAAGGGCTTCCTTAGTATGCATCAACGACCAGTACGCATTTGGGCCCGGCGTATAACAGCATCCACGGTCACGGCAATCAACAAGACGCCACCTTCAACCATTTCTGACACATCCGTCCCTATACTTTTTAGAGCAAGGCCGTTTTCCAGGCTACCGATGATGAGCACCCAATAGCCCAGACAGAGCCCAGCCCACCAAAGAGGCTGACACCACCGATCACAGCCGCTGCGATTGCATCAAGTAGCAGCGTTGGACTAATCTGACTGGCCACGGAAAGGCCACGCGAAGCTGCTACAATACCTCCTACGGCAGCAAGCGTCGAGCATAATGTAAAGGCCGCGATGCGTATGCCCACGACACCAATACCTGCACGACGAGCAGCCTCGCTATTACCACCGACAGCATAGACATGCCGACCGAATGAGGTTTTTGTCATGATCAGCCAGAACAGTGCGATCAAGCCAAAGAGGATTGCGGTTGAATACGGTACTCCTGTGTAGCTCTCAAATACGAGCACTGCACCCATAACAAGTACAGCAACAATCACAATCTGAGCAATAACCCATAAAATCGACGAGGTTCTCAGACCTGCCCTCTTTCGTCTCAAATAGGTATAAATGAGGCCAGCGGCATAGAGTAGGATAGCTATAGCTGGTAGGGCGATTCCAAGGTAGTCTGGCAAAAAACTCTGAGGACTACCCGCAATAGCAACGATGAAACTATTGTTGATGATGAGAGTACTTTGCCCAGCCAGCAGATTGAGCAGAAGTCCTGCATACCCGATTGATCCAGCCAATGTCACAATAAATGAGGGAACGCGCAAGACCGCAACGAAGTACCCATTAATGAAGCCAATTACAGCACCCGCCAACAGTGCAGCCAGGATTGCTACCCAGGCAGGAGCTCCCGCCCGCTCTGAAAGCACACCCATGACCACAGAACAAAGCGTACTGACTGAAGCTATAGAGAGATCAATCTCACCAAGCAGCAGCACCATAATTACACCAAGTCCAAGTATGCCGATCGTGGCAATCTGTCCCACCAGGTTAGAGAGATTCTCCGGTCTCAGAAAAATTCCATTACTGACGATCGTGAAGAAGATCACAATCACTACCAGTGTGATCAGTACAGGAAGAAAGCCAAGATCACCACGGAGCAATTGTCCCCAGGTACGGCGTGGCATATAAGATGGTACTTCTACAGAGGCAGCCGCAGCTGCTTGCCCACCAAACGCAGCGACTTGGGAAGATTCTGTTGGCTCAGGAGTATCATTTTTCTCGACAATATCGCTCATCGCTCATCTCCCTCCTTGCACGTCGTTGTCATGGTTCGTGCCATTTGTCGTCATCAGTTCGCCAAATTCTGCCCCCGTAATGGCTGCGACCACCTGTTCAGGTGTGGTGGTTTTGATATCAAATGAGCCAATTCTCCTGCCAAGGCGCAAAACAACCACTCGATCAACGACCTCGAACACATCGGCCAGGTTATGTGAAATAACGACCACAGCCAATCCTTGATCGCGTAACCGGCGTATCAAGTGCAACACCTGTCGTGTCTGAGCCACACCAAGCGCAGCCGTTGGCTCATCCAGCAGCACCACCTTGGCCTCACGCAAGATGGATTTGGCGACCGCAACAGACTGTCGCTGGCCACCGGAGAGTGTCGCAACAGTCGTGCGAACCGAGGGGATTTTGACATCAAGGGTGCGTAGTACATTCAGCCCACGTTTTTCCATATCGACTTCATCCAAAGACCGGAGAACGGAGTGCTCTTCGCGACCTAAAAATAGATTAGCAACCACATCCAGGTTATCGCACAGCGCAAGGTCCTGGTAGACGGTCTGGATGCCTAATCGGTTTGCAGCCTGTGGACTGCTGATATTGACTTTTTGGCCCTCCATGAAAATTTCACCCTCGTCTGCAGGCCCAACACCTGATATGACTTTGATCAGGGTAGATTTACCTGCGCCATTGTCGCCAACCAGCCCTACAACTTCGCGAGCATATACTTCAAAATCTACGTTGAATAGAGCTCGCACTGCACCAAAAGATTTGCTAATGCCGCGCAAACGAAGCAGTGGTTCGCCCCCTGGCGGCTGCTCTGGCTGAGGAGATGACATCTCACTTACCGAAGGAGTAACATTCTCGGCCATTTGGCCCTCCAATCAAGTCTAAGGTGGCATGTTTTATGAGTAGAAATAATATGTAGAGTATACCACCTCCAACAGGCAAAGTGATAGTAGATCTGGCACCCGCAAGGAGAGCCACTAATTTTTCCGCCTACGTTGGACGGTCCATCAATGTATCTTGCGGGTACCAGGTAATACTACAAGTTACAATGCATTACAATCTACAAGCTTACGGACAGATTCCATCTGTACCTGAAGGAAGACCAGCACAGATATCTGTTACTGTCACGAAATTATCGGCAATGACTGTTTGTTTGATATTACTCTTGTCTACCGCTACTGGGACCTCTAGAACCGATTGAATGCTGGCACCTCCAGGCTGAGGGATGGTGGTCGACCCATTGACCAACGAGGAGGTACCCGTCCCATTGCTAAGTGCAGCAACGAGCTGTGCGGTCGCCATGGCCTCTTTGGCGATAGCCTTGTAGACGGTCATGGACTGGTCTCCGGCAAGAATATTATGGATACCTGCGACGGTCGCATCCTGACCTGTTACAAGCACTTTCCCGTTGAGCTTCACTGCTTTGAGTGCAGCAATCACCGAGTTTGCCATACCATCGTTGGCAACATACGCGATCTGAATGTTATTCTGATTCGCGGTCAGTGCCGCCTGCATCTCGGTCTGTGCAGTCGGGTTATCCCAGTTCGGCGTATATTTCTCATACACCTTCTTGAGAGCCCCGCTACTGAACAATGGATCGAGCGCCGAATGTGCACCTTTCGCGAACAGCAGGGCATTGTTGTCCGTCTGCGCACCGTCGATCATTACTGTGTTCTTATTACCGCCACTGACATAGCTCTGATAGTGATCGGCAATGTAGCTACCCTGTAGCTGACCTACCTTCGTGTTGTCGAAGGAGACATAGAAGTTGAGGTCATTGCTATAAGTCAGGCGGTCATAGGAAATTACAGGCACGCTCTTCGCTTTCGCCGCCGCCACGATCGCAGCCGCCTTGATACTGTCGGATGGAGCAAGCACCAGGATACAATCTCCGTTCGTTAGATCTGCCTGAGCCTGAGTCTGCTGGAGATCAGCATTGCCCTGGGCATTGTTGTAGTCTACGGTTGCGCCAGACAGTACCTGGGGGATATCCTTCTGCAAGAGTGGCCTGTCTTGTCCATCCCAACGAGCCGAGGTAGCCGTCTCTGGCAACAGCACCCCTACCTTTTTACACCCTTTGCCATTATTGGCGCTAGCGGGAGGAGTGGTACCACCACCACTAGTACCGCCTGTATTGGCACTGCCACAAGCTGCAAGCAGCATAGAGAGTACAAGAATGCCTGTCATCACAGAAAACATTCTGCCTCGTTTACCAAATAATTTCATCCTAAGTCCTTCCTTTCACGCTCCACCTTCCATCTCCGGCTTTCCAGATTGAAATACCGTAACATGAAAGATATGTATTTCTCAAATGTCCCAAAACCTGAACAATTCAAGAGTTGACCGAAAACAAAGTCTTTTCTTGTAACTGTTTCGCTAATAATGCCTCCTTTCTGGCTTCAAACCAGTCATCAAGATGAGGAGCATCAGCGAACCCCAACTGGCGTTCGCGTCCGACTTTCCTCTGTTGTTTGGACTGCGACCTCTTCACGCGCTACAAGTATGCGCTCCCAGGCCTTGAAAAAAGGATAGTATAGAAGAGCGGAGACAGCGAAATCGAAGAACTGCAAGAGACTTCCTCTGAAGTCACCGCCAGTTGCAACGAAGCCACTGATCCCGATGGGAACTGTAAATGGTTGCAAAACTACGGGTACATGCACCAGCCCGATAGAAAATGCAATGTAGTTAATCGTGACAATTATGACTGGTACCAGCACAAAGGGAATCATCATTATTGGATTAAGCGCCATTGGGACGCCGAATGTCACAGGTTCATTAATGTTAAAAACTGCCGGTCCTAACGCTACCTTACCTACAGTACGCAACTGGGCTGAACGCGACCTCAACATGTAAATTACCAGTGGCCACGTTGCGCCAGAGCCACCAAGATGAGCGAAAATATGGAAGAACGGTTCGGTCACAATCCCATGACCGCCAGCCGTCGCGTTCGCTGTTAATGTGCTCAACCAGAACGGGAGCGCAATCGCCGTCACCACGTTCATCCCGTGTATTCCGACGGACCACAGTAACATCATCAGTATGATCTCCAGCAGTGCCGCCGGGTAACTATCCTGTACAACTACCAGCGGTTGAAAGACCCGCATAAGCACGATCGGCAGCGTCATCTGCTGAAGCCTTCCATCCGATCCAACGAAGGTATGCGAACTAACAAACCATTCAAGCGCCCAGATCAGTGTTATGAGCAATAATGCCGGTACAAGTGCTTCAAAAGCGCGTGTAACATTTGATGGCACACTCTTAGGTAGCCGAATTGTAAAGCGTGAACCCCGAAATCTACGTACGACCTCGGTTGTCAATATCCCTATCAGGATACCGACTAACAAGCCCTGCCCACCTAGATATGGTAAGATCTCACCCAGGCTCAGGTTTGTCAGATTACCAATGGGCATACTTGCAATCAGGAACAGTACCATAGCCAGCACACCTGGCTGCACTGCTTCGGTACGCCGGTATTGAGCCAGGCTGTACGCTACACCAAAGGCAAGAAAGAGTGCCATTAACCCAAATGAGAGCTCAAATGGTACGAGAATTGCTTGTTGATAAGGCGCTATCCATGCGGCTAGTGCTGGAATGGGCGGATTCGCCACAATTAAAAAGAGACTACCCGCGAGTATAAGCGGCAATGTAAAAATAATGAATGCATCGCGCACGGCCTGTAAATACACGATACTCGCCAGTGCCCCGAGCGGGGGGACGAGATAGCGTTCAAACCAGGCGCTGCTGCGCTCAATCATTACACTCACGTTTCCTTCTTTCCTTCCCGCGTACCCTCTAATAGAGAAAATACCTGCCCAAGCACAGCTTTTCCATTCATCGTCGCATAGTGATATGGCTCAATTAAAGCCACAGGTTTGCTCGCCGAGTTCGCAAGTTTCTCAATACTCTTACGTAAATGGCGAATCTGCGGTGCGATAAGTACAACATCGCACTCTTCGACCCTGGCTGCATATTCACCCGCACTTAATGCCTCTACAGCCAACTCAAGCCTGGACTCTATAGCTGCTGCAAGCAAACTGTCAACTAGTAGACTGGTCGACATTCCCCAACTACAAACAATCAGAACCCGTATCATATCAATTGCCACTCCCCCCACAAGTCTCGTCTTTTGCAATGCTACACACCAATAGCTCAGATGCGAAACTCGCTGGGCCTATAAATATAGGTGGCAATAATCATGCCAAAATGTGTGCTACACACTTAACACACTTCCAGCCCTGCACATATACCTATTTGCCCTCAACCACGAAAATATCCACTTGCCTGAGGATACCAACTATGTTGTAGGCCTCTTCATCAGGGAGAGGACGCGCTATTTGCGCACCGAGAATTTGCAGAGCCCGTCGACATATACTTAGCTCCCGAGAAAACTGTTGCTCAACCTGGTTGCGTACTGTCTCGCTAACAAACATCCCCTTTGAATGCGCACCACGTTCTAATATGCAGGCCAGGTGCAATGTTAGCCCCGCCAATACCTCGATCTCAAAAGTCTCGCCTACCTCCACCTCGATCAATTCAATCATGCGCTCAATCAATGGCATTACACGCACAGGATTAAGAAAAATGAGGCGTTGACTGAGTGTGTACGAAATTTCACGCATGAGATCAGCCCGCTGAGTAAATTTGAGCGTTTTACCCGCTGCAAACGATGGCTGTCTGGCAAACAAAGATGGGAAGGATGTATCTGAATCTACAGAAGTCGGCTGGAGCAGAGCCGGGTCAATCAGCGTGCCACCTAACAGAGTCCGTAGCCGGGTCACGCCATCACCGAAGAGAAAATCGGTGAGCGCAATAAAAGGATAACTCTCCAGGTGTGGATTTATGGTTCCCACAACCGCCACAACGTGTCGGTTCCCTACCAGGCGTTGCACTTCAGTCTCAGTTTTACTGGAAAGACTGATATCCATGCAAATAATCTCCACCCCTTGCTCATGCAGGCCTGATAGATGTTCTTCAATCAACTCCGCTATCTTAGCTGCGCTCCCAAAGCCCGTCAAACAGACTGAGAGAATAACACGCGGGATCTGGCCAGTTTTAAAACCAGTATGGCTTTCACCGAACAAATCTCTAGAGGGGGCATATACTGATCCTGGCTCACCTACTTCTACCAACTCACTCGTGTTCCTCCCATCCATGGAACGCTGCAAAGTTAGGCTGGCAGCTAGTTGATCGAGCGTCAGGTGCCTCGACCCCTGAGCCCTCCGCACCGCTTCCACCACGAGCGGTGCGGAGACACCCGCTACGGTTCGCACTGGCACGCCAGTCTGTCGCGTGACCATTTCTCCCAACGAAAGCAGAGAGGTAAAATCAACCAGCAGCAGAACTCCGCTCCCCTGGTCCGCAGCACGTACCCAGCGTATCACCTGTCCGAGTAATTCCTCTGGTGACTGCTCCAATGTGAGTTCCACCCAGCGTACAAAGTTCACCCCCACCAGGGTATTCGCCAGTTCCGCAAGACCCGCGGCGATTCCATGTCCATGTGCAGCTACTACTATTCCCACAGTTGACTGTTCGCTACTCAAAAGAGCATCGGCATCCGCCAGCAAAACTGCAAGTACATCGGTTTCACTCTTTGGTAGGGAAACCCCTAGTGATGCACGAAATTGTAACAGGGCTGCACTCGCAACCTCGTACTCCATTGGGTAGGTACGCCGGACAGACTGAATCGCTAATTCAGCGATTTGGCGACCCTGCGCAAGATGCTCGAGCGTACTGGTCAGATGCATAGCCAGTACTAGCTCCAGTTTTTCTGGAAAAACTCGTCCCAGTTGCTCCTGCGCATATTGCACGATTTGCCGGCTGATAGACGCAATACGTTCATCTATCAGATTAGATACTGACCCCTGTCGCTCTTGTATAACTTTATCAGCAAAACGCTGAAAATGGCTCTGGATATTCAAGTGCAAAAGCCTGTTAATTTCACTTTCCGGCAACCCGCTCCTGCGCAGCCTGTTCAAATCACTGTTGATCGTATCGTAAAGATCCTGTGCAGACTCAGGCAGATTATCAAGGCTTAGGCCGGATGGTGTGAAGACATGCGTCGCCTCCAATACATTGAGTATTGGATCCAGGTCACGATGTAATTCGGCAGTACGTAGTAAACCCCGTCGTACATGATCCGGTAAAACACCCAGGTGTACCTTTAGCTCAGGCAGATCGCTGGTACGATACTCAAGATAAGCCCTGGCACAGGTCAATTGCACGTCGGTACGCAATTGACCGATATTCCCTGGGCACTCATAAAGAAGCAGCGCTCGGAGCACCTCTGGCGCAACATGAATATTCGTACCGATACTGCTGCATTCGGTGGTAAAAAAAGCCCGCAGCAGTTCGTATCGCTCCATCGCTGTACGTTCATGGAATCCTGGTAAAGCGATTGTCATTGGAATACGCCGCCTGAAGGTTGGCAAAAGTGCCGTTGCAGGGTCTTCAGTTGTTGCAGCAAGCAGAAGTAATGATGACCTTCGTTCTTGGACATCGCCCAAACGCCGAAATCGCTCGCGGTCCATCAGGTAGAAAAGCATCTCCTGACCATCCGGTGGCAGGCGATGCACCTCGTCAAGAAAGAGAATGCCTCGATCAGCTTGCTCCACCAGGCCTTTGCGATCACGATCGGCGCCTGTATATGCCCCCCGCTCAACGCCAAAAAGGTGTGCCATCAGGAGTTGTGGATTGCTTGCATAATCGGCGCAATTGAAGCTGATGAACGGGGCATCAGGAGGCAATGCTTTGAGTTCTACCGCAAAGGCATGCATGAGACGCGCAAAAGTGGTTTTTCCAACACCACTAGGTCCACATAGCAATGTATGTAAACCACGCGGGGGATAGAGCATTGCCGCCTTCGCCTGCTGGACGGCGACCTTCAGTCCCTCGTTGCTACCAATCAATGTATCAAAACTGGTGACAATCGCACCAACCTGTATAGAAGCCTCAACAGCAAAGGGTCTGCCGGGTTCCTTCGTCACATGTAAGGAAGTCATTGTGCGTCCAGTTCTAACTTCTTTATTATTGTCAGCCTCTGGCATCTCTGGCAGCATATTACGCCACTTCCCATTTCCACCATTCTCTTTCAAGTGTCCTGCTACTATGGAAACTGTTTTGACGACGAATAACACAGGACGCCCTGGGATACGTTCGACGATCCCTTCTTGAGCCAGCAGGTTGAGGTCTCGGCTGGCATTGGTACGATCTATCTCGGCATGTTCCGCTACTTCTTCCGCGCTGAAGCCTATATGACGACGCAATACACTACTTTGTGCTGGTCGCTGTGCACACAAGGATCGCAATGTCTCAAGTACCCGATCTTTGCGGAGCACTCAACGACTCCTTCCAGATATGCCACCATGGCTACCTGAGTGTCAGCGTATGATAACTCATCTGTGAGGGGCAGAAAATACTTTTTATCAACACTAACATGGATGATACTTACTCTGTGTTATACTACGTTCGCACAACGCTGTAATTTCACATTAACATACCTTTCCTTAGTTGGTTTGGATGAGGGTAAACTTATTCGCTTCTTTGATCAGGTGGCAAGCGCCTCTTTGACTTGACGACTTCCTCTTTCGTGTAACCTAATAAAGGAAGAAGCCTGTATCTTTTCTCGATTTACCATATAGAAAGAGTTAGTACACATGACATTGAAATTTGGCTTAATCGTTCCGCAAGGCTGGCGTATGGACCTCGTTGGTATATCCGACCCAGTCGAGGCATACGAGACGATGACCCGCGTCGCGCAGGAAGCAGAGGCGCTGGGTTTTGATTCGATCTGGCTATACGACCATTTCCACACCGTCCCTACCCCCACGCAAGAAGTCACCTTTGAGTGCTGGACAAGTACTGCCGCGCTTGCCCGCGATACGAATCGCGTTCGTATCGGACAGATAGTTACTTGCAATGGCTATCGCAACCCCGCACTCCTGGCGAAGATGGCAAGCACCGTGGACACACTCAGTCATGGACGTCTCAATTTCGGTATCGGCGCAGGCTGGTATGAGCATGAATTTCTAGCCTTCGGCTACGATTTTCCCGATGGGCCAACACGTCTCCGCCAATTGCGAGATGCAGTGCAGATTATCCTGAAAATGTGGAGCGATGACGAGGCAGTTTATGAGGGAAAATATCACCAGGTGCATGGCGCAATCAACCAACCCAAAGGAGTACAGAAACCGCACATCCCCTTGCTAATTGGTGGAGGAGGAGAGCAGGTCACGCTTAAACTCGTAGCACAGTACGCAGATGCCTGCAATATCGGTCACCTCGATAATGAGGGGCTCGAACGCAAGTTTTCTATCATCAAAAAAC
>WNFH01003808.1_pt1 | contig 10781 bp, 8 predicted proteins | sample 5400411 | NCBI WGS metagenome assembly WNFH01 (sample SAMN13153347, study PRJNA577476) | soil metagenome | isolation source: 200 cm saprolite under Douglas fir tree site 2 hole 3 | place: USA:California | collected 2015-04-18
GCCGTCGTCCCTTGGGCTCCACCCCACGGCTGGTGAATGAGGATCTGCGAATACGGAAGGGCGAAGCGCTTTCCCTTGGCCCCGCCGGCCAGGACGACCGCAGCCACGCTGGCGGCCAATCCGACGCAGATTGTGGCCACAAACGGGCGCACATGCTGCATCGTGTCGTAGATGGCGAGCCCCGCCTGGACCACTCCGCCTGGGCTGTTCACGTAGAGGTTAATGTCTTTGTCAGGGTCTTCGCTCTCCAAAAACAAGAGCTGGGCGATCACCAAGTTGGCGACGTCGTCATCAATCGGTCCGCCGAGAAAGACGATCCGATCCTTGAGCAGTCGGGAGTAGATGTCGTACGCCCGTTCGCCGCGAGCGGTTTGCTCAACAACCATGGGGACCAGTGTCATCGCGGGTCACCTCGGGCGATTGCCACCAGGGCGGCGAGGGCTTTCCGCCGCCGCAACGCAGCGATTAAGGAGTCCATCCGTCCGTCCTGGGCCAGCCATTCCCGCACTTGCGCGGGATCTTGCTGCGACCCGCGGGCAACGTTCTCTGCTTCACGATCGATCTCCTCCTGCGTGGGTTGTAAGCTCTCGGCGCGTGCCACTTCATCGAGCGCGAGTTGTGTGCGAAGGCGTCTCTCGGCGGTCGGCCTTAACTCGTCGCGGAGCTGGACATCCGTTTTCTCCTGCACCTGTAGGTAGCGCTGAAGCGTGATGCCCCGTCGACTCAGCGACTCGGCGAGATCGGCCACGAGGTGCAGTACCTCGTGATCGACCAAGCTGGCGGGCAGCTCAATCGACGCTCCCTGCAGCAGGGCGTCAACCACCCGTTGCTCCTCTTCCTGTCGGGCGCGCTCCTGTGCGCCTCCCTGCAATCGCGATCGCTGGGCGGCCCGCAACCCTTCCACGGAGTCGGCCCCCCCCACGGTTTTGGCAAACTCATCTGTCAGCTCTGGCAAGATCCGACCTCTCACATCCATCACATCAAACTTGACGGTGGCACCGCCCGCGAGCGTGACGGAGTCCTGCTGGCCACGCAATTTGCCCACCAAAGCGGCCTCCAGCTCCGCAGGATACGCACCGCCCCCAACTTCGACCAGGTAGTCTTTGCCCGTCACGAGACGCTCCGCGGTCCCGTCCAGTTGCGCGATGCGCAGCATGACGTAGTCGCCAGTGGCCGCCGGACGCTCTCCGGCACTTTCCAGACGGGCATGCCGGGCGCGCAGATCCTCGATGCCCGCGTCCACGTCGGCATCCGTGACCGTGGGTTCGATCGGCGTAATGCGAAGGGCTTTGTAATCGCCGAGCTTCACATCGGGAACGAGGTCGACGGTCGCCACAAAGCGCAACGGCTTGCCGTCTTCGAAGGGATCGACTCGGATCTCTGGCTGGGAGATCGGCCGAACGCCGGCTTGGCGGACAGCCTGAGTGTAGGCATCAGGCACGAGAAGATTCACGGCCTCCTCGTGTACGGTTCCTGTCCCCACGTGCCGTTCCAACAATGTCTTGGGTGCTTTCCCCCGCCGGAACCCCGGAATCTCGACTCGCTGGTTCAACCGCGCCAGCGCGCGCTCTTTCCCTTGGCTCACGACGTCTGGAGGAAGTTCGACTTCCAAAACCGCGCGGCTCGGCGCTTCCTTACGCACATCAACTTTCATCGCTCACCTCAGTTACACGGCCCATCGACGAACCAGACCACCACGGCTGCTTTCACAGAGACTTTGCCGATACTCTCGTGTGGTGCGGGCGGAGGGATTCGAACCCCCACGGGCTTGCGCCCATCGGCTCCTAAGGCCGACGCGAATACCAATTCCGCCACGCCCGCAGCAACCGATACCACTCCACGCCCCATCCCTTAAAAATAGTATACCTCCGAGGCACAACTGGGCTCCCGCGGGAACGCCTCATCAGGGGATCAAACAAAGACAGGCCGGACAAACTCTGGGGAGGAGGAAACGGGAGGATTGCCTCGGACCCGTGTGCGTGCCCTCGTCCCCGCCCTCACGGGTGGGGGGCCGTGTGGGACTCGAACCCACAACCAGCGGATTAAGAGTCCGCTGCTCTACCAGTTGAGCTAACGGCCCACGTCCCGTCACACATTATACCGGGGACATGTAGCGTGTCTAGCAAAGCCGAGTGGGCTAGCCCCAGACGGCGACTGGGTCAGCGGACAGCGGTCTGCGTCGGGCTGGGGGTGTCTGACGATCGTCGGGCGGTCCGTGTGCGACGAAGACGCTTCAAACTGGAATCTGACGACCCAACAACTGGGCAAGCTCCCGTTCGCTGGTCGCCTTGCTCACCGCATCCTCATAGGTGATCTTCTTCTGCTCGACCAGTGTACGAAGGGCCTGGTTCAAGGATTGCATCCCCTCTTTGGATCCGGACATGAGGGCGGAAGGAATCTGAAACGTTTTTCCTTCCCGAATCAGGTTGCGGATGGCCCCGTTGGCCACCATGACCTCGATCGCCGCCACCCGCCCCTGCCCTGACGCCAGAGGAACGAGGGCCTGGCAGACGACGCCCTCCAAGGCCACCGACAGCTGCGTGCGAATCTGAGACTGCTGATGGGGGGGAAAGACGTCAATGATGCGATCGACGGTCTGCGCAGCGCTCTGCGTGTGCAGCGTGGCAAAGACCAAGTGCCCCGTTTCCGCCGCCGTGATCGCGGTGGAGATCGTCTCCAAGTCGCGCATCTCTCCAATCAGGATCACATTCGGGTCTTGCCGGAGCACGTGGCGCAAGGCGTTGGCAAACGACAGCGTGTCCATCCCGACTTCCCGCTGGTTGATGACGCTCTTCACATCCTTGTGCAAATACTCGATGGGATCCTCAACGGTCATGATGTGCACAGCCCGGTTCTGATTCACGTAATTGATCATCGCCGCAAGGGTGGTGGACTTCCCGCTCCCTGTCGGCCCGGTCACCAACACCAGTCCCCGCGGAAGGCCGGCGAACCGCCGCGCAACATCGGGCAGACCCAGCTCCTCCATGGTGGGCACACCCATGGGGATGGCACGCACCGCAGCGCCCCAGGAGCCCCGCTGCTGGAAGACGTTGACGCGGAACCGAGAGATTCCGGGAACGCTGTACGCGAAATCCATCTCCAGGCGCTCGCGGAAAACTTGGATCTGCTCAGGGGTCATCATGCTCTCGATGAGGGCTTGGGCACCGTCGGCGGTGAGGGCAGGCAGATCAAGCAGATGGTGCAGCTTCCCGTTCACGCGCAGAATTGGATGGTTCCCCACTTTGAGGTGTAGATCGGATGCGCCGCGCTCTTTGACGACAGACAACAGTTGCTTGATATCCATGCTAATACCCCCGGTATTCATGTGCCCACGCCAAGCGACGTCTAGGAGCACAAAGTGTGCCAAACTGACCAGACGAACCCGGCAATCACCTCGGGCTCTCCCCGGATGCGAGGGAACTGGGTCAAGAGAGCGGAACAGAACCCTACCTCGGCAACCCCACGGAGGGCGCCTCCAAACTGTCGCGGCCTCGCAGCCGGACGCGGGCGGGGTTGCTCGGGAGCAAGTTGGGAAGAAGGCGCGAATTCGCCTTGCCGAGAGTCGGAGGAATCAGGACACGCTGTGCGCGCGTTGAAGGACCGTATCCTGCAAGACGGCCGCAACCTCGGACGAGGTATCCTCAAGGTCGACAGCTTTCTCAACCACCAGGTGGACGCCGCGCTGATCGACGCGTGCGGGCGGGAACTCGCGACCCGGCTCCGTCACGTTGGCGCCACAAAGGTGCTGACGGCGGAAATCTCGGGCATCGCGCCCGCGGTGACGACAGCCCTTCACTTGCAGGTCCCGCTCGTGTACGCGCGACGCACCCGTCCGGTGACAATGCCAGACCAAGTGCTTCTGACCGTCGCACCCTCCCATACTCGCGGCCAACTGGTGGAATTGATCGTCTCCCCCGAATATTTGCAACGCGGGGAACGCGTGCTCATTGTCGACGACTTCCTGGCCACCGGACAAACTATCTTGGGACTGGCCCGGTTAGTGCAGGCCGGGGGAGCTGTCGTCGTGGGGGTGGGAACAGTGATCGAAAAGTCCTTCGAGCACGGGAGAGAAACCCTCATCCCGCTTGGCGTGCCCGTCGAGTCCCTCGCCGTTGTGACCGACATGCGCGACGGACAGATCTTGCTCGCGTGAAAGAAAACGAGCGGCGGAACGGGCGCGTCACACCCACGATGGCGCTGCGTGGACGATAGCTTGGGGAGAAGCAGGACAGCCCGGGGGAGTTCTCCCCGAGCTGTCGTCTTTTCTCGTCGTGAAATTGAGTGACTGGCCGTCGTTGGCGCCCTGGGCGGATGTGCGATTGCCAATGATCCACTTTCAGCGGACTACGATGACCATGGCCTGTGTACCCGCAGACCGGTTGACGCCATAAACGATCAAAGAGGCGTGGGGCTGGACGGACTCTAGGGGTACTACGGACTGGCCCTGAATGACGAAGGTGCTCGAGGTGAAGCTGACCCAAACCTGTCGGTCCGCGAGCAGAAACATCCCGCCCGGAAACCATAGACCGCCCACGGTGCCGGTGAGCACGACCCCTTCACCGGCGGGAAACTCCACCTCCACGGCGTCTGCAAGAATCTGATCGCCGAGATCTTCTCCCCGCACCAAGACGACCGCGTATTTGGCCAACGCCCAAGGGGTCGCCGGTCGCTGATGGGCGATGAACTGGGTCGTGGACTGCACCACCACGGTGACGGTGCGATCCTGCAGGACGAGGGTGAAACTCCTATTGGAGATGGCGACGACAACGCCCCGCACGACCCGCTGCGGCGGCAGAAACACGCCTACACCCTGCTGTTGGCTCTCTATTAGCAGCGTGAGCGCGAGGATCCGGCGGTTACCAACGCGGAGACCCTTGATCCCCACCATGTCCCCCGCTTGAAGAGAATCCAGGCCCGCCGTGGGGACGTCCCCTTCGTCGTCATTGTCGTTGTGATTTTCGAATACGATTTCGGTGTCTGCACGCACGAGGACAAGCCAGCGCCGTCCGTTCTCCTCTTGCACCCTCATCACGCTGCGCTGGAAGTCGACGGCTGTGATCATCCCTTGGATGTTAATCTGTCTGGACGTGGACCCGTCATCCGCCCACCTAGGCTTGGACTCGTTGTCCGCCCACGCGGCCGTGGGTACGAGCAGTAATGCAGCAACAAACGCGGCGATGAGTTTCATTGGAGGCCTCCTCCTGACGACCGGTTCACCGGTGATGACGTATGGGGAGGCGCGAAAGTTCTGGACACCTTGGTCCGGCGCCTCGCACGAAGTGCAAGTCCGCGCCCATCTGGGAGACGCCACCGAAACGACGCGATGTGACCAGAGCGGGACTCAGGGACGCGTTCCGACGGTGGCGTCGAAAGAATCGAAATAGGGGGATGCGGCCTGAAGCGCATACCCCCCTATTCGAACTGGCGCGCCCGGAGGGAGTCGAACCCCCACTCACTGGGTTCGAAGCCCAGCGCTTTATCCATTAAGCTACGGGCGCACGGCCCGATTATACCGCGGGTGGTGCGGACTAGACGGGAACCTATCAGGCGCGCTTCTTGCGAGTGGTCCTCTTCCCGGAGGACAACAAGCGGGCAAGCAGCCGTGTGGAGCGACCGCTGACGCGCATCCCGTACCGGGCTTTGCGGCGGTGCCGTTCGCGGCTGGCCGCGTGGCGATCCGGTTGACGCTCCCGCCTGAGACCCGAGGCGCTCACGCCGCCGGGTAGCCGACCTGGCCGAGCTGCAGCCTGATCTTCTGTTCAGTGACCAACGCGGGGTCGAATTCAACCTTTACTTCCTTGGTGACCTCGCTCGCCCCCACGGTCGTTACGCCCGGGAGTTTCCCCACCGCGGTCGTGACCGTGTGCACGCACCCAGTACAGTGAATCCGGGGAACCTTCAATGTGACCTGCATCTGCCTACCTCCCCTCTGCTGCAGCCATCTGCAGCGGCGCAAACCAGCGCAGTCGCAGACTGTTTGTGACAACGGTGACCGAACTCGACGCCATCGCGAGTGCGGCTAGCATCGGGTTCAACAGGATCCCGAACACCGGATAGAGTGCACCTGCGGCCAGCGGGATCAATACCACGTTGTACGCAAACGCCCAAAAGAGATTCTGCCGAATCGTCTGCATCGTCTTCTGCGACAGAGTGATCGCCGTCAGAATTCCCCGGAGGTCCGCGCCCACCAGCACGATGCCGGCCGACTCCATGGCGACATCAGTCCCCGCCCCAATCGCCATCCCCAGATCGGCCTCCGCCAACGCGGGGGCATCGTTGACGCCGTCACCCACCACCGCGACACGCCGACCCGCGGCGCGGAGTTTTCTGACCTCGTCAGCTTTGTCCTGGGGTAGGATCCCTGCACGGAAGTGTTCGATGCCGACCTGCGCGGCGATCGCTTGGGCAGTCACCACATTGTCGCCGGTCAGCATTATCACGTCTAGCCCTTTTCCCCGTAATGCCTGGACGACTTCGCGCGAGTGAGGTTTCAGGGTATCCGCAACGGCCACAATCCCTGCGACGGAGCCGTCCACAACCACGAACATGGGCGTCTTGCCTGCGCGAGCAAAACTCTGGCCGGTTTCTTTGGCGCCGTCCAACGACACGCCACGAGATTCCAGGAGCGTCGGGTTCCCCACAACGACCGTTTGGGATCCGAGTTTGGCGACAATCCCCTGCCCCGGGATCGCCTCGAACTCCTCCGGCCGAAGGAGCGCCAAGCTTTGATCGTGGGCGTGGCGGACCATCGCCTCGCCCAGCGGGTGCTCCGACCCCCACTCCGCTGATGCAGCAAGCCGCAGGACGGCTCTCGCGTCGAAGCCGTTAACCGGCACAACATCCGTTACAGATGGTGCGCCCCGGGTGAGCGTTCCAGTCTTGTCCAGCACGATTGTGTCAACACGATGTGCCGTCTCCAGGGCCTCCCCACTCTTGATGAGCACACCCAGCTCCGCCCCCCGACCCGTTCCGACCATGACGGCCGTCGGCGTAGCCAGGCCCAGAGCACACGGACACGCAATGATCAGCACGGCCACAAACGTCACGAGGGCGTATGTCAGCGAAGGAGCCGGACCAAACACCGCCCAGAACACGAACGTGAGCGTGGCGACGAGCATCACGGTCGGGACAAAGTAACTCGCAACGCGGTCGGCAAGACGTTGGATCGGCGCCTTGGACCCCTGCGCTTCCTGCACCAGGCGCACGATCTGTGCCAGCATCGTATCCTTGCCGACTTTCGCGGCCGCCATGGTGAACGCGCCCGTCTTGTTCAGCGTGGCCCCGATTACAGGATCTCCCGGACCCTTATCTACGGGGAGAGATTCTCCGGTCAGCATGGATTCGTCTAAAGTCGACCGGCCATCTTTAATGAAACCATCAACTGGCACTTTCTCTCCGGGCCGCACGACTATCAGGTCACCCACCTCCACGTCGTCGACTGGAACGTCGACCTCGCGACCGTCGCGGCGGACCCGTGCGGTCCTTGCTTGCAGCCCGACTAACCTCCGGATAGCTTCAGAGGTTTCGCCCTTCGCCCGTGCCTCAAAGAAACGCCCAAGGAGAATCAAGACCATAATGATGGCCGAGGTTTCGTAGTAAACGTGCGGCTGCAATCCGCCTGCGCGCACGACTTGCGGGGCAAACGTGCCGACAACGCTGTACCCGTAGGCGGCGGTCGTTCCCACCGCGATCAGCGTGTTCATGTCGGTGGTACGCCGGCGGGCCATCGCCCAGGCCCCCCGGTAGAACTGCCAGCCGACCCAGAACTGGATAGGGGTCGCAAGGAGCCACTGTACCTTCCAGTCCATTAGGACCTCAGGCGTCCAGATCCCGCGCACGCCCATGTGCGCCAAGCTTCCCCAAACGATGGGAAGGCTTAGGAGGACTCCGACGATGAACTTGCGGCGCAGCACGGCGAGGTCGCGTGTGCGCGCCTGCCGTTCAGAATCGTCAGTGGCGTTCTTTTCCACGTCCAGGTCATAGCCGGCCTCGCGCACGGCTTGGCGCAGATCGGCGACGGAGGTGGTAGCAATCATCTCCACGGTTGCCCGTTCCGTCGCTAGGTTCACGGAGGCGCGCAGCACACCGTCGACCCCGTTCAAAGCGAGCTCGACATTCTGCACACACGAGGCACACGACATACCCCGAACTGGCGACTGGATCGTTTGCACCGGCACGTCGTATCCGAGCGAGCGCACGACGTTAACAAACCGGGGGAAATCCACCTTCACCGAGTCGAAGGTCACATGAGCACGGCCGGAGGCGAAGTTGACCGCGACGGCACTCACGCCTTCCGTCTTGCGTAGGCCGCCTTCCACCTTGGCCACGCAACTGGCGCAGCTCATTCCCTCTACCGGCAACTCGACTCGCTTCACGGGCATCTGTTTACGCCTCTGGCGCAGACGCGGGCCCGCCCGATGGCCGCCACCGTATTACGCGCTGAATACTGCGTGGGACGAAAGGACCTCACTACAGGCGCCCCGACATGCTGAAGACATCCAGCACTTCGCGGATCGTTCGCTCGCGTTCGGCGCGGTCTGAGGACCGGATCGCGGTGCTGGCGCAGGTCTCTAGGTGATCTTCCAGGAGCAGAGCGTTTGCCTTCTCCAAGGCGCGCTGGATCGCGAGGGTCTGTTTGATAATGTCAATACAGTACGCCCCCTCTTCGACCATCCGCACGACGCCACGCACGTGCCCTTCGACACTGCGCAGCCGCGCGGCGGCCTGGGCTCGGACGGCGGGAGTTCCGTGACTGCGGTGGGCACTCGAAATGGCCATGTGGTCGGCTCCTCCGGATACCTCCCCTCCCCTATGGGGGAGGGGGCTGTCTCCACTGTAGTGGGCGAATAGCGTGCTTACAAGGGGTGCCGAATGTTGGGGCTGCGGAAAAACGGGACTGCGTTAGGAGCAAGGAAACCAGACGCGGTGATCGCGCCGAGTGAAGATATCCATTTGCATCCAAAAGACGGCGCGGTCTGACGGACTAAGTGCGGGGGATTTTCCCTTAACTCTGCGCTTACAAAACGGTTAGCGGCTGCCGCCGAGTGACCCCTAGGATCTCTCGGCTGCCACAGCCGCCAACATCCCCGCTCGCGAGAATCACCGGCCTTGCACCGGGTGCGGGTCCAGTGAGCTTTCAAAAGCACCCCGTGTTGCCAGCCCTCTTTGAGGCGGGCCACAACCGTACCATGCCCCATGCAGGACGTCAAGATAGAGCCCATGGAAGATCACAGGGTCTATGGACGTTGGACCGGGGTAAGGCAGCAGTATGTTGCGTCTCGCGCGATGGAGTACACTTGTTCTCGTGGTGGTCATCGCGCTGGAGTGGCCGGCCAGTGCGATGCCTCCGCTCCAGACGCAAGCCCTCCCGACCGACCATCTTCACCAGTTCTTAGAGGCAGTCACCGTCCGGATTGATATCGACTTGCCGGATCGCCGTGGGATCTGCACCGGCTGGGTCGGGTGGACCGAACCGGAACGCAGCGCCGTGTATACGGCCGCGCACTGCTACCAACCCGACGGCAAGTACCGAGCGACCATCGGAGGCCGGGACTCACTCTCCGCGAGCGGTGTCACGAAGTGGGACGCGCCCGATCTCATGGTCCTGTGGATCGCCCGAGGAAACCTCCCCATCCTGTGGTCCTGGAAACCCCTCCCGACTACCCCGTTTCGGGCGCTGTACATGCTTTACGAATCCGGCAGCGGTAGCCACCTAGTGGAAGTCGACATCCCGCGGATTTACAGGGAGATCCGGTTCAAGAACGACCCTGCCTCCGTCGCCCTCCCTCTGACCAGCCACCCAGGAACAAGCGGCGCGCCTATCATCGACGCGGCCGACGGAGCCCTCGTCGGCATGGTAGTGGGCTTCCTCGAGAACCGGCCCGACATCTCCGCCGTCATCCCCGCTCAAACCATCTACAAAACGCTGGTTGGCCCACCTCCCTAAGAACCGACCGTTAAACGCCACTCCGACCCATCCCGGTGAGCCCCTGGCCGGACCTGCGGTGTTTTTGTCGGAAAGGTCTTGATTTGAACCCCTGCCCTGCGGACAATAGGAGGAGTTAGCACTTGCATGCCGCGAGTGCTAATCCCGGCGCACCCAGGTCACAGAGGACGCGGGGAACTCACATTCCATTACGGGGAGGGGTTGTCTGATGCCAGCGAAGTTGCTCTTATACGATGAAGAAGCGCGGCGAGCGCTCGAGCGGGGCGTAGAGAAAGTAGCCAGCGCGGTGCGCGTCACCTTGGGGCCTAAGGGGCGCAATGTCGTCTTGGAGAGGAAGTGGGGGTCGCCGACCATTACAAAAGACGGCGTCACCGTCGCCAAAGAAATCGAACTCGAGGACCCCATGGAGAACATGGGGGCCCAGTTGGTCAAAGAAGTGGCCAGCAAGACCAACGACGCCGCGGGCGACGGCACCACCACCGCGACGGTTCTGGCCTGGGCGATCGTGCGGGATGGTCTGCGGAACGTCGCGGCCGGCAGCAATCCAATGGCGCTCAAGCGCGGGATCGACCGGGCGGTGGATGCGGTGGTCGAGGGCTTGAAGAAAGCCTCCATCACGCTCGAAGGCAAGCAGGACATCGGCCACGTCGCCGGCATTGCGGCCAACGACCCAGATGTCGGCGAGATCATCGCGGACGCCATGGAGAAGGTGGGCAAAGACGGGGTCATCACGATTGAGGAAGGCAAGGGCATCGAGACGACGGTCGAGGTCGTGGAGGGCATGCAGTTCGACCGCGGCTACATCTCCCCGTACTTCATCACCGACCCCGACAAG
>WNFH01003809.1_pt1 | contig 10781 bp, 8 predicted proteins | sample 5400411 | NCBI WGS metagenome assembly WNFH01 (sample SAMN13153347, study PRJNA577476) | soil metagenome | isolation source: 200 cm saprolite under Douglas fir tree site 2 hole 3 | place: USA:California | collected 2015-04-18
GGCGCGGCTCTGATTGTGAACGGCCAATCCGTGCCGAACATCGCGACGGATGGCAATTTCCGGCACTTCACTGAGCCGCTTGCTCCGGGCCAGCACACGATTTCAATTATCGGGTCGAATCGCCGGGGCGGAACGGCGATGAAGCAGGTTTCCATCGTGGTTCCGAAATAAGAGTTTCGAAGAAAGACCCAAGCGCCTTTGCGCTGGTCGTGGTGTCCGGAGACAATAGGTGGCGAGGCTGGCGGTGGTGAGGCCGGCGCCATTGTCGGCCGGGCAGCGGAGAGTCTCTCTCCGCAGGGGGATGTGGGGATGAATAAGAACGGTTACAACATGAGGTCGGTGTTCAGTCTGTTTTCTTCCGACCTCGCCATCGATCTGGGCACCGCGAATACGCTGGTGTTCGCGCATGGCAAAGGCATAGTCGTCAACGAGCCCTCGATCGTGGCCATCAACAAGTCCAGCGGAGAAGTCGTGGCCGTGGGGCGCGAAGCAAAAGAGATGCTCGGGCGCACCCCGGGCAACGTAGTGGCCATCAAGCCGATGAAAGATGGGGTGATTGCGGACTTCAAAGTCACGGAAAAGATGCTGACGTATTTCATCCAGAAGGCGCACAACCGCCGCGTGCTGGTGCATCCGCGAATCGTCATCGGCGTGCCCAGCGAAATCACCCCGGTGGAAAAGCGCGCCGTGCAGGACTCCGCGTATCGCGCGCGCGCCAGCGAAGTTTTTCTCGTCGAGCAGGCCATGGCCGCGGCGATTGGCGCGGGGCTTCCGATTGAAGAGCCCTCCGGCAACATGGTGGTGGACATCGGGGGCGGCACCACGGACATCGCGGTCATTTCCATGAGCGGCATCGTCTATTCGCGGTCCGTGCGCGTGGCGGGCAACGAGATGGACGAAGCCGTCATGCAGTATCTGAAGCGCAAGTACAACCTGCTGGTCGGCGAACGCACGGCGGAACAAATCAAAATGGAGATTGGCTCCGCCTACCCGCTGGAAAAACCGCTGACGATGGAAGTGAAGGGCCGCAATCTCATTGAAGGTGTCCCGCGCACGGTCACCATCGACGACAGCGAAATTCGCGAAGCCTTGAGCGAATGCGTCGCGACCATTCTCAACGCCGTTCGCGTGGCCCTGGAGCGCACACCTCCGGAGCTTTCCGCGGACATCAGTGACCGCGGCATCGTGCTGACAGGCGGAGGCGCGCTGTTAAAGAATCTGGACAAGCGGATTCGCGAAGAGACCGGCTTGCCGGTTTCGATTGCGGATGACCCGCTGGCGTCAGTGGTGCTCGGGACGGGAAAAATGCTCAGCGACTTCAAACTGCTGCGCCAGGTTTGCATTGACTAGAAGTACGGTTTTTAGCTTTCGAAGCATGAGGTGAGATTCTGATTCCCGATGGACGCGAATGTCGTGAAATTTCGCAGCAGTGGATTCGAACTAAACGCAGACGACTGATTACTGACAACTCGAGTCGCCTGTCACTAGTCATCTGTCACTAGTTACCGGCGCTCCAGCAAATACGAAGAGAAAATCGCTTAATGGTCGCCATTCCCTCTCGCCACAAATCGCTGGTCCTGCTCGCAGGGGTCATTGTGCTGCAGGTGCTGATGCTGGCCGTGCAAATCAAGCGCGACTCGGAGGGACGGCTCATTCGCGCCTGGACGGTCGGCGCCGTTTCGCCCTTTGAGCGGGCTGGTTCCTACGGCTTCGGCTCGATTCGCGATGCCTGGCGGCACTACTTAGCCTTGCGAAACACCGCGAAGGAAAACGAGCAGATTCGCCATGAGAACGATGCGCTGAAACTACAAATCTCGCAGCTTCAGGGCAGGGCCGCGGAAGCTGACCGCCTGGCGGTTTTGCTGAATTTCCGGCAAGCGCATGCGGAGGTTCCCATGATTGCCGCGCGGGTGATTGGCGCGGGCGCGGGGACCGCGAGCCTGACGATTGAACTGGACCGCGGCGAGCGCGACGGCATTCGAAAAAACATGGGAGTCATCACTCCGGATGGCGTGGTCGGCAAAGTCGTCGAAGCCTATCCGAATGCCTCACAGGTGCTTCTACTGACGGACAAGGATAGTGGCGTCGGCGCGATGTTGGCCGATTCCCGCATCCAGAGCCCCGTTGGGGGGCAGGGTGAGCCTCTGCTGGTCATGAAATACGTTCCGAACGACGACACGGTGAGTGTCGGTGAACAAGTTACTACCAGCGGCATGGACCGCATCTTCCCGCGCGATCTTCCGGTGGGTACCGTGGCGGAGATCAAGTCCGGCAATCCGTTCAAGCAGATTCGCATCAAACCGGCTGCCCATCTCGAGCGCCTGGAGGAAGTGCTGGTTCTTCTGTCGCTTCGTCCCCTCGATATGAGGAAAGAAGAGAATTCTGGGGATGCGCAGCCATCCACGCCCGGTGCAGCCAGTCCCCCGCCAGCGGTGAGACGATGAACTACGCGTTTGAGATTCGGGGCAGCGAGTCGCACATCGAAGTGCACAAGTTTCGCGGGGGGGCGATCATCATCGCCACGCTTTTGGCGCTGGTGATTCAGGCCTCGTTCCCGATTCATTTTGCAAAGGCGGCCGTCCTCGATTTGCCTTTGATCGTGACCATCTATTTCGGCCTGAGCCGGCGTAATCCTTCCACCGGACTTCTCCTAGGCATGTTGATCGGTCTTTTACAGGACAGCCTCAGCGGCCCGACGGTTCCCCTGGGGCTTTACGGCATCGCGAAAACCATCATCGGGTATCTCGCTTCGTCGATCGGCGGGCGGCTCGATACGGAGCATCCGGCCGCGCGGTTCGCACTCACGGCCGCTTTCTTCGTCGCGCACCAAGGTCTGATCGTCCTCACGCGGCGCATTCTGCTGGCCCAGCCGGAGCCGTGGTTTAACATGCACCTCGTCGCCGCGGCGCTCGTCAACGGGCTTGTTGCCGTTTTTCTCTTCCTTCTCCTTGACCGTCTGCGCAGGAATTAGCGATTCGACGCACTGTGGCAGCCACTGGTTCGCTGACTGAATTTTTCGTTGTTTATTGCGGGAGAAGAAACTGCTTGAAGTCGTCGTAGTTGCTCGACACGGGCACCGAGAGCTTCTCGCGCTTCAGGTAGGCGGCGAGGCGGTGGGGGAGTGGCGGGGCTGTGCCGATAGCCTTCTTCACGATCTCTGCGAATTTTGAGGGATGCGCTGTCGCCAGCACCAATCCTTGTGCGGGTTCGGGATGTTGGTTCTTGTAGGCTCCCCAACCCAGAACGCCCACGGCGGTGTGCGGATCGGCGATGTAGCCGAACTTGTCGTGCAGCATCTTCATCGTAGCGAGTGTTTCTTCGTCCGTTGCACGGTGACCCCAGATTTCCTTCTGCAGGTATTCGAGGCGGTTGCGGCACAAATCGAGCAATCGCGGAAAATTGTTGGGATTGCCCACATCCATGGCATTCGAAAATGTGGCGGTCGCGGGCCGCGGGTGAAATTCGCCTGTCCGCAGATATTCCGGCACCACATCGTTGGCGTTCGTGGAAGCCACATATTTGGCTACCGGCAAACCAATGCGCTTGGCGAAGATTCCCGCCGTGAGGTTGCCGAAGTTTCCGCTCGGCACGGAAACGATTAGCGGCACCGAAGCCACCGGCAACTGCCGGTAGGCCGCCACGTGATAAAACATCTGCGGAAGCAGGCGGCCGATGTTAATGGAGTTCGCCGAAGTGAGGAAAGCGCGCTTGTTTAGCTCGGCATCCGAGAAGGCCTGCTTCACCAGCCGCTGGCAATCGTCGAACTTGCCTGACACTTCGAGCGCGGCGATGTTTTCGCCGAGCGTGGTGAACTGCTTCTCCTGCGCTTCGCTGATGCGCTTCGAAGGGTAAAGAATAACTACACGAATGCCCGGCACGCCAAGGAATCCGTGTGCGACGGCGCTGCCGGTGTCGCCAGATGTCGCGACCAGCACCGTCAGAGCCCGCGTCTCGCCGCGAACGAAATAGCCCATCAGCCGCGCCAGGAAACGCGCGCCAAAATCTTTGAACGCCAGCGTCGGCCCGTGAAACAGCTCCAGAATGTGCAGGCCGGGCGAAAGCGAAACCAGCTTCACGGGAAAGTTGATCGCCTCGCTCACGATTTGCCACAGCACTTCTTCCGGAACATCCGGCGTGGCAAATGGACGCACCACGCGGAAGCAAACTTCCGTGAACGGCAACGCGCGAAATTCCTCGAGCTCCTTGCGCGAATGCCGCGCAATCTCCGCCGGCATGTACAGCCCGCCGTCCGGCGCAAGCCCGCGCAGCACTGCGCCGCGAAGCGAGGTGAGCGGCGCCTTCCGCGAAGTGCTCCGGTATCTCAAGGAATCGCACTCATCGCGTGCTTCCCGTTTTGTCCTGAATCATTTTCAGGAACGCCGGAGCGTCCAAAGTTGCATCGTGCAACGCGGCGACTTGCAAGGTGCAATGCGCGAGCGCTTCATAACTCTGGCGCCGCGCGACGATCAGCGCCGGATAACATCGCGCCACCGTCTCGCGTGGTTTTTCTCCCGCTCTTGGTTGAAACGCGCCGCGCCACAATACTGGCTTGGGATCGTTCAAATATCTTTCGATCAGGAGCTGCTGCTCTTCAGCGGAAGCCGCCAGATGCACGATCGTCATTTGGCGCCGCAGGCGCATCAACAAATTGTTTCCGGCATAAATGACGCTCCCGGTGGTATCGAGCACCAGGGATTTCTGCGGCTGCTTCTCGAGTTCGGACAAGATTTCATCCAAGCTATGAATCTCTTCGGCCAGGTACTCGGACTCGCGTTCGATGTACGTCGCGGAGTCCGGCCAGCCCATCCACGCGGCCACACCATTGATGCCTGCGTATCCGCCGGCGGCGAGGCGCTGCGCCAACCTTTGCTCGATGCCGTCGTCGCAGGAGACGACGTGATACCCGCTAGCAGCTAACTTCTTTGTCCAGAACGTCTTCCCGGCGCCGGACATTCCGACCAGTGCCAGCCGAAGCGGCTTTTCCCTCTTCGTTTCAATGGTCATAAGTGAACTGCTTACGATAGCGTGATACCTGCAACCTCGGCAATACGTGGAACTTAGTGACCGCGCTAGAAAACCAATGCACTCCTGGAACCTGTCCCCTGGGACGGCTTGCGGCCCACTCTGGCAGGTGATACGTTTGGAAGGACTTATGCTGCTTCACGCAGCGGGAGTCCAGCGTTTTCTTGGGAACTCCGAGATTTTTTCGTGACCCAGGTTCGAGGAAATTTTCGAGGGAAATTTTGAGCGTGACCCCAGCTGCTTCGGGGCAACTCGAAACCCACGCTGTGGATTTTTCGTGGTGCGAGTTTAGTCCGGCTCGTTGCGTCAAATTGCGCCGGACCGGGCGAAAAGCCCTGAGATAAAGATACTCGCGCGCGGGGTTTTCGTGTCGTACTGGTTCCGCAACGACAATCGATTGCCGCAAGGGCGGCTCGCGGTCGCCTCCTACATCATCGTGGGAATGATCGGCGTGTTGCTGCTCGGCTTCTGGAAGCTGCAGGTCATCGACGCCGACAAGTACAGCTCCCTGGCCGAACGCAATCGCGTGCGTTACATTCCCGTGATTGCGCCGCGCGGCCGCATGCTGGACCGCGATGGCCGGGTGCTGGTGGACAATCGGCCGTCCTTCAGCGTGCTCCTCATCCGCGATGATCCAGCTCAGGTGGAGAAACATCTCCCCGGCATCTCGGATGGTCTGGGAATTCCCCTCGATGAATTGCGGGATCAGCTCAACAATACGAGGAATCTCCCGAAATTCCAGCCAATCATTATCAAGCCCGACGCCTCGCCCGCGGACGTCGCCTTCATCGAATCACATCGCTTGGACATGCCGGTCCTGGAAATGATTTCCGTTTCGCGGCGGCGCTACCTGCCGGGCGGCTTCCTCGCTCATGCTGTTGGCTACGTCGGTGAAGTCAGCGAGCAGCAGATCGAAGCGAGCAACAGCAAGCTGCGGCCCGGCGACTTCGCCGGAAAGACCGGCCTGGAGCGCCAGTACAACGACTGGCTTCAGGGCACGGACGGCATGCGGCGCGTGGTGGTAAACAGCATCGGTAAGGAAGTAGATCGACTATCTACTCAAGAAGCCACTCCCGGCAAACAGATTCAGCTGACCATCGACTACGACTTGCAGCAAGTCGCCGAGCAATCCTTGGGCCCGCGCCCTGGCGCGGTCGTCGCCCTCGACCCGCGCACCGGCGAAGTCCTGGCGATGGCCAGCCATCCCGCATTGGACCCCAACGATTTCGCCGTGCGCATCTCTGCGGATGACTGGAAGAATCTCAACGAGGACCGCCAAAAGCCGTTGCTCAATCGCGCGATTCAGGCGCAGCTCGCACCCGGGTCTGTCTTCAAAATCATAACCGCCACGGCTATGTTGGAGGACAAAAATCCTCCCGAAAGCTTCACGACGTTTTGCCCGGGCTACGCTACCTTTTACGGCCGGCAGTTCAAGTGCTGGGTTTACGGGAAGAGCGCCCACGGCGTAGTGGGGTTGCACAAAGCAATCCTCGAGTCTTGCGACGTCTTCTTCTACAACGTGGGGATGCGCTTGGGCATTGACCGTCTTTCCCACTACGGCACTAAATTGGGCTTAGGACATAGGACCGGAATCGATCTGCCCTCGGAAGAGCCGGGGCTGATGCCTTCCGCGGAATGGGTCGAGCGCGTCTTTCATCGCAAGTGGTATGCCGGTGAAACGATTTCGGTGTCCACCGGTCAAGGCGCCGTCACCACAACTCCGCTCCAGCTTGCGCGCACGATTGGCGGGATCGCCATGGGCGGCATTTTCAAACAGCCACACCTGCGCATGGATGCGCAGAATGTTGGAGAAGAGCGCTTCGCGCTTTCTGAACCGACCGTGGAGAAAATAACCGACGGGATGTACGGCGTAGTGAACGAAGACGGCGGCACGGCGCGAAACGTCAGGCTGCCGGGAATCGAAGTAAGCGGAAAATCGGGTACCGCGCAAGTCATCGGTTACGCGACCCGCGAGCGATTTGGGAAACAGAAAAAATTCGAAGATAATGCCTGGTTTGTCGGCTACGCGCCGCGCCGCAACCCGGAAATTGTCGTCGCCGTGCTGGTGCAGGAGAGCGGAAAGCATGGCGGTGAAGCAGCCGGGCCGGTGGTCAAAGACGTGATCAAGGCCTATTACGACAAGAAAAACAAGAAGACGCAGGGCCAGTACACTGCGGAGAACAAGAGCGAAGCACCGGGGAAGGGCTCGGCTGTAGCTGCTATCGCTCCACGGGCAGTGTTGAAGCGGGAAGACGCCGCTGCCGTGGTGCCGACACATGCTAGCGCGGAGCCGCAGCGATGAAGGATTTCATGACCTCATTTCAAAAAAGCCGAGGCTCTCACATTCGTGCCGTCGGCGCCAGGGGCTCTTTTTTTCACTTTCAACTTTGGATTTTCAACCTCTCTTATGAGTGACTCACCAGGAACCCGCGATTACGACTGGTGGCTTCTGGCCATCCTCGCGGCCATCTGCGCGCTTGGCGTGTTAGAAATCTATTCCACCACGCACGGAAGCACGCTGGCCGGCATGCACATGAAGCAGGTGCGCTGGCTCGTCATCGGCTTCCTCTTGATGTTCGCGCTTTCCCGCCTGGACTATCATTTGATTCTGGACCAGGCTCCCATCCTATATCTCATTGGCCTCGCCGCTCTCGTCGCCGTCCTGCTGATTGGGCGCACTCATTTCGGCGCCAAGCGCTGGATCTCCATCCCGGCCCTGGGAGAGCTTGTCCAGGTGTCAGAATTGGTAAAATTGATTATAATCATTGTGCTGGCGCGCTTCTTCGCGGAAGTGCGCTCCGATCAGCTTGATCTGCGGGATCTAATCAAGGCAGGATTGCTGGTGGGTGTTCCGCTGATCTTGATACTCAAGCAGCCTGATTTGGGAACGGCGCTCGTGCTGATTCCTCTGCTGGTGGTTGGCGCATTTCTTGCGGGCTTGCAGTGGCAACACGCGGCGGTATTTTCGTTGGCGGGGATTTTGCTGGTGGGCGCTGTTTTCTATGCTCCTGTCAGCAGGCGTATCCTCAAGCCGTATCAGCGGGAAAGAATTACTTCTTTCTTGCACCCGGAAGAAGACGCCAAAGGCTCCGGCTACCAGCTTTTGCAGTCGAAGATTGCCGTGGGTTCGGGCGGTTTCTGGGGCAAAGGGTTCCGTAATGGCAGTCAGAACCAACTGGGCTACATCCCCGTCCGGTATTCCGATTTCATTATGTCGGCGTGGGCTGAAGAACAGGGATTCAAGGGCGTGCTTCTCGCCCTCGGGCTGTATATGGCGCTTCTGCTGCGTTTAGTGCAGAATGCTCAACGCGCGAAAGATCGCGCGGGAATGTTTCTGGTCATGGGCGTCGCAGCGGCGCTTGGTTTCCATGTTTTGGTAAACGTGGCAATGGTTATCGGCGCGATGCCGGTAACCGGCATCCCATTGCCGTTGATGAGTTACGGGGGTTCTGCCACGTTGTTCGTTTTCCTGGCGATTGGCTTGGTAATGAACGTACGGCTTCGCCGCTTCGTCAACTGACCAAGCCCCAGTTCCGTGTGACGTTTCCGCTTCGGCGGAGCGCCCCGGAGAAGAAATTGGATTTGTTGATCCCGGCTCGGCCGGGGTCGCAAGTAAGAAGGATTTTAGAGTGAGGACAGCATCGTCCGCCGATCGCCCGGCTCGTTTCCGGCGACGGACCAGCCTCGACAGACTGAGGAAGTCTCTTCCCTCTGGCTTCGAACGCCAAGCCACTTCCCTACAAGTGTGGCCGACGTGCATCCCGGCATCCCCGGGAGCGGCGCCGATCTCCGGAAACTCCGCTGGGCAGAAGCTCGCGGCGATGCGTCCTGTCGGTCTCGGCCAAGCCGGGACTGCACAGAAGGGTGATTCCGGCCACGCCGGGATCACGCACAAGGAGTTTTCATGTCGAAAGAATTGGTTATTTCCGCTGCCTCCCACGAACGGCGGGTTGCGATTCTCGAAGAAGGCCAGTTAGTCGAAATTTACATCGAACGCGAGAAAGAATTCGCGCTCGTCGGCAGCATCTACAAAGGAAAAGTCACCCGCGTCCTCCCCGGCATGCAGTCCGCTTTCGTGGACATTGGTCTCGACGGCGACGCCTTCCTCTACGTCAGCGACGTTTTTGAAAACCTCGAGGACTACGATCACGGGCATCCGCACGAGCAGCCGCAAGCCTCCGCCGCGTCGCTGCTTCCCGCGAACGGCTCGACCGTGGAACTGCTTCCGGGCGAATCCCTGGCGCGGGCCACGGATCATCGCGAAGAGGCGCACCACGAGGAGTTCCACCAGAACGAGCCCCATCCCGTTGATGAGCAACACGCTTCCCACGAGGAAGCGCCCGCCACGGAAGGCCGACAGTTCGAAGAACATCACGACGCACTTCCATCTGCGCCCCTGGAAGATCATCACGCCGAGGCAGGAGAGGAACGCCAGCCGGATTCCAACGCCTCCGCGCCACAGAATTTCGCAGCACACTACAATCCCACGCAAAACTATCCCGCACGCGTCGGTAACGACCGTCCCGGACAGAATTTTGGCCGGAGTGGAGACCGCGACGGAGATCGCGGCCGGGGTGGCCGTTGGGGACGCCGTGGCGGACGCCATCGCGGCGGACGCCCGCCGGGTGGCCCAGGCGGACGCAATCTGCCTCCCTCGAAATATGCGTCGCCGCAAGGCGGCGAGTCGCGCGGCTACGAGAGTCGCGGCGGACCGCCGCGCAGTTACGACAATCGTCGTTCGGAAGCTCCGCGCACCTCGCCGCCTCCGGTGTCCAACGCCTCCGAGGAAGAGATCCTGCTTCCAGGTGAATCGCTGGCAAAATATCGCGGCAAGCCTGCCGCTGCGTCCACGCCTGCTCCCAGCTTTGAGCATGAAACACGTGAAGAACAAACTCCCGTCGAAGATATTGCGTCGCGCGCGACCGGCAGCGTGCCTGTCTCCACTCCCGGCGGCGGCAGCGTTCCTCGGCGGTTCTCCGGCGGATTGCCACGCTGGCTCCTGGCCGATGCTGGCGCGGAAGCCGAAGCAGCACCTGCGGGAGAACTCGCGGGCGTTGCGGAGGAGGCTTCCGTCGCAGACAGCGCAGCGGTCAAATCGCCGCCGGAAGCGGCACAAAATGAAGCGGAACCTGCCCGCAATGACCTTGAATTGAACGAAGATCAGGTTGCCGCACTGGCCGCCGATTTCGCCGAGGCCAAACACGAAGAAACCACCGAAGAAGCGGAAGCCGATGCCATCGCCGGCGGCGCCGAATTTGACGAAGAAGAGGCGGAAGAACAAACGGAAGAAGCGGAAGAGACGGAAGAAGCAGAAGAAACAATAGTCGCTGAAGTTTCGGAACTCTCCGAGGAAGATGCCGAGGAAGTCGAAGCCGGTCGCGCGGCCAACCGCGCGGAGTTCGCTGCGGACGCGGCTCAAGAGCATGCCGAACACGACGCCGCGCATGGCGCACACGAGCACGGCGAGCATGAACACGCTGAGACGGAGCACGTCCAAGAAGAGTTGATCTCTGCGGCTCCCGGCGGACCCGCCGCGGAAGGCCCTGCGGCCATCGAGGACGACGCGATTCTCCTACCGGGCGAAACTCGCGCCCCGCGCATTGGCGGCCCGGCGGCTCCGCGTGAAGATTTCCCGCGTGACTCCGCGCGTATCGGCGGCAACCCGCGTTCGCGCTTCCAGCGGCCGTTCCGCGGCGGAGGGCGCGACCGCGGACGTGATAGCCGCGGTGGCCGTCCCGACAGCCGTGGTGGACGTCCCG
>WNFH01003812.1_pt1 | contig 10779 bp, 6 predicted proteins | sample 5400411 | NCBI WGS metagenome assembly WNFH01 (sample SAMN13153347, study PRJNA577476) | soil metagenome | isolation source: 200 cm saprolite under Douglas fir tree site 2 hole 3 | place: USA:California | collected 2015-04-18
CCGGATAACGCCCGTTGCCCGTGTTATAGTTCGGAAAACCAAATTCAGTCCCAGTTCGATATGTCTCTTGCGGGCCGTCTGAATTATTACCGGCGCATCTTCAGTTCCTACCTGGTCCCGGGCACAAGCCAGCTCAGCTTCTGGCACGATCTGCCGCAAGTGAACCCGCACGCCCCGATCGGTGAACTCGGCGAATACTACATGCCTTTCTCCGAGAAGGCTGATTATCACGGACCCCGCGATTCGGCTGGCATACCTTTGCTGGATTACCACGGTCGGATTGGCCTGCAGTACAACCCGATTGCCATCGCTCAATGGGGACTAGGGAATTACAACCTCTTTCGCCGGACGGGCAACGACGAACGCAAGAGAAAATTCCTTGTGGCCAGCGACTGGCTCTGCGCCCGCCTCGAGCAGAACTCCTTCGGGGTTTGGGTGTGGAACCACTATTTCGATTGGGAGTACCGTACTCCGCTGAAAGCGCCTTGGTACTCCGGTCTTGCGCAGGGACAGGGAATCTCTTTGCTGGTCCGTGCTTACGGCGAAACGGGCGAACCCGCCTATCTCAATGCGGTCGAGCGTGCCTTCACCAGTTTTCTCAGAGCAACCGCAGAAGGCGGGGTCACCTTTACGGACGAGCGTGGGGACCTTTGGTTTGAGGAATACATCGTTGTCCCGCCAACTCACATCCTGAATGGTTTCGTGTGGGCTGTGTGGGGTGTGTACGACTACTTTCTGGCGACAAAAGACCGCTCCGCACAGCATCTGTTCGCAAAAGCCGTGCAAACGCTACGGGCCAACCTCGCCCGCTACGACCTCGGCTTCTGGTCTTTGTACGAGCAGTCGGGTACCAGCCTGCCCATGGTAGCGAGTTCCTTCTATCATCAGTTGCACGTCGTGCAGTTGCGCGTGATGCACCGCCTCACCGGGGACGAGCTTTTCGCCCGATACGCTCACCGCTGGGAAGCCTATGCCCGCAGCCGCGCCAAGCGTACCCGGGCGCTGTGCTACAAGGGTGCATTCAAGCTCTGCTACTACTAGGAACCTGTGAAGATTCTCTACGTTTCGCAATACTTTCCGCCGGAGATGGGAGCGCCAGCTGCTCGCGCCGCTGAGTTGTCGCGGCATTGGGCACGGGACGGGCACGAGGTCACAGTTCTGACTGCATTCCCTAATCATCCCACCGGGGTTGTGCCGCCCGAATATCGCAGCAAGTTTCGTCGTCTGGTGGCGCGCGAAGCTGTGGATGGCGTGAATGTCGTTCGCACCTGGTTATTTCCTTTTCCTAATCGGAAAGCATACCAGCGCATGTTGAACTACAGTTCGTTTTGCGTATCTTCAGCCAGCACAGGCCTTTTCCTCTCCCGCCCCGACCTCGTGATTGCCACCTCGCCTCAACTCCTGGTTGGACTTTCCGGCTGGTGGCTGGCTCGGGCGAAGCGCGTGCCTTTCGTCTTCGAGGTCCGCGACCTCTGGCCTGAGTCGCTGACCGCCGTGGGCATGGGAGACCCGAACTCGCTGCTGCATCGCTCGCTGGCGAAAATCGCAGGTCTCCTCTACCGCAGTTGTGACCACGTGGTTGTGGTCACGCCCGCCTTCGAGGACTATCTGGTCGAACACTGGCATACGCCGCGGACCAAGATCTCGATTGTCAGGAATGGAGTCGAGACAGACTTTTTCAGCCCCGGGGACAAAAGCACTAACCTGAGAAAGGAACTGGGCGCGGACGGGAAATTCCTGGTCTGTTACATCGGCACGATGGGGATGGCTCACGGACTGGAAACGCTGGTCGAGGCGGCTGCCCGCCTGCGGGACTCGGCGCCCGAGGTTTTGTTCTTGCTGGTTGGGGAAGGGGCCGAGAAAGAGCGCATTATCTCCCTGGCGCGCTCCCGAGGGCTGACTAACGTGCGTTTTGTTGATCAGCAGCCGCGGGAAAAGATACCGGCCTATATCTGCGCTTGTGACGCGTGCCTCGTGTTGCTCAAGAAGACCGATCTCTTCAAGGCCGTGATTCCGACCAAGATGCTGGAGTTCATGTCCTGCGCTCGTCCCGTGATCTTGGGAGTGGATGGTCAAGCGCGAAAGATCATCGAGGAAGCGGAGGCGGGAATCTTTGTGGAGCCCGAGAATGCCGCCGATCTGGCGCAAGCTGTGATTCGTCTTGCGGCCGACGCCAGCCTACGTGAATCTCTCGGGCGCAACGGACGACGACACATTCTGCAACGCTTTTCCCGCGAGCACACGGCCAGGGCGTACCTCGATGTGCTGGAGAGTCTAGTGGGCCAGAAGCGGGAAGGTCGCGTGCTTGCCGCCTAACGGCGGATCAGTTCTAGGGTCTTATGGCTACAATACTTACCGCGGTTGCGGCCTGCATTGCAGCCTCGAGAGTGCGCCCCGCAAGAACTTTCCTGTTGCTGCTGGGCACAAACAAAATATCGTCAGCCTGCATGGGCACATCCGGCGCCTTGGCTTCAAGCATCTTCTTCAACTGCACTGGAGTTTCGGTCAATCCATTGGAACCCTTGCGGATGATCCTGGTACCACTCAGCTTGGCAGTTCGATTTGCACCTCCGGCCAGCGCCATCGCCTTCAGCACGGTCAGATCCTCTGTGTCCATCAGAAATCCGCTCGGTCTTCCGACGTCCCCGACCACGTACACAATGCCGGCTCTGCGCACCATGACGGTATCGCCCGGAAACACTTCGATGTCGCTGTCCGGGTTGTCGGTTAGGTTCCGTGTGAGCGGCACGGTCACCGGTTTGTCGGGCTGGTTGCGGTGAGTGACGGTAATGCTGCGGCCTGCCTTTTCCGTAAGTCCGCCTGCCGCCGAAATCAGACCGAATAGCCGCTGCTGTCCAAGCACCGGATATACGCCAGGCTTGGCAACCTCACCCAGCACGCTGGCTCCTTGTGAGGCGTACACATCGACAAACACAGTGACGTGCGGATCCTTCAGGAATCCCCCGTCGGAAAACCGTTTTTCGATCAAGGCCTGAGCCTCTTCGCTCGTAAGCCCAGCCACGTGCACGTAGTCGATCAGAGGCAGATAAACGTCGCCGTTATTGCCAATACGAGTCTTGGTCGCAAGCTCGGGAACGTTATAAACGCTCATTTCGAGCAGGTCCCCGATTCCAAGCCGGAGGGAAGAGTCCAAACTCATGTCGCTGCCCGCCCCTGCCGTACCAGGACTGGAGTGGGGAACCGGGGCCGCCGGCGTTGTCGCCCGCTCCGCTGTGTTGCCTGGATTTGCCGCGGGATTCGCCGGTTGATCCTGCGCAACGCCCATTAGCCATGCGGGGACCAGAACCGCGAATACAAAGAGAACACAGAGCTGGCCCGAAGGACACCATCGCAGAAACAGCATTTCAAAGCTCTTTGGCATTGTGCAAGAACAAAAGTCTAGCACAGCACGGGAACCGGCGGGTCGCTCGTTCCGTGCCGCGGTGTTGATCCGGTGAGGTTGCTCAGCCCACCGCTGCGAGGTGCCGCCCAAAGTTTTCCACAGCCTGCACCAAGAAAAGGAATTGCGCCCTGTTTTTCCAAGCTGCTATAGTGCCGTACAACTCATCTCAACCAGGAGTTTCTCTCGGCTTTGAGCTGACAGGTGCCCCGACGATGTGAAGGAAGTTTCTGGAGAGGCGGCAGAAGTGAATTCGGCTGCGCCTCTTGCTTCTGGCCGAGGGGGAGCTAGTTGACATTCTTCTTCCTGGGAATCTTCGCAGCCGCGCTGCTGCTTTCGCTCCTCCTCACGAGATATGTGCGCAACGCAGCTACGGCTCGCGGCTGGGTCGCCGTGCCAGCCTTGGACCGGCACCTGCACAGTACGCCGCTGCCACGGCTCGGCGGGGTCGCTATCTTCCTGGCTTTTCTTCTCAGCGTAGGGATCGCTTTGCTGGTCGGTTGGTGGTATCCCGGCCTGAGCTTCGGATTCTCGTCGAAAACCCTGATTACGATCTTGTTGCCGGGCTGTCTGATATTCCTGCTCGGTGTTTATGATGACATCCACACGGTGGGGCCATACTTCAAGTTCACGGTTCAGGCGCTGGCCGGCGCCATGCTCTTCGCGGGTGGTCTTCGCATTCTTGATTTGCCCGTGCTCTTCGGCTATCGTCATTTTTCCTGGTTTGTCGGCCTTCCGCTCACCATCCTCTGGGTTCTTGCCATTACCAATGCCTTCAACCTGATCGACGGACTGGACGGGCTAGCGGCGGGTTCTGCGCTATTTTCCACGTTGGTCGTCTTCGTGGTCGCATTGGTAAGCCAGTCGTCTCTAGTGTCTCTGATGACGCTGGCTCTGGCCGGCACCATCGTGGGTTTCCTGCGTTATAACTTCAACCCGGCAACGATCTTTCTGGGAGACTGTGGAAGCCTTTTCATCGGCTTCATGCTCAGCGCGCTCGCCCTGCAAGGAGCGCAGAAAGCGCCCACGATCATTGCCGTTGCCATCCCCGTGGTTTCCTTCGGCCTGCCCATTCTGGAGACTGCTCTTTCGGTCGTGCGGCGCTTCATCAGCGGCCGGCCGGTGTTCACCGCGGACCGCGAGCACATTCACCACAAACTGCTGCAGCGCGGTCTTTCTCACCGGCAGGTGGTCATCTTGCTTTACGCCGTGTCCGCGATATTCGCCCTGCTCAGCCTTTTCCTGCTGTGGCCGACTGGCAGTACACTCGGCTTGGTTCTCGCAGTGCTTGGCACGGGCATTTGGATGGGCGTGCAGCATCTCAACTATCTGGAGTTTGGTGAAATCCGCCGCGTGGCCCAGCGCACCATCGAGCAGCGGCAGATATTCATCAACAACCTCGCCATCCGTCGTGCCACAGAGGAGCTGAAAGTAACTTCCGACTACGATCAGCTTGGGCGTATTCTCGAGGCCGCGTTCAGCACCAACGATTTTGACGCCTTCGAATTGCGATTGCATCGTCCACCCGGTGACCTGCCTGAAGCCCGCGGGTTGCAGGTAATCTCCAAGGGCGAGCCTTGTCTCCGTTGGAAAAAGCCGGGCGGCCGCCTCGCCCACGAAATGGTAATCGCGTGGAGCCTGACCCTTGATCTGGTCGCCGCCAACAACCGCCGCCACGGCTCCATGACCATTTACCGGCTCCACACCGACCGCGACTTGCAGCTCGATGTAAATCTTCTAACCTCCGTTTTCCGGGTTGCTCTGGCGGATGCGCTGGACCGGGCCCTGAGCCATGGTGTGGAACTGCTTCCCACTCCCAAGGAAGACACTGGCTGGATCGCGGCGCGAGCGGTCTGAGCCCGAGTCCTGCCCTTCTGATTTCTCTCCGTAAATCCGGCCTTCGCGGCTGGAGTAATATGTAAGAGACTCCTATATGCATCCCACCGGGACCAGACCGGCCGAAAGCAGCCGGGAACCAAAACCCAACCTCTGCAAGCGTCGCTGTGTGCGCCACAAGGTTCACACTCCGGCCTACGCCAGCTTGAACTGGCCTTCAACCGGGATGGTAGTGGACCTCAGCGAAATCTTGGACATTAGCGAAGAAGGGATGTCCATCCAGGCGTCGTTGCCACTGGAGGTCAACCGTACCTTGAATTTGTGCCTGGATCTTTCCGAAACCAAGCCTTGCATCTACACCACCGGCCGCGTCATCTGGTCGGACCAGCGAGGGCGAGCTGGGATCCGCTTCCCGGAAATGGCAGACTCGTCTCGTCGCCAGCTAAAGGAATGGCTTTTCCTCAACGCGATCGTTGCCGTCGATCACGCAACCGAACCGACGCCGCAGCCAGAGCTTGAAGCGCCAGAGGAAAAGTCAGCAGACGCGAACGCGCAAGGTGCCACGTCGCAGCGCGAGGATGAAACTGAGGCTCGCGTTCTGCCAGACTACCCCTCCATGCTGACTGAGCTTGCAGTGGTTAGGCGGGCAGTCTTGATCGGACCCGATCTTGACGCTTCTCTGCAACTGGTGGCCGAGCGGGCCTTGACGTTCACCCGTGCCAGCGGCGCCGCGATCGCTCTGTCGCAAGGAGAGGAGATGATCTGCCGCGCCACCGCTGGTGCCGATGCTCCCGGTCTTGGCGCGCGGCTTACGATCGGCTCAGGCTTCTCTGGCGAATGCGTCCGCACCGGCCACTTGCTCAGTTGCGATGATTCCGAAACCGACCCGAGCGTGGACCGCGAAAGTTGCCGCGCCCTTGGGATCCGCTCCATGATTGCGGTACCGATTCGCTTCGGCGATGCCGTCGTCGGACTCCTGGAAGTGTTTTCGCCCAAGCCGAATGCCTTCGGCGCAAACGACGACACGGTTCTTCAGCGCTTGGTGGATATCGTTCCGGTCACCTTGAACCGCGCATCCCAAGCCTCGGCCAGGAGTGGTGGCTTGCGCGAAACGGTGCGAGCGGTCGAAGATCTGCCGGCGGGAACGCCGGTCGCGACAGCGGCTCCGGATGAATCCCACTCGCCTCGCTCTCGAAGGATTCTTCTGGGTGCGGTTCCCGTTACGCTGGTTTTTGTCTTGCTCTGGCTGATCGCACCTTGGATAAAAAGCTGGACTGGTTCTTCGAGTCGAACCGGCTCTCCGCCTAAGTCAACCCAGCGGCTGCCTGTTTCCAAAACGCCGGCACCGGCTGCGGCTGGTGCCAACGACTTGGAAAGCTTGCGCAGATTGGCCAAGCAAGGCGATTCCGTGGCACAGTTCGCCTTGGGCGCGCACTACGCTACCGGCGAAGATGTTAAGCAGGATTACTCCGAGGCCCTCCGCTGGTTCTCCATGGCTGCCGAGCAGGGGCACCCTGCTGCCCAGGCGACGCTGGGCCTCTACTACTGGTCTGGAAGAGGCGTTCCACCGGACCTGAGCAAGGCCTACTTCTGGTCAGTTCTGGCCGAAGCCAGTGGAGACAAGACCAGCAAATACCTCATCCCTGTTCTTGCTTCACGCATGCCCCGTGCCCAAGTGGTGGCCGCCCAGCAGCAAGCCAATGACTGGCTTAAACAGCATCAACTTACCGGCAAAACACCGTCCGGGGACCGATAGCCGTGTCGCCCGGTCGTTCGCTAGTGACGCTCCTCAGGGCAGGCTCTAGCATCCCGAGCGCCTCCCACCTCGCTTCGGCAACTGGCCGCATCTCTTGGAAATCTTCCGCGAAGCCACAGATCGCCCGGGTTTAGAATATAGGGGAGGTTTCCTGTGCCCACACTGCGCGACATTGTTTACGAACATGTCCGCGAAGGCGAGCTGTATGAGAAGCTCGACCGCAACCGTGTGCGCTGTTACGCCTGCGGCCACTGCTGCCCTATCCCCGATGGTCAACCTGGCGTCTGCAAGGTCCGTTACAACCGCGGCGGAACTCTCTACGTGCCGTGGGGCTACGTGGGCGGCGTGCAATGCGATCCCATAGAGAAAAAGCCTTTCTTCCACGCTTACCCCGGCGCGCTGGCTTACAGCTTTGGAATGCTGGGTTGCGACCTCCATTGTGGGTACTGTCAGAACTGGGTTACCTCGCAAGCTTTACGCGATCCGAACGCCGTATCGCCGCCTCTGGAAGCTTCACCCGAAGCCTTGGTGAGCGACGCTCTCCGGCAAGGCGGAAAGGTTCTGGTGAGCACTTACAACGAGCCTCTGATCACCAGCGAGTGGGCCGTGGCTGTATTCAAGGAAGCGAGAGCCGCCGGCTTAATTACGGGATTCGTTTCCAACGGTAACGGCACGCCGCAAGTGCTCCAGTACCTCCGCCCCTGGATCGATCTCTACAAGGTCGATTTGAAGAGTTTCGACGACCGCCATTACCATCAGCTCGGCGGCCGCCTCGCGCCTATTCTCGACACCATTCGAAGCCTGCATCAGATGGGTTTCTGGCTGGAAATCGTCACCTTGCTGATTCCCGGGTTCAACGACTCCGAAGACGAACTCCGTGGTCTAACCGATTTTCTGGTCAGCGTCTCGCCCTACATTCCCTGGCACGTCACCGCGTTTCACAAAGACTACAAGATGGACGATCCCGAGAACACGCGCCCGGAAGACCTGCTGCGAGCCGCGGAGATTGGGAAGAAGGCCGGTCTGCGCTACATTTACGCTGGAAACCTGCCGGGGATGGTGGGCGATCTCGAGGACACCCGCTGTCACAACTGTGGCGAAGTGCTGGTCAAGCGATACAGCTATTTCGTCCAGGACTACCGCCTGACCCCGGACGGACGCTGTCCATCATGCAGCACGTCGATCCCAGGCCGCTGGGCGCCCAAATTCGAAGGCCAGATCACCGATCGTCCTTTCCTGCCACGCCGCGGCTCCCGTTTGGTTACAATCCTCAACTAGCAGCTAGCCCCAACTTCATGCGGAGATTGCGATTTTCTCTCATTGTGTCATTTGTGTGTTTCGCGGTGGCCTGCTCGCCGCGCGACTTTCTCACGCGGCGGTTGGCGGCCGACCTCATCGCGGGCTCCGAAACCTTCAAGATCCCGCAGCAGTTCTGGCTCCGCACCGGGATGGTCTCCAACAGAGATTACCTTTCCCCGGAATATCTCGTATTGCGGCGTCATCGATGGATCACCGGCGCAAATGTGGCTTGTGCCCCTAACATTGCTCCTCCCCCGTGCTGGGACGTCGTTCTCACTCCCATCGGTGTTGAGACCTTTCGCGACCTGATTCCCAGCAATGCCGCGCCCTCGCGATATTTCGGTGTGCCAGTAGCACAAAGGGAACTGATCGCGATAACTGGTATCAGCAAGAACGGCAATATCGCCGACGCTGATTTCCAGTGGAAATGGGTGCCGCTGAACGAAGTCGGCGCGGCCCTTTATGCGGGAGGGGTACCATACAACTCCACCGTTGGTTTCCGGCACTACGACGATGGCTGGCGCCTGATCGAAGGCAGTGCTCCGAAACCCAACCAGGGTCTTGACGATGCCTTGAAGAACGCCCAGCCTGCACAATAGGCTGCCGAAGTGTCATCTGAGCGATGGGGTTACTTTCGTCGCCGAAAGGAAGCGCAGAGTCGCTTTGCGCCAACCGCTTCGCCCGTGTATATCATCCCTTACCCTATGACGACTCGCAAACTGCTGCTGCTCCCCCTAGTTGCCGCGCTGACTTTTGTTTCCGTCCATGCCGCCGACAAACCCAAGCTCACGCTCGACGAGTTCTTTAACTCCGTGGAGTTCAAGACCGTGAAGCTTTCTCCTGACGGCCATTCCATTGTCATCGCTACGGTCCGTGCCGATTGGGACCAAAGCGTCTTTCGCAAGGACCTCTGGCTCTATCGCGACGACGGTCACGCCGGAGGAAGCCTGACCCAGCTTACGCAGTCTGGTCGCGACAGTGAGCCGCAGTGGTCCCCCGATGGCCGCTGGATCGCATTTCTCTCCGAGCGAAAGGCCGCCAAGGGGGGTAACTCCTGTGAGGAGGAGTCCAAGAGCGCCGAAGTGGCCCAGCTCTATTTGATCTCGCCAGCTGGCGGAGAAGCGTTTCCCGTCACGCAAGGCGATGAAAAGGTCCATGCAGTCGCCTGGTCTCCCGACTCGCGCACACTTTACTTCGCCACTCGCACGCCCTGGACCAAGGGGCAGAAAGATGCTTACGAGAAAGACTGGAAAGATGTCTGCCAGTATCGTGCGGCCGAGCGAGGCGACATGATCTTCAGTATTGACGTAGCTGATGCTGTTGCCCGCCGTGCCACCGCGGGCAGCACTCCGGCTGATGACTCGGAGAATTTTTCGGGCGCTACTCCCGCTTTGCATGCTCTGGCCCGCAGTCTTTGGCGTATTCAGGGTCTAGTTGCTTCTCCGGACGGACGCCGTCTGGGTTTTGTGACAGAGTCTGTGTCGGAGCGTGAGGAAAAAATCGAAGAATTTGAGATCTACTCGGTTGACCTCGCCGGTGCCCTACCTGACCGTGCACCCCGACAGGTGACACATAATGAAGCCCAGGAACACGGTCTGCACTGGTCGAAAGACAACCGGCATATGTTCTTCCAGGTGGAAGAGGGCTCGGTGGAAGGGAAATACAAAGACACACAACCGCGTCTCTATTGGGTGGATGTCGATAGCGGCGAGGTCCAGAGGTGGGCCGGTGATTTCGAGGGAGCGCTGCTCCAGTATTCAGTTGCTCCCGATGGCGTGCTCGCCACCGGACGCCTCGGCACCGAGGTCCGGCTTTACTCGCAGACCAAACCCTCTGCCTCTTTCTCCCGGCAAGCTGGCTGGGATGGTACGTACGAACTTGTTGCTTCGGCCGAGCACTCTCCGCGCATAGCTTTTGTGCACTCGACGCTTGAGAAACCCGCCGAGGTTTACGTGGCAGAAAGCTTGGACAAGTTGCAGGAGGCGCGGCCCATCACAGCATTCAACAAGCTGATTGCCGAGCGTGACCTGCCCAAGGGCAAGCCCTATCGCTGGACGGCCGATGATGGCACGAGCGTCGAAGGCATACTGATGTATCCGCCGGGGAAATTCGAAGCCAAGAACTTACCCATGTTTGTTCTCATCCACGGTGGTCCGAACGACGCCGACGGCAACCACTTCGAAGCCGATTGGTATCAGTGGGACCGGTTGGCTGCTAGTCAAGGCTGGCTTGTCTTTGAGCCGAACTACCGCGGATCAATTGGCTATGGCGACAGGTTTCTCATGGGAATTGTCCCGGAAATAGTTTCCCGCCCGGGTAAGGACATTCTCGAAGGGGTGGACGCGCTGGTAAGAGATGGCATTGCCGATCCTGGCCACCTCGCCATCGGCGGCTACAGCTACGGCGGCTACATGACCAACTGGCTCATCACTCAGACCACGCGCTTCAAGGCTGCGATGACCGGCGCGGGTGCGGTGGAGCACGTCGC
>WNFH01003813.1_pt1 | contig 10779 bp, 8 predicted proteins | sample 5400411 | NCBI WGS metagenome assembly WNFH01 (sample SAMN13153347, study PRJNA577476) | soil metagenome | isolation source: 200 cm saprolite under Douglas fir tree site 2 hole 3 | place: USA:California | collected 2015-04-18
GCCTTCGCGACGGCTACTTTGTTGTGCAGGATGGCCATCATGAGTTGCCGGTTGTAACGGAGCACGGGACACTGACCCGTACCGAAGCTGTGGGATTTAGCCCAGCCAAGACCAATCCGCAGACCCAAAACGCCCTGCTTCGCATTGGCGTCCTTGGCTCCCGGATCGTCAGTGACATACAGTCCGGGAATGCCGATCGCTCCGCCGGCCCGCGTCACCGCCATCAGCGAATTCAGCACAGTCGCAGGTTGCTCGGTTCCAGCCTGCTCGGCTTGGCCCTTCGCTTCAAAGCCCACGCAGTCAACCGCCGAATCGACTTCGGGAACACCCACGATCTGGGCGATGCGATCCCCCAGTGGAACCCGTTCGCGCAAATCAATCGTTTCACATCCGAAGCTTCGCGCCTGGGCAAGCCGTTCCGGAATCATGTCGCCAACAATAACCACTGCGGCTCCCAGCAACTGGCATGCGGCGGCGCAGGCAAGCCCCACAGGACCGGCGCCAGCCACGTAAACCGTTGATCCGGTCGTGACTCCCGCCTTTACCGCTCCATCGTAGCCCGTCGGGAAAATGTCGGAAAGCAGCGTGAGGTCCTCAATCTTCTCCAGAGCCTGGTCTTTATCAGGAAATTTGAGGAGGTTGAAATCCGCATACGGCGCCATCACGTAATCGGCTTGTCCGCCAACCCATCCACCCATATCGACGTAGCCGAAAGCGGCCCCGGCCCGATCACCATTGACGTTCAAGCAGATGCCGGTCTTGCCTTCCCGGCAGTTGCGGCAGCGTCCGCACGCGATATTGAAAGGAACGGAAACTAGGTCGCCCACATTCAAGAACTCTACGTCCCTGCCTTTCTCAATGACTTCGCCGGTGATCTCGTGTCCCAGGACCATACCGGCAGGAGCTGTAGTGCGGCCTCGTACCATGTGTTGGTCACTACCGCAGATATTGGTGCTCACTACCTTTAGGATCACGCCGTGCTCGCACTTCCGTGATCCCAGCGATAATCTTGGAAAATCGATCGGCCGTACCTCTACTTGTCCCGGTCTGACGTATACAACTCCACGATTGTTTGCCATAAAATGTTCACTCCAATAAATACCTACACGATCTAATTTCGCTCTCAGAACCGCCTCTAGGCGGTCGTTAAGACATTCAGCTTCAATGCTCTTGCCACACCCTCGCCATAGGCAGGATCGGCTCGTCTGCAGTTCGCTACATGCCGCTCCAGAACCTCCTGAGAGGCGCCATGAATCGCGCGCGCCGTATTGTCGAAGAGCAACTGCTTTTGCTCCGGGGTCATCTTCCTGAAGAGATTGCCCGGTTGCTCCCAGTGATCATCCTCTAAGCGGTGGTCATAGTGATTAGCGTCGCCTTCGAGCGCGAGCGGAAGGTCGGCGTATTCCGGTTGGTTGTCCCACAATCCCTGACTATTCGGGTTATAGGTCGTCGTCGCTCCGAGGTTTCCATCTGTGCGCATCTGGCCATCGCGATGATAGGAGTGGAATGGACACCTCGGTGCATTCACAGGGATGTGATTGAAGTTCACGCCGAGGCGGTATCGCTGGGTATCTCCATAAGAGAAGAGGCGGCCCTGGAGCATTTTGTCAGGAGAGAAGCCAATTCCCGGAACCACGTTCGCCGGGGAGAAGGCGGCTTGCTCCACCTCTGCGAAATAGTTCTCCGGATAACGATTGAGCTCCATTACGCCCACTTCGATCAGAGGGTAGTTAGCCTTCGGCCAGACTTTGGTCACATCAAAAGGATTGTGCTTGTGGGTCCTGGCCTGTTCCTCTGTCATTACCTGGATGAACAGCGTCCAGCGCGGAAAATCTCCCCGGTCGACTGCCTCCAATAGGTCCCGGCCATTGCTTTCCCGATCATTGGCCACAACCGCCGCAGCCGCTTCGTCCGTGAGATTCTCAATACCTTGCTGTGTGCGAAAGTGGAACTTCACCCAGGTGCGTTTGTTCTCGGCATTGATCATCGAGAAGGTGTGACTTCCGAATAGATGCATATGCCGGAAGGACCTCGGAATTCCGCGGTCGGACATAACGACGGTGACCTGATGCAGCGCTTCTGGAAGAAGAGTCCAGAAGTCCCAGTTGTTTTGAGCGCTCCGAAGACCGGTGCGGGGATCGCGCTTGATGGCGTGGTTGAGGTCGGAGAAGCGTAGAGGATCACGGAAGAAAAAGACTGGAGTGTTGTTTCCGACGATGTCCCAATTCCCGTCCTCGGTGTAGAACTTGATTGCAGTCCCGCGGATATCGCGCTCCGCATCCGCCGCCCCGCGTTCTCCAGCGACGGTCGAAAAGCGAGCGAACATAGGCGTCTGCTTGCCAGTCTTCGAAAAAAGCGCTGCCTTGGTGTACTTTGTGATGTCGTGAGTCGTCGTGAAAGTTCCATGCGCTCCCCAGCCCTTGGCATGCATCCTACGCTCAGGAATGACCTCGCGATCGAAGTGCGCGAGCTTCTCGATCAGCCAGATGTCCTGGAGCAGAGCCGGACCGCGGCGGCCGGCTGTCAAAATATTTGTGTTGTCCGCTACGGGAGCACCGGTGGCATTGGTAAAGCGTTCGGGTTTTGACATGATGCATTCTCGCTTTCTGAAGTCCTTTAAGCCTTCCACTGCGAACCGCGGATGACACTGCAGAAGTTCGTGCGCTGGAACCGTGGATCTTTGTCCGCCAGTACATCTGCCTTCACATTTCCGAATGTCGTCTCAGGCTTGTGCTTAATGCCGTCGTAAAAGGTCTGGATGATGTCTTCCTTAAAGTGCGCGGTACGCGGATACGCAGCGACGATCGCGTCGCGATCAGCGTCTGAGAATTCCGAGTAGGCAATTCCAAGAACATCCATCTCGACGCCGTTGGTCAATAGCGCAACCACGGGATGCATGTACTGTGGAATTCCTGGGGTAGTATGTAATGCAATCGCTGTCCACACCGTATCGATCTCCTCCTGAGAGATGTTGTGCCGGCGAAGGAAGGCTCGCGCGGCATTCGCACCATCCACTTCGAACCGGTCCGACTTACTGCTGTACCGCGGCGTCAATCCCATGTCGTGGAACATCGCGCCAACGTAAAGCAGCTCGGGATCAAACTTTAGTCCCCGCTGTTTTCCCGCGAGCGAGCCGAAGTAGTACACGCGCGTCGAGTGGTTGAACAGCAACGGTGATTCGGTGTCGCGCACCAACTCCGTTGCGTCCCGAGCAAGTTTACTGTCGGGGACCATCACACTTCCGATCGAGGCTGCTTCCGCCGTGTCTCTTGTTGTAGTGGCCATATTGTGGTTCACCTCGATCAAGTGCAGTTTCTATTCCAAAAGCCGTCCGCGTGCAGTGACCGCGTAGGACTCGACATTTGTGCTGTTCTTCGTTTCTTTTGGTATCAGCGTCTAGTCGACCGGGCGACACCTCCGTGTTCATCTGTCGAAGACGTGACATTACGAGGCCTGGCGCGACTTGCAGGCATATTCGGCCCGCAGTCGGTTGACCGAGCATCAGAAGCAGTTGGCAATGGGCAACCCATGTGTACTGGAGAAAAAAGGCAGACTGCTAGTCCTTCACCCGAATTGAGCGCGAAATCCATGGTCTGACAACGAACTGCACCACGTCGAACTACTCCTTTTTACAGGCTGAGACTCTGGCGCACGAATTGCACGTGAATGGTTGCGATGGGAGCGAATCATGAACCGGAGAGTGGCTTTGGGGACACTGGCCGCGATCGGCGCGGCTGCCACTAGCCAGACCACGTCGAACGGTATGATCTATCGGACTTTGGGAAAGACGGGCGAAAAGGTTTCCGCGATCGGGCTGGGCGGTTATCACATAGGGCATCCGCCGGACCCCGCGGACGGCATCGGGATCGTCCGCAGAGCTATCGATCGCGGAATTACATTCATGGACAATTGTTGGGATTATCACGGCGGCGAAAGCGAGCGGCGCATGGGAGTTGCGCTGCGCGATGGTTTCCGGCAAAAGGTGTTCCTTATGACCAAGTTCGACGGGCGCACCAAGGACGCCACGGCCCGACAGATCAATGAGTCATTGGAGCGCCTGCAGACAGACCATATCGATCTCATCCAGTATCACGAAAACATTCGCTTGGAAGATCCCGACCGGTTCTTTGCCGCGAACGGCCCGCTTGAGGCGCTGATGGAGGCAAAGAAGGCCGGGAAGATTCGCTACATAGGCTTCACCGGCCATAAGGATCCACTCGTACATCTCCGGATGCTGGAGGCGGCGGCCCAGCATAGCTTCCGTTTTGATACCTGCCAGATGCCGCTTAACGTCATGGATGCGCACTTCCGCAGCTTCGGACACAACGTACTTCCGAGGTTGGTGGAGCAGGGCATCGGAGTGTTGGGAATGAAGTCCATGGGAGACGGCAACATCCTGAAAAGCGGGCGCGTAACACCCGTGGAGTGCCTGCACTACTCGCTGAACCTCCCGACGTCAGTAGTGATTACGGGTTGTGAACGCATGGAGATCCTTGATCAAGCGATTGAAGCGGCTCGCACCTTCAAGCCCATGAGCTCCGCCGAAGTATCGGCATTGCTCGCGAAGACGAAGGATGTTGCCATGAGCGGACAGTTTGAGCCGTTCAAGACCACTCCTCAGTTCGACGGTACCGCGCAGAATCCTCAATGGATGAGCTGAAAGAATCCTGCAAGGATCAGATGAAAAAGAAACTACTAAGCCAATCCAGGACGCGAAACCTCGCTATCCTTTTCCTCTTCGCCGCTTCAGGTTGGGTCGCGGCAGTTAGGATGTCGGCAGCGGATGCCGGTTTTCGGAACAATGCGTCCCTCGTCGTCGTGCCTGTAACTATCACCAACCACGAAGGAGAAGCCATTTCAGGCCTAAAAGGCAGCCAGTTTCGCGTGCTCGCTAACGGCGTATCGCGTCCCGTGGTTTCCTTCGAACCGGATCAACGCCCTATGTCCACGGTAGTGGTTGTCGATGCGAGCGCCAGCATGGGATCGAGTATGGAGCAAACGCGGTTAGCGCTGCGCAATTTCGCGGCCTCCGCCGGTTCGCTCGACGAGACGGCACTCCTCACGTTTTCCGGCCATCCTCAGGTTGTCAACGATTTCACGCGTGATTTCACGCCGCTCATGAGCAAGCTAGTAGCCGGGCGCGCAGCGGATTACACCGCCCTGGACGATGCCTTATGGCAAGCGCTGCAGATGATGCGAGGTGCTCACAACCCGCGAAAAGCAGTCGTCGTCATCACAGATTTCCGCGAGAATCACAGCCGGCACGCGTCTGAACTGATGAACGCAGTGCGCGAGAGCGGCGTGCAGCTCTACGGGATATCCATTCATTACCGTCCTTTCAGTATGAATCGCTTTGGAATCGGCTTATTGCAAAGCCTAGCCATGGCGTCGGGCGGTCTAAGTTTTGATATACGTAGTGCAAAGCACCTACCTGAAACCGCTCAGAAAATCGCCAACGCGACGCGTAGCCTCTACCGAATCGGTTTCAGCCCATCGGCTGCCGACGATCGGGGACGTTGGCACAAGGTTCAGGTGCGCATTGCAGATCCGAATTTCGGCAGCCTGCGGATCAATCCAAAAAACGCGTACGAACAAAGCGAGTTGCAATGAATGTAGGCGTGGGTGGCGACAGAGTTGCGCCACCGAGGGGGGTCTCGTTGAATGCGGTCCGCGAATCGCGAGTATTTAGATTCCTCCTCGGGTCTCTGACGAGATCGGCGAGTGCACTTATCGTTTGGGTTGTCGTGCTTCTTAGCCGCCCTTTGTTTCTTTCCGCACAGACGCTCCACTATACGAACAGTCCAGATGTGAGGAATGGAGAGAAAGTCTACAAGGGTGGCTGCATCGCGTGTCACGGGAGCAAAGGGAAGGGTGCTCCCACGGCGAGTACGGTTTTTGCGCGGGCAGATACGTTTCCGGACTTTACGGACTGCGCTGGGACGACGCCTGAGCCCAACGGCAACTGGAAGGCAGTGATCGTGCATGGCGGGCCATCGCGTGGGCTCTCGCAGATTATGCCTGCGTTTGGGGATCTGTTGACGGACGAGGAGATTAACGATGTGATCGCCTACATGCGGGGATTCTGCAACAATGTCCACCACGATCCGCTGGGCGAGCTAAATCTGCCTCGGGCATTGGTCACGGAGAAGGCGTTTCCAGAGAATGAGACTGTGATTTCTACGGCGGCAAGTGCATCAGGAGCGCCAGCGTGGACTACGGACGTAATTGACGAAAGGACGATCATCGATGCCCGGACCCAGCTTGAAACCGATATTCCGTTGAACTACGCGGACCAGGCGCACAACTGGACGGCAGGTGTTGGCGACATTACGCTGGCGGTGAAGCGGGAGATATTCTCCAGCCTGCGGACGGGCTCGATTCTGAGTCTGCAGGGCGGATTCTTGCTGCCGACCGGCGACAGCAAGCGAGGGTTCGGTGCGGGGACGACGCAGTTCGAGCCCTTCGCAGCGTTCGATCAGTTGTTCAAGGAGAACACTTTTTTGCAAACCCAGTTGGGGGCGGACCTGCCGTTGGATGCGAGCAGAGCTCCGCGCAGCATGTATTGGCGGGTGGCGGTAGGACAGGCGATGGCTCCCGACCACATGCTGGGACGGCTGTTTTCGCCCATGGTCGAGTTCTTGGCGGTACGTGACTTCACGTCGGGGGCGAGTACCAACTGGGATATTCTGCCCGAGATGCAAATCACCGTAAGCAGGCGACAGCACGTACGGATAGGCTTTGGCGTAAGGGAACCGCTAGCAAATACACAGGGGCGAACGCCGCAGGTGCTGATGTATCTCCTTTGGGACCGGGCGGATGGGAAGTTATGGAGAGGTTGGCGATGAGACTCCGTTGGGGTGGTGCGATGGTTCTGGGGATCGGCGCGATAGCCGTTGCGGCAATGCTGCATGGTAAGACCCCGACGGAAAACGCGAAGGGCGACAAGATTCCGACGGGAACGTTTTTTCGGACATCGGACCGGTGTATGGCTTGTCATAACGGGCTGACGACGAGTTCGGGCGAGGACATTTCGATCGGGTTCGAGTGGCGAGCGAGCATCATGGCCAACTCATCCCGCGATCCTTATTGGCAAGGAAGCGTGCGGCGAGAGTCGATGGATCATCCCGAGTCGAAGCAGGCGATCGAGGATGAATGCTCGATCTGCCATATGCCGGCGGTCCGCTTGGCGGATCGGGATGCGGGAAACCACACGCAAGTCTTTTCGCGCCTTCCGCTGCAAAAGTTTCCCAAGGGAGACAGAGCGGCAGCAGATGGGGTCACCTGCTCAGTTTGTCACCAGATTGAGAAGACGGGACTGGGAACGGAAGCAACCTTTGTTGGGAATGTGGTGATCGCAAAACCGGTCCAGAACGACCTGCGGCCCGAGTATGGGCCCTTCGACATCGACAAAGGATACCAGACCGTGATGCACTCCTCGACGGCGACGTACGTCCCAACGAGGGGCGACCATATGCGCGATGCGGGCCTTTGCGGAAGCTGCCATACGCTGTACACGTCGGCGCTCGGACCGAGGGGTGAGAAGGTGGCGAAGTTCCCGGAGCAAATGCCATTCCAGGAATGGCAGCATAGCGACTACGCGACCAAGCAGACCTGCCAGGACTGCCATATGCCGGTGGTGAACGAGTCGGTACCGGTGACGGCTTTGTACGGTAAGCCACGCGAGGGCATGCACCGGCACGTGTTTGTCGGATCGAATTTCGTTATCGAAGGGATGTTGCAGGATCATCGCGACGAATTGGCGACGGAGGCGCTGCCCGAGGAGATGGATGCGGCGATGAAGCGTACCAGCGAGTTTTTGAAGACGCAAGCGGCAAAGGTGACGATAACCCGGGTCGATGCGACTCCAAATGGGCTTGCCGTGGATGTGCACGTTGAGAATCTGGGTGGACATAAGCTACCGACGGCTTATCCGTCGCGGCGGGCGTGGCTACATTTTACGGTGAAGGACGGGAACGGGCGTGTGGCGTTCGAGTCGGGTGCGCTCAATCCGAATGGGTCGATTGTAGGCAACGACAATGACGAAGACCCTCTGAAGTTCGAGCCGCATTACCGCGAGATCACGAGTTCGCAGGAGGTGCAGATTTACGAACCCATCCTCAAGGACTCCGAGGGGAGGGTGACGACCGGGCTACTGCAAGCGGTCGGGTACTTGAAGGACAATCGGCTGTTGCCGCACGGCTTCGATAAGGCTACGGCAGACAAGGACATCGCGGTGACCGGCGACGCAGCTAACGATCCGGGGTTCACAGACAGTGGAAGCTCGGTGCGGTATGTTGTCTCGACCGGGACGGCAGCGGGACCGTTCAAGGTGGAGGCGGAGCTGTGGTTTCAACCGATCGGGTTTCGGTGGGCGCACAATCTGTCACCTTACAAGGCGAAGGAGCCGCAACGCATGTTGCGATATTACGAAGAGGCGGACCGGAGGTCGGCTGTGGTGCTGGCTAAGACCGAGGCTACTCGGTAAGGATCTCGGACAGTTGGGCTACGCGGAAGACCGGTTAAAAAGGCCTCTGTGGTCACCACCAAAGGAACTTCGCAGTGCGGCGGATGGCCCGTGCAGGTCTACGGGGTAGCCATTCATTACCTATCTTTCTGCATGAAGCGCTTTGGAAGCGGCTTATTGCAAAACCTTGCCATGGCGTCGGGCGGTTTGAGCTTCGATATACGCAGCGCAAAGCACCTACCTGAAACCGCTCAGAAAATCGCCAACGCGACGCGTAGCCTCTACCGAATCGGTTTCAGCCCATCGGCTGCCGACGACCGGGGACGTTGGCACAAGATTCAAGTGCGCTTGGCAGATCCGAATTTCGGCAGCCTGAGGATCAATGCAAGAAACGCATACGAACAAAGCGAGTTGCAATGAATGTAGGCGAACGGAGAAAACCCTTGGGGTATACCTGAGCCGCCTCCTTCCTACAGTCCCGGGCGCAATCGACGGGAGCCGTGTTCGGCGTGTCCCTGGACGCTTCGGAGCGACGCCGGTGTTTTCGGTAAGTCGTGTAGGGCGGCCAAGTGATTCTTTTGGAGACCAGAATGCCCGACAAGGGTCAATTTGACATCTTGATCATCGGTAGCGGTGAGGCCGGCAAATACCTGGCCTGGACAATGGCGAAGGATGGCCGGCGCACTGCCGTTGTCGAACGTGGACTGATTGGCGGAGCGTGTCCGAACATCGCCTGCCTTCCGAGTAAGAACATCATTCACAGCGCCAAAGTTGCGGAGCTGACGCGACGCGCAGCGGAGTTTGGAATCGCAACGGGACCAGTGACGATCAATATGGCCGAAGTGCGCGCGCGCAAGCGCCAAATGGTGGATGGTCTCATCAATCTTCACCGTGACCGTTATAGAGCCAGTGGCGCCGAATTGATCCTTGGTGAGGCACGCTTCGTGGCCCCAAGGACGGTTGAGGTGAAAATGAAGGACGGAACCGTGGGCATTCTCTCAGGAGATCAGGTATTCCTGAACGTTGGGACCCGGGCAGCCATTCCAGAGGTACCCGGCCTCAAAGCCGCCAGACCGCTGACCCACATCGAAGCGTTGGAACTGGACCGTGTACCTGAGCACCTGGTCGTGCCCGGCGGAGGTTTCGTTGGGCTCGAACTGGCTCAGGCGATGCGTCGATTCGGAGGCCGTGTGACTGTACTGGAACGGGAGACGCAGCTCGCTGGCCGCGAAGACGCCGACGTTGCCGAAGAGATGTTCCGGCTGTTCCAGGAGGATGGTATCGAAGTGCTGTTCAATACCGAGCTGCTTGAAGTGGAGGGCAGATCCGGTCAAGGGATCAAGGCGCGCGTACGAACTCTGCAAGGCAAGCGTTCGGTGGAAGGGTCCGATCTTCTCGTTGCTGCTGGACGAGTTCCGAACACTCAAGGCCTCGGATTGGAGAGTTCTGGCGTTGAACTGGACGACCGTGGCTACATCAGAGTGAATGAGCGGCTTCAGACAACTGAGCCCGGCATATAGGCCATGGGCGAATGCGCCGGCAGTCCTCAGTTCACTCATGTCTCGTTTGACGATTTCCGAATTGTGCACGACAACCTTACCGCCCGAAACCGAACAACTCGGGGCCGGCTCGTGCCTTTCTGCCTGTTCACAGAAGGACGCAGCATGAATTGAATGCTTCTCACCAATTTTGCGCACATCTGCAAACAGCAATAGGCCGGAGTGGCACTCCGAACGGCAACCAGGACGAAAGGTAATGAACAACAGCGATCGAGGAGAGCATCCCCAGAGTCCGCACTATAGTAAACTAAAATCATTTTTCGTGCTGCTTTGGTAGTTGTTGGAGGAACGAGATGATGCGAAACATCTCGATGCACGCGTCGCGCACTTTGCTCTGGACCTCGGTGCTCGCGCTCTGCGCTCTGCCGATGATCGGCCAGACAGCCAACAGCGGAGCAATCGCTGGCACTGTGAGCGACCCCAGTGGAGCGCTGGTACCACGTGCCGCAGTGGTCATCGACAACAAGGGGACGGGAGAAAAGCGCGATCTCGCTACGGATGATGAGGGGAATTTCTTGGTCCCATTCCTGACTCCCGGCAACTATGACCTAACGGTGCGTGCGGCAGGATTCGAGCCATTCATCTTGAATGGTGTTCAGGTTCAAATCACCGAGGTGAGCAGACTGAAGATTCAGCTCGCGCTCAGCGGCGCAAAGGAACGGATCGCGATTAGCGCCAAGCCTCCTCTCCTTCAAACTGAGAACGCCACTCTCGGACGAGTCACCGATCGAAACACGATCGAAGAATTGCCGCTGG
>WNFH01003818.1_pt1 | contig 10772 bp, 11 predicted proteins | sample 5400411 | NCBI WGS metagenome assembly WNFH01 (sample SAMN13153347, study PRJNA577476) | soil metagenome | isolation source: 200 cm saprolite under Douglas fir tree site 2 hole 3 | place: USA:California | collected 2015-04-18
CGAGTACGTGAGCGATCCGATGAATCCTGTCCCTTATACTCAAAAGATCTCGTCCAACTATCCGCGCGATTTCATGACTGAGGATCAGCGTTTTGCCGCCGCGCGGCCGGACGTGCTCGTCTATCAAACCGATCCTTTGACTGCAGACATCACCGTTGCGGGCAGCATCAAGCCGGAACTCTTCGTTTCCTCCAGCGGCACGGATTCGGATTTCGTAGTCAAGTTGATCGACGTCTTTCCCGACGATTACCTGTATCCCGAAACCGGAAAAAAACTACCGAACGGCCAACCGGAGCGAGTGAAACCGCCGGACTCTTCAGCGTCGTGCGTGTTTGCGCCGGGCGGCTATGAAATGCTTCTGCGCGGCGAACCTTTTCCCGCGCGATTTCGCAACAGCTTTGAAAAGCCACAGCCTTTGCGACCCAACGTGCCGACGAAAATCTCTTACGTGATGCCGGGCATCGTGCACACGTTCCGCAAAGGCCATCGCATCATGGTGCAAATCCAGAGCACATGGTTTCCTTTGGTCGCGCGCAACCCGCAGAAGTATATGGCGAATTATAAGCTGGGCGCCGATGCCGACTTTCAAAAAGCCACCGAGCGCGTCTATCACTCGGCGGCGAATCCGTCGCGGATCGTGTTGCCCGTGTGGAAGCGGTAGGGAATGCAAAATTATTGTACTTGACCAATGGGCTTACTTCGTAAACAATCATTGCATTGGGCACTGCCTCGGCTAGGACTTGATATGGATAAGGAGAAAGAAGGATGAATCAAAGCTCTGAAGTTGTTGCTCTCAAGCGCGGAGTAAATAAATTTTTTGCTAGCTGCCCTATGCTTGGCGATCCGTACGACTGGAGGATAAAGCTAATCTCGAAGTCTACCGCGTGTCGGATAGACAATCTCGAAGAAATGAAAAAGGCCAGATTGTCGCCACGGGACATTGAACAGAACTGGCTGAACACCGAGAACTTCGTCAAAAGGAGCGTCTTCAATGTCATCAAGACTCATAAGATTGTAAAAGCGAATCTACAAGAGCTCCGTGCGGTATACCGAGGTGAAGAAGCTCAAATCGCGCAGGTGGATGAAGGCCGCATCGAGCGTGAGACGGAAAGGGAAATAAACAATCTATGGTGCGAGACCATGTGGGGACACTCTCCTCTTAACTAGATTGACCTGATCGACCGAGTCGTAAAGGGAGCTTCATCATTGCAACCACAATCGCCGAAACCCCTATCGATGCTGTGCGCGAGAGTGAAATAACGGAGGCCCGCGCTGATTTGCTGCGCCGCGCCGAAGCGCAGGGCGTCAAACCAATCACTTCACTCGATGACCTAGCGGGCGACCCAGAGAATGACCGCCGACTTTGACGTTGACGAGTTCTTGCGCCAGGTGCGCGAGAATCGCGACCGACGTCAAGACAAAGCAATCTCAGTATGGTAACCTGAATTCATGCCGTCGAAGGGGAAATCAACCAAGAAAACGTCGGCTCGCAGGCGTCGGGGGGTACCGCGAGTAGTGCAAGTTGTTGTTTCCACGCTGGGGTTGCCAGGGGAACGTGGCAGTTCTGACGGCACGCAGTACGAGCATCAGCGCATAAAGAATCCCTACGTGCCAGGTGAGCGAGAAAAGTGGTTGAAAAAAAGAGACAAGTTGACGTTACGAGCTTTTGAACTAGCTTACAAGAACCATCATCAGAGAAAATCCTCTTGATGCCGTACTTCACCTACGACACATCAGTTATCATTTCGAGAAGGCTGACGGACTTGCCAGGTGGGTCCGGTAGCTTTCTTATGTCAGCGGTAGTTTTGATGGAGCTGACGGCGAGCGCGAGGGATGATTCACAACGCAAAGTCTATGAGCGCCTCTTTCGTCAATACAGCGAAGACAACTCCTTAATCGTGCCTGATGAAGCGGACTGGCTGCTCGCGTCCAGAATTCTCTTTTGGTTGGCTCAGGGCCGAAAACGATCTCTTAAGGGCAAACTGAAGCGACTCTCGACGGGAACTTCGCAACGGATGGCTCTCGATGTGCTCATTGCAGTCAGTGCGCGCCGTTGGGCGGCGACGGTCGTAACCGAGAACTGGGATGACTTCAAAGCAATTCAGCGCTATTGCAATACTAAAATTGTCAGAGCCTCTGATTTCTTTGGACGATGATTTAGCAGGCTTGGGTAGGGCGTAGCTTCAGATAACTAGCTGCGACAAGTCGCCGCAGTTCAAGAGAGGAGAGCCTATGATCAAATATCTTTTTATCCTGGCGATTGTCACCACATGCGCTGTCACCGCGCGCGCCGCCGATCAAAACACGCGCACTGTCATTTACGACGGCGTTGCTACTGAGGTTGCTGTTCCCCCTAACTCGGCGAATGACCTCTGGATAACGACCGACGATCTCTCGCGCGCAACGAGATTTGTCATCAAGCCGCAGGGAGTTTGTCGCGACGAACTCTGCTTTCCACTGCCGAAAAGCCGAAAGGCAGAATTCGTCTCAAAGAAACGTGCGGTGACCTGGTTCAACCTGAGCGAATTCGCGAGATTGATAAAACAACCCGTCGTCGCGGATCAGAAGAACGGGATTTGGTATTTTGGCGCGCGGGCCTCAGAACGAAATGGATATCTGGCCTCGCTCGAAGCGCCGAACTTCACGCTCCCGGATCTGAACGGTAAGCTGCATTCGCTCGCGGATTTTCGCGGGAAGAAAGTTCTGCTTGTCACCTGGGCCTCTTGGTGAGGCTGCCGCTTTGACCTGCCAGGTTGGCAGGCGCTTTACAAGGAACTCAAAGGCAAGAATCTTGAAATCATCTCAGTGGCTCAGGACACTGGTGGCGTGAAAGATGCCGGTCCGTGGATCACTGCTGCGAAACCTGAATACACTGCGCTCATCGACGAAAAGCAAATCGTCACGCAGAAGTACAGCATGGTCAATGTGCCCACTGCGGTGTGGATAGACGAACGAGGCCGGATCGTGCGCCCGAACGAAGTCGCCTTTATCGACGATCGTTTCAAGTCATTTACCAAGATGGAATCGGCGCCGTACATCGATGCCATCCGCGACTGGGCGGCGAATGGTGCGAACAGTATTTATGTGCTGAGCGAAGCAGAATCGAAAGCGCGTTTAAAACCGCCGAGTGATGATCGCTCACGCGCTGATGCGGAGTTTGCGCTGGCTGAGTATCTCTACAAACAGGGAAAAGGCGTCGACGCGATTCCGCATTTCAAGGAGGCGCAGCGGCTCGATCCCGACAATTGGAATTACAAGCGACAAGCCTGGGCCTTGTCAGATGCCGAGCGCGATTACGGCACGAACTTTGGCAAGGAAGTAAAGAAGCTCAACGGCAAGCCCTACTACGAACCGCGCAAGCTGCCGGAAGCGAAGAAGGGAGCGAACGATCCGCGCAACTAGGAGGAAGCGAGAGTGTTCATCGATGCCGGAAAAGCGCACCAGACGTGAAGCCAAACCGAAGAGATCAGAGCTTTCAGAGCCTGACGTGATCGTTGACTTCGTGTTCGACGACGGATTGCTCTTCGTCGCCATCAGCAACATCAGCGACCAGCCCGCTTACAAGGTCTCGGTAAAATTTGATTGCAAGATATGCGGTGTGGGCGGCAAGGATATCTGCGCGCTGCCGTTGTTCCGGAACATTGAGTTTCTCGCTCCGCACAAAACGGTCACAACCTTCCTGGATAGCAGCGGATCGTATTTCCACAGCGGAGGCCCGACAAAGATTTCCGCGCGCATCGCTTATCACGATTTCCGGGGAGTAAAGAAGATCGCGACGATCAATCACGATTTGGAAATCTATCGTGAGATCGGCTTTATCCGTCGACCGAATGGCGGCGAATAGGAATCAACAGTGCAAAGGAGAGCACAGACATGGCGCGAGTAGATCCTTACAAAAACTTTCATTTTCTGGTGGAGATCGAAGGTATCACGCAGGCAGGCTTTTCCGAATGCAGTGGCTTTGGGTCAGAGGTCGAAGTGATCGAATACCGCGAGGGCGGCGAGCAAACGGCGGTGCGGAAACTGCCCGGTAGGGTTAGATATCCCAACATCACGCTGAAGTGGGGCGTGACGGATTCCAGGGAACTCTACAACTGGCATCGCGCGGTTTTGCAGGGACAGATTCAGCGCAAGCACGGCGCGATCATTCTGCTTGATGACGCGGGCAATCCGAATGTCAAATGGAATTTCTCGAATGCGTGGCCCAGCAAGTGGGAAGGCCCCGATCTTTGCGCGAAGGGCAACGACGTGGCCATCGAGACGTTGGTAATTACTTGCGAACGGATCGAGCTTGAGTGACCGAGCATCACTTCTGCGCTTCGTCCCACTCCAGATTGCCACGACGGAGCACGCCGGCGAGATCTCCGTAACAGGGGAGGGTTAGACCTGGACAGGATGACTAACGTACCGACTTTTGCTGTCAGAGCGTTCTGTCTAGGGAAAGAGCGGTGTTCGGTCGAAAAGGTTATGTGGTTTGAGCATGAAGCCAGTCCACATGACGTGCGCTTCACCGCTCCAAAAGCCCTTGACGATTTCGCCGTCTTCATCACGCACCTGATGGTGCATAGACCCTTTATACCAGACGACGATATCGGCGTTCTCGACGGACTGTGGTGGCTTGATGTACGAGGGAAGCTTGGCCGCAAACATCTCCGTTGGGTTATACAGCGTGACCCAGAAATCGTGTTTTGTGAAATCCTCCTGGTGTCGCGACAAGCCGCCAGTGGGCAGAGGAATCAGATGATAAGCGGACGGATTTCCTTTCACGTTCTTCAGGTTCGCATCGTGAATTTGCAGCGAGTGGAAATTTACAGGATCCCAATCCAAACCAGTCTCGGTGGAGATCATGGGCTCGGTATCGGTGGCCTTCGCCGGCGTTGGTACAAACTCGGTGTGTGTGCCCAGGTGGACTGAATCGCCCGCGAACCCGTCAAGGTCAATGTCGAGACGCCAAATGGGATCATGCACGTGATTGACAAACGGGTGTGGAGGATAATTCAATCCAGTGGCTCCCACTCGTCCCAGGATTACTCCGTCATCGCGAAAGGTCCACTCGGTAATGTAATTATAGTTGGCTGCGGCAATTGCGCCCCATAGAACCAACTCCTCGCCGCGCCGCAACTGGTCGTCTTTTTTCCACGCGAAGCCCCGATCGCGCACCTGTTTGCAAACGTCGGGTCCCGTACCTAGGAGCTTGCCACCCAGCGACGCCGGACAATCAGCGGCAGCGAGCGGAACCCAATTCCAGTTAAATCCCATTATATCGTAGAAGCGGTTCGAGTCGTCATGATAGGGGACGAAGATCTCCGCGACGCGTGCATCCCAAAAAACCCGAATCCAAGGCGAGGTTGGTGATTTGCGAAAATGGGCCGAGGTAATGACCAACCCAAACTTGTGCTGCATTTGCCAGCAGATCCGCCACTGTGTCTCTTCGGGGCCGGCGACGGGAAATCGCTGCTCGACGTAGTAGGGCGAAGAGCAGGACTGCGCTTCGGTGGCTAGCGGCATCGCCACAAGGATGAATACAAAGACGACGGCAAACCCCAAAAAGCGGCAGACCCTCATTGCGTTCTCCTTTCCAGCCGCACCGTTCGCGCAGTCAGGTCCACGGTCACGGGGAATTCGGCGAGGTAAAATTGACCGCGCCGGAAAAGAAGATCTAAACAGCGATGCTTCCAGCAGGGATCGCTTTCGTCAGTGGCCAATATGCGCATACCTTCAACCCGGTAGCGCCCTCCTTCTACCCGGTATTGCTGTACCTCAGGCCCGAGTTTCGTTCGCAGTCGTTCGTTCTGTAATGCAAGCTCAAGCGCTTCGGCCACATCCTCCGATGTCAGCGGTACCTGCTCGCCGTCTACGCGCGAGACCTCTTTAACCGCCTGCTTTTCGAGATCAACTACGGCGCGAACGCCCAGGTCACCATCATATCGGTAGAGCAATACCTCAGCATGGCGCCCAATCTGGATGGGTCGGCCGGGAGTTTCACGCGTTTTCTGCTCGTCCTCGGGTTTCAAGGCCAGAAACTCAACGTAAATCAGTCGCTGACGCCCGGTCCCGAGCAGTTCTCCGACGTGTGAGTCAGCCTTGGCGACGCGCTCAGCAATCACTTTTTCCTCTGAGGTCAGGGGATCGAGGGGAAGTGTCTGCTGTCGTGTAATAATCTGGTCAGGCCTTTTTATCTCTGCAATCAAGGGCCGCAACCTTGCTGCAGGGGACACCTCGAACTCGCCGGGACGACCTGGCCGCGCCCCAGTCACGATCAATTGTCCATTCCCGTTGTTGTGTACCTGGAAGGTCCAATACTTCTCCGAAGAATGAAGCTCGTCGAGCCATTTGTTTTCCGGTGAAAGTTCTCCTCCCACTTTCAGACTCGTAGAGCTGTCTTCGACATGCTGGGAAAGCCGATCTGGTTCATTAGGATACATCCCGCGATCCACCCAGGAGCACTCGCCGGGAGCCAGCCCCTCACCTGCCGGCTTAGTTCCCCGTGTGAATATGAAGCCTATGTTTCTCTCACCCGGCGCAATGCCTATCGTCAAACTCTCTCCCCCACGGCAGACGAGCGGATAACTCTGCGGCGTCTGCGCTACACCGCTTCCTGAGAAGAGGTGAAAGACCACCGCCACCACACCGGCGATAAAGAGTGATAAAAAGATCCTTTTCGTGTCTATTTCCTCCTGGCTCGCGGCGATTTACAAAAAATGAGTGACCCCTAGGTTTCTGTTGAACACGCCGCCACAAACTCCGTCCGAAAATATCGGAACCAGCTAGTTGTGGTGCAAGAATTGCGAAAACGTTCCCACATTAGTTCGCGCCTTGTCAAGCTGATTGCACCTAATCAGTCTTTCGTACGGTGTGGCTAAGCCGAAAGGCCTGCCGCCGTTACAGTCCGCGCGCGAGGTGATTTCGACGAGAGTGACGTGCGCCGCAGCAAATGTCGCGACCGTGAGAAGCAATATGAAAGTGAAAACGATTCGGCGCATAAGGGTCCCCTCATACTTATATTGTTTTGATCCGTCGAGCGGCGCTCTGAGGTACTGTTAAGATGCGGCTCCCTCTCGGTCGACTGCGGCGAATGTATATCACACTTTGGCCCGCGTTATTGACTTCTAACCGCAGTCGGAATATCGTCACGCCATCTCTTACCGGGTGCCTGAATTTCCGCGAGCATTATCGTTCTCGTTAGACTCCAGGGGTTTGGGTAGGGATGGGAAACACTCAAGGAACTTCCGCTCTTCCATGATTTCTCACTTGCGAAAAGAAAGGAAACCGCGATGAAAACCCGAAGCTATTTCTATTGCGGCCTGACTACGACTCTCAACATCATTCTCCACGCCCTGACATTCGGACACTATCTCTGGCTCGAAGGCCGCGTGCGTCACGGCTATTTCCGAAACTGGCTCCGGCGATTTGGCTATCGACCACCGCGATTCGTTATGCCGACTACCGAGGAAGAGATAGTCAACGTCATCAAGAGTTCGACAGGCATCAGGACATTCGGCGCCGGCCATTCTTTCAACAACGGACTAGTGGCCGAACATACTCTGGTTTCACTCGATCGCTACACTGGCGTGATCAAGAAAGAAGGGACTAACGTGCGGCTCAAAGGCGGCACTCGCGTGCGCGACGTTTCGAAGTGGTTGCTGAAACACTGTCTGGCATTTGAAAACCTGCCCTCGCATGACGCGCAGAGCATCGCCGGCATTATCTCGACTGACGTGCATGGCACGGGCCGCGATTGGGGATTTGTCAGCCAGGAAGTCGCTGGTCTCAAGCTGATCGACGGCAAAGGCGAGGTCCATGAGTTGCAGCCAACTGATGATCTTTTCAAAGCCGCAATCGGCGGCATCGGCGCCTGCGGCATCATCACCGAAGTCGTCGTCAAAGCCGTGCCGCGCTTTAACGTCGAGCAGAGGGTTCAGCTTTCGAGTTGGTCGTACGTCAAAGAGCATCTTGACGAACTCATCGATGCGCACGTTCACCTGAGCCTGTATCTGTTTCCCTTTACGGACAGGTGTCAGATCAATACCTGGGAGCCGACCGAGGACGAGAAATCACCTCTGAGTGTTTTGCGAGAGTTCTTCGATATCTCCGTCGATGCGTTGGGCGCGGCGTGGATTGGAAACCTGGTGGCCTATTGCGGCTGCTTGCCGAAATGGTCCGATCGCCTGACTCGGATCAAGAGGGGAACGGACCTGGTGATGGAAAGCTACAAGGCTTTCAATCGGACCATCTATCACCTGCATCAGGAGTTGGAGTTCGCCGTGCCTTACGAGAGAACGGTCGAGGTGTGCGAACGGTTTAAGGATCTCTACGAGAAGATGTACGCGAAAGAGAAGCTGCCCTACACGCTTTTCGAAGTTCGATTCACGCCCGGAGGCCACTGGCAGACGATGATTGGCCCGGGACGCGAACGCCGCTCGATGTGGCTCGATCTCTTAGCCAACGATTCGCACGGCTTCGAAAAGTATTTTGCCGAAAGTGAAAAGTTGATGAGAGAAGTAGACGCGCGCCCGCATCCGGGAAAGTTCAACGAGACTTTCACCCGTGACGATCTAATGAAGATGCACAAGGATCACTTTGTAAAGTTCCTCGACCTGGCCAACCAGCACGATCCCGAACGCAAGTTTGCCAACGACTTTACCCGCCGGATGTTCTGGGGTAATTAAGGGCCATGGTCATGACAAATCTGTGACAAACGGATTCGCTCATTGCCTACAATGTGCGCGTGCTTGACCAACTGGTCATCCTCAACCTCCGTCGAGAGGCGATGGGCAGAGTACCCGGCGTGCTCCACGGCCTCGACTGGCGAACCTGCCTGCGTCGAGTTCTGTTCCTGAACGAAACGGAAAACGCGTCGCTGATTACGTCCGCCGAGAGCGATGGAGTACTCGCACCAGCGGTCGAAGTCTATCGCGGAGAAGATGCGTACCTGTTTCTGCTCGAGGTAATCTGCGGATTGAATTCGCCATTGGTTGGCGAGACGGCGGTGTTGGGCCAGTTTCGCGAGTTTTGCGCTCAAGCGAGATTTCCCAACAGTTCGTGGGGACGGACGCTTCGGCAAGTAACGTCCAACCTGCTGGTCGATGCGAAACGCGTGCGGCACGATCATCTCCAGGGACTCGGAAGTCAATCCTACGGCAGTCTGGTTCGACATCACGTGGCGCGAATGCCGATGGTTGCGTTGCTTGGCGGCGGCCAACTGGCGAAGGAGATTCTGCCCTGGCTGATCGGCAAGACCAAGGTTCGTTTGTTCTATCGAAACCAGGCACGCGCGGAAGAATTGTTCAATGAGTACCCGGAAATCCAGCTCGATCAGTTTTCGATGGCTGAGGCAGGTTGGGAGCATCAAGGTACGGGGCTGGTGATCGCCGCTCCACTTAACGCAGTCGAAGTTGAGCACTGGGTAAAACAGCAGCGTGCGGGGTTTTCGAAGTGCCTTGATCTGCGCGGCGATGCCGAAATCGATCCGGTCTCTCTTTCGTTTCCGGTTATCAAGTTATCGGAACTGTTCGACGCGCTGCGCCACGAGCGGCAAAGATTGGCGGGCCGGGTTGAGGCAGCGCGCGATGAGATCAAACTGTTGGCGCAGCGACAGGCACAGCAAGCCCAGTTCCGGCCATTCGGATGGGAAGACCTATGCGCGTGACGATCGCGTCACGGCGTAGTGAGTTGGCGCGCATTCAGGCATATCAAGTCGGAGACGCGCTGAGATTCGCCGCTCCGCTGATCGAAATCAGCTATTCCTTCCACGAATCACTCGGAGATCGAAACCAGAATGATCCGCTCTGGCAAATGCCTGAGAAAGGCGTCTTCACACAGGATTTTCGTGAAGGTCTGTTGCGAGGCGACTTCGATCTGGTAGTTCACTCCTGGAAGGATCTCGCAATTGAAGGGGATCCTGAGACTGAGATCGCGGCGACTCTGCCCCGGGCAGATGCGCGCGATCTTTTATTGGTGCGCGCAGACCGCTGGCCGGAAGTCGAGCGCACCGGTGTCATATCGATCCTTACATCGTCGCCACGTCGGAGTTACAATCTGGCTTCGTTCTTGCCTACCGCTTTGCCGGCTGAGTTGCGCGAGTTGAATTTCGTCGACGTGCGCGGCAACGTGCCGACGCGCGTCAAGAAGCTTTTTCAACTGGACGTTGATGGATTGGTAGTCGCCAAAGCGGCTATTGATCGTTTGCTGGCAGCGCGGCAAGGCGAGTTTGCCGCAACTCAGGCGGAACTACGAAGCGCGCTGTCGCATTGTCGCTGGATGGTTTTGCCGCTGAGCGCGAATCCTTCGGCGCCGGGGCAGGGAGCCTTGGCGATCGAAATCACGCGCCGGCGTGCTGAGTTGCGCGAGTTGCTGGCGCCGGTCAATTGCGCCGAAACTTTTGCCGCAGTCACGCGCGAACGCGAAATCCTCCGAGGTTACGGCGGCGGTTGTCATCAAAAGATTGGCGTCAGCGTGCTGCGCCGTTCGTTTGGCGAAATCACTTTTCTGCGCGGCGTGACAGACGATGGACGCACGCTGGACGATCGCTCGCTGCAATCGTCAAAGCCAAAACCGTCGAAAATCCCCAAAGAACAGTTGTGGCCCTTGAAATCATCAGATGCGGATTGGTTCACGCGCGAGCCGATATCCGTTACGCCCTCACCCCGACCCTCTCCCAAAGGGAGAGGGAGCCAAAAGCCAATGGCGCTTTGGATTGCTAAAGCTGACGCTTTACCGAATGATTGGCCTGTTGGGCCTCAGCAAATCGTCTGGGCCAGTGGGATACAAAC
>WNFH01003819.1_pt1 | contig 10770 bp, 8 predicted proteins | sample 5400411 | NCBI WGS metagenome assembly WNFH01 (sample SAMN13153347, study PRJNA577476) | soil metagenome | isolation source: 200 cm saprolite under Douglas fir tree site 2 hole 3 | place: USA:California | collected 2015-04-18
AATGCACGCGCTGCGGACATCGCGCCATCTCCTACAACTCGTGTCGAAATCGCCACTGCCCGAAGTGTCAGACGGGCGCTCGCGAACGTTGGCTCGAGAAGCGTCGCAGGGAGCTTCTTCCGACGCAGTACGTGCATGTGGTCTTCACGCTACCTCGCCAGTTGGCCCCACTGACTCTTCAGAATAAGAAGGTCGTCTACGATCTCCTGTTCCGAACCAGTGCAGAAATACTGCCCGAAGTCGCCCGCGATCCCCAACATCTTGGCGCAGAAATCGGCTTCTTCAGCGTGCTGCACTCCTGGAGTCAGAAACTTGAACTTCACCCACATGTGCATTGCGTGGTGCCGGCCGGTGGACTTTCTGCCGATCGCTCACGTTGGATCAAGCCACACTACGCTTTCTTTCTTCCTGTCAAGGTGCTCAGCCGAGTCTTTCGCGGCAAGTGCGTCGCGGCACTCCAGCGCGCTGTTCAGGACGGCCGGCTCAGTTTTCAGGGAGACTTGCAGCCCCTCACTCACCCAAAAACTTTTGCTGCGTGGCTGAGACCACTATTTCGAAAGGATTGGGTGGTCTACGCGAAACCACCGTTCGGAGGCCCGGAGCATGTGCTTCGTTATCTGGGCCGTTACACCGATCGTGTAGCCATCTCCAATCACCGACTGATCTCCTTCGCCGACCAGAAAGTCACCTTTCGTTGGCGTGACTCCGCTCACAAAAATGAACAGCGACGGATGACTCTCTCCCTCGATGAATTCCTCCGTCGCTTCCTGTTGCACTTGCTTCCGGATGGCTTCGTGCGCATCCGCCACTTCGGCTTCCTGGCCAACCGGCGACGTGCAACTTTCTTGCCTCTTTGCTTTCAGATGCTCGGCTGGGCACCGCAGACACAGCAAGACACCTCAGACACTCAGGACTCCGGTGATCTTTGGCTCTGCCCCAAGTGTGCTGGACTAATGGTGGTCGTCGAGAGACTCACCGCTGCCGAGATACAACTTCGTTCTCCACCTGAGGTCACCGCCGCTGCATGAAACATCTCTTCGCATCAAGAAAACTCTGCGTGCTTCGCCACGGTCCGTCGTTGTTCGCCTTATCGCCGAAGAAATTTCTTCTTCTGGCTTCCTCAGTGGCTCGCTTTGCAACATTTTTTCGCTGTAGCCACCTTCCGAGCGCACTAGGTGATCGGCTGTCCTCCACCACCCATCTCCGGTGCACCTCCACGCCAGCCCTTTACGCCATACAATTTGCATAGGGCCCGCGTCTGCCGCAAACCCGGGCGGCTTCCTTCAAATCGTTGAATCGAAAGCGCGCGAACACGCAGCACTCGTGCACTCTCCCAGCCACCTCGCGCTTCCGATTCAACCCTAGGACTTACCAGGACTTGGGCAAAAAGTTCATTGCAGCCTACAGGGTCCATGTTTATTCTTTCTTACGTGGAACCTGTCCCGTTGAAAAGAGTGTTTTTCTGGACGGCCTTCGTCATCGGCACATTGGCTTTCATCTATGGATTGTTGCTTACGCAAGTGCCGCGCGGACGAAACACGGACTTTCGCCTGGACCTCGCCATTTGGGGAAGTTGCTCCAGTCTGCTGCTAATTTGCCTCTTGCTGATGAAAAGAATGTCCAGTGCGAAGTACCGTGAAGCCGCGTGGATCTTTAACGTTAGAACTGCCAGTACAGAAACTCACTTGGCCTTCCGAGTCGCAGGATCGCAGCGAAGGCCACCGCTGCAACTGCCATGGCCCATTTGAGAGAAGGACTCCACGCCAATCGCGCAAATGCTCCACCTTGCTCTTGCCCGATGGGTCGGACCGCCAACGCGGGTTCGTAGTGCGCGAGCAGTTGCGCGGTATTCGGGCAAAACAGCGCTATGCCCGTTGCCAGCAATGTCCAGGCTGTAAGCCATGCGAATTGGACGGCGCCCCACCATGTTTCAGGTTCGACTCCCGTTCGTTGCAACAGGTTTGCGAGCGGACCCACGTGTTCAAAGATCGAGGCGGGCAAGCCGATCCCGTGCGCGCCCACCATCCCGGCAAGGATCACCGACGCTCCCTTGAGAGTCGGTGCGCGAAAAAACACCATGGCGATGGTAACCGCAGTGAAGGTCAGCACAAATCCGGCGAAGCTTCCGGACTGATCATGTTTAACCTGAGCCGGCCGCAGTCTCGCTTTCAGCAGACGCCACCCGTGATTGATCGAGAGAAATACGCCGTGCAGCAGTCCCCAGATGATAAAAGTGTAACCGGCGCCGTGCCATAACCCCGAGATGAACATCGTCACGATGGTCGGAAAGGCGAGCAGGTTAAGGAATGCACCGAACGTCATGTTGCGGCCGCCGAGCGCCGGGCGGCCGCGAGCGAGCCTGCTTCGCGTAAACCACAGCAGCAACGGGTTATAGATGTAGGCCGTGAGAAACTTGGTCAGTGTGATGTGCCATCGCAGCCAGTAATCGATGATGCTGGAGGCCTTTAGCGGCGAATCAAAATTAGCCGGCAATCGCACCCCGAACAGTCGGGCGATGCCGATAGCCATGTCCGAATAGCCGGAAAAATCGAGGTAAATCTGCAGCGTAAAGCCGACAGCAGCCATCAACGACGGCAGGACTGAGACTGGATTACCGTGCGCCGCTCGCTCAAAGATCGGCGAAACGAAGGGTGCGATACCATCTGCCAGGAATGCCTTTTTGAACAGGCCGAAGAAGAACATCGTGAGCCCCACGCACATGTCCGTGCCATCAAGCCTGCAGCTTGCGCGCCGGAATTGTGGCATGACCTCCCGGTAGTGCACGATAGGTCCGGCGATGAGCTGCGGGAAAAAAAACACGAACAGCGCGTAGTCGCCGAACGTGAACGGTTCGATCCGTTTGCCGTGAACGTCGATCAGGAACGCGATTTTCTGAAAAGTGATAAACGAGATGCCAAGCGGCAGGATGATGTGTGTCAGGATGAAATGAGTACCAACAGCATCGTTGATCGCGTCGGTTAAGAAATTCGTGTATTTGAAGTAGCCGAGAAAAGCCACGTTGAAGGCGATGCCTGCCACGAGTGTCAGTTTTGAGGCGTGGCGATTCTGTTCATCTGCGCCGAGTCGCTGCAGCCGCCGCGCGAGTAGAAAGTTGATCAAGACCGACGGCACAATGATTGCGACGTTCAGAGGTCTCCACCACGCGTAGAAGGCGAGAGACGCAAAGATCAGCCAGCGCAGCGCGGAGGTCCTAGAAAACTGGCCAAGAATGTAGAAGATCGCCAGAGTTAGCGGAAGAAAAAAAAGAATGAACTGATAGGAGTTGAACAGCATGGGTGTCGGCCGGCTTACCTCCGATGTGCCTGAAGCAACGCCAGTGTACACTGGACGATCTCACCCACGGTCTGGAACGATTCGACTTCTGCGACGCTAAACTTGACGCGGAACTTTATTTCGGCGGCGACAATGAAATTCACGTAGTTGAGGGAATCCCAGTCAGGCACGTCGCTGCGCCTCGTAGTGGAACTCAGAACGATCGAGTCGTCACCGAGCAAATCCCTGAGGATCCGCGTGAACGATTCCAGAACTTCGCCTGCCGTCATGGTTGTCACGCGCTGGCGGCAGTGCTTCCAATGGTCACTTCTCGGGTTATGTGCGTCGCGCAGGGTGTGTATTCCGACAGCGGCAGAGACCACCGTGATGTCCCCTGGATTTGATTCGCAACGTTCGAGGCCCGAAATCCGAGTTTCGCATACAGATCGCGAATCACTGTGTTCTTTGGCGTGGGGACGTATGTGGCAATGATCTCCTGGATGCCACTGCGCCGAGCAGTCTCCACGGCGATGTTCATCGCCTCATATTCGAGTTGCCGACCGAACACGCGGCAACTCATGACCCAGGTATCGATCTCAACGCAGCCTACTGCACCTTCGACCGGCAGCATGATCATCGCGCTAACCAGACCATTGTCGCCAAAGCGGTCCCGAAGACGGAACTGCAGGCTGATAGCTCCCGCCTTGCTCAGGTGGTTTACAATCCGTTCTGTCGAATATCGCCGGGTCGTCGGGTTGAACTGATTCGTCTTGTTGATCAGTTGCGTGACGCGTGGAAAGTCGACGGATGCAAAAGGTTCGTACTGGACGAACATCTCCAGGCCCCGCAGGAATTCTTCTATACTCTGAGCCGATCCGCGCAGCGACTCTCGCTCTGCGTTTTGCGAGTAATGAGCAGCTCGCTGCTGATCTTCCGCGGTGAGGCTGATCGCTTCGAAATATCCGGCGTCGGCAAGGCGGCGGACAAATCCCGCAACATCGTCCGGCAATTCTGGAACAGCGACGGCCGGAAGCGCCTCACGCACTCGAGCTCGTTCCACGGGGTTGTCGTCGAGGAGCACGAGGCTGTCCAGACCGATATTCAATTGACGTGCGATCGCCTCGAGGTTTTGGACCTTGTCGTCCCAATTCGCGATGAACGCGGCGATATCCGAGCGTCGCAAAATCATCTCCGTGTGGGACGCAAAGACTTCCTCTGCGGCGACAGGATCATTCTTTGAGCACACCGCGAGGATGATGCCGCGGTCCTTGAGCTGCCTGGCATAGCGCTGCACACCCAAGTAAGCCTCTCCCGCCGCGCTGCCTTGCCCCAGCACGAGGCCGTTCATCCCATCATCGCCGAGCACGCCGCCCCACAACGTGTTGTCAAGATCGAGTACCAGACACTTCTTCGATTTCCCACGTTGAGCGCCCAAGATGCGCGCAAGCAGCTCACCGTACATGGGGGCTGACTGCGGAGCGATTTCCTGCTTCGCCTGGAGCATGCGGCTGGCATCAAACCATGAATCCTGACCATCGCGCTGGGAGGCGCGCGCGATGTCCAGGAGCGCCACGCCTTCGGCCGATGCGGCTTCCGCGAGGAAATGGTTCAAGCGCTCGACGACGCGCCAAGGGGATCCTGGGACCAGGCGATCAAAGCTGCCAAACAAGGGTTCGGTGACATTAAGAAAGCTCTGATGAATGATAGCCGCCCCGAAGTCCTGACGTGCGCGCCGCCAGAGCGATTTGAGCTCCCCGATGACACCGCCGATAAGGCGGTCGACTTCGTCTGCCGTCGCCGCGGGCTCCACGTCGGAAACAGCGTGCATAGCCGATATTGAAAACAGAATCGTTTGGGGAGCGAAGCCGCGTAACGTGGACCCCGGATCGATGATGCCCTGGCGGTATTGGCCGTACCCGCCGCAATGGATATCGATCCATAAGTGGCGACGCAACGCTGCCACACGAATTGCGGGAGCGAGGTGGTCCACCGTGGCGGACCCCAGGATGGCGAGCCGGTCGTGAGGCAGGGATTCGCTGGCCTGCGGCGATATGGCATCCATCGCCCGGTTGAGTTGAATGGTCTCGAGAAAACCGAGGCGGCACTGGGAAAGAGCGATCAAGCGCCCGATGCCCTCTGTCGTTGAGCCAGCACGTACAGCGTCACGAAGTTGCGCCGTGAAGTCAAGCGGGGATGGCAACCAATCCAGCATTCAAAGATTCCGTATTGTGCTTGCGAATTATATAAAAAATATGGTCGTTACCAACATCTATTTCGCCGGCGTCATTGGCACCGCTCGCACGCAGTCCCGAATCTTTGCGCCGGCAGCGTCGAAAAAAGCCGCCGACCACCGCTCAGCGCTCCCGCGGTCAAGGTGTGAGCCGTCATAGGTCATCAGATCCTTAAATTCGGGCGCGATGAAATCTACGTGCAGCCCCGCCGCGATTGCCGCAGATGTTGCAGATGGTGTATCCACTGTTGGCACGAGCGTGAAAATCACGCAACTTGGATCCACGCCGAGGCTGTCCAGAAACTTTCGGCCGGACACAATTTCACGCGCCACCATTTCGGCGTCGAGTTTCGGGTCTACGGATGCCGCCTTATCGGCCGAAATCGTTCCTGATAATTGCCACACGCCCGTATGGCGAGCTCTGAAAACGGCAAGAGAGTTGCCGCAGAATCCGGCAACCTTTCCGCACACCGCGCGGTGCAAGTATTGCCAGAGTCGCTTGCGTTGATAACGGGATAGCGCGTCCGGCTCATCCATGACGATTCGCTCCACCACGCTCGCATTCTCCTCGAAGAAGGAATCGAGGTTAATCACATAGATATGGGCTCGAGGGACGAGTTTGTGGAGCAATGCGCGTTGGAATAGCACCCTGGGATGATATAAGAATCCGAGCAGGTAATAAGACGGAGTGTTCTTGGCCAGCCAGTCTTGTCCCGCGGTGCTCGAGAAGGCGATTTGCATGCGACTCTCGCCGACGAACAGCACGTCAGCCGCCGCGGCGGATCGCGTCGCCACGGGTTCGAGATCGAACCAGAACGCTCCGTGATCGAAGTCGCCGTAGCCGCCGGCCTGACAATAAGCGAGATACTGCTCTGTTGAGTATCCATTCGCTTGGCATCCAAAGATGGTGTCAGTTCTCAGGCGGTAATAGGAAGCTGCGAGGACGGCACCTAGAACGATGAAAATGTACGCCGATATACGGCTTGCGGGACGAAGCTCGCACGGCTCGCTGCGGTGCGCGGGCTCAAGTGAGCCTCCTTCATATATGGTCGTACTCTTTTCCAACGGGCTCGGCGCTGCGGTGCCGTAATTCGCGACTGGTCTAGTCGCTCTGCCCCTTACTCACTTAATCCGGAATTTCCGTTTTGACTTCCGGCGCGACCGATAATACTCCCAACCGCCGCAGTTTGCACTCTGGATTCGTGCGCATCAGGAACAACTGGAAGTCGATGTTCGGGGCGAGTGGATTTGAACCACCGACCCTTCCCGGCGCGGCCGGGACGCTCACGCCCCGCTGAGGCCCTCGCGCTTCAACACCAACGCGCGTTCCGGAATGCTTGGAGTTTAGAGTGGTCGGGGGGCGAATGGATTTGAACCATCGACCTCCTGGTCCCGAACCAGGTAAGCCAATAACCTAAGTCGCTGTCCTGGCGTCACTTGTAGGTTCTTGGGCCGCTCTCAGATGGACAAGTTGGACAAGTCAGAGTCCTATGCCTGATTAACGCAGAGACCCGATGAGTGGAATCGTCTTAAAACGACATGTCCGATAATGACTAATCAGGAGTTGGACCTTACGTCTAAACCGGAGGAGAGGCAGGCAGCCCGACGTCAGAGAAACGGCCCTTAAATAACACCTCAAGTTCGACGACGCCGACCCCCAGCACGCGGTCACCGTCCAAGATGTGGCACTCCACTTGAAAATGACCGACCCGATGTTGGTAAACAAGCTCACGAGTCCGGTCCAGCGCCCGCTGGCGTTCCTGCTCTGTGAATTCCTTTGGTGCCATCGATTTCTCTAGCTTTGCGAGAAACCTGCGAGCCTCTGCGTCGCGTTCCGCGGACTCAAGCGGGATATGAACGCGGAAGTCAACCCATTCCGGTTCCGGGTTAGGTCCGAACCCCCCGCCAGATAGGTGCACTTCTGAAAGGACCAATTCTTTGCTGCCATCTGGGGAAACTTTGTAAGCAGTGGTTGCTGCTTTGAGACTGCTCCGGCTCGTTCCGGGTGCGGCCGGGAACGGCCGCGCCGGGACACGGCACGTAATCTGGATGTCCCCCACGTTGCTGACCTGAGCAAGCCCGGAGGAAGAACGGCTGATGATGCTTTGCTGTACAAGCTCGCATGAAGCAGGTTTCTCGCCGCCGAATGCTACGGGCGACAGAAGCAACAGAGCGAGGATCTTGCTCATAGAACTCCTCTTGCGGCGCTCGGCAGCCCATATTCTATCCAAAATGTGAGTAGGTATGGGCGCCATGCACTTGTAGGTGGGTCGAACCTATTCCGTCGTGTAAGTGATCTCCATCCGATGAATGAAGAAGCAGGATAGAGTAAGAATCGCGATGGTAAGACAGAGTAAGCCGAAGACGGCAATAAATGGAGACACCGGTTCGGCCACGATAGTGAAAATGGCCAGGGGGCCAGTCAGGGGGACATTGACGGGGCAGAGATGCTTCAGGTAGAAAGTGACGCTGAGCCTCTGGGCCCAGGCAGGAAAGATTGGAGCGATCGCTTCCCATCCCATGATCACAACTCCGGGAACGATGGGATTTTTAAAGAGCAGGCTGAGAGCGAGAAACACGGCGCCATAACCGATACAAGCGAGAGCCGTCACCAGGAGATAGGACCCCAACTGGCCAAGGCCGGGGCCGTCAAAAACATAGGACTTGCCCGCTGCACCAAAGCGCATATACATGAAGTAGAAGCAAGCCAGGACGGCCGTTTCAAAGAGTGCGATGGCCACGACGGCGCCGGCAAGATACTTTCCAACTACCAACACTTCTCTTCTCACCGGGACGAGAAATTGATAATGCAAAGTGCGTTCGACCATTTCGCCGCGGAAGAGCCATGTAAAAATCGCCATGCAAGCGAAGAAGATGCCCAGCCGGAAATAGTAGAGTTGGACAATTCCAGCCAGGACTTGGGTATCCTCTTCGATTTGCGCCGGGTTCGTGTTGTTTCTGTCGGAGATAGTGTGACCAACAATCATCAGCACCGGAATCAAGGCGAGCAGATAAATCCAAATCCTTCGACGCGTAAAGAGGTTCCGGCGAACCTCGTTGCGGACCAGGACGGAGATCTGGCTTGCAAAGAGACGCCAAGGCTGATCCTTCGACCACTTTTGGGCGCGCGCGACTAAGTCTTGAACGCTCATGCCGGTCCGCCATCCGTTCCGATGAGGTATTGATAGATGGAGTTAACGTCATCGTCGGCGGGCGCAACTGCATCAACCTCGACGAGGCCGCCGGAAACGATCTTGTTCAGCAAAAGATAGAACTGTTCCGCATCGCGGGTGCGCACCAGGACGCTGCGCCCATCGCTCAAAATTTTGGCCTCGACAACGTGATCGAGTTCGAACGCCGCCCCCGCCAACCGGGCGGCATTCGAGCAGCGTACAAGGATCTGGATAGGATGATCGCGGACTTCCTTGCGAACCTCGCGAATTTGTCCTTCGGCCACAACGTAGCCGCTGCTCATCAACACCACGCGGTCGGAGATGCGATCGACTTCCTCCAGAATATGGCTGGAAATGATGACGTGCATCCCCTGCTTGGCAATTGCTTCAAAGAGCGCGATCGATTCCGAACGGGCCATGGGATCAAGACCGTTGAGCGGTTCGTCGAGAACCAGCACGGACGGATGATGCGCAATGGCCTGCGCCAGGCGAATGCGCTGGCGCATTCCTTTGCTGTAGCCGGCCACTTTGCGGCGAGCCACTTGCGCCATGCCGGCGCGCTCCAGGGCTTCATTCGCGAGCTTCTCTGCCTGGTCGTGGCCGAAACCATGAAGGCGCAGCGGCCAATAGATGAAGTCGTAGCCATTCGTGCCCGGAGGGAAGGAGTCAAACTGCGTGCAATATCCGACTTGCCGAAAGAACCCGATGGGTTGATGCGGGGTAAGGCCGAGGACGTGGACTGTGCCGCGCGAAGGCCGGATCAACCCAGTCATCAAGTTCATCAGCGTGGTCTTGCCCGAGCCGTTGGGACCGACGAGACTGGTAATCCCCGGATCGAGGGAGAAGTTCACTTTGTTCACGCCGAGAACTTCGCCGTAAAACTTGGAGACATTCTCGAAAACGATTTGGCGGGCGTCCGCAGTCATCCGCGCACCGTCTCGCGGGCGCGCAAGCGCGCATTGAGAATCACGAGCGAAAGCAGGCAGACGAAAATCAGCACGCCCCAGGCCGCTGTAACCGGGATTTCGTGCCAACCAATCGTGCCCAGGAGCCCGGAGTGCTCACGAAATCCTTTTGCCAAGATAAGCCGGAACATATATGAGAAATTCAGCAGCCGGCCCCAATAGGTGCCCATGATGGAATTGAACATCTCGCCGAGGCCCGCCGGGATGAAAAACGAAATGAAGATTACCCCAGTAGCCACAATTCGCAGCTTGACCCACGCCGACACCGCCAGGGACATGAGGGAAAGCATCAGGATCCAAATCGCGGAGCACAAGACGATAGGAACGACCATCCACAAGTGCGTCCAGATCCAGCCGTTCATTGCTAGCCCAGCTTGCAGGCTGAACAAGAGCAAACAGGGAATCCAAGTGACAGCGGACAGCAGCAACGCCAACACGGCGAGTTTTCCAAGAACATAGTCGGCTCTGCTGAACGGGCGGCTCAGAAAAAGCGGAAGAGCGCCGTTGGTGAGATCCCCGGCGATCAAGACGGGGCCAACCCAGCAGTTCAATAGAAAGGCTGCTTGCGTCTGCACCATCATGATGACGATGAAGTATTGGGCTTCCACCGAGAATAAATCCGCGGAGCGCAGTTGCATGAGCAATTGCACGGTCTGGTTGTTGGCGATGAAGATGTAGCCAGCAAAAAAAAGGCAGGGAACGATGCAAAGAACCAGCAGGATAACGAAGAAGCGAGATTTGAAAAGGTCGGCGAAGGCATACTTGGTTAAGACAAAAAACCGCGACCATTCCGGCGACAGCGAACCAGTATAACAATTGTATCTGCGCTTATATACGGCCATCAGCCGCTCCCGTTTGTTCCATCGCGTTGAGAAAGATGTCTTCCAACGAATCGCGCCGGTGATTCATCCGGCGAATCTGCACCCCTTTGTCTGCAGCGACTCTGAACACCTCCCTGATTTCGATGTTCTCCGGCATAACCACCTTGATGCGGCCGTTGCTGAAAACCGCGCACTCGCAACCGAGGCCTTCGAGGGTGGACCTGAATGTTGCCTCCGCGCCAATGGTTTCCAATTCGAGGAACTTGCGATTGGCGCGCCGTTCCTCGACGAGGTTGCAGATGGAAGCG
>WNFH01003820.1_pt1 | contig 10770 bp, 11 predicted proteins | sample 5400411 | NCBI WGS metagenome assembly WNFH01 (sample SAMN13153347, study PRJNA577476) | soil metagenome | isolation source: 200 cm saprolite under Douglas fir tree site 2 hole 3 | place: USA:California | collected 2015-04-18
GCCATGCTCACGGCATGCACGTCATCCTGCTGCGCCTCCGCGTCGGGATGGCTGAAGGTGAGATTCGGCCCGCTGATCTCGAGCCCATGACAGCCGGCGTAGATCAGCTCGGGCACGGCGACGCGCTCACGAAGATCCTCGAGATCTCGTCCTGATATGACGGCCACTCGCACTCCCGGCGTCCGGGCGAGGGCGCGGAGGCGCTCGCGCACCTCGTCGGCCAGGCATGCATCATCCGGATCGTTGACGATTGGCGTGAGGGTCCCGTCGTAGTCGGTCATCAGCAGGAGGCTGCCCCCGCCTCCGACCCAGTCGCCAAGCCACTCCGGGATATGCACGGTGGTCTCACGCATGGCCACGCCTCCCGGGATCGAGGACAAGGGCCGAGCACAGTACTGCTCGCGCAGAGGCCCAGACCCTGCCGGGGCTCGTCAGGTATAGCCGGAGAACAAAGGTGGATAGGAGCATGCGAGAGCTCTCCATGTTCCTTTTTTGGCGATGCACGCGCGGCTCGGGTCGCCCGCTTGATCCGCGCACTGGCTGGAAGGAATACCGCAACGGGCATGCCACGCAAGGCGCAACCCAGAACCTTCAGAGTTTCATAACGTTATACCCGGTAGACGCGACGCGTTATTGGAGAAGCTCCGCGAGAACACAGAAAGACTTACCGGACTGGTGTAAGGCTTACACGACGGTTAGCGAAGACTGCGGACCAGATCTTCGGCGAGAAGATACGCCTTCTCGGCGAGGGTGCGAGCTCGCTGCGTGTCGCGCGCGTAGAGCGCGTCCTTTGCGCTGGCGAGCAGGCTCTCGATGATCCGGAAATTCTCCTGCTGCTGTCCCCCGAGCTTTTTCGAATCAACCTGACGCAGCAGCGTCTCCGTCCCCGTCATCCGATTCTGCGCATCGCCACGCTGTCGCGCGTCCTCCTCGTTGCTGACCTGTGGAGACAGGACGGACGGAGGCGGAGACGGCGACGGCTCCGGGGGCGGAGGCACGGTCCGGAAGGGAGAATCGCCCGGCGAGGCCGGCCGCTGCGGGGGTGGGGGCGCGGGCGGGGCGGCCATCGCGGGCACCGCCGGCGTGGACGCGGGAGCAACCGGAGGCTCGGCAGGGGCCGGCGCTGAGCGCAGGGGCGGCGCCGCCGGCGCCGGGGAAAAGAACTCTTGGAGGGACGCGCAGCCGGAGAGGCTCAGCGCGAACACGAGCACCCAGGCCAGTGGCCGCATGGCTATCTCGCGGGCAACCGGATGGTCATGATGGTCCCGCGCCCGAGCTCCGAGTCCACATCGATCGCCCCGTCGTGCAGCTGAACGATCCGATAGGCGACGGAGAGGCCAATCCCGGTGCCCTCCGGCTTGGTTGTGTAGTAGAGCTTGAAGATCCGCTCGAGATCGTCCCGGGCGATGCCCACGCCCTCGTCCGCGATGTCCACGCGCACCACGTCCCGGCCCTCGCACGTGGTCCGCATGGTGACCGTCCCGCCCTTCGGCATGGCCTGCCCGGCATTCTGCAGCACGTTCAGGAAGGCCTGACGCAAGAGCTCCTCGTCCGCGCCCACGGGCGGGAGGGTGGGATCCAGCTCACAGGCGATCCGGATCCCCTCGCCCTGCCACTCGGCCTCGATCAACGCGGTCAAGTTCCGCAACAGCCCGTTCATGTCTATAGTCTTCAGCACCAGCTCTTGCGGTCGCATGAACCTGAGAAAGCCCTGGACCACCCGGTCCAGGCGATGGATCTCCGAGCCAATCACCTCAAGACTCTGCTGCACCTCAACGGTCGGCGCTTCCAGGCGCTCCTTGAGCAGCTCGAGGTGGATCATCATGGCATTGAGCGGATTCTTGACCTCGTGCGCCACCCCGGAGGTCAGACGGCCCAGGGCCGCAAGCTTGGCCGAATAGCTGACGAGTGACTGGACCGTCTTGATGGAATCGAGGTCCTTCATGAGGATGGCCGCCCCCATGGCCCGGTTCTTGTCTCGCATGGCCACGATCGACACCAGGAACTCGCGCGTGCTCCCGTCCTGGGGAAAGGCCAGGGTCCGGTTGTGCGGCGCGGCGGTGCCCATGCCGTTCTCGGCCATGAGCTCGCAGAGCGGATGGTCGTCGGGAAGGACCTCGGTCAGCGGGATGCCCACGACCTGTTCCAGCGGCCGGCCCACCGCCGCCGCCGCCGCCCGGTTGAAGAAGAGGATCCGGTGATCCGTATTGAGGAAGATGACGCCGTCCTCGAGCTGGTCGACGATATGCTCGAGCTGGGCCTTCTCGCTCAAGGTCGCCGTCCGATCGGCCTGCATCTCCTGCCCCAGGCGCTGGAGCTGGGAGGACAGCTCCTGAAACTCGTTCCCGCCCCCCAGGCTGGTCCCCACGTCGAACTCGCCGCGCCGCAGGCGATCCAGCTCTCCGCCCAGGGCGCGGAGCGGCCGCAGGGTGAGCTGGGCCAAGGCCATGGCCGCGAGCCAGGCCACGGGAAGCGCGATACCCGCGAGGGTCAGACTCCGTCCGACCGAGGCGTTGAGCTCCTTTCTCAGCAGGGTGGTGGAGACGCCGAGATGGATGCTCGCGAAGGGCTGCCCGTTGAGGTTCATGGGCAGCACCGTCTCGTAGGTCTCGCCGCTCCGGTATAGCGCGGAGAAGCGCCGGATGGTGCCGAGGCCCAGCAGATCGTCCAGTCGGCCCGGCTGGAGCGCGGGAGCGCCCCCACGATCCCGCCGCGTATCCAGCAGCGCGGCCCCGCGGCCGTCGGACACGAAGGCATAGACGAGATGGGGCGAGTATCCCACGCTGGCCTCGAGCAGGTTGCGAAGCTCGCGGTCCCGGCGCAGGGCCTCGAGCGGAGGGCGTCCGGGGGCGCGCGTGAGAGCCTGCCCGATCTGCGCGTAGATCTGCTTGGCCACCAGCTGAGCCTGTCCGGAGGCTTCCTGGACGACCACCCGGGTGAGCTGGGAGATGTGCACCATGGTGGTGGTCGCCACCCCCAGTAAAGTGAGCAGCGTCACCGCCACGGCGTCCTTGCTACGAATGCCGAACCGCATGCTAGGCGCCGTAGGACTTCAGCTTGTTATGAAGAGTTTTCAAGCTGATCCCCAGGATCTCGGCCGTTCGCGTCTTGTTGTTGCCGTGAGCGGTAAGGGTCCGGAGGATCAGCTGCTTTTCCGCTTCGTCGAGGCTGGTGCCGATTCGGAAAGAGACGGTATCGGGAGATTCGAGCACCTCGGCTTCGGGCCGGACGGGAGGCTCGGGAGGCAGATGCTTGGCCGCGATGAGGTCTCCGTCGCACACGATGGCGGCGCGCTCGAGGGTGTTACGGAGCTCTCGCACATTTCCCGGCCACGGATGCGCCATCAAGACCTTGAGAACGTCGTCGTCCACCGAGCGAATGCGCTTGTCGTACTTCGCGTTGAATTCCTCCACGAGGGCCTGGATCAGGATGGGAATGTCCTCCGGCCGCTCTCGAAGGGTCGGCATGGGCAGGCTGACCACGTTGAGGCGGTAGTAGAGATCTTCGCGAAACGTCCCGTCGCGGAGCGCCTTGATCGGATCCTTGTTGGTGGCGGCCAGCACGCGGACGTCCACCCGCACCTCCGTCTTGCTCCCCAGTCGTCGCATGGTGCCGTCCTGCAGGATGCGGAGGAACTTGGCCTGCGTCCCGGAGTTCATCTCGGCGATCTCATCGAGGAAGAGCGTGCCCTGATGCGCCAGCTCGAAGCATCCCAGTCGACGCTCCAGGGCGCCCGTGAAGGCGCCCTTCTCATGGCCGAAGATCTCGCTCTCCAGCAAGGTCTCGGGGATGGCCGCGCAATTGACGGCGACGAAGGGACCCTGGGCGCGCGGCGACAGCTCGTGGAGCGTGCGCGCGGCCAGCTCCTTGCCCGTGCCGCTCTCGCCCGTGATCAGGACCGGCGCGGGGGTGGGCGCCGCCAGCTCCACGAGACGGTAGACCTCCTGCATCGGCGCGCTGGTGCCCACCAGCTTGCCCAGGCCCCAGACCTGTCTGACCCGTCGCCGGAGCAGGATGATCTCGCGGAGGGCTTCGCCTTTCTCCGCGGCCTTGGGAAGGAGCGCCTTGAGTCGTCCGACATGCACCGGCTTCATCAGATAGTCGTAGGCGCCTTCCTTCATCGCGGCCACGGCGCTGTCAATGCTGCCCTGCCCCGTGAGCACGATGACGCTCACGAAGGGAAGCTCCTGTTGAAGGGACTTGAGGAGCGCCAGACCGTCGAGCTTCGGCATGACGAGGTCGGAGACGACGATCGATGGCAGGAAGACGGTCGCCTTCTGAAGCGCCTCCTCGCCGTCGCTCGCCTCCTCGACTTCGTATCCCCAGCCCGACAGCAGCGACGTCAGGCCCTTGCGGGCGGCCGCTTCATCGTCGGCGACCAGGACTCTCAGTGCCATGCGTGTCCCATGTTGACCACGGACCTTGCCGGGCTCCCTCTCGCTTGCCGTCCGAGTAGCATAGCAGGACTGGGGGGTTCCGAGCGGGGTGCCGAACCGAAGGGTCGGAGCATGGACCTGCTCCCGCTCAGGTGCTATGGGCTGATTTTCGCCACCGGCCGGACCTTCCCGTTGCCGTGCCACCGGGCTCTAGTGTGGCCCGGCGGCGGGATCGGCAATCCGGCTCTTCAGTGTCGCACCAGGCGATTCAGATCCCGAGCACCGATCCGGGCGGATTGAGAATCATGGGGCGTGGCGTCTGAGGGGAGCTCGCCATCCTCACGGGCTTTCGGCTCGGTCATTCCCCCTCTTGAAGCGCGCGATGATCGCCTGGGCGGCCGTCGGCGCCTGGGGAGGAGGCACCGACGCGTACTGCCTCAGGGCAGTCTTCGTTCGTGGCCCCAATACTCCGTCAATGGGCCCTGGATCGTGTCCGGTCTCCACGAGGGCCTTCTGTACCTCGCGGATGCGTTCAGGGGTGGCGCCTCGCCTCGCTTCCCGCAGGCCGAGCTGTTTCGTGGTGGCCTGATCCAGCAGACTTGTCACCGGGAGCCCCTCGGCCTGCTGGTAGCCCTTGATGGCCGTCTGGGTGCGCGGTCCGAGAACTCCATCGTGCGGACCTGGGTCATAGCCCTTCTTCTGGAGCTTCTGTTGCGCCTGCCGGATGAGCGACTTGCCTGGCGGCGACATTTGGTCCGCAGGCGTGGTGGAAGCTGAAGTTGCTGTCGTGGGTTGAACCCCTGCGGGGGCCTGTGCCCCCACGGCTGATACGAACATCAAGAGCGAAGCGCTCAACGGGATGCCGAGGCTTACCGACCGAGTCAATCGCATTGGCCGTCACCTCCGCCGCTCCGGGGCTGCATCCGATGTGCCAGCGGCGGCCCAAAATTCAGACAGCTTCTTGAACCCTAATGCTCTGATTGACTGAACGATCTCGAGAATCCTCGGATCACGTGAGCGATCCGGCTTGAACAGCTATGGGGAAGAAAGTTCCGACTCGTGTGTAGGATTTACTGAGGGGAGCCCCACCAGAACTGTACAAATGGCGCGCCCGGAGGGATTCGAACCCCCGACCCTCGGCTTAGAAGGCCGATGCTCTGTCCACCTGAGCTACGGGCGCCCGACGGGATTATCGCCCGAATGCAGGGCTGGGGATGACGAAGAAGTGCGGCAACCCTTGAAGCGGTCGCTGTCCTAGCGTTTTCCGGGGGCAGGGCCCCGTGGCGCGCTGCTTTCCTTCTCGTTCAGAAGCTCCCCTCGAGTCCGCAGGCGCTGGACCAGGTCTGAATATGAGCTCGTCCGGATCACTCGATCGAACTGCGTCCGGTAATTGGAGATCAAGCTCATGTTCGCGATCAGGACATCGTAGATGAGCCATCGATCCTGGTTCTTCAGTAGCCGCGATTCGACGGGTACCTCGGTGCCTTTGTTGGTCACGATGCGTGCCCGGACGGTCGCCCGATCGCCCTCGATCTGCTCGCTCATGTAGGTGATGCGCTCACCACCGTACTCGCCGATCCGAGAGATATAGGTCTGCTCGAGCAGGTTCGCAAAGAGGTGGGTGAACTCCTCGCGCTCGGCCGGCGTTCGTTGCGGCCAGTGCTGGCCCAATGCCCGCTTGGCGGTCTCGGAGACATCAAAGGCCTCGCTGGCGACCTTCCGCACCGCCGTGCGCCGATCGGGCGCGCTGAGGCCGGGATCCTCCAGGATCTTGAGCACCTGATCGGTATAGGCGCGAAGCTGGTCCGTTGGTGGCCCCGCCCACGAGAATTGCACGGCACCCAGCACAAGGATCATGCCGAGAAGGATGACCAACAGCCTACGCACAGGAGTCCTGGACACCGACGGTAGTCCTCTCTGGTGTTCGACTATCTCTAGGCAAAGGTATTCCCGGGGTTGCCGCGAACGCCTAGCGAGCCGGCCCCGGCGGTGGGGGCGGCGGCGTACCCGGAGGCGGAGGAGGAACGCCCGGGGGGAGCGTCGCACTCGGAGGAGCGGGCGGGGCGGGCGGTGGGGCAGCCGTATAAGCCGGCCGCGAGCCTCGCGCGACGGGAATCTGATTACCCTTGAGATACATGCACTGCATGTAGGCTACATCGTAACGACGCTGCACGGAGATGGAAGCGCCGTAGGCATTGCCCGCACCGACGGTGGTGCCGCCCAGCAGGCCGGCGCCGGCGCCCACGGCCGCTCCCGTGGCCGGGGCACCCGCCGCCGCACCGATGGCGGCCCCGAGGGCGGCGCCGACCACGGTCCCCACCGCGGCCCCGGTCACGGTTGTCTCGGCGGCGGCCTTTTTCGTGCTTGTTCCGGTTTGGTCGGCCGCCCACTGACGGCAAACGGCATCGTCATTCTGGAACTGCTCGAAGGCCTTGCCCGAGCCCGGCAGCACCATGACACTCGGGCCAGTCGGCACCGACACGCACCCGGTCAGCAAGACCGCGCCCACGATAAGCAGGGCAATGACTCGCTTCGTCACTGCGCCCTCGCCGGCACTTTGATCCATGCCTCGGGACATGACTGCGCCTGAGGGTAGTACGCCTGGGCGCTCGAGCAGTAATACCAGTAAGCAGGCGGCGCTGACGGTGGCGGAGGCGGCGCGGTCTGCGGCTGCTCGACATATACGGGCGGCTGCTCGATGACGACGGGGGCCGGAGGATAGTAAGGGGGCGGATACCCCCAGTAGGGATAGGGTGGGCCCCACCACGCCGGACCGACCCCGATGAACACACCGCCACGACCATGCCACGCATAGCTCGGGACAACCGGGAAGACGAGCAATCCAAACAGCAGCAGCACCAGCAAGACCACCGCCGACCTTTTCATGGTTGCCTCTTTGAACGAGCTCGATTTGGACCGTATTCAGGATACCACCCGGGACGCTGGGCTGCCTCTGTCACTGCCTCGTCGCCGGCATGTTTCCGACCCCGCCTTCCCCTAACGCCAAGACCCTGGAATCGTCGCGTAAAGCGAGTATGTTCCAGGGGCAAAGAACTGTGAAGCGAAGAGGAGTGGAGCGGGCTACCTGGGAGGACGCTGCGGCCGCAGCGAGGCACCCACCGTACCACTCGTGAAGACGATACGACCCACCAGGGCCTCCGCCGTCGAGTGCGTGTCGTTCGTATCGATGGAGATGGCGACCGCCCCGGGATCCTCGGGGTCCTCGCCGAACGCCTTCCGGTAGTCCTCGTAGACATTGCGCCGCTCCGTCATCCATCGGCCGAGGTCTTGACCTCCCGATCTCACGATGACGAACATGACGCTCCATGTCTTACGGCTTCGTTCCATGGCGCCGGCGGGCAAGGTCGCGTCCCATGCGTACCCGATCAAGCGGGAGCGCAAAGGGCCCGGGAAACGCGGCCACACCACGAAGATGTGTCCGGTGAGGTCCGAGGTCTCGCGCTTGCGAAGATCGGCTCCCGCCGGATGCTGCACGACCTTCCAGCTCCATTCCAGGACGGGGGTGGCGCGAAGGGAGACATGGATCTCCTTCGCGATCGTCGAGTGCTCGTCCCGGCTCTTCAGGTGGAGGGCGCGGCGCCCTTCGTCGTCGACAATGGAGAAGTCGTAGGCCGGCCGACCTCCGAACGTCTCGTAAGGCCGCCAGCCGGCGGGCACGCCCTTCGAGCCGACGGCGTGCTGACTCCAGTCTTCGACGGCACTGAGCTCCGCCACCAAGGTCGAGGGCATCAGGAGGGCGGCAGCGAGACCGAGCACGAGCGCTCCCTGTCCTCTCCTGGCGATCTTCATCGCGAGATCGACGACCGGCGTGACTCGCTCACGCGATCGGGTTGACGCTCCCGGTGCGGAGATCGTACACGGCGCCCACCACCTTCACGGCGCCTCGCTGGACCGCGGGGGCCACGATGGGCGGGAGATTCCGAAGCTGGCCCACGCCGATCTCCACGTTCACGTGAATCGTGTTGTCGAGCTGATCTCCCGGGCGGGACTTCGCCTTCAGCACGGCGGGGCGGATGCTATTGACGAGGGGGCCGATGGATCCGGGCAAGGCATCGCGATCGTCGAGGTGCTTGATGGCCGCCTTGATCGCGCCACACTCGCTGTGGCCGAGCACCATGACGAGGGAAATGCCGAGCTCGACGATGCCATACTCGATGCTGCCCTTGACGAAAGCGCCCGCCCCGCCGATCACATTGCCGGCCACGCGGACGACGAAGAGGTCGCCGACTCCCTGGTCGAAGAGGATCTCGGGCGGCACGCGCGAATCGGAGCATCCCACGATCACGGCCATGGGACGCTGACCTCCGGCGAGCGACCGAAAATCCTCCGGGGTCCGGCGCGGGCTCATCGTCGCCCCCTTCACGAACCGCTCATTGCCTTCACGCAACCGTCGAAGCACTTCATCCGCGGGGGGTCCCGGGGCGGCAGGCCCCGCGGCCCGCGCCGCGGGACCCCACGCGAAGGTCAGCCCCGCTGCGAAGGCGGCCCCACGCAGCAATTCACGGCGGGAGAGACCTGCGCCTCGAGCAGTCATGGGATGGAAGCCGCGGATCTAGCGGACTCGGAGGACGCGCGCGGCCTTGCCGTACTGGCTGGGGGGTACCCACAGGATGGCGCCGTAGCGTCCCTTGCCCGCATGCACGGCATCGATGGCGACGACGTTGATCCGCTTCGCCGCCAGCTTGCTGAGCAACCGCGCGCCCGCGCCCACCCGATCATCGCCCGAGACGAGGAAGGCCCGCTTGGGTCCGGCGATCTTCCACTTGGCCTTCTTGGCCACCTTGCGAAACGCCGACGGATTGGCGGGCACGAAATCCATCTGCGCGTTCCCACGATGCGGAAAGCCGGAAAACGCGATCAAGTTGACTCCGGCCTCGTGGAGCACGGCGAGGGCCCGCGCCCCCTGCCCCGCCCGGTTGGGCACCATCATCTTGAAGTAGGCCACGCGCTTCACGCTATCCGCCATGAGCGTCTCCTCCTTGAGATCTTCCGCCGGTCGTGAATTCCAGGGAACGATCGCCGACGGCCGCGCGTCTCCTCGGCCGTCGGCGAGGCGTGGAATGGTCGGGGTGAGAGGATTTGAACCTCCGACTCCCTGCTCCCAAAGCAGGTGCGCTACCGGGCTGCGCCACACCCCGGGCTTTCCCGAAATCTTATCATTTCGCCTTCTCCACCGTGCTTGGAAGTGGGCAGGCGCTCCTCGCCCATTCTCTGTCGACGCGCCACAAGAAATCGTCCCGATACAGGACTCTCGTCAGAGCCATCGCGCATTGCGGGGCTCCCAGGCCCTGACGTATGATACGCGGCAATTCGAAAGGCCAGAGGCGATGCCGTTCCGAGCGCCGCGAGCACGGGGGAACCTGTCACGGGTGAGCTCCTCACCGTCACCAGCATCACCAAGCGCTTCGGCGGCGTCGAGGCGCTCGCCGGCTGCACGCTCTCCGTCGGCGAAGGCTCGATCACGGGTCTCATCGGACCGAACGGCGCGGGCAAGACGACGCTCTTCAACGTGATCAGCGGCCTCACGCCCGCCGACGGCGGCCAGATCCGTCTCGGCGCCGATCGTCTCGACGGGCTTCCCGCGCACGCGATCGCCCGGCGTGGCGTCGGGCGCACGTTCCAGATCCCGCGCCCGCTCGGACGGATGACCGTGCTGGAAAACGTGCTCGTCTACGCCCACGATCAGCCCGGCGAGGGGCTCGCGCGCGTGTTCACGGCGCCGAAGCGCGTGCGCGCCGAGGAGCACCGCGTGCGCGCGCGGGCTCACGCGATTCTCGAGTCCATGGAGCTCGCGCATCTGGCGGCCGCGCGGGCGGAGACGTTGTCCGGCGGCCAGAAGAAGCTGCTCGAGCTGGCGCGCGCGCTGATGAGCGATCCGCGCATCATTCTGCTCGACGAGCCCGGCGCCGGCGTGAACCCGACGCTGATGCGGTCGCTGGTCGCGATGATCCGCGCTCTCCAGTCCACCGGACGAACCTTCCTCCTGATCGAGCACGACATGGACCTCGTCAGCGAGCTGTGCGATCCGGTGATCGTGATGGCCCAGGGGCGCCAGCTCATGGAGGGCCCGTTCGCGGAGGTTCGGCGCGACCCCCGTGTCCTCGAAGCCTATCTGGGAACGACGGCGTGACGGCGCGCAACGCGAGCGCGGCGGGCGTGGCGAAGCCCGGGTGCCCGCCGCTTATGATAAACACCTCACCGATCACGCTTGACGAGCACGTCCGCGCGACCGGCGGGCCGGAGGCGAAACCGCTCGCGATTCTCCTCACGCAGCTCGCGGTCGCCGGTCGGATCATCGCCCGCGAGCTCGCGCGCGCCGCCCTCGTCGGCCAGCTCGGAAAGACGGGCGAGACCAACGTCCAGGGCGAGGAGG
>WNFH01003821.1_pt1 | contig 10768 bp, 8 predicted proteins | sample 5400411 | NCBI WGS metagenome assembly WNFH01 (sample SAMN13153347, study PRJNA577476) | soil metagenome | isolation source: 200 cm saprolite under Douglas fir tree site 2 hole 3 | place: USA:California | collected 2015-04-18
AACCGCGAGCTAGACGATCTGTGGGCGCTGCTCGAAGCGGCGCCGCAGTTGCTGAAGCCGGACGGACGGCTGGTGATCATCAGTTTCCACTCGCTGGAGGATCGCATGGTGAAAGACGCCCTCCGCGACGGAGTGAAGCAGGGTCACTACCGGCTGCTGACTAAAAAGCCGGTGACGCCCGGGGCAGAAGAGATTGGTCGCAATCCTCGTTCCCGCAGCGCGAAATTGCGGGTCGCCGAACGAGTTTAGCTTGCAAGTTAGCCCCGGGAAACCAGCCGGAAGCTACCGGCACGGTACAGGCGTGCCGAAAAAAGTTTCGGTGGGTTGTGTGGCGTACAGGTAGGTGTCACACAGGTACGTGGCGCACAAGTACGTGGCGCACAGTACGTGTCGCGCAGGGACGTGTCGCAAGGTACATGTTGTGTGCAGGTAGGTGTCGCGCAGGTAGGTGTCGCACACGCACAGCCCGCACAACCGTGAAAGAGCGGGCCTTCAGGCCCGCGTAAGGGGTTGTTAAGAGTTTCGGGCTTTAGCCCCTGTGGTTTTGGTTTCTGTGGGAGCAAGTTTTCGGGACGGCATCACCTTCACAAAGGCGAAACAAAATTTTCCTACCTCTCTCGATGCCGTTCCGGAGAGGGTCAGGGTAGGCGGAGGCAAGGGATATGTACACGGGCACATTGATTGAAGAACTGATTGCGACAGTAGAGCGGGCGGAGAAGCGTGCTCGCGGGGTAAAAGCAGCTGCGGAACTGGAAAACTGGTACCCAGTTACGCACTCGGGACTTGGGACCGTCGAACAGAATCTACTTGGGGTAAGGTAGATGTTGGCAGCGGCGGCAGCAGCTCAAGGCGCAATTCCTTCCAGCCGGCGTACACCGTGCTGGAAAGGCACACCGGAAATTTATTTTTCCAAGGCGATCGACAATTCACGCTTGGTGAAAGTCGAGGATCCTGGTCGGAGCCACGAGATGAAGCAATTCGGCATTGCGCTTTGCTGCCTGTTCCTGCTGGTCATGACCTACGCCTGGCAGCACTTCAAAGCCATTGAATACGGCTACAAGATTGAGTCGCTGAAGGTGCAGCGCGATGGACTGATTGAAATGAACCGGGCGCTTCATCTGGAAGAAGCGTCGTTACGGGATCCCGAACGCATCGACGTGTTGGCTCGAAAGTTGGGTTTGCAGTCGCCGCAAGCGGGGCAGGTGCTGCACTTGGACACCACCTCAGTGGATGCTGGGGCGCCAGTCTTGGCGAGCGTGGCTCCAGTCGCGGCGATTCGGGCACGGTAGCGAGGTGTAGGGGACGGGCGCCCTCGGCGTTTATGCCGGGCGAAACTGGATGAGTCTTGGCTGGCGGCTTCCGCTCCATCAGCGGGCCGCCAGGTTCGTCTAGGGGAGGAATACGCTGCGAAAAACTTGCGAACTGTCGCGGATCCGCGAGGGCAAGGCTTCCAACCGTGCCTTCCCTTCTGCTGAAGCGCTGCTCGGAATGACAAACACAAAGTCAATGAGGTTCCCTGCAGCCATAAATCACTGCTCCACCCAAAACCTCTTTCTCACGGTTCATCCGGGATAAGATCGTGGCGGCGAGTAATTCCCGCATCGGCGCAAGCTACAGGCTCTATCTCCTCGGCGGAATTCTTCTTCTCTGGGGTTGTGCCATTTGCCTGCGTCTGGTCTATCTGCAACTCTTCCGTTACGGCGACTTTGAACAGCGCGCGCAACGCCAACAGCAGCGTACGATCGATGTCTCCCCCAAGCGTGGGATTATTTACGATCGCGCCGGGCATGAACTCGCCATGTCCATTTCGGTGGACTCGGTCTTTGCGGTGCCCAGCGAAGTTCCCGATCCGGCCACCACCGCCGGTTTGCTCGGTCGCGTGCTGAACATAGACCCGCGGGAACTGCTGGCTCGCTTCAAGTCATCTCACACGTTCTGCTGGGTGGCTCGCAAGGTCGATGCCGATACCAGCAACCGAATCCGCGCCATGAACCTGCGCGGCATTTACTTCCAGAAAGAGTCCAAACGTTTCTATCCCAAACGTGAACTCGCGGCGCAAGTGCTCGGCTATGTTGGCATGGATGATGAAGGCCTGAGCGGGATCGAACGCGCCTTCGACGAGCAGTTACATGGCAAACCGGGGCAGATGTTGATTTCGGTGGACGCGCGGCGCAAGTGGTTCGGCCGCGTCGAGAAGCAGCCTGAGCCGGGCGACAACCTCGTCCTCACGGTTGATGAGGAAATTCAGTACATCGCCGAGCATGAACTGCAGCGGGCGATGCTGGAGACGCACGCCGCCGCCGGCACCGTGATTGTCGAAAATCCGCACACCGGCGAAATCCTGGCGCTGGCTAACCGGCCCACCTTCAATCCGAACGTCTCGAAAGGAATCAAATCCGAGGCGCTGAAGAACCGCGCCGTGAGCGATGTCTACGAGCCTGGTTCGACTTTCAAGCTGGTCACGATTTCGGCGGCGCTGGAAGAAAAGCTCACGCGTCCCAACGAGATCTTCGACTGCCAGAAGGGATCGATCGTGATCAACGGCATGCGCATTCGCGATCACAAGGCCTTCGGCCTGCTGCCAGTTTCGGGCATCATCGCCAATTCGAGTGATGTGGGAGCCATCAAGATCGCTCTGCTATTGGGAGAAGACCGCTTCTACAAGTACATTCGCGCCTTCGGATTCGGCCAGCAGACGGGCATCGAACTCCCGGGCGAGACGCGTGGGCTGGCCAAGCCAGTGAACCGCTGGTCCAAGGTTTCAATCGGCGCGATTTCGATGGGCCAGGAGATTGGCATTTCACCGCTGCAATTGGCGGCCATGGTTTCAACCATTGCCAATGATGGCCAATGGGTCGCACCGCGCATCGTGGCTGCCACAACCGCTCCGCAGAGCGTCCCGCAGATGGCAGTGTTTCATCCCGCGTCCGAGCGGCGCGTTATTTCGCCGCTGACGGCCGCCCACATGAAAGAGATGATGCAGGGAGTAGTGTTGCACGGCACTGGGCGCAAGGCGGTCCTGGACGGCTATTCTGCTGCAGGCAAGACAGGCACGGCGCAGAAGATCGATCCTGCGACGGGTGCATATTCGCGTAGTAAATACGTTGCATCTTTTGCTGGCTTCGCTCCCATAAATGATCCAGCGGTAACCGTGGCCGTGATCCTGGATTCTCCGTCAGGCCTGCACCAGGGCGGACAAGTGGCAGCGCCAGTGTTTCAGAGAGTGGCGCAGCAGGTAATGGAGTACCTGCACGTGCCGCATGACGTGGAATTGCCGCCCAACCAACAGATACTTCTCGCCGCACGACACGTAAAAGATGAAGACCTGGCGGAAAGCTCGCCCGATCATTTAGGCGCCGCTCTTGAAGTGGCGGAGGTCAATCCTCCGGAAACTGTTTCTGTTCCTGCTTCTCTCAACACGATGTCGGCTCCGAAGTCTTTGCCCGCGCCAGCTGACAAAGTTGTGCCAGCCGCTCTGAAAGAGAGGGGCGTCGTGCCAGGGACGGAGGTTTCGAGAGAAACAGAGCAGCCTCCAAATCTACCAGCTGAAACGAAGTTGCCTTCGAGCGGTACGGTAGTTCTGGACGTTGAGCAGGGTGGGATCGCGGTGCCCTCGTTCATCGGGAAGACGGTACGAGGCGCCATCGAGGCAGCGCAAGAGGGGGGACTGGAACTCGATGTAGTGGGCAGCGGCATCGCCCGCGAACAGTCGCCTGCCGCGGGATCGCATGTGGGTGCCGGGACTCGCGTGCTGGTTAGATTTGAGCGGTGAAAGCGGAAGGGCGCTACGGCCCCGAGCGTGCCCTGAGACAGCCCGCATCATTTTCCTGGTACCAAAGCGGGTGAAGTCTTCGTGACAACCGACCGGACGCCGGCGCTACACAGCGCTGCAATATAATTCCAATCAATGAATTTCCTACAACTCCTGGATGGGGCAGAGGTGTTGTCTCAGAGCGGCAACCCTAACGTTAGCGGTGTCGAATACGACTCGCGACGCGTGCGGCCGGGCGACGTTTCTGTCGCCATGCGGGGAGAATCGAGTGACGGCAACAAATTTATCGACAAGGCAATCGCTGCTGGAGCAGTCGCAGTTGTCACGGACTCTGCCAGCGAAAAGCCGAGGCCGGGGGTGGGGTGGGCCCACGTGCCGCACGGGCGCAGGGCACTAGCACGTCTGAGTGCCAACTTCTACGGGCGTCCCGCCGAGCGGCTCGCCATTATGGGTATCACCGGGACCAACGGCAAGACCACGACCACGTTTCTGGTGGAATCTATCCTCAAAGCTGCGGGCCGCCAGAGCACATTAATCGGGACCATCGAGTATCACGTCGCAGGGAGGATTCTTCCAGCGCCACACACCACTCCGGAAGCACTGGAATTGCACCGGATGCTGGCGGAGGCCGTGGCCAATGGCGCCACCGAAGCTGTCATGGAAATTTCCTCGCACGCGCTGTCGCAGCAACGGGTGTTCGGCATCCCCGTCAATGTTGCGGTGTTCACAAATCTCACCCGCGATCATCTCGATTATCATCACACTATGGACGAGTACTTCGACGCCAAGCAGGCGCTTTTCACGGGCTGCGGAACCGAGCCACCCCGCTCGGCTGTGATCAATATCGACGACGAATCCGGGCAGAAGCTCGCCAAGCAGAACAAGAAACATTCGCAAGTCTTTACTTACGGCCTCGCCAGCGGTGATTTTTGCGCGAAAAACATTCACATCACGTCGCGAGGAACGCGTTTTCAGCTGGTCACACCCGGAGAAACGATTCCCATTTGGTCGCCGATGATCGGCAAGGTGAATGTGTACAACGTTCTTGCGGCCGCGGGCGCCAGCTATGCCCGTAGCTGCGGCGGAGAAGCGATTGCGAGCGGGATTGCAGCTCTCACTCGTGTGCCGGGACGTTTCGAGCGCGTGGATTGCGGCCAGCCATTCACCGTGGTTGTTGACTACGCTCACACCGACGACGCGCTGCGGAATTTAACCGCATTGGCCCGCGAGTTCGTCTTACAGGCCGGACAAAAGGGACGTGTGATCACACTCTTCGGCTGTGGCGGCGATCGTGATCGCAGCAAGCGCCCACTGATGGGCGAAACGGCTGGCCGGGGCAGCGACTTTGTGGTGCTGACTTCGGATAATCCACGCAGCGAAGATCCCCTCGCCATCATCAACGATGCCCTCGTGGGCTTGCAGCGCTCCGGTACGAAGTACGTAATGGAACCTGACAGGCGAGCGGCAATTGTCCTCGCAGTTCGCAAAGCGCGCCCCGGCGACATCGTCCTGATCGCTGGTAAGGGTCACGAAAAAGTCCAGGTGACCCGTGAAGGCTCGATCCCCTTTGATGACGTTGAGGTCGCACGGCAGATCCTGGGAGAAACAGGCTACGAGTGCGGCGAAGCCAAGGCAACGGGAGCCGGAAAGAAAGTATGAAGCTGCCGCTTTCGCGTGTCGCTGAATTTCTTTCCGCCACCGGCGAGTTTGATCACCGAGCGATTGCCGAAAGGTATTCCATTGACTCGCGAACGCTTCAGCCCGACGACCTCTTCTTCGCTGTCAAGGGAGAGCGACTGGACGGGCACGACTTCGTGGAGCAAGCGTTGGCAAGAGGCGCTGCCGGGGCCGTGGTCCGCAAAGACCAACTAGCACGCTATTCGGTCAAAACCCGGCTCCTGGCGGTGGAGGACACGCTGGTTGCGCTGCAAACCTTGGCCACTGCGGTTCGGAGACTTTGGGGAAAGCTGGTCGTCGGGGTGACCGGTTCAGCCGGCAAGACCACGACCAAAGAGGCCGTCGCGCACCTCCTCGCAACGCGCTACCGTGTTTTGAAGTCCGAGGGCAATTTCAACAATCATTTTGGATTGCCATTGATGCTGCTCAGACTGCAACCTGAACAGGAAGTCGCGGTCATCGAAATCGGTATGTCGCATCCGGGGGAAATCGCGGCTTTAGCGAAAATCGCGCAGCCGGAGATTGGCGTTGTCATCTGCGTTGCACCTGTCCACCTTGAGTTTTTCAATTCAGTTTCTGAGATCGCGCGCGCCAAGTACGAACTGATTGCGTCTTTGCCGGCGGGCGGCACAGCGGTGCTGAACGCGGACGACGAATATGTTTCTCAATTCGGCCGCGACTTCAAAGGGAAGGTCGTGAGATTTGGCCTGAAAGCGCCTGCGGATATCCGGGCGGAACACATTGAGCAACGTGGGGCTCTCGGCTCAGAGTTCGATCTGGTCGTTGATGGTTGCCGCGAGAAAGCCACATTGCCGCTGGTCGGGAATCACAACATCTCTAACGCCCTCGCAGCTGTGGCAGTCGCGCTGGAGCGCGGGTTAACACCTTCCGAAGCGGTTGAGGCGCTGAGAACCTTGGCACCCGCTGATAGACGCGGGCAGGTCGTCCAACTGGGCAACATCACGGTCATCAACGATTGCTACAATTCCAATCCGAAAGCCCTCAATGCGATGGTCGATGTGCTGGCTGCCATACCGGCAAAGCGCCACATTGTGGTTGCAGGTGAGATGCTGGAACTCGGGTCATCAGGCGAGGAATTGCATCGCAACGCGGGCCGGCACATGGCAGAGAAGAAGATTGATGTTCTCCTTGGGGTACGCGGTCTAGCTCAGCCGATGGTCGAAGCCGCGTGCCAGGCCGGGATACGAGCCGAATTCGTACCTACACCGGAAACAGCGGGCGAGTGGCTGGCGCAAGAAACCCGTGCGGGCGACGTGGTGCTGCTGAAAGCATCGCGCGGTGTAAAGCTGGAACGCGCTCTGGAAACTTGGCAGTCGCGCCAGGCTATAGTTCCCACGGAATTGAGATCGTGAGTCGGGACGGAGGCTGATTGCTTTATTGGCTGCTCTATCTAAAGCTGTTCCATTATTTCCCGCCGTTCAGAATTTTCCGCTACCTGACTTTTCGCACCGCTTTTGCCAGTTTGACAGCGCTGTTCACCGGGCTCATCGTGGGTCCGCTGGTGATTGGCCGGCTGCGCGAGTTCCAGATAGGCCAGTACATCCGCGAGGAAGGGCCTAAAGCTCACCAGAAGAAATCCGGCACGCCCACGATGGGCGGCTTGCTGATTGCAATCGCGATCGTCGTGCCCACACTGCTGTGGGCCGATTTGACGAATCCTTTTGTATGGATCGCGGTGCTTTCGACTTGTGCCTTCGCCGCCATTGGATTCGCCGATGATTATTTGAAAGTCGTTCACCGCAGGAACCTCGGACTTACTGCGCGGGCCAAGCTGGGCCTGCAGGCCGCCACCAGTGTGTTAATCGCGGTAGCTCTGATTATCATGCAGACACGCGGCCTGTATTCGACCAAACTGCTCGTGCCCTTCGTGAAACAGTTCCGTCCGGACCTGGTGATCGAACCTTTATTGCACGATCCTCACCTCTGGCCTTTGGCGTTCCTGCCGTTTGTGGCCTTCGTGGCGTTTTTTATTGTGGGTGCGAGCAATGCGGTCAACCTCACGGATGGGCTCGATGGGCTGGCCATCGGTTGCACTGTAATCGCGGCAGGCGCGCTGGCGGTCCTGACCTACGTTAGCGGCCACGCCCTCTTTGCCGATTATCTTGAACTCCAGCGCATGCCCCAGGTGGGCGAGTTGACGATCTTCTGCGGAGCGATGGTAGGTTCGGCCATTGGATTCCTCTGGTACAACGCGCATCCCGCGGAAGTGTTTATGGGAGACATTGGATCACTGGCACTGGGTGGCGCGATCGGCACGGTAGCAGTAATCATCAAGCAGGAACTGCTGCTGCCGTTTATCGGCGGCATTTTCGTGATTGAGGCGATTTCCGTGATCCTGCAGGTGGCTTCGTATAAGCTGCGTAAGAAGCGCATTTTCAAGATGGCGCCGCTGCATCATCACTTCGAATTGCTGGGCTGGTCGGAGTCGAAGATTATTGTGCGCTTCTGGATTGCATCGCTGGTGTTTGCGCTGTTTGCGCTAACAACTCTGAAGCTGAGATAACGCTTCGCCACAAAGACACGGAGAAGAATTCTTGATTGTCGATTGTCGATCGATGTTGATGGTTGAAGGGTATGGTGCGTTGAATGTGAGATAGGCTGGTGCTAGAGATTTAGGATGATGGAGTTACGAGGCAAACGCGTGCTGGTCGTGGGACTGGGCAAATCCGGCGTGGCGTCGGCGCTGTTTCTGAAGTTGCGGGGCGCGCGAGTTACGGTTTCCGACACGAAGACCGAAGACGAGCTTCGGGCTGAGATCCCAGTACTGCTCGACCAGGGCATCACGGTTGAAACCGGTGAACATGGCGAGCGTACTTTCCACGGCCAAGACTTGATCGTGGTCAGCCCGGGCGTCTCCGTGGACGCGCTGCCGATCGTGCGGGCTCGCACATCAGGCGAGCCCATCATTGGCGAGATCGAACTGGCGGCTCAATTTCTGGCTGGGCGGATCGTTGCCATTACCGGCTCCAATGGCAAAACCACCACCACCACGCTTACGGGTGAGATCCTGACGGCTGGCGGATTGCCGACCCTAGTTGGCGGGAACATCGGCACCCCGGCGATTTCGCTGGTCGAGAGGGCGAAACCAGACCACATCATCGTCCTGGAAGTTTCCAGCTTTCAGCTCGAGACCATACAGACATTCCGCCCGAAGATGGCGGTGATCCTCAACATCACTTCCGACCACCTGGATCGCCACCGCACGTTCGAGGCTTACGCAGCGGCCAAAGCTCGCATTTTCGAAAACCAGCAGGCGGATGATTTTGCCGTGCTGAATGCAGACGATCCAAACTGCGTTGGTCTTGCAGAGGGCATCCGAGCGCGCATTTGCTGGTTCAGTCGCAAGAAGGAAGTACAACCAGGCGCATCCGTGCGCGATGGCAGGGTCGGTTTCCGGGATGCTGAGGGCAAGCGCGAAATCATGCTGGTGTCCGAAATCCCCTTAAAGGGCGCGCACAATGTTGAGAACGTCCTCGCTGCTATTTGTGTAGGGGCGCTCATGGGTGTCAAACCGGAACAGATTCGCAGGGCGGTCCAGCAGTTCAAGGCAGTTGAGCATCGACTGGAGTACGTGGCCACCATCCGCGGTGTCGATTATTACAACGATTCCAAAGCTACAAATGTGGACGCCACGATCAAAGCCCTGGAATCCTTTCCAGCTAACATTCACCTGATTCTAGGGGGCAAAGATAAGGGCAGCGACTACAGCGTACTCAATGACCTGCTGAGGGAGCGCGTGAAGCGGGTTTACACGATTGGTGCGGCAGCGGAGAAGATCGAGTCGCACATCAAAGGCGCTGCCGAAATTGTTCCCGCGGAGACCCTGGACGACGCCGTGCGTCGTGCGGCCGCGGTCGCGCAAGCGGGAGATGTCGTCCTGCTTGCTCCCGCCTGCGCCAGTTTCGACCAGTTCGACAATTACGAACACCGCGGCCGGGTTTTCAAGGAGGTTGTGCACACGCTGGCCGAGCAGGCGAGGAGAGCAAATTGTTGACAAAGTGACGGGACAGAGGTGGCCCGCTACTTACCTGATGGCAGACTGCCCGCCAGAATCAAGTTGGCCAATCAACAATCGACAATTAACAATCTAAAATCTCCATTGCGGAGTCCGTCCTGAGAGTCGTCGGAGGACGTCTCTGTGGTGACGGCGTTCTGAACAATGGCGAAACGCGTCAGTGTCGATCGTTGGCTGTTCACGGTCACCCTGGTCCTGGTCTTTGTCGGGCTGGTGATGGTATTCAGCGCTTCAGCCGTTATGGCCAAGGAGCGGTTCGGCTCTCCCTATGCGTTCCTGGTTCGCCAACTTGCCTGGGCCATTGCGGGAATGATGGCTATGGTCGTTGCGATGAAGATCGATTACCGCCGCTATAAGCATCCTGCAGTTGTGTTTTCGCTGCTCGGCTTGACCACGCTCATGCTGATTTCGGTTTTCTTCCTTGACCGTTCGCATAACACACACCGCTGGTTTCACTGGGGTGCGTTTTCCTTCCAGCCATCGGAAGTCGCCAAACCCGCGCTGATTCTCTTCCTGGCATATTTTCTTGAGAGCCGCACCAAGTCGATGGACGACTGGCGGAACACGCTGCTGCCCGCGCTTGCGCCCACAGGTATTTTTCTCGTCCTGATTGTCTTGCAGCCTGACCTGGGTACCGCGATCGCCTGTGCCGGAATTGTGGCCTGCGTGCTTTTTGTGGCCGGCGTACAAATGCGTTATTTCGGATATGGGTTGCTGGCTTCGCTTCCTCCGCTCTACTTTCTGATCTTTCATGTGGCCTATCGTCGGGATCGTATTCTCGCTTTCATGAATCCCTATGCTGATCCGCAGGGCCGCGGTTTTCACATTATTCAGTCGCTGATCGCAGTCTCCACCGGCGCCCTGACCGGGCTGGGCTTGATGGAAGGCAAACAGAAGCTGTTTTATCTCCCCGAGCCGCACACCGACTTTATCTTTGCCGTGACGGCAGAGGAGTTGGGCTTTGTAGGCTCAGCGGTTGTGGTGGGGTTGTTCGCGATCTTTCTCTGGCGCGGCGTTCGCTCCGCTCTGCATACCAACGACACCTTTGGACGCTTCCTTGCCAGTGGCATCACCAGCATGGTTGTACTGCAGGCCTTCATCAACATCAGCGTCGTGCTGGGTCTGATGCCTACAAAAGGGATTCCGCTGCCGTTTATCTCGTATGGCGGCTCTTCTTTGTTTGTCACGCTGGCCTGTGTCGGGGTATTGCTGAATATCACAAAACAAGCGGAATGATGAACCGAATCATTTTATAGTCACAGCATGCGCGTCATTCTGGCGGG
>WNFH01003822.1_pt1 | contig 10768 bp, 7 predicted proteins | sample 5400411 | NCBI WGS metagenome assembly WNFH01 (sample SAMN13153347, study PRJNA577476) | soil metagenome | isolation source: 200 cm saprolite under Douglas fir tree site 2 hole 3 | place: USA:California | collected 2015-04-18
AGTCCTCTCGGGAAGGTTCTTCGATGCCGAGGACGAACAGGCACACAATAAGGTCGGTGTGATCACGCAGAAAATGGCCGAGGAGCTCTACGGCTCTTCGGAAGAGGCTGTGGGAAAGGTGCTGAAGCTGAGCGGGCTGCCTTTCACCATTATCGGCACCTTTAAAGAACGGGTGAACACCTTCGGGCAATCCGAAGTGGTGGATTACACAATGGTGATTCCCTATAGCGTGAGCCGCTATTTCACCGACACACCCACGGTCAAGCAGATTTACTTTTCGGTGGCTGATCCTTCCATGGTGACGGCGGCGACGGATCAGGTCAGGCGGGTTATCCAAGCCCGGCACCGCGCCGAGTCGGTCTACAACGTGACCAATCTGACGCAGTTGGTGGCTGTGGCCGAGAAGACCGCCAATGCTCTGACCATCGTCCTGTTGCTGGTGGCCGCAGTGGTCCTGCTGGTGAGCGGCATCGGCATTATGAATATCATGCTGGCCACGGTAAGTGCTCGCATTCGCGAGATCGGCATTCGCAAAGCCATTGGCGCGACCAACCAGGAAATTCGCTTCCAGTTCCTGGCGGAAGCCATCCTGATCTCCTTGGTCGGCGGATTTGTTGGCGTCGTCATCGGTCTGGCCCTGCCCTTCTCCGTGCGCTTCTTGACCGAATACCGCATCCCCATATCCGGACTCTCTGCCATTGTGGCCATCGTGGTCTCTTCGTTGGTAGGCATCCTGTTCGGGACTGTCCCCGCCGCCCGCGCGGCCAAGCTGGATCCGGTGGAGAGTTTGAGGCACGAGTGACCTTTTTCCCGCTAAGCGGGTCGATGTAGCGACGGGCGTCCTCGCCAGTCCGGCAGGGGCCCATGAGCGCGTGCGGGACGCCCGCGCCTACATCGTCGTGCCCTCGAACGAGGACTAAAAAACAAGAAAGCCGGGCTGGTTGGCCCGGCTCATCTCCTTGTCACCTTCGGGGAGCGACTTGGTTCTGAGGTCCCCTACAGATCTTTTTATCTACCCATTTTTCCCGACGGCGGCGCCGTCTGTCACCGTTACATCACCAACGCTAGATTCTCCAACTCCTGCTGCAGCACCGGCAAAGAGCAGCCGGCCATTTCCACACGGCCGACGGCATCCCTGGCGGCTTGCGGCGACACCCCGTAGCCGCGTCCCATAAGGAAGACCTGCAAGAGTTCGGCGGCCTCGCGAGAATCGACCAACCCTCCCTGCAGCAGATCGTTCCGCAAAGCCGTCAGTTCGGTACTGGAAAATCGCTCTTTCATGGCCGTCATCACCTCCGACCCTTACCTCTTCTGCCCTATTAGACTCATCGGCCGCCATGGACGTTGCATGCAATTTTGTTGCCGCATCCAGGCTGCGTTTCCATATACGTCCGTGGAGGCCCTTTGGTTTCTTAAACCCCTTCTGACCCCGCAAGTTGCAGGCAACCTTTTGAGTGGTAACAGGGTTCAGGGTAAGTCCGCGACGGTCGAGGGAGTGACACGTTGTGTCGTTCCGGGACGCAAAGGGGCGTCTAAGGACGCTGGGGTCAAGAAGCTGATATCACGAAGGGTCCGTCACGGCCTCATCCACTAACAGGATGGGAATGTTGTCCCGAATGGGATAAACCCGGCGGCACTCCCCGCACTTCAGGCTTTGTCCATTGTCCTTAAGCACCAACGGCTTCTTGCATACCGGGCAGACTAGGATGTCAAGCAGATCCTGAGGAATCATGGCGCGAGCATTTTACCCCTTGCGAAGCGCAGCGGCCTCTGTTTTCGATTTTGCAATTGCCCGGTTGTCAATTTGAGAAGATGGCTAGGAACAATCGTCAATCGAAAATTGGCCGTTGGGCCTTCACTGGCTCCGTTCGCCGTGGGAAACGGCAGTTTTAAGATAGAATTCGACCCAGAGAGAAACGAGGTTTCATGGCTGCCATCATTCTCGACGGCAACAGGATAGCTGGCGAAATCCAGGCGGAAGTCGCTTCCGAAGTAAGGACCATGACCGCTGCAGGGATGCGCCCCGGCCTCGCGGTAATCCTCGTGGGCAATAATCCGGCGTCCGAGATCTACGTGCGGGGCAAGGTGAAGAGTTCCGAGGAAGTGGGGATCTACAGCGAAAAACACACCCCGCCGCATACGATTTCCACCCAAGAACTGCTGGAGCTGGTGATCGACCTGAACCGGCGCGATGAAATCGACGGCATTTTGGTACAACTCCCGTTGCCGCCGCAGGTGGACTCCAAGAAAATCTTGATGGCCGTAGACCCGGCGAAGGACGTAGACGGCTTTCACCCGGTCAACGTCGGCTTCCTCTCTACCCAGCGGCCTGGACTTGTGCCCTGCACGCCGGCAGGAATCATTGAAATTCTCAAGCGCAGCAAGATTCCGATCGCCGGCCAGGAAGCGGTGGTCGTGGGGCGCAGCGACATTGTGGGCAAGCCCACCACCATGCTGCTGATCAACGGGAACGCCACGGTGACCGTCTGTCATTCGAAGACGCGGGACCTCCCCGGCGTCTGCCGCCGCGGCGACATCCTAGTTGCTGCTATTGGGCGGGCAGGAATGATCACCCGGAATTTTGTGAAGCCGGGAGCGACCGTGATTGACGTGGGCATGAACAAGGTGACCGGCCGGGCCGAGTTTGATCGGCTGTTTGCCGGGAATGCGAAGCGGGAGGAAACCTTCCGCACTAAAGGCTCGACGCTGGTTGGGGATGTGCATCCCGAGGTCGTGGAAATCGCCGGAGCAATCACGCCTGTGCCGGGCGGTGTGGGCCCGCTGACCATCGCGATGCTGATGGCGAATACGGTGCGAGCCGCAAAACTGCGACGGGGAAGCCGCGTGCCGGAGCTTTCCCGCGCCTGATTTGTGTTCAACCGCCGAGGACGCCGAGAGCGCGAGGGCGGGATTTTCAATTGCCAATTAGCTGCGGAGTTTCCAATTGGCAATCGGTGCAAATTGCAAATCCGTCCTCTGCGCCCTCAGCAATCTCTGCGGTTAAAGCCTTTTTCCTCATGCCGAACTGCACGAATCCCGGGCCATCGAGGCTGGCTTGCTGAAAGTGGGCCTGACCGGCGGCATCGCCTCGGGCAAGTCCGTGGTGGGCGAGATGTTTGTAGCCCTCGGTGTTCACCTCATCCAAGCCGACGAGATCGCCCATAAACTCATGCAGCCGGGCAAGGCCGTGTACCAGGAAGTGGTGCGCCATTTCGGCGCCGCAATCTTGAATCCGGACGGCAGCGTCAACCGTGCCCGGCTGGCCGAGGCCGCCTTTAGTTCGCCCGCTGAGGCTGTTTCCGGAAACCAAACTTCGCGCGTCCAGGAATTGAACCGAATCGTCCACCCGGCCGTAATTCAAAGGCAGGAGAAGTGGATGGAGGAAGTTGGCCGCCGTGACCCGCATGCCATCGCCATGGTAGAAGCGGCACTCATCCTGGAAGCGGGCGTGGCGAGGCTTTCCGACCGCCTGGTGGTGGTTACTTGCCGCCCCGAGCAGCGCATCCAACGCTGGGCGCAGCGCCTCAAAGTAGATGAGGAAACGGCACGCCGGGAGGTCACTCGGCGGATGGCGGCGCAATTGCCAGACGAAGAAAAGGTCAGGGCCGCCGACTATGTCATAGACAACTCCGGCTCGCTGGATGACACCAAGAAGCAGGTAAGTGCTGTGTTCGAGAAGTTGAAGAACGAAGCGGAGAAAAACATTTAACCGCAGAGATCGCGGAGAACAGCCACGAAGCACGCAAAGAAGAATTTGCGATTGCCAATCGCGATTTACAAGTTGTGTTGCGTCGGGTCAATTCGGCAATCGGAAATTGGCAATTGAAAATCCAAATTCCCCGCATCTGTGTCTCCTGGGCGAAATCGCTTACAATCAACGTGAATCCGTTGCTGAAGGTTGAGCTATGAAGCTGCTGCGACCGATGTTGCTCGCCGTGATCCTTGCCGGCGCGTTCTTCTATTTCACCACCTATCATCCGGGCTGGATGCGGCCGGCGGGCTGGTTCGGCCACTCAGACAAGGTGGAGATTACCGAGGCGGCCGGCAGCGACACGCTCGATAGCGAAGAGCAGAACAACATCACCGTCTATCGCAAGAACACGGGATCCGTGGTCAACATCACTTCGCGAGCCGTGACCTTTGACTTCTTCTATGGACTGGTGCCGCAGGAAGGCCAGGGCTCAGGCTTCATCATTGATAAAGAGGGCCACATCCTCACCAACTATCACGTGATTGCTGAGGCTCGTACGGTCGAGGTGACCCTGCACAATCGGAAGAAATACCGCGCCACTGTGGTGGGCACCGACCGCACCCACGATCTGGCCGTGATTCAGATTAAAGCGCCGGACCTTTCTCCCATGGTGCTGGGCGATTCGCGCAACTTGCAGGTGGGGCAGAAGGTGTATGCCATTGGCAATCCCTTCGGGCTCTCCGGCACCATGACGCGCGGCATCGTAAGCTCGATTCGTTCGGTGCAGGAGCCGGACGGCATGACCATTGACGAGGCCATCCAGACCGACGCTGCCATCAACCCCGGCAACTCCGGCGGGCCGCTGCTGAACTGGCACGGCGAGGTGATCGGCATCAACACCATGATCGCTTCGAGCGTGGGCCAAAGCGCCGGGATCGGCTTCGCCATTCCCATCAATACAGCCAAAGCGGTGTTGAATGATCTGGTCACCTTGGGTCGCGTGCGGCGTCCGGCACTGGGTGTGCGTACCATTCCCATCACCCCCGAATTGGCGGAACAGATGGGATTGCCGGCGAACTACGGATTGCTGATCGTGCAAGCGGTGCCTGGTGGGGCCGCAGATCGGGCCGGCCTGCGCGGCGGCAGTGAGCCCGCCTCTCTCGGTAATATTCCGATCAGGACCGGTGGAGACCTGATCGTCGGAATTGACGGTGAGAAGATCGAAACCCAGCAAGACCTGGCACAGGTCATGAACAACCACCGCGCCGGCGACACGGTGCGGGTCACCGTCTATCGCGGCAAGAAGAAAATGGATGTGAGTGTGACCCTGGGTGAAGCGAGGGAGCAAGTCTAGCCGGTGTCGTTGGGCGATAGTCGATAACCCGCGTACTGGTTGTCTCCCCTGACGTCATCCCGAAGCGGCTTCAGCCGGCGAGGGATCTGGCGTGAGTCGCCAGAAGCAGCACGTACTTGAAACTTTGCCTGGCCGAGGTACTCTCGTTTTCTGCCTATGACCGCCGTCCTCTAAATCCGCTGGCCCGCGTGACGGAACGATGCGCGTGGAGGTGCGCGTATCGCCCCTGTCCTTTACAGTTCCTCAACCAGAAAGGATTTCTGCATGGAATTCGTGGATAAGGCATTGGCGCGCCGCCTGGAAGCGGCCGAGGAGATGCCACAAAGAACAAAGTAAGACGTGCCGGCCCTCGCTAGCTTCCTAACACAAAGGACAATCTGACCCCCGATTTGACTCCCCCTAACCCACTGGGCTAGCCTCAGAAGTCTGCCCAAGGCTTGGCTGTCCGAGCCTGATAGCCGCTTCCATGCTACGGGCAACGGTCTCATACGCCTTCATGCAATCTCATCGCAAGTTATTGATTCTGCTGCTGGTTGCAGCTTCGCTGACGAGCCCTGCGCCATTTTTCGGCGCGCCCGTCCACCCCGTCCATGCGCCTCATGCCATGGTGGCCAGCGTCCACGAGCTGGCTTCGCGCGCCGGGGTGGAAATAATGCAGGCCGGCGGAAACGCCGTGGACGCAGCGGTGGCCACTGGCTTCGCGCTCGCGGTCGTGCATCCGCAGGCGGGCAATCTAGGCGGTGGCGGCTTCATGCTCATCCGCATGGCCGACGGCAAAACGCACTTTATCGACTACCGCGAGAAGGCTCCGGCGGCCGCCACCTCGAACATGTATCTGGACGCGCGGGGCAACGTCATCGCAGACGCCAGCATTGTCGGCTACAAGGCGATCGCGGTGCCGGGTTCCGTGGCGGGCCTGGTCTATGCTCTGAAAAAATACGGCAAGCTGCCGCTAGAGCGCATCCTGGCTCCCGCCATCAAGCTGGCGCGCGATGGCTATCCGCTGGCTTGGGAAGATGCAGAAGATTTTCGCAAGGATGGGCACTTGGCCCAGTTCCCGGAATCGCGGCACATCTTTCAGCGTGATGGGAATTACTACCGGGCGGGTGAAATTTTCCGCCAGCCGCAGCTCGCCCGGATCCTGGAACGGATCGCAAGCAATCCCGACGACTTCTATCACGGGGCTATGGCACGCGAACTGGCGGCTGCCATCCAGAAGGGCGGCGGCGTGGTTACCGCCGCCGACCTTGCAGACTATGAAGTGAAGGAGCGCGAGCCGGTGCGAGGCACGTATCGCGGATACGAAATCATCAGCGCGCCGCCTCCGTCTTCTGGGGGCATTGCGCTGATTGAGATCCTCAATATCCTGGAGGGCTACGATCTAGCCGCTTACGGGAGTCAGTCGGCCCAGGCAATGCACCTAACCCTCGAAGCCTTCCGGCGCGCTTTCTTCGATCGTGCCGAGTTCCTGGGCGACCCGGATTTTTCGAAGATCCCGGTGGCCCAGCTCATTGACAAACGATATGGTGCGGCCTGGCGCGACTCGATTGACCCGGCGCACGCGAGCGCAAGCAAAACTCTGAAGCGTCCGGAAATTTTTAGCCAGCTCGAGCAGTACGCTGCGCTACATCCTCAGCCCGCGGTGGCGCGCGAGCCAGAGCACACTACCCATTACTCGGTAGTCGATCCCGATGGAAATGCGGTCGCCGTGACCACAACTTTGAACGACAGTTTTGGTTCACGAGTCACCGCCGAGGGGCTGGGCTTTCTGCTGAACGATGAGATGGACGACTTCGCCGCCAAGCAGGGTGCGCCCAACGTCTACGGTTTGATCCAGGGACCGGCGAATGCGATCGGGCCGGGGAAGCGGCCACTTTCGGCGATGACGCCGGCCATGGTGCTGAAAGATGGCAGACTTTTCCTAGTGCTGGGCTCTCCGGGCGGGCCGCGAATCATTACTACGGTGGCCAACATCCTGATGGGCGTGGTCGAATACGGAATGAACATTCAGGAAGCGGCGAACGCACCCCGCTTCCATCATCAGTGGTTGCCGGATGTCGTGCTCCTCGAGCAGTGGTCTTCTCCTGACTCGGCGAAACTGCTCGAGCAGATGGGACACAAGGTCGAGTTCAAACCTTACTGGAGCGATGGGGAGTGCATTGCCGTCGACTTGAAAACCGGTGAACGCCTAGGCGCGAGCGACGGGCGCAATAATGGGAAGGCCGTCGGCTTTTAGCTCTCTGTTCCTTCCGGTGCTGTTTGAAGGACTTAACAGGCGGCTGAAAAAATCAGGTGGAGGATTGGGGAGGGCACGACTTCAGTCGTGCCGTAAGTCGTCGGAAATACGTGGGGGCTTTAGCCCCTGAGGTTAAGAAGTGCGACCGGTTTTTCTCCACAGCCTCTCAAGTCGGTCAACGTCAAGCTGCTTTGGAGCAGAGCGACAGAAATAGACAATGCTGAAGGCGATGTCAACCTACGTCTACGTGAAAGAGCGGCTGCATCCCGGCCTGCTGGATGGGCTGGTGCGAGGGGGAGCGCAGGCGATTGAAATCTTTGCCGCGCGCCAGCACCTCGATTACGCCAACCGCAAGCAGCATGTGCGAGAAATCGCGGATTGGTTTCGTACCAGCGGCATCCCGCTGAATTCGGTGCACTCGCCCATGTACGCCGATTACGAGTGGGGACGCACCGGCGCTCCCCCAGTGAACGTGGCCGCCACCGACCGGGCGCACCGCATTGAAGCCATGGATGAGATCAAACGCGCTCTGGAACTGGCCGAGCAGATTCCCTTCCGTTTTCTCGTGCAGCACATGGGCACCGGCGGCGAGTCGTTCGACGCTCGCAAGTTTGAAGCGGCGATGACTTCCATCGAACACCTGCGCGCGTTCGCCAAGCCGCTCGGCGTGCGCATTCTGTTGGAGAACATCCCCAATGAGCTCTGCACGCCCGACCGGCTGGTGGAGTTCATCCATGCTTCGCACTTCGATGATGTGGGAGTCTGCTTCGACGTCGGGCATGCACATATCATGAGCGATGTGCCGCAGGCGTTCGAAATTGTGAAGAATTACATCCGCTCCACCCACGTCCACGACAACGCCAAAGATCGCGATTCGCACCTGTGGCCGGGGAAAGGCTCGATCGACTGGAAGCAAACCATGGAACTGCTGCGCTCGGCACCGCACACGCCACCCTTGTTGCTGGAAATCGAGGGCGACGAGAAGATTAGTCCGGTCGGGAAAATGGGCGAGGCGTTTGGAAAATTGGAGGAGATTTAACCGCAGAGACCGGCGAGACCGCGGAGAGAAATAAGTGATCGCTAAAAAGAATTGGTTTTCTCGGCGTTCTCTGCGCGCTCGGCGGTAAAAGGTTTTTTCAAAGTATGTCATCCCCTGTAACCACCATCGTTGAGATCGGCAAACACGAAGGCCAGACCGTCACCATCCGCGGCTGGCTCTACAACCTGCGCGAGAGCGGGAAGCTGCTGTTTCCGCAATTTCGTGACGGCTCGGGTGTGATCCAGGGTGTGGTGCCAAAGAACGCGGTTACGCCGGAAGTATTCGACGCGGTCAAGACGCTGACCCAGGAATCGAGTGTGATCGTCGAAGGCAAGGTCCGCGCCGACAAGCGTGCCCCCGGTGGCTACGAGCTCGACGTCAGCAACGTGCAAGTCGTCCAGCGCGTTCCCGAGAATGATCCTTATCCCATCTCGCTGAAAGAACACGGCGTGGACTTTCTCATGGAGCATCGCCACCTATGGGTGCGTACGCCGCGCCAGGCGGCCATTCTGCGAGTGCGGGCGGAAATCATCAAGGCGGCGCGCGACTTTTTCGATGAACGTGGCTTCACTCTGACTGATCCCCCGATTCTCACTCCCGCTGCGTGCGAGGGGACGACCACATTGTTCCCGGTCGATTACTTCGAAGAGCAGGCGTATCTCACGCAGTCCGGGCAGCTTTACATCGAAGCCACAGCCATGGCGCTGGGCAAGGTGTACTCCTTCGGGCCCACCTTCCGCGCGGAAAAATCCAAGACACGCCGTCACCTGACCGAGTTCTGGATGGTCGAGCCGGAGGTCGCCTACGCCACACTCGACGACCTCATGGACCTCGCCGAAGGGCTCATCAGCTTTCTGGTGAAGCGCTGCCTGGAGCGGCGCCGCGGCGATATGCAGACGATCGGACGCGATGTTTCAAAGTTGGAGAAAATCGACGGCCCTTTCCCGCGCATGACTTACGATGACGCCGTAAAGATGCTACAGGAAGGCCACGCCAAGGGAGCGCTGGAAAATAAATTCGAGTGGGGCGGTGATCTGGGGTCGCCCGATGAGACTTACATCTCATCGCAGTTCGAAAAGCCGGTCATGGTGCACCGCTACCCCGCCCAGGTAAAGGCATTCTACATGGAGCCTGACCCGCTACGGCCCGAGTTGGCCCTCTGTGTCGACGTGCTTGCGCCGGAGGGCCATGGCGAGATCATCGGCGGCTCCCAGCGTATGGCGTCGTATGATCTGCTGTTGCAGCGCATTCATGAGCAGGGATTGCCTGCAGAGGCGTTCCAGTGGTATCTCGATCTGCGCAAATACGGAAGCGTGCCCCACGGCGGCTTCGGCATGGGGATTGAGCGTGCCGTAGCCTGGATTTGCGGGCTCGAGCACGTGCGGGAAACGATTCCGTTCCCCAGGATGCTGCACAGGCTATATCCATAGGGCCTTTTCACCGCCGAGCATGCGAGATCGCCGAGAAAATGAAAAAAAAAGACAAACTCTGGCGTTCTCGGCGGTGAAAAAGGTCAGTTGAGGCCCATGATGACACCAATAACTCCATCGTTCTCCAGCATCACCCCCAAAAAGATTCGTGTTATCGGCATTCCGCTGGACTTGGGACAGTCACGGCGCGGCGTCGATATGGGGCCTTCCGCCGTCCGGGTAGCCGGTCTGGAGGCCCGTCTGGAGGCGCTCGGCCACATCGTAGAGGATGCCGGCAACGTGACCGTTGCCATTGCTGAGCAGAAAAAGGAAGGCGACCCGCACGCGAAATATCTGAAAGAAATCACCGCCACCTGCACCAAGCATGCCGAACTGGTGCTGAAGACGCTGGAGTCCGGCAAAGTGCCCATGGTCTTGGGCGGCGATCATTCTGTAGCTGCGGGCACCGTGGCCGGAGTGGCCGAGTTCTACCGTCGCCAGAGCCAGAAGATCGGTTTGATCTGGATTGACGCGCACGCCGATATCAATACCCCCGAGATCTCGCCCAGCGGAAACGTGCACGGCATGCCGCTGGCGGCGATCATGGGACTGGGCCCGCCTGAACTGGCGAACATTTTTGATTTCTCACCCAAGGTGAAGCCGGAGAATTGCGTGCTGGTCGGCGTGCGCGACATCGACGCCGTCGAAAAGGAAAATGTCCGCAAGGCGGGCATCGAAGTCTTCACCATGCGCGACATTGATGAGCGCGGCATGCGCACCATCATGGAAGAAGCTCTGCGGATGGCTGGACGTGGTACCGCCGGCTACCACGTTTCACTCGACATGGACTGGGTGGATCCCGAGGATGCGCCTGGCGTGGGCACGCCTGTCCGTGGCGGCGCGACTTATCGTGAAGCTCACCTGGCCATGGAGATCATCGCCGACCACGGCCGCATGCTGAGCTTTGAAATCGTCGAAGTAAACCCGGTGATCGATGAACACAACCGCACGGCAGATTTGGCGGTCGAGCTAACGCTCT
>WNFH01003826.1_pt1 | contig 10763 bp, 10 predicted proteins | sample 5400411 | NCBI WGS metagenome assembly WNFH01 (sample SAMN13153347, study PRJNA577476) | soil metagenome | isolation source: 200 cm saprolite under Douglas fir tree site 2 hole 3 | place: USA:California | collected 2015-04-18
GCACATAAATCGGCGGCGCAAAAAGCATCAGCGTGCGTGAAAAAGGTTTCGGCATCAAAAAGTGGTCCCACGTTTTCTCAAATGTGTTCCCGCGTTCCACCCCAACGTGAAACACCAGGATCGGGCAGCCTGTCTTCCTCGCCAGCATTGCCGGCCCCGGCTTGGCCACGTACCGCGGCCCGCGCGGCCCGTCAATCGTAAACGCGCAATCGAGCCCTTCTTCCAGCCGGTGCGCCATCACCGCGAGCCCGCGCAATCCTCCCCGCGAGGAACTCCCCTGCGCGGTACCGTATCCTAACCATTCGATGACTTTTCGTGTCCACTGCCCGTCAAACGCCGTCGTGTTCATCACTACGACGCCGTGATTTCGATACCACCATACCACCGGAATAATTACCCGGTGCCAGAACGCCCAGATGCATTGTTTCTTCGCCGCATACACCCGCTCCGCATGCTGCCAGCCCAGCACTTCGTATCGAAGCGTTGGACCCAGCATTCGAATCACGCTGAAGACCGCCGCGGCGATGAGTGGAATCTGAATCCGCCGCGACCATGGCAAATCCGGCAGCCGCGTGTCGTAATGCGCATTCACGGGCTCCTGCTCCGATTTCTTCGTGGCCTCCACGGCCGTGTCTGGAGTTGTCATCATCTCTCTAGGCGGCTGCAAATCAGTCGACGTATAGTATAGGCGAGACTTTCAGCATCCGCGGCTGGGAGCTTCACTGAGTGACGGGCTTCTCTAATTCGATCTCACGCTGGCGCCGCGCCCCACTTCGGGCGGCCTGCCTGGCGATCCTCTGCGCTGCGTTGATCGCCGCAGCCGCTGCACGCACCGATGAACCGCCTACGGATATCGTGGGTGCCATCGACGGCGAATCTATCAGCGTCACCGGCCCCATGAGCGCCGAGGTCGTCCACGGCCAAGTGAAAACCGTCCTGCGCAGTGGCAGTGACGTGCGCGTCAAGTCCGGCACAGCCCGCATCGATCTTATCGAAGGCGGCCAGATCAGCATTTGCGGTCCGGCCCATTATCCGTCCTCAAGTCCGGAGGTTCGCTCACGATCGCTCTCGATACTGGAACGATTCACGTGCACATCGAGCAGCAGCTCGCCGTGAACATCTATACTCCCCAGATTCAGGCGCAGACCGTCGCAATCGGCACTGGCCCGCGAGATGCCCTCGTTGGTTTCGACGCCTCCGGCGCCATGTGCGTCCGCGCGATGCGCGGCGCCATCCGTGTGGAGCAGCAGCTAACCGGGCAGAGCGTCCTCATTCCCGAGGCCGGCGACGTTCTCTTCCCCAACGGTCAGCTTGACGGCCTTCGCACCAGCGCGGGCCATTGCGGCTGCGAATTGCAAATCGCTAAAGCCACTCCGCCACCGCGACTCGAAGTCAGCCAGCACGCCACCGCCGAAGAAATGCAGAAGGAAGCCGCCGCCGCACAGCCGAATGCCCAGACAGCAACTGTCGTTTCACCGACCACCAACGAAGAGCCCATCTATCAAGTTTTTGTGCCGCCGCTGGTCTACGACGCCAACGCCAAGGTCCAACCGGAGATTGACCCAAGAATGATCGTTCTGGTGCGCCGCGTGCACGTGCGCCCCACGCTTATTTTCCAAGGGCGCGTGGAAGGTGTCGAGGTCGCTGCTGTCACGCCGCCGCCCGCCCCGAGCACCTCAGCGAACGCTGCCAAGCGGGCTGTTTCCGGCAGCGCTTCGCTCGTGGATCGCGTGCGTAATTTCGTCCACAAACTCTGGTCCAGCGGCTCCTGATCAAAGTTCTCTCCAGGGCTGATCTACATGCCCTCGTAGTTCGGGCCGCCTCCGCCTTCCGGAACCACCCAGTCGATAATCTGGTAGGGATCGGCGATGTCGCATGTCTTGCAGTGCACGCAATTCGCGGCGCTGATTTTCAGCTTCACGCCGCCGTTTGATTCCTTGGCCATTTCGTAGACCGCTGCGGGGCAGAAATACTGGCAGGGATTCCCGTATTCTTCGACGCACTTTGTTGCACAGATGTTCGTGTCCGCCACGCGAAGATGGCACGGCTGATCTTCTTCATGCCGCGTCCCGGAGTGATACACGTCCGTCAACCGGTCAAACGTCAGCTTGCCATCGCCCTTGAATCGTTCAGGAGCCGGACGGCCATTGATTTTCTTGTACGCTTCGTGCCCCGCGTGCGCGCGCATCGGATCGATCAAGCCGCGTCCGCCGGTGATCTGCTGGAACGCGGTGTGAAAAAATCCGCCGAGCATTCCATACTGGAACGACTGGTGAAAATTACGCACCTGCCATAGCTCTTTCTTGATGTAGCTTTGCTCGATTTTTTTCGGGAAAGCGCTCAGCGTTTTTGACGATGTGTCGCCCGCCTTCAGGGCATCGAAAATCGTTTCCGAGGCCAGCATTCCGCTCTTTATCGCCAGGTGAATGCCCTTCAGCCGCTGCGAATCCAGAAAACTCCCCGAATCTCCGATAATCAGCCCGCCATCCACGTAATTCCGCGGCATCGCGTACCAGCCGCCGTAAGGCAGCGACTTCGCGCCGTAGCGCACTAGTTTTCCGCCATCGAGTAAATTTTCAAGGAACGGATGGGTCTTCCAAGTCTGAAACGCCGCATGCGGGTCGAACTGTGGATCCGCGTATTCCAGGGCGAGAACCAGTCCGATGGATAGGCGATTGTTCGATAACCCGTAAATCCAGCCGCCGCCGTACATGTCCGTGGAAACCGGCCAGCCCAGCGTGTGAGCCACGTAACCCGGCGCGATCCGTCCCGGCTGCACGTCCCACAATTCCTTGATGCCAATGCCGTAGCTCTGCGGATTAATGTTGTCGAGCTTCTTTTTTTCCACCAATTTTTTCGTCAGCGATCCGCGCGTGCCTTCGGCAAGTACGGTGACTTTCGCGCGCAGCTCATAGCCGGGCGTGAAGTTGTCCTTCGGCTTTCCGTTCTTGTCGACGCCCTTGTCTTCCGTAATGACGCCGGCTATGCCATCGCCTTCGTAAACAAGCTCGGCGCCGCCAAATTCTTTGAAGAGATTGACGCCCGCGGCTTCCACCAGACCGCCAAGCCACTTCGTCACTTTGCTCAGCGAAACAACGTAATTGCCTTTGTTCTTGAATGGCGGCGGCGTAATCGGAAGTCGGAACGACGAGCCGCGCGTGAAAAGCAGCGCCGCGTCATCCGTCACCGGCGTATCCAGCGGCGCGCTCTTCTCGAAATCTGACACCAACTCCGCCAGGGCTTTCGGATTCATGATCGCGCCCGAAAGCTGGTGCGCGCCGATCTCGCGCCCTTTTTCGAGCACATAAATATTCTCGGCCGACAGTTGCGGCCCAGCTTTGCTGGCGGCGCCCGCTTCGTTGTGCTTCTTGATGAGGTTTGCCAGATGCAGCGCGCACGCCAGCCCCGCAGGCCCGGCACCGACGATCAGCACATCCGCTTCGAGTTGTTCCCTCTGAACGGTCATAGATTTGCCTTCATTGTAGCAAAGTGACCGGGATTGGAATTGAAAGAGGCTATGAGGATTTCGCTTTTTCGAGGGCTTCGGTGAGCGCGGGCATGATTTCGAAAATGTCGCCGACGACGCCGTAGTCGGCAATTTCAAAGATCGGTGCGTTTGCATCCTTGTTGATGGCGACGATGGTGCGCGCGCCCTTCATGCCGACGACGTGCTGAATCGCGCCGCTGATGCCCAAGGCCAGATAAAGCTTCGGTGCGACCGTCTGGCCGGAGCTGCCGATCTGACGCTCCATCGGGAGCCAGCCTTCATCGCAAATCGGCCGCGACGCCGCGATCTCTCCGCCCAAAGCTTTCGCCAGCGCTTCGGCTTGCGGAATATTTTCGGGGGCCTTGATGCCGCGCCCGATGGCGACAATGAGGGGCGCTTGCGTCAAATCCACCGCTGATTTCGCCTCTTTGAAGAGATCGAGCGGCTTGGTGCGAATCTGCCCCGCGCTTAACGATACGGCCGCTGAATTTACCGGTGCTTTTCCGGAGGGATGCGCCGCGAGCAGATCTGCGCGAAACGCGCCGGATTGAAACGATGCGAACCACGGTGCCGCCCCGGCAAAGGTGACGTCAGCCGCAGTTTTTCCCTGAAACATCTGCCGCACGAAAACGAGCTTGCCACCCTCGCTGCGGTAACCAATGCAATCGCCGATCATGCCTTTGCCGAGCATGGTAGCAAGTTTTGGCGCGAAGTCGCGCACCTGGTAAGTATGTGGAAACAAAACCAAATCTGGTTTGGCGCTTTCGATTACTTGTTTCAGCGCCACGCAATACCCATCCGGAGTATATGCCTCCAGTAAGTCGTGCTCGACGCGCACAACTTCAGCGACGTTTTTCGTGGCTAGTTCGTCCGCGAACGCCGCCACACCCTTCCCAATCACTAGCGCGCTCACCGCGCTCGACGTATCCTTTGCGATTTGCTGCGCGGCTGCCAGGGTCTCGAAACTGGCGTTGTTCCATTTGCCTTGGCGGAGCTCGGTTACTACGAGAATTTTCATCGCTTGCCTCTTCTATTCGTTCTCAGTTCACAGCGGTCAGTTGTCAGTAAAGAAGAAGGGTTAGCCGAAAGGAGGGTTCCTTCTCCTCTCACTGAATACTGACGACTGAAAACTGACTACTATCAGATCACGCGCGCTTCGAATTTCAGTTTTTCGACCAGCTTTGTGGCTACTTCTTTCGGGGTGCCGGTCAGGAATTCAGTTTTCTTTGTTTTCGTCGGAACGTAAATTCGCTCGATCTTCTGCGTCGCTTCGGCGGATACGCCCAGCGACTCGCGCGTCATGGCCGCGATTTCTTTTTTCTTCGCGGCCATGATGCCCTTCAGCGTGGCGTAGCGCACTTTGTTGATACCGGACTGAATCGAGAGCACGGCTGGCAGCGGGCACTCGATATGCTGAAACCAGCCTGCTTCAAGTTCGCGCTTTAGCTTTAGTTTTCCTTCGCTTGCGTCAATAGCCATGATGATCGTCGCGTGCGGCAAATCCAGCAGCCCGGCGAGGAGCACGCCGGTTTGTCCGAAGCCGTGATCGTCGCTCTGCAGTCCGGTCAGCACCAAATCCGCTTTTTCTTTTTGGATCGCTGCCGCCAGGGCTTTGGCGGAACCAAGCGGATCGAGCTGCGCAAAATTATCGTCCACAACGTGGATGCCGCGGTCCGCGCCTTTCGCCAGCGCTTCCTTAATCGTTTGCTTCACGCGCTCCGGGCCCATCGACAAGGCGACTACTTCGCCGCCGTGCTTTCCCTTCAAGCGCAGGGCTTCTTCGAGCGCGTAGCTGTCCGGCTCGTTCATTTCGAAGCCGATGTCCGATTCCTTGATCCAGTTTCCGGCGATGGCCAGAGGCGCGTCTTTCGCCGGAACTTGCTTGATGCACACGATGATGTTCACAGAGTTCTTTCTTCTCTGAACCTAAACTCAAATTACAGCACACACAGAAGGGGATGCTACTTACCAGACCAACGCTTGAAAATGAGAGCGGCGTTGGTACCGCCAAAGCCGAAGGAATTCGAAAGCGCGTACTCCACCGATGCTTTGCGCGCATGATTCGGCACATAGTCCAAATCGCACTCCGGGTCGGGATTCTCGTAATTGATCGTCGGAGGCAAGATTTGATCGCGGAGCGCCAGTACGCTGATGCCCGCTTCCAGTCCGCCGGCACCGCCGAGCAAATGTCCGGTCATGGACTTCGTCGAGCTCACGGGCACCTTCTTGGCGCGCTCGCCGAATAACCTCTTCAGCGCACGCGTCTCGATGACGTCGCCGATCGGCGTCGAAGTGCCGTGCGCATTGACATAGCCGATGTCATCCGGCGTCAGCTTCGCATCCTTGATCGCAGCGCGCATCACACGGAAGGCGCCGTCACCATTTTCGGCCGGCTGCGTGATGTGGTACGCATCGCCGGACATCCCGTATCCCACAATCTCGGCGAGGATCGTGGCATTGCGCTTCTGCGCGTGCTCCAGCGATTCCAGAGTCAGGATCCCAGAGCCCTCGCCGACCACAAAACCATCGCGCCCGGCGTCCCACGGGCGGCTGGCGCGCGCCGGATCTTCGTTGCGCGTCGAAAGCGCTTTCATGGCCGCGAATCCACCTACGCCCATCGGCGTGATGGTTGCTTCCGTGCCGCCGCAGATCATCATTTCCGCCGCACCGCGCTCGATAATCTTGAACGAATCACCGATGGCGTGGGCGGAAGCGGAGCACGCGGTGGCAGTGGCGGAATTCGGTCCGCGCGCCCCGTAGCGAATGGAAATATGACCTGACGCGAGATTGACGATTGCGGAAGGAATAAAAAAAGGAGAGATTTTGCCCGGCCCGCCCTGCACCAGTTTCCAGTGCTCGCGCTCGATGATGTCAAACCCGCCGATGCCCGACGAAACGTACACACCCACTTCATCCAGGTCGGAATCTTCCCGTTTCCAATTCGCAGACTTCACCGCAAAATCGGCGGCGGCCAGGGCCACCTGGATGAACCTCCCCATCTTCTTCAGTTCTTTTTTCTCAATCCACTGGAAGGGATCGAAGTTTTTTATTTCGCCGGCGATCTGGCAGTCGAAGCCATTTGTATCGAACTGCGTGATCCGCCCAATGCCGCTCTGCCCGGCCAGGAGGTTCTCCCAGGTTTCCTCCGTGCCGATGCCCAGCGCGCAGACTAGTCCAACACCCGTAACCACGACTCGGCGAGTCAACGTTCGAATGCTCCCTGTTGAGTTGAAATTTCCGTGGCTTACTTACCTTTGGCGTGTTTGTCGATGTATTCGACGGCGTCTTTCACGGTGGTCATTTTTTCGGCGTCCTCGTCCGGCACTTCAATGCCGAAGGCCTCTTCAAACGCCATCACCAATTCCACCTGATCGAGCGAATCCGCTCCCAGGTCGTCCACGAACGATGCCGTGGGCGTGACTTCCGCCTCATCCACGCCGAGCTGTTCGACGATAATCTGCTTAACGCGTTCTTCTACGCTGGCCATTCCTGTTCCTCCGCGATCGTTTATCACTCTAACTTTCAACTTGTGTCTTCTTGCCCCAGGCTTAGTTGCCTGCACTACGCGCGCGGAGTACAGCCGCGCCAAAATCGTTGGTTTGGGCCCCTCTGAGCAACCTGCCCATTCTATTTACCCCGCCCCAGAAGGTCAACTTCTCGAGAGTACTTCGCAGAACTTATCCTTCCGAAATAGGCTTGTGGTAACGCCGCTTCCAGTAAATCCCACAGTCAAGCGCAAGGCCGAGAACGAAAGCTTGCAAGCGCGTAACAATGACAATATAGGCTTCGGAAAGACGCTCCATCCATTTCGGAAACAGCCCGCTAAAAATACTCCTTGCGCTCCATAAAGCTAAAGAGGAGATCACGCTCAGAAACCTCATCGGAAGACCCTTTGCTTCCGTTAAGTGAAACCAAATGATGAGCGAAACCGTAAGAGTGCAACCACCAAGAAAAACAAGAGAGAGTATCTTAACCGCATGTTTCGACCCGCAGAGCTGCAAGCAAGACGGTCACGCTAAATACATTCCGCCATTCACGTCTAGGACATGGCCGGTGATGTAGCCGGCCTCGTCGCTGGCCAAAAAAACGATTGCGGCCGCTACATCGCGCGCGGAACCCATGCGGCCCAGCGGAATACGCGTGTTCAACTCTTCTTTCACCTTATCGGGCAGAACATCCGTCATGGGTGTCTTGATGAAGCCGGGCGCGACGGCGTTTACGGTGATATTGCGCGAAGCGATTTCGATGGCAATGGCTTTGGTCAGCCCGATCAGGCCTGCTTTTGCGGCTACATAATTCGCTTGTCCCGCGTTGCCCATCTGCGCGACGACGGAGGCGATATTGATAATCCGGCCAGCGCGCGCGCGCATCATGGTTGCGAGGGCTTGCTGGATGCACAAGTGCGCGCCGGTCAAATTCGTTCGAATGACGGCTTCCCAGTCGTCTTGCTTCATGCGCAGGGCCAAGCCGTCGCGAGTGATTGCCGCGTTGTTCACCAGAATGTCCAGGCGGCCAAATTCTTCGAGGACCTGCTTGAAGCCGGCTTTTACCTGCTCGGCGTCAGCTACGTCCATTTTCACGGCGAGCCCTTCGCCGCCTACTGCGGCAATTTCGGCAACCAATGCTGCGAGCTTTTCTTCGTTGCGCGCGGCTACGGCGACTTTCGCGCCGGCTTCCGAGAGCGCCAGGGCGGTGTCGCGTCCAATGCCCTGGGAGGCTCCCGTTACCAGGGCGACTTTGTCTCTCAGACTGAACATTTACCTCGACTCTGTAGCTCACCCCTTCAGGGGTGAGGCTTGTGTCGTCTTGACGCGTTCGGGCCTCGCTGCGGAAAAACCTCAGGCCTGAAGGCCTGAGCTACAGCGGCTCTAGGCGGCGTCGGAGCGTGCACCGGCGATCTTTTCTACCGTCGCGGCTAGGCTCTTATCGTCTTCTACGTTCAGGGTGGCTACGGAGCGTTCGATCTGCCGCAGCAATCCGGTCAACACGCGTCCGGGTCCGACCTCCACAAAGGTGTTCACGCCCTCGTCAATCAGGAGGCGAACGGATTCTTCCCAACGCACAGGCATGGCGACCTGGCGGATTAGCGCTTCGCGCGCTTCGGCACCGCTCGTGGTCGTGTCGGCGTCCACATTTGTCACCAACGGCATCTGCAGATTCGAAAACTCGGCCTGCCGTAAATCTTTTTCCAGCCGTTCCTGCATCGGCATCATCAGCGCCGAATGGAACGGCGCGGAAACCGCCAGAATCACGGCGCGCTTGGCGCCGAGCTGCGAAGCAATCTCCACCGCGCGTTTGACAGCGCCGGCGTGCCCAGAGATGACCGTCTGATCCGGGGAATTCAAATTTGCCGCCGAACAGATTTCGCCCCCGGCAGCGCGCCTGCAAGCGTCGGCAACCACGGCCGGCGACAATCCCATGATCGCGGCCATCGCGCCGACGCCCGCGGGAACCGCATCCTGCATGTAGGTGCCGCGTTTGCGAACGAGCTGCACGGCGTCCGCAAATTTCAGCGCCCCAGCCGCTACCAAGGCCGAGTATTCACCGAGGCTGTGCCCTGCCACGAAATCTGGCATCAAGCCCTTCTCCGCCAGCACGCGGAACACGGCTACGGAGCAGGTCAAAATCGCCGGCTGCGTGTTGGCCGTCAGCTTGAGGTCTTCTTCGGTGCCCTCGAAACACATCTTCGAAATCGAGAAGCCCAGGGCTTCGTCGGCCTCGTTGAAAACGGCTTTCGCTGCCGGATATTTTCCCGCCAGTTCTTTGCCCATACCCGGGTATTGCGAAGCTTGTCCCGGAAACACGAATGCAACTTTGCCCATAGCTAATCCTTCTCTGGTGCCGTCATGCGACGACCGCGGCGGCGGAAAGCTCCTGTTCGATTTTCTCGTTCATGCGCGCGCGGGCGAGTCCCGCGGCCACGCGAATGGCATTTTTCACGGCATTGGCATTCGAACGTCCGTGACCTATGACGCAAACGCCACGCACGCCCAACAGCGGCGCGCCGCCGTACTCCGTGTAATCAATGGTCTTCCTGAGCGCCTTGAAGGCCCCTTTGGAAAGCATGCCGCCCACCTGCGAAACCAATGAACTGTTGATAGACCTCTTCAACAATCCGAAAATTTGAAACGCCAAGCCTTCGCAAATCTTCAGCGCGATGTTGCCCACGAATCCATCGCTCACGATGACATCCACATTGCCGGAAAACAAATCTCCACCTTCGACGTTGCCGACAAAATAAACTGGGCTCTTCTTCAGACGCGTGTAAACCTCGCGCGTCAATTCGTTGCCCTTGATTTCTTCTTCGCCGACGGAGAGCAATCCGACGCGCGGCCGCTTGCTGCCAAATGTCGCACGGTAATAAACCTCGCCCATCACCGCGAACTGCACCAGGTGTTCCGGCCGCGAATCGACGTTTGCTCCCACATCCAACAGCACGGAGACACCGCCCTTGGCATTCGGAAACGGCGCGGCCAGCGCCACGCGATCCACCGATTCCAGAGTTCCGAGCAAGAACTTCGCCACGGTCATCACCGCGCCGGTATTCCCCGCGCTGACCATGCCGTCGGCCTTCGTCTCGCGGACCAGCCGGGCGGCCACGTGCACCGAGCTGTCCTTCTTACGCCGGAACGCCTGAGCCGGATGATCCTGCATAGTGATCACGTCGCTCGCTCCCACGATTTCGATGGGTAGGTTTGGCGCCGCGTGCCTCGCCAGTTCCGCGCGCACGACCTGCGGCTGGCCAACGAGCAAAATCCGCACACCAAACTCCTGTGCAGCCAGCACGCTGCCTTCGACCTCGGGGCGGGGCGCGTGGTCTCCGCCCATGGCGTCAACGGCGATGGTGATCATGGGATGCTTGTCCGCAAGCTAAGCGAGAGAAACTCGAAATCCTTACGAAGCCGGTTCTTGAGCCGCTTTGCCCTTGTAATGTCCGCAATGCGGGCAGACCTGGTGCGGCTGCTTCATTTCGTGGCAATTCGGACACTTGGACAGCGAGGGCTTGGTCAAGAAGTCGTTCGCCCGCCGCGTGCTGGTCCTGCGCTTGGAATGCCGTCGTTTTGGGTTAGGCATAGTAATACACCTCGTTGCCGCCTCAGCGGGCGGATTATATCGGGCTTGTTAGCCCTGGGAAACTATTGTTTCTTGAGCCAGTCCTGCTTGAGGCGCGCGAGAGGGGCCATTCGAGGGTCCGTCGCGTGGGTCTCACAGCGGCACTCTTCGTGGTTCAGGTTCGCACCGCAATTCGGGCACAGCCCTCGGCAGTCACTCTGGC
>WNFH01003832.1_pt1 | contig 10757 bp, 9 predicted proteins | sample 5400411 | NCBI WGS metagenome assembly WNFH01 (sample SAMN13153347, study PRJNA577476) | soil metagenome | isolation source: 200 cm saprolite under Douglas fir tree site 2 hole 3 | place: USA:California | collected 2015-04-18
CCGTACTTGTGAAACGCTTCGACCATTCCGCAACGTTGCTCACGGATGGTCGCGTTCTGATCTCTGGCGGGTTGACAGGTCCGCAGTCAAACGGGGGCTATGACGACGTGGTCTCCGCGGACATCTATGATCCGGCGTCCAACCGATGGTCTAAAGCATCGGATCCCCCACCGACCCTCGGCGGGAGTGGCGCAACCGGCTCCCTCCTGCATGATGGCCGCGTCTTGGTCGTCGCCGGCTATAACGCGTCTGCTGCGTTATACGAGCCGAAATCGAACCGATGGTCGCTCGCCCCAAGCCTGACTGAGCCCGCTCAAGTGCCGCACTCGGCAGTCTTGTTGGCCAACGGGAGGGTCCTTATCCTCGGAAGCTGCGCCGACCGCCCATCATTCAACTGCGATCGCTTTGCCACGCCTCAACTCTTTGATCCCGCGACGGATAGTTGGTCACGCGCAGCGCCGATGCTGAACCGACGGGAGGCGTTCACCGCCACGCTGCTTGCGAACGGCCACGTGCTTGTGGCCGGCGGCCACGGGCCCGAGTCGGTTGTTACGAGCGGCGAGCTATACGACCCGACTGCGAACCGTTGGGCGATGACCGCGGACATGACGCTCGCCCGAGCGGGTCACACTGCCACTCTATTGAGAAACGGTACTGTCCTGGTCATTGGCGGATTCTTCCTCGGCAACCTGCGGAGTGCCGAGCTCTACACGCCGCCCGGAGCCCAAGGGTCGGTTCCTGCTCCGTCGACCCTACATTCTCAGCTTGCAGGACTTAACGCGCCCCTTGTAGGCGGTGCAGTCTTGCTCGCGGGGGTAGTAGTGGTCTTCCTACTGGCACGACTGATGACTGGAAGACGCCGCGCCAACCTGCGCTAAAAGGTCGGGCAGCCAGAACCGACGCGTAGCGGCCAGGCGAGTGAGAAGTACCAGGTGCACTAGAATCTCCGCAGCTCAATCCCAGGGGGTTCCACCGTCTCAGCCAACGTCAAAGCAAGCGAGCTCCAAAGAATGCGTGGGCGCCGAAAGCGCGGTCGCGACAGATTTGTCGTGGGAGCGACGATCACGCTGCTCGTCGCCGGCGGCCTCACCGGCGGATTTGTCCTCGCCAATCGAACCGCCGCCGTCGTCCTCACGGCCCAACACACGAGTATCGAGACCCACCAACACGCTGTGCCGGCTCCACCGGCGAATTTCGATCACTTCGATTTCTCAAGCCTGTGGCTCGCGGTCAATCACCAGCCGGCGCTGCCGATCCACGGCCAGGCCGCCTATCTCGTGGACCTCGACACGCGCCAGGTGATGTGGGCCCGTGACCCGGAAACCTCGCGCGCACCCGCGAGCCTGACCAAGCTGATCACGGCAATGGTCGCGGTCGACGATGCGGGCTCGCTCGACCGGACGGTCGTCGTCGCCAAGGAGGCGGTCCAGGTCGTACCGAGCGTCATGGGGCTGTCTTTTGGCGAGAGCCTGACCGTGCGCGAGCTCCTGGACGGCCTCTTCCTCGACTCGGGGAACGATGCCGCCGAGGCCCTGGCGCGCGGGATCGTGCCCCGGGATCGGTTCATCCGGCAGATGAACCAGAAGGCGAAGAGCATCGGCCTGACGGCCAGCCATTTCGTCAACCCGAGCGGTTTGGACGAGCCTGGACATGGGATGTCGGCGCACGATCTCGCCCACGCGGCCGCGTACCTCGACCGGTACTACCCGGCTCTGGCCGGCATCGCGGCTACCCGGGACGTCCGGATTCCCGCCACAGGGCACCACAAGGCGTTCTACCCGCACAACCTGAACCAGCTGATCTACACGTATCCGGGGGCGACGGGCCTCAAGACCGGCCTGACGGACAACGCGGGCGGTTGCATTGTCGCGACCGCGACGCGGAATGGCCGGCACCTGATCGCGGTCGTGCTCAACGCCACGCACCACTCGGCCGACGATGCCGCGGTGCTGCTCAACTACGGCTTCAGCACCCAAGCGCGCCTGCCGCTCCTTTCTTAGCGGCGGCGAGCGCTTAGACTTCCCGGACGTGATCCGGCTTGTGGGACTGAGCGCCCAGGAGGTGCTCGACTCGCGCGGCAATCCCACCGTCTCGGTCACGGCGACGACAGATCAGGGCAGCGCCACCGCGATCGTCCCCTCGGGGGCGTCGACCGGCAAGCATGAGGCTCTCGAGCTGCGCGACGGCGACCCCAACCGCTACGGGGGCAAGGGGGTCCTCAAGGCGGTCAGCAATGTTGAGCGGACCATCGCCGCCCACGTGGTCGGAATGGACATCTCTGACCAGGCGGCCTTCGACGCGGCATTGATCGGGCTAGATGGGACGATCGACAAATCACGCCTGGGCGCGAACGCGATCCTCGGCGTGTCGCTCGCGGCTGCACGCGCGGCCGCGCAGGCATCGAAGACGCCACTTTACCGCTACCTGGGCGGCGCGCAGGCGCACCTGCTCCCGCTGCCCATGGCGAACATCCTCAACGGCGGCGCGCACACAGATACGTCTATTGACCTGCAGGAGTTCATGGTGTGTCCGGTCGGCGCGCCCTCGTTCGCCGAGGGGTTGCGCGCGGTTTCGGAGGTCTATCACGAGCTCAAGCTTCTGCTCAAAAACCAGGGTCTGGCGACCGGTGTGGGGGACGAAGGCGGCTTTGCCCCCGACCTGCCGTCGAACGAGGACGCCCTCAAGCTCATCGTTGAGGCCATCGGTCTGGCCCGCTACAAGCCGGGCGATGAGGTCGCCCTCGCACTGGACCCGGCTGCCAGCGAGCTGTACGCGGACGGTAGCTACAAGCTCGCCGGCGAAGGCCTGGCGCTGACGGCGCTGCAGCTCGTCAACCTGTATGAGAAGTGGGTTGACCTGTACCCGATCGTCAGCATCGAGGACGGCATGGCCGAGGACGACTGGGACGGCTGGAAGCTCCTTACAGATCGGCTCGGAGGCAAGATCCAGCTCGTGGGCGACGACCTCTTCGTCACCAATGTCGACAGGCTCCAGCAGGGGATCGAGAAGGGGATCGCGAACTCCATCCTGATCAAGGTCAACCAGATCGGCACCCTCACCGAGGCTCTGCATGCAATCGACACTGCGCGGACGGCGGGTTACTCGGCTGTGATCTCTCATCGCTCCGGCGAGACCGAGGACACGACGATCGCGGACCTGGCCGTCGCGACCGGTGTGGGCATGATCAAGACCGGCGCGTGCGCCCGCTCGGAGCGCGTCGCCAAATACAACCGGCTCCTTGCCATCGAGCATGAGCTCGGCTCGGGCGCGTACTACGCACAGGGCTCGAGCTTTCCGTGAAAGCGGCATCGCGGGCGGTCCACGCCGGCCGCGAACTCGTTGCCCGGAGCCCGCTCGCGCCCGACGTCAGTCCCGCGGCGGTCCACGTGTACACCGAACTCGACGACTACGAGGCGGTTGCGCGAGGGGACCGGCCGGGGCATTACTACGGCCGCAACTCCAACAGCAACCGGTCGATGTTGGAGCAGGCGGTCGCCGATCTGGAGGGCGCTGAGGCGGGCGTGGCCACCGCAAGTGGGATGGCGGCCCTGCACGTCGCGATCCTCGCGCTGGCGCCGAAACCGGTCACGATCGTGGCCACACGCGAGCTGTATGGCGGCACTCTGGCGCTCCTGCGCCTGGACCTGGAGCCCGCCGGTTACGAGACCAACTTCGTCGACATGACGGACCTCGAGGTGGTCCGGAGCGCGCTCGACGGCGCCGGCTTCGCGCTGGTCGAGACGATCACCAACCCCTTGTGCAAGCTGCCTGACGTCGAAGCGATCGCATCTCTGGCGCGCGATCGAGGCGTGCCGCTGCTGGTTGACAACACGTTCGCGACCCCAATCCTTTTCCGCCCGCTCGAGGTGGGTGCGACCGCCGTGATGCACAGCGCGACGAAGTACATCGGCGGCCACTCCGACCTGGTCGCGGGCGTCGTGGTCGGGAGCGCCGATGTGATGTCGGCCGCACGGGCACGGTCGGTACGGACCGGGAGCACCCTCGGCCCGTTCGATGCGTGGCTCGCGCTGCGCGGCCTGCGGACCCTCGACGTGCGCATGCGCCGGCACAGCGACAACGGCATCGCGCTCGCTAGCGCCCTGCGGTCGATGCCCGGCGTCGCGCGCGTCTATCACCCTTCGGTCGAGGGCTCGCCGTCTCGCGAGGTGGCGCGGCGGCTCATGCCGGACGGAACCGGCGGGATGCTTGCCTTCGACCTCGAAGGCGGCCGCGCGGCCGTGCAGCGAATGCTGTCCCGCTTCCAGATGGTCAGGTTCGCCGCCAGCCTCGGCGGTGTCGAGACCACGATTTCGTACCCGGAGATAACCTCGCATCGCGGCCTGACCCCAGCCGAGCGCGCCGAGCTCGGCGTGGGGCCGGGAACGGTGCGGGTGTCGGCCGGCATCGAGGCGGCCGCCGACATACTCGCCGACTTCGTGCAAGCTCTCTCCACCTAGTTGTCGGCCTACACGCTCCTCCAGCTCATCGAGGTCCTGGCCTTCAGCGCCGTGCTCATGTTCGGCGTCCTGGTTCGATCGCCGAGCATCGCGATCCTGGGCGGGGGCTTCCTGATCGGCAAGGCCGTCCTCAACATCCTCGCGCCCGAGGGCGGCACGGTCTACAGACGCTCCGTGATCGGCTACTCGCTGGGCGGGATCTTCGTTGTCATCGGCGTGGCCGCCGCCCACTTCCTGACGTAGCGGGGGAATCGGCGGCTGGAAGGCGCTGGTTCCTATCCTTGTTGCAATGGAGCAGCGAACCGTGAGCGCGGGCATCATCGGGCTGATCGGCAACACGCCGCTGTTGCGAGTCAGGCTGTTCGAGCACGACTTTCCCGAGCTCGAGGTCTACGCCAAGGCGGAGTGGTTCAACCCCGGCGGCTCGGTGAAAGATCGCGCGGCGCTCTCGATGATCCTGGATGGCGAGCAGCGGGGGGAGCTCACTCGTCGCAAGACGATCATCGACTCGACCTCGGGCAACACCGGGATCGCCTACGCGATGGTCGGCGCGGCCAAGGGCTATCGGGTCAAGCTGGTGATGCCTGGCAACGCGAGCGCGGAGCGCAAGGCGCTGGTCACGGCTTACGGCGCCGAGATCGTGTACAGCGATGCGCTGGAAGGATCGGACGGCGCCATCAGGATGGTTCGCGACCTGGTGGCGAGCGAGCCGCACCTCTACTTCTATCCGGATCAGTACTCGAATCCGGCCAACGTGCGGGCGCACTACGAGGGCACGGCCGTGGAGATCCTCGCGCAGACCTCTCGACGCATCACGCACTTCATCGCCGGGCTTGGCACCACCGGCACGTTCGTCGGCACATCGCGACGTTTGAAGGAGCACGACGCGTCCATTCGCACCATCGCGGTCCAGCCAGAGGACTCGTTCCACGGCCTGGAGGGGCTGAAGCACCTGCCCACCGCCATCGTGCCGAAGATCTGGGACCCGAACGTCGCGGACGAGGTGTGGGGTGCGCCGACAGAGCCGGCATACGATCTCGCGCGCACCCTGGCCCGGACCGAGGGTCTCCTGGTTGGGCATTCGAGCGGAGCGGTGCTGTGGGCCGTGCGGCGGCTGGCCGAGAGCGTCCGCGAGGGCGTGGTGGTGACTGTCTTCCCGGACTCCGGCGATCGCTACCTGTCGACCGGTCTTTACGGCGACAGGTGAAGATCCGCCGGAGCGCTATGGAGGCGATCGAGGGGCACGGCGCCGAGGGCTATCCCGACGAGATCTGCGGGATCATGCTCGGAACGCAGGCCGAGCATGTCGTCACGGAGGTGCGCCGGGCGCGGAACATCATCGTCGAGCGCTCGCGCGACCGCTACGAGATCGATCCGCGCGACCACATCCGCATCCAGCGCGAGGCGGACTCCAAGGGCCTCGACATCCTCGGCTACTACCACAGCCATCCCGACCACCCCGCCCAGGCTTCTCGCTTCGACACCGAGCGGGCGTGGTCCGGCTACGTGTACGTCATCGTTTCGATCGCAGAAGGCCAGCCGGTCGATGCCAACGCGTTCGTCGCCGAAGAGGACGGCGGGCCGTTTCGCTCCGAGCCTCTCGAAGTCAGCTGATCGCGCGGCTAGGAAGCCGGCGGGATTTTTGGTTTCGGTGGCGCAGGCTTCGAAACGCCGACTGTCGTGGCCTCGATGCAGTGGGGGCACCGGCCGTGGACGCGACCGGTTGGATCCACGGTCCAGCCCACGTAGGCGTGTCCACGGCCGCAGACAGCGCAGGGGGGCGGCCCGAACACGGGGTCGATAACGCGATGCCAGATTCGGTTCAAGACCATGGCGTTCGCGGCCGTTCGAGGCGCTCTCCGTCCACGTCCAGTTCCACGCGCTCGTTGAAGAACGCGATCAGGTTCTCGATCTTCGGGCATTCGGGGATTGGCGACCTGTAAGACCAAGCGACATCGGGGTGCACGGTGCCGGCCGCCTTCACCGACCAGTAGGAGGCCACTCCCTTATAAGGGCAACGGCTGCTGGTCTGAGTCGGTTCCAGTAGGTCCATCCTGACGTCCAGCCTGGGAACGTAATACCTGGTTGGCAGCGTCGTCTCGAACAGCAGCCGAGGCCTCCGCGTCTCCGCCACCAGCTCACCGCCGATACTGACCTGCACGTGCCGTGACGAGTTGAGAACGTCCACGCGGTGGTACGGATCGCGCGGATGGACGAACACCTCGTCATCCTCTTCATACCAGCCATCCATCAGGTGCCAGCGGAGCACCACCAGCCCGGCCAGCGGCTCAAGGCCTTCGGGTGGCCGGGGGAAGCTCCACATCGCGTTCTCTTTGACCTTCTCCCCGGCCGCCACAGACCAGAGTTGGACGTCGCCGAGACCGGGCACTGACCTCGATCCCGATTCACGAGCCAGGTCCAGGCGCACGTCCTCGCGGGGGAAGGCATAGAAGTTGAAGGGAGGGGGCATGAACAGCAGCTGTGCTCGTGCGCTGTCGGCAACTGTCGTGCCTCCGAGCATGGCCCGGACGCGGCGCCCGGTCGGTTCCAAACGCACGCGACCGCCGTGGTCCGTCCACATCTGAAACACGGCGTCCAGCCGCGCGGCTTCTTGCATTCGGCTCACCTCTCTACGTGCCCGCGCACGTGCTCCGTGCAACCGTACTCCACAACCGGCGGTGACGCCGATTGGACAAAGCTGGCCTAATTGAACCCATGTCCAGGCCGATCGTCGCCATCGTGGGCCGCCCCAACGTCGGCAAATCGACGCTTTTCAACCGCGTCCTCGGCTGGCGCAAGGCGATCGTCGACCCGCAGTCGGGCCTGACGCGCGACCGGCTGTACGGGATCGCAGAGTGGCGCGGCCGCGAGTTCTCGATCGTCGACACCGCGGGCCTGGACTTCGACGGGGGCAAGAACGAATCGCGCGCCGCGATCGAGGCGCAGACGAACGTGGCCATCGAGCAGGCCGACGTCATCGTGCTGCTCCTGGATGTCCGCGAAGGGCTGACTCCTCTCGATCGGGAGATCGTGGGCCTGCTCCGCCGGTCGGGCCGTCGTGTCCTGGTCGCCGCGAACAAAGCCGACTCGCCCAACAATCGGCATTTCGCCCACGAGATCTCCGAGCTCGGATTCGACGAGCCCAGCCTCGTCTCCGCCCAGCACGGCCTAGGGATCGGCGAATTCCTGGATCGGGTTGTCGCAGACCTGCCGGCTCCGGCGGAGGAGCCGGCGGTCGACACGAAGGCAGACCGATTGGCCATCATGGGCCGGCCCAACGTCGGCAAGTCATCGCTGCTGAACGCGCTCCTTGGTGACGAGCGTGCGCTCGTGAGCCCGCTGCCTGGGACCACGCGCGACCCGGTCGACACCGAGCTCATGTACGACGGCGTGCCGGTGGTCCTGGTCGACACCGCGGGCATTCGCCGGAAGTCGACGGCCCGCGACCGGCTGGAGCAATACAGCCTGCTGCGCGGCATTCATGCGATGGAGCGGGCGGACGCGGTCCTCCTCGTGCTCGATGCATCGGCCGGCGTCCTGGCTCAGGACCAGCACGTCGCCGGCTACGCGCTGGAAGCGGGGAAGGGCCTCGTGATCGTCGTCAACAAGATCGACCTGGTCGAGCCGGCCCACCGCAAGGCCGCGTACTGGCGCACCGCGCTCCTGAGGAGCTTCAAGTTCGCGCCGTTCGCGCCCATCGTGACGGTATCGGCCAAGACCAAGGAGGGCATCCGTTCCGTGATTCCGTCGGCCCTGGAGGTCGTCGGCCAGCGCCGGATCAAGATCCCACCCAATGAGCTCAACCGCGTCCTGCGGCAGGCCTTCGTGGAGCATCCACCCCCTAGTTACAAGGGCCGGCGCCTCCGGCTCGGTTATGCCACCCAGGCGGCGTCTGAGGCGCCGACGGTCGTGATGTTCGTCAACGACGTCGGCCTGCTCCACTTTTCCTACCGGCGCTACCTGGAGAAGGCGATCCGGGAGCGGTTCGGGCTCATGGGCAACCCGCTGAAGCTCGTTCTGCGCGCGGGTAAGGACAGCCGTACCTCCCCACCCAGCCGGCGCGCGAAAAGCGCGCGGGCTGACCTCCCCACAAGTGGGGAGGCCAGGGCCAAGGCTGGAACCAAAGCCAGGACCTAGGACGTTTACATTTCCATCACGCCAGGCCGACATCCGGATGACGGGATGGTGATGTATTGATGGTATGGCCCGTTTGAGCTTCAAGGTCCTGGTTGTCGACGACGAGGCGCACATCGTCGAACTCGCCCGTCTCTACCTGTCGCGCGAGGGATACGAAGTGGAGGGGGTGGGGGATGGGACGCAGGCCCTCACACGCTTTGCGCAGACCAAACCGGACCTCGTCATCCTCGACATCATGCTGCCGGGCACAGACGGTCTCAGCATCTGCAAGGAGATCCGCAAGCAGAGCCAGGTGCCGATCATCATGCTCACCGCCCGGGACGAGGTCACCGACAAGGTCGTCGGCCTCGAGGTGGGCGCCGACGATTACCTGACCAAACCCTTTCATCCGCAGGAGCTCGTGGCCCGCGCCAAAGCGCTGCTGCGCAGGGCGCGGCTCGAGCCGGACCAGCCCAAGCTGATCAGGGCGGGCAAGCTCGAGGTCGACCTTGAGCGCCACGAGGTCCGCCAGGGCGCCTCGCGGGTCCAGCTCAGGCCGAAGGAGTTCGACCTACTCGCGTTGCTGGCGCGGCATCCCGGCCGCGTGTTCCAGCGCAGCGAGCTGCTCGACCTCGTGTGGGGCTACGACTTTCCCGGGTACACGCGGACCGTGGACGTCCACGTCCAGCAGGTGCGCGAGAAGCTAGCCGCCGCGAGGATTTCCGACCCGAGCATCCAGACGGTATGGGGCGTCGGCTACCGGCTGGAGCTGGCGGCGAGCTGAGCCTCCGTCTCCGTCTCCTCGCCGCGGCCGCCGGCATCGTGGCCGTGAGCCTGCTCCTGAGCGGGGCGTTGACGTGGGTGCTGGTCCGCGACCTCGAGCTGCAATCGGCGCAGGACCAGCTCGACCGATCGATCGTCACCGCTCGCCCGCTGATCCTGCACCAGGAATGCCTCCTCCGCGCCGGAGTGGTGACGAATCCAGGCCTCAACACATGCCGATTGGATGATCCGATCGACTACCAGGCGCGTTTGAGCCTGCTGGCCTCGCAGCTCGGCAACAGCCGGCTTTTGCTTCTCAACAAGCAGGCCCGCGTCGTCTTCGACAGCGGCGGCGTGGACACGATCGGCCAGGCCATCTCGGTGACGCCTTCAAGACGTGTCACCGGCGTCGCGGAGGCGCGGACTATCCTGGGGGGCCAGACCTACCTCGTCGCAGCGACGACGATTACGGCCTCGCGAGATCCACTGGGGGCGGCATATGTCGTGCTCGGCCTCCCCCAGGGAGCCTTTGCGGCGGCAGCGGCGAGCGACCTCGTGCCCCGCCTCCTCCTGGCCGGCGGCGCGGCGCTGCTGCTGGCGATTCTCCTGGTGCTCCTTGTGAGCCGCTCGCTCACCAAGCCGCTCGGCAAGCTGGCCGCGGCCGCCGAGGACATCGCCGCGGGCCACTACTCGCGGCGCGTGGGCATCCACGGGACCGACGAGATCGGGAAGCTGGGGTCCGCGTTCGACCGCATGGCGGAGGCGGTTGAGCGCGCGCGTAAGGTCCAGCGCGATTTCCTGGCCAACGTCTCGCACGAGCTCAAGACGCCGTTGACGAGCCTCATCGGGTTCAGCCAGGCGCTCGTCGACGGGAACATCAAGACCGAGAAGGAGCGCGCGCGGGCGGCGACCATCGTCCACGAGGAGTCGGAGCGCGTGTTGCGCATGGCCCAGGAGCTTCTCGATCTTGCCCGTGTGGAAGCCGGGTCGATCTCGTTCCACATCACTGCGGTCGACCTGGGCGGACACCTCGAGCAGGGGCTGGAAATCGTGCGGCCGCGCGCCGATTCCCGCCAGCTCAAGCTGGAGCTCGACGTGCCCACCGACATTCCACCAGTCGCCGCCGACCCCGAACGCTTGCACCAGATCCTCGACAACCTGCTGGACAACGCTGTCAAGTACGCTCCCTCGGCATCCACGGTCACCGCGAGCGCGCGGTTGGTGGGCAGCGCCGTGGAGGCGGTCGTCGCCAATCCCGCCGGCCCGCACCCTCCCGATCCAGACCTCATGTTCGAGCGCTTCTACCGGGCAGACCCCTCGCGCTCAGCGGCGGCGGGAGGGGTGGGGCTCGGACTCGCGATCTCGCGTGAGCTCGCAAGTGCCATGGGCGGCCGGCTGTGGGCGGACATCGACGGCTCGGGC
>WNFH01003833.1_pt1 | contig 10755 bp, 9 predicted proteins | sample 5400411 | NCBI WGS metagenome assembly WNFH01 (sample SAMN13153347, study PRJNA577476) | soil metagenome | isolation source: 200 cm saprolite under Douglas fir tree site 2 hole 3 | place: USA:California | collected 2015-04-18
TACTCCGGGAACAGTTTTGGCGCGCTCGATGGTGTCGCGGAAAAACTGCTGCCCGTGATTGGTGTCATAACGCAGGGCGCCCAGGTCGAAATTCATCTGCAGCAAGTTCTGTGACTCGAATCCGGGATTGAATTGCTGCGCGTTTTGCATGCTGCGAAGGAACAGGCCGGAACCGACCAGCGCCACCAGCGCCAGGGCAATTTCCGAAATCACCAGCAAGCCGCGCAAACGATTGTGGGTCCAGCCGAGAGCACCGCCCCGGCCGCCGGTTTTCAAAATCTCGTTAATGTCCGTGCCGGAGGCTTTGATGGCCGGGATGATCCCGAAGACCAAGCCCGTAAATATGGAGATCAGCAACGTGAATCCGAGCACGCGGGCATCGAAGGAAAGATCAATGGAGCCGTCGAGAAGAAACGGGGGCCGGAAAGACCACAATACATTGCGCCCCCAGTAGGCGACGAGCAGTCCAGCCAGGCCGCCGAGCAGCGAAAGCACCGTGCTTTCGGTCAGAAGCTGGCGGACAAGACGGGCGCGGCCTGCGCCCATGGCGGCGCGAATGCTCAGTTCCTTTTCGCGCTTGGCGGCTTGCGCGAGGAGCAAATTGGCAAGGTTGACGCAGGCGATCAAGAGGACAAGGCCAACCACGCTCATGAGCACGCCGCCGGCAAGAGAAAACTGCCGCCGCTGATTGATCCCCAGCGCCGATTCGTTCAGCGGAAAGAGTTCGACGGTGCGGCCTTTGTTATCGCGGGGATATTCTTTCTCGAGGCCGACGGCGATCGTTTTCATTGCCGCCTGCGCCTCTGCGATGCCCACCTGCGGTTTCAACCGGCCGACGATGGAGAGCCAGCGGAAGCGCCGGTTATTTTCCCAGTCCTTGATTTGCCCGGTGAGCACATAGTCGCGCATAGTGATGGGGATCCAGAGCACGTCCGGACGTCCGAGTGAGACGATGCCTTTGAAACTCGGGGGCGCGATGCCCACGACCGTGTAAGGCGTGCCATTCAAGGTGATGATCTGGCCGATGTACTTCTCGTCGGAACCGAATCGCCGCGCCCACAGGCTGTAACTCAAGACAACTTCCGGGTTGCCGCCGACCTTCTTGTCTCCATCGGGAATAAACGTGCGGCCGCGATAGGGCTTGACGCCCAGCACGTCGAAGAAGTTCCCGCTCACCAGCGAGGCATTCAGCTGTTGCGGCTCCGCTTGCCCGCCCCAATTCAGAGGGATGGGAAAAGTGACCGTCGCCAATCCGGAGAACACTTTGTTCTGGTCGCGGTAGTCCTCATAGTTGGGGAGCGACGTGCCAGTGAGCTGGAAATTGGTGTTCGTATTGAACGTTAGGGTGTCGTGGGTGAACACTTCAGCCAGCCGGGAGGGTTCCTCGACCGGCAGCGGGTGCAGGAAGACCGCGTTGATAATGGTGAAGATAGCAGTGTTCGCCCCGATGCCCAGCGCCAGCGAGAGCACCGCCACGAACGTAAAGCCAGGGCTCTTCTTCAGCATCCGCAACCCGCCCCGTAAATCCTGTTGAAAGTTTCCAGCCATAACGTTACCCCCGCTTAACGATTAGGACGGTCAACGGAGACATTATGTTTCCATCCTTTTGGAAGAGATTATAATCCCCGCGAGATCCTTCGTCGCCCACTGCGGGAGGCTCCTCAGGACAGATTTCCTTTTCGGAAATCTGGTTAACAATAACTGGCCCCCCCTCCCCTGTTTTTTGTAAGTGTCGCATCTAAAGGATTTAGTCGTTGCGTAAGTCCTTTGTTTGCAACACTTGCGGGGAAGCTCATAAGTGTTGCAGCTAAAAGACTTAAAGCAAGAGTGGGCAGTGGTCCTGGCAGGGTCGGAGCAGGTCCCGTGGGCAGTGAGGAAGATACGGGAGTGGGCTGACGGAGATGTCGTCGATCAATCACGACCCATGCTAGCATGAATTAAAGTATTTGTCAAGTACGATTATAGTACTAGTATTTAGCGAGTTGACATCTTTTGTTCGAAAGATTTTGCAAGGAGAAGAAAACAAAGGGGTAGAGCTCACTGGGGATGGCAACATTGACGAGGAGGGTCGGGGGTAAACACCACCCGCAAGGATGGGGCACCCGCGCCGAGCACAAACTGAAGGCTTAGGGCTTCCCTCGTAGTTTCTTCTGCTTGGCGACCGCTTTCTCAAATGATTTCGTTTTTTTCGATTCCTTAAAGCTCTGCGCGTTTGCGTGAAGGATTTTCTTCGTGACCGTATCAGAAACAACTATGAAGTGCTCGGCGCTTGCATAGAAACAAAGAGTTTTTTCTGGAGTCGGTATTTGTTTACCGACGCTCAGACGAAAAAGAATACCGGGCACGTGGAATAGGTAAGTGTGGCAGCCCGTTAATGTCGTTTCATAGGGCGGGTTCATTATGATCTGAGCGGCAGCGGGCCGAGACATGATTACGTTGAGGGCGATGTTTTGAGGAAAGCCGGTCTCTCCCCGGAGCCACGTACGGATTGCGTCGCCATACGGCCCCAGTGAAATCTGACCAAACGGCCACGGGTGAATCGACGCTTTCCAGAAGATGCCAAGTGCAAAATGAGAAATGCGTTGGACATCGATGTCCGGGTTGGTCCGAGCCGCGAAAGTTTCCCCATCAGGGTCCGTGTCGATCGGGGGTTGTCGGTGAAGTATGTCGTATAGGGGGAACTGTCGGTTGAATGTGCAAAGCTTCCCGACCATCCATTGCTCACCGCCGCGGTTCAAGATTTGCTCACAGTCGTTGCACAACAATTCAGCCTGTAACTGGTCGGTCGTAGCACGGACCTCGCCACCACCGACAATGATCGGATGGAGTTGGTCCGTACGTAGGTAATCATAAACAGCGCGAGAGACGAGGTGGCTGCTAACCAACTGTTTCGTCTTCTGGCAGCCGGGACACATCCCTGTCTTCATCGAGCACACCAAATAGGTCGCTAGAGACTTTGAAGGCCGACTTAGTGTCGGCCTCTTGTCGCTGGAGTCTAACTCTGCGCGTCCTCTGCAGAGGACTGCGTTTTAGAGTCCTTCCCACGGCAACGTTTTGTCAGAAGGTCTCTTCGTCTCGCGAGTGGGTCTCACGAGGATAAGATGCGCGGTCTTCGAAGTTAAGCATCCGCGGCAAACTAGGAAGTGCTCGCACGTTGCCAGAGCCGCGAATCCCGCTCCTAGTTGCACTGCCGACGACGGGACTCGTTCAAGAGTGCCTGAAGCAATCGCTTCATGGCGCACCTCCCGAGCGAAGTCTCGCTCGCGGCGATTCTAGCACAAGGCGACGAAAAAGCGAATGGTTTTTGCGTCTGCCAAACGTACACCAATCCGCCCAATTCTGCGTTTTGGAGGTTTGAGCGCCCCTTATTTTTATGTAAGTTCCGTGTTTTCAATAACCGCGGATGTTCCGATCCCCACCACCGACATCTCTAGGATGCGCCAGCCACCCGTAGAGAATGGAAAGAAAGTGGAAGAGCGCGAGGCTGACCCACCCAGCCAAGGGAAGAAAGAGCAGACCCCTCACTCCGAAGAAACATTCGGAGCGCAAAAAGCGCGCTGCATTCGGGATGACAATTGCAGACGGGAAGATGGCAACGTGAAGTTGCCGCTACGACAAAGCGGTTTGGGAGGGCAGCCATGACGCTGGAAGAAGCGATGGTGAAGGTTTGGCGAGAGGCGCTGGTGGAGGGCGCGGCGGAGGTGGAGCTCGAGGGAAAGAAGTTTGCAGTGCGGGAGACGCCGCAGAAACGGCTGCGCGAAGTCGATTTTGTATTTGAGGGGCAGGCCTTGCGCGGGCTGGAACAGAATCCGAACACGGAATCGCGGTGGGCGCAACTGGCGAGAAAGGGGCACAAAGTGATGCAGTTTCTTTCCGCGGGGCGATACGTGGGCAATGTGGTGGATGGCAAGGTAACGTTGTATGGCGGAAAGAAAAAAGCGAAACGTTGATGCGGGAAGGGATGGAGGCACGGAGCGGAGTAAGGAAGGGAGAAGAGAGATTTCTCTCTGCGCAGGCCGACCGCTTCGCAGGAGCGAAGCGGGAAGAAAAAGTCGGCCTGCTCCGTTCGAAATGACGGGGTGGGTGGGCGGCTTGAAGGAGTAGCAAGTGCAGAGTGATTCGAAAGATCTGTGTAATAGTGCGCAAAAGGGAAAAGTCCCAGGTGCATGACCGAGAATTGGCCACACTGTGCGCAGGTTGCGATTTCCGCATCCAAGAGGAGTAGGATAGAAGTTGTAAGGGGCGCTACCACTAGCAGTTGCTTCAGATTCGGAATACCTTCGGGCCACTCTTCAGGAAGCCACTCTACCGCTTGGGCCATTTCCTTTACCCAGCGCTCCCCAGCAGCAGTTGGGAGTGGAAGGCGCATTCCAGCAGGCCAAAGGCCTGTTCGGCTTTACAGAGCCGGGCAGGTGAAGTATGCATGGCTACAGCACAGATTCGACGGAAAGGAGGATCGTTCCTCTTCTGCTCGCGTTGCTGGCGATTGCTTTGGCGTGGGCCACTTCGAGATTTCTCGCTGCCGCGCACCTCGCGGTTCCTTGGTGGGTGGATGCTCCTTCCAGCATAGCCTTCTACGGCGCGCTCTACGCACTCTTCGACAGATATCTCTGGCGGAACGGCTTTGTGCATAAGCTAGGGCTGGCGCGAATCCCGAACCTCACGGGACGCTGGCGCGGTTACCTGGTTACCTCTTTTGACGGCCATGCGAAGCGGCACGATCTGGTGATCCATATCTTCCAGAGCTGGACGCAAATCGTCATTTACCTCACCACCACAACGTCCATGTCACGCAGTTGTACGGCAGTGATTCAAGTGGATGACCCGGAAGGTGTTTCGCTGGTCTACCAATATGAGAATCAGCCACTCGCAAATGCGATGAGAACGATGCACATGCACTATGGCACGGCGATGTTGAGAATCTCGAACGGGGAGTGTTTGGCGGGAGATTATTATGCAGGGCGCGACCGGCGAACGTTCGGCCGGATTTGCTGCAAGAGGGTATAGGAAACTAGAAACTAGAAGGCAGAACTAGAAAAAGAGGAAATTGCAATACGGGGGCCGAGTCAAAGCAATCAAAACAAAGAGGCTAGCGAACTGCGAGCGAAGAATAGCCCACCTTTTCAAGAACCAAACCCGAAAAGGTAGGCCACCCTCAGTCGGGGCGGCCGGTTAAGAGTAATCCACGCGCCGAGCTAGGGAAGAGAAAGTCGAAAGACCCAGGTGCAAAACCGGCACCTGGGGCACCCGGCACCCGGCTTGAATAAAGTTGCAGTTGAACGGTATTTTTCGATGCTCACGTGGCGATTCACACGAATTGAGAACACTTCAGCCGAGGCAACTCATTTGGAGTGATGCCTTCTACATTTGGCGGAGCCATGGCAACCACAATCCTGCACCGAGCACGGAAGAGACATGCTTACATCGTCTTCGTGGACGAGTCAGGGTTCATGCTTGCTCCGTTACTGCGACGAACTTGGGCGCCGCGCGGTTGTACTCCCATAGTCAAAATCTCGCAGCCCCACGGACGCATCTCGGTGATTGGGGCAATCACGATCAGCCCGGAGCGGAGGCACTTCAGTTTCTACTTCCAAGTCTCTGCAGATAACGCCAACTTGCGCGGAGAGTCAGTGGTGCAATTTATCGACCATGTGCGCCACAAGATTCGGGGACCCCTCACGATCTTGTGGGACCAAATCATGATTCATCGTGCAAAGCCTGTGACGGACTACTTCGTTAGACACCGAAGACTGGTTGTAGAGGTATTCCCACCATATGCCCCAGAACTGAACCCGGTGGACAATGTTTGGTCCTATGTCAAATACAATCGCTTGGCCAACTACTCACCGCGAAACCTGCACGACCTGCGTCAACGAATAGTGACAGAGTTCTATCAGCTGCAGAGACGGCCGGATTTGCTAAGATCTTTTTTCAAGCACACGGGGCTTAGCCTTGACCCCGTTTACCCCGACGATTGTGAGACGTACTGACTTGCCGTTCTCCCTGCTTTCTCCACACATGTCAAACGCGTTATGGGCTCATCGGACGGATGCTATTTTTCAACAAGCTGTTAGAAAGAAAAAGGGAGATTAGTTCTCGCGGTACTCACCAACGAACAATCTGTCGGCAGACGCCTGTCCAGCCTACTTTCGATGATATCAATTTAGGCGGTCGCTGACCTGCGTGGGCTTGCCCTGCTCATTTCGGAGGAATTCGTCGAGCGGATTCATGGCGCGTTGCAAGTCCGGCGCGGCCACCCGCAAGAGAGATTTCTCCGCGCAAACCGCGGAGAGGAGCTGGCTCTGTGCGCAGGCCGACGCATTCGCAGGAGCGAAATGACGTGGTGAGGTTGCGCCCACGATGGAATGACGAAGAGCTCAGAGGGTCGCTCAGCGTTATTCTTCCGTTCGCAAGGGTAGCGAGCGAAGGCGCGTGCGATCGGGTTCTATGGTCAGTAATGCGCCGGCTTCGAGGTCGGCTTGCAAGTGACGCAGCGCCGCCACGGTTTGCTTACCAATGATTTCCGCACTCACATCTTCGCAGCGAATTTGCACCACGCTGGGCTTTTTTCCGTGAGTGACGGCAAGAATCGCGCTGAAGTCAAGGTCGTGCGTCACAACGACATACTGGTTTGCCGCCGCGTACGCCATGATCTGGGAGTCACGCGCGGTAGCTTGGCCCACAGCTGACCAGTGCACCGCTTCCCATCCCGAATCGCGGAAGAGGTCGACCCATTTCGGCGACAGATTCATGTCCACCAGCAGCTTCATGCACGGGGCAGCGTTACTTCACGGTCTTCTGCGAGCCAGGCAGCATAGCGCAACGCCTGAAGCACGTCCTCGCGCTCCAAATAGGGGTACGCCGCCAGGACTTCGTCGATGCTGTGGCCCGCTCCGATCTGGCCCACCACCATTCCCACGGTCACGCGCATGCCCCGGATGCAGGGCTTTCCACCCATGACTCCTGGGTCCTGCGTGATGCGATCCAGCTGTGCCATTTTGTTCTCCTGACGAATCGCTGCTACGCCCGAGGATATCATCTCCGGCGCAAATTTTGACCCTGTCGGCCTCCCAGTCAGCCCTCTCGAAGTCTCTTGTGGCGGCGCCGCAGCAGTTTTGCAGGCTTAAGTAGGGAGAGTTCAGTCGTCGTCGCGGCGCCAGAGTTGTTTTTGCGGGGAGGTCGTAGTTGGCAGAACAGCGGGCGGCGTTGCGGACGGGACTTGCGCGAAAGATGGGATGGAGGGAGCAAGAGCGGAAGTCTTCGAGTTAGTAGAGGGATCGTCCAGCGTGGTGGCGTGCTCAAGGACGCGGCGGGCGTATTCGGCGACGGTCTTTACCCCGGCGGCATAGGCGGGATTGGGAGTCTTGACGCCGCCGTTATAGGCGCCGATGGCTTTGTCGACGTCGCCGCCGAAATGATCGAGAAGGCCGCGGAGCAGCAAGCCGGCATACGTGGTGAGGACAGCATCATCGACGGAATTGAGGTCGAGCACGCGCGGAGGCCGGAGGCGAGCCGGCAGCGAGCTGTAGTCGCGTTTGTCTTTCAGGTAAAGCTGATGGGCGGCGCGGAGGGTTTCACGCGTGATTTGCCAGGTGCCCATGGCGTAGTCACTGACCATGACGCGTTTGCGGCTGCGGCGAAGAACGATGTCGTCGCGCTGAGCGCGCTTCTTCCAGACGGCATGCTCAAGATCGCCGTTGACATCCATGTAATCGTTCTCCATGGCGCCGACGCCGAGGAAGTAGTCGAGCGGAAGCGAATAGAATTGGGCGACATCGAGAATGTCGGCGGCGAGCCGGGAGGCCTGTTCGCGCGTTAGCGGGTGGGGAGCGGACTCGCTGCCATAAAGCACGCGGTTGTCGGTTTGCGATTTGAAGACGAGAAACCTGGCCAGCGCGGAGAGAAGCTGGAAAGAGTTGAGGGATTCCAGCTTTTGCAACGCGGGGACGCCATAGGCAACGTCGAACGTGTGGCTCTGCTGCTGGTAGTAGGCAAAATCTTTCTCCGACCAGGTATTGAGGTCGTAGCGGGAAATGAGGTTGCGGCCCTCGAGCTGCGCAAGGTACGGGACGGCAGTGAGCAGATCGTTATCGCACACAACGAAGATTTCGTAGGATGGACCGGTGGCGGTATCGACGGCAGTGAGCAGGATACGCGACGTATCATTGCCGGCCCGGGCTTCCCGTCCACGCAGATATTCAAAATGGAGGAAGGCTTCGAGCTGATCGTGGAAAGTAGCAACTCTCGCGGAGGCGACGCCGGGCGAGAACGGTAGAACCAGCCGATTGCCTTGAATCTTGGGCGCGGGAAGAGTGGGGTAGTGCGGGGCCTGCAGGTCTAAAGTCCAGAGTAGACCGCCAAGATAGGCACCGGCCGCGATGGTCAACAACGCAGCGGTGAGGCGCAGAAAGTTTCTGACGAGCCTTTGGAAGAATTTTCTGCCTGACATTGACCCAGCTCCCTTTCTCGTTAGATGGCGGACCTTGGCCCTTGGGTTATTGCGAGTGCGATTTGTCTTCCGAGACATAGAGTGCAACCGGGTTGCCGGGCGAGGCGCGGCCCCTAGATAATAGAAAATACACAACTTACCAAACACGATGGCAAGCAGGTTGGGCCGGAAACTGTGGGTGGGTGTGTTCAGGCTACCACGGTCTGCGAATGACCGGAAGAGGATAGATTGCTGTTCAAGCAAGCGGTTTTATCCCCTTCCGGCTGGGGTGATGCTGAGTATCACGATGGGACGTGACCCAGGCGGATGGAACGCCAGGGCAGGGATAACACCTGCCCCTTTCCTGGACTTCCCACCAGTTACCGCTGCGGAAGCCGAGTAGTAAATTCAAGCTGTCCCAGTCCAAGGTGAGGCTATGAACGAATTCTCTACCTGGATGCAGAGCAATTGGTATGCGCTGGGAAATCTCCTCATTCAGTTTTCCTTCCTGGCTGTAGGTCTCTGGTTTGCGCGTAAATTTCTGAGAACCATAAGGGCGTCCCAGGAGCAGGTCGGGGCGCTGCTAAAGCTGTCGGTAACGGGTGCGATTTCAGAGCGGCACTCATCGCCCGCCGTAGCCGAGCGATCCTTCGCAAGCGCCAGCCCCTATTGGCTTACGCCAGCGGAAATACCTCCGGCTCCCCTGCAGGAGCTCCACGAAAGCGGTCCGAGCCGATTGGCGGTTGCACAGCAGCGTGTGATCGTGTGGTTGCGGACGCCAATGAGCAGGGCAGAAGTCGCTCCGTGGCGAAGAGCAATCAAATGGCTCCAGGCGCCGGCCAGAAGCTGACTGAGTCGCGGGCGTTAATCAAAACGAGAGCCAGTCAAGGCGTAACGCGGAGCATGACGACAGCGTGGGACGGGACCTTCGCGCTGAAGGTCCCGGATGATTTGCCGAGGTCTTTTTTGGCCCAGAGGTCGCGGACTGCGGCGGAAAGATGGGCGGGATAGCCGAGGTCTTCCCATGAGACGTAGACATCAGCGTCCGAGGCGCCGCGATTGAGCAGTACGATGGCGCGACTGCCGTCTTTCATCTGTTTAGCCCAGACTTCGGAGTCGCCATTTTTGCGGACGCGGCGGCCCTCCATCCCGAGCGGATCCTGATCGACGGCGATGACTTCCTTGTTGGTGAGGATTTCCTTAATTTCCGGTGACATGTTTTTCAAGTCGTTTCCAGCCATGAGCGGAGCCGCGAGCATGCACCAGAGGCTGAAGTGGGAGCGATACTCGGTGGTGGTCATGCCGCCATTGCCGACTTCGAGCATGTCGGGATCGTTCCAATGGCCCGGGCCGGCGTAAGTTTCCAAACCGACTTGCAAATCCAGAATCTGCGTCCAACTCAAATGGTCTTTTTTGCAATTCCAACAATCGGAGATGTCGCCGGTGGTGCGCCAGAGATTGCCGACATCGCGGGCCCAGAGCCAGGGCTTGTTGCTGCCCCACTCGCAAAGGCTGAAAACGATAGGGCGGCCGACGGCTTTCAACGCGTCTCGCATGGTGGAATAGGCGGCTTGGCCGTTTTCCGTGCCGGTGTTGCACCAATCGTATTTGAGGTAATCGACGCCCCACGCAGCGTATTGCAGGGCGTCCTGATATTCGTGGCCGCGACTGCCGGGACGCTTGGCACAGGTCATTGTTCCCGCGTCGGAATAGATGCCGAATTTCAGGCCCTTGGAATGGACGTAGTCGGCGAGAGCTTGGATACCGGAGGGGAAAGTTTTCGCGTCGGCGATGATGTTGCCGGCAGCGTCGCGGCTGACTTGCCAGCAATCGTCGATCACGACGTATTCGTAGCCGGCGTCCTTCATGCCACTGCTGACGAGGGCGTCGGCGGCGGACTTGACGAGATCCTCGTTGACGTTGCAGCCGAAACGGTTCCAACTGTTCCAGCCCATGGGAGGAGTGAGAGCCAGACCGTTTTCCAGGGCGTGCGCTGGTGGAACGCAGAAAAGAATTCCGACATACAAGATCAGGCTCAACAAGCACGACTTTCTCAAGCGAGCATTCATAAGCTTTCAGCGGCTTCTTGTTCTATGGTTTTTCCAAAAACTCAAGTGCGAATCCCGTTCTGCGCTGCATGGAGTGAAGATACCTATCCCCTGGGCCAAAGAACCGCGTGAAGAAAGACACTCCTACGCGGTCGCAGTGACTGCCTTTGGGGCAGCTTCCGCCGTGTAGACAATGACGGCCTTTTTGCCGCCTTTCGCGGCGGTGGCGTGGATGGAAGAAAGATTGACGCCTTTGGCCGCGAGTTTATCGAGGCACTG
>WNFH01006423.1_pt1 | contig 10750 bp, 9 predicted proteins | sample 5400411 | NCBI WGS metagenome assembly WNFH01 (sample SAMN13153347, study PRJNA577476) | soil metagenome | isolation source: 200 cm saprolite under Douglas fir tree site 2 hole 3 | place: USA:California | collected 2015-04-18
GGATTTGCCAAGTTCGGCACCATGCCCTCGATGGTGGCCAGATGCGACGTGCGGCGGTCAAGCCGCGGGATCGAGCCGAGCAGGCCGACGGTGTAGGGATGCTGCGGAGCTGCGAACAATTCATCGACCGCTGCACGTTCGACGATCTCGCCGGCATACATCACCGCGACTTCGTCGCAGACCTCGGCGACCACGCCGAGATCGTGCGTGATCAGGATGATCGCCGCACCGCTCGCCGCCTTCAATTCGCGCATCAGATCGAGGATTTGCGCCTGCAAGGTCACGTCGAGCGCCGTGGTCGGCTCGTCCGCGATCAGCAGCCGGGGATCACAGGCCAGCGCCATCGCAATCATCACGCGCTGCCGCATGCCGCCCGACAGCTTGTGTGGATATTCGTCGATGCGCCGCTCCGGCGAAGGGATGTGGACGCGGCGCAGCAGTTCGATCGCGCGCGCGCGGGCGGCGCGCTGCGAGCCGCCGCGATGGCGCAGGATGGTCTCGATGATCTGATCGCCGATGGTAAAACTCGGATTGAGCGAGGTCATCGGCTCCTGGAAGATCATCGCCAGGCGATTGCCGCGCAGGTCGCGCAGGGTCTGGTCGGGCACCTCCAGCAGATCAAACCCGTCGAACCGGATCGAGCCGGTGACTTCGGCCGAATGCTTTGATAGCAGGCCCATGATGGCCAGCGAGGTGACACTCTTGCCGCAGCCGGAATCGCCGACCAGGCCGAGCGTCGCGCCATTGGCGACGCTGAGGTCGACGCGGTCGACCGCGTGAGTGGTGCGGCCGTCGTCGCCGTGGAAGGTGACCCGCAAGCCCTCGATCTCGATCAGCGGGCCTGCCGTCATTTCTTGCCTGCAATCGCGGCTTCGATGCCGGCGTCGATCGTCTCGCGATCGGTAATTCCGGCCGGATTCTTGCGGGTCGGCAGATAGTTTCGGAAATGCACCCAGCGCTCGCGGCTGACCCCTTCGAGGCGTTCGAGTTCGCCAAGCGGATCAAAGTGGTCGTCGACGCGCAGGTCGAGATCAGACCATTCCTCGTCGCCGTAGATCAGAAGTGCCGCCGACTGCTTGCCGCGCTTATCGCCGCCGGCGGCTTCGCCGGCGCGCATCGCCGCGATCAGGCGCTGCGCGAACGGCCGTCCTTCGTTGCTGGCGTAGGCCTGCGCGGTATCGTCCAGCACGCGGGCGCCCGCGAGCATGTTGCCGGCGATCGAAAAACCCTTGCCTTCGACGTGACCGCACCAGCCGACGCAGTCGCGCCCGGTATGCGACGCGACAAGTCCGCCGGCGTCCATGATGTGCAATTGCCGGCTTTCGCGGCCGGCGTCCGCCGCAATCAGCGTCTCGACGATGTCGCGTGGCTTGCGTCCCTCGCGCAACAATTTCAAACCATCGATGCCGTAATAGGGATTGACCAGCGCCTGCGTCGCGATACCGCCGATACCGGCGGCGATGTGCGGCACCCGCGCGCCCACCGCGAAAAAACGTGTCGCAACCGCTATGCCGAATTGGCCGGTCAGGTTGTCGCGGGCGATGATTGACCAGGTCATCTCGGCTTATCGTCCGGCCGCATAGCCCTGCATGCCGCGGGGATTGGCGGCAGCACGCCGGCGGCGGCCGACCTTCGAGGCCGCGGTGAGGCGGCCCTCCGACCAGTCGGGACCGGTCTCGACGATATGGCCGCGGCTCTTCAGCGTAGCGACGGTCGCTTTCGGCACGCGGTTCTCGACCACGAGCACACCGGGACGGGCGGTGCGTGGCCAGAACGAGATCGGGAAATGTTCCGAATGCCATGCCGGCGCGTCGATCGCTTCCTGCAGATTCATCTTGGCGTGTACGTGCCGCAAAAAGAATTGCGTGGTCCATTGATCCTGCTGATCGCCGCCGGGCGAACCCCATGCCAGATACGGCTCGCCATCGCGCAGCGCCATGCTCGGACTGAGCGTGGTGCGCGGGCGCTTGCCCGGTGCCAGTGCTGCGGGGTGATTCTCGTCGAGCCAGAACATCTGCGCGCGGCTGCCGAGGCAGAAGCCGAGTTCCGGAATCACCGGCGACGATTGCAGCCAGCCGCCGGACGGCGTCGCCGAGATCATGTTGCCGGCGGTATCGATGATGTCGAAATGCACGGTGTCGCCGCGCACCTCGCCGAAGCGGCCGATGGTCGGTTCGCCGGCGCCCATGGCGCCGACCGCCTCGCGGTTGCCCTCCTGGCGGCGCAGTTTTACCACCGAACCGAATCCTTCGACCGAGCCGGGGATGAAATCGAGCGACGCCTTCGTTATAGGCATCCGACAGAAGCGTCGCGATCGGGATCTCGTTGAATTTCGGGTCGCCATAAAACTTCTCGCGGTCGGCAAAAGCAAGTTTGGCGCATTCGGTCTGCAGATGAATGAATTCGGCGCCTGCTGGATCGAGCCCGTCGAGTTCGAAGCCCTTCAGCAGCGCCAGCTGCTGCAGCATCACCGGGCCCTGGCTCCAGACCCCGGGCTTGCAGACGGTGTAGCGGCGATAGTCGTAAGTCAGCGGGGCTTCGACGGATGGCTGCCAGCGCGCCATGTCGTCGGCGCTGAGCACGCCGCGATGCGGCGAGCCGCTGACGTCCATGATCTCCTGCGTGCGGCAGAATTGATCGATCGCCTCGGCGACGAAGCCGTGCGACCAGGCTTTCCGCGCGCGCTCGATCTGCGCAACGCGATCGGTGCCTGCGCTCTCGGCTTCCTGCAGGATACGGGCGTAAGTTTCGGAAAGTCTTTTGTTGGTGAAGAGCGTGCCGGGTTTTGGCACCTCATCATTTGGCAGATAGACCTCCGCCGACGTGGTCCAGTGCTCGCGGAACATCTGCTCGACGGTTGCGATCGTGGCGGATGCGCGCTCCACCAACGGGTAGCCGTCGCGGGCGTAGGCGATGGCCGGCTCCAGCACGTCGCGCAACCGCAGCGTGCCGTAGTCGCGCAGCAGCAGCATCCAGGATTCGAACGTGCCGGGAACGCAGGCCGCCAAGAGTCCCGTGCCGGGCACCATCTCCAGGCCTTCGCTGCGGTAATGCGCGATGGTGGCGCCTGACGGCGCAGGGCCCTGGCCGCAAATCACCTCGGTGCGGCCGCGCTTGACATCATGCACGATGATCGGCACGTCGCCGCCGGGACCGTTCAAATGCGGCTCGACCACCTGCAGCGTAAACGCCGTGGCGACACCGGCGTCGAAGGCGTTGCCGCCTTTTTCCAAGGTGGCCATCCCGACCGCGGTGGCGATCCAGTGGGTGGACGTCACAACCCCAAAAGTGCCTTCGATTTCCGGCCTGGTCGTGAACGGATCGGGATTGATATTGCTCATTGAAACCTATCGTTGTGCCGCTGCCGTGCAGCGGGCGCAATTGACCACAGCCGAGGCTGCCTGCCAACGGGTCCACTGCGGTGCCTTGCTCTCGTCATCGTGATCATGCGGGTACGGCGGTGTGGGCCGGATTGTTAACGGCGTGGCAGGCGACGCCGTCGATCAAGGCCGGTGCCAGTCTGCGACACAGATCGAACGCCAGCGGGCAGCGCGGGTTGAACGCGCAGCCGGGCGGCGGGCTGATCGGATTGGGAATTTCGCCTTTGACGGGAATCCGCTGGCGGCCGGACATCGCCAGATCAGGCACCGCGCCGAGCAGCATTTTGGTGTAGGGCATTCGCGGGTTATTGAACAGTTCGCGCCCTTCGGCGATCTCGACGATGCGGCCGAGATACATTACGCCGATGCGGTTCGCCATGTGCCGGACCACGGCGAGGTTGTGGCTGATGAAGAGGTAGGTGAGGCCGAACTTGTCCTGCAGGTCGCGCATCAGATTGAGGATCTGCGCCTGCACCGAGACGTCGAGCGCAGACGTCGGCTCGTCGCAGACGATGAACTCGGATTCGGACGCCAGCGCGCGGGCGATCGCGACCCTCTGGCGCTGTCCGCCGGAAAATTCGTGCGGATATTTCCAGCCGTCGTCGGCATGCAGGCCGACCAGACCAAGCAGCTCGCCGACCCGCGCCTGAATGTTGCGTTCGCCCTGGATCAGGTCGAAAGCGCGGATCGGTTCGGCGACGATGGCGTCGACCCGAAAGCGCGGATTGAGGCTTGCATAGGGATCCTGGAAGATCATCTGGATGCGGCGGCGCAGCTGCTGGCGCGCCTGCAATTGCCTGGGGTCGCTCATCGAAACGCCGTCGATGATGACTTCGCCTGAGCTCGGCGGCAGCAGCCCCACGACCATGCGCGCGACGGTGGTCTTGCCGGAGCCGGATTCCCCGACGAGGGCAAACGTCTCGCCCTTGGCGATGTCGAAGCTGACACCGTCGACGGCTTTCAGGAATTCCGGATGGCCGCCTTCAAGCACGCGGTTGAGCCACGGCTTCGAGACATCGAATTCGCGCCGCAGATTCCTGACGTCGATAAAGGACGCCGAAGTCATGCCGCAGTCTCCTTCACGGCGGCGTCGTAGAGATGGCAGGCCACGGCTTGCGCGCCATGCCGGATCGGCTCCGGCCGGTCGACCCGGCAGCGGTCGAAGGCGAACGCGCAGCGCGGATTGAACGAACAGCCCGGCGGGATTGCGGAAAGCCGCGGCATCGAGCCGGGAATCTGCACCAGACGCGCCGCATCGCCCGCCAGCGTCGGGATCGCACCCATCAAGCCCTTGGCATAGGGATGCAGCGGGTTTTGCACGACGTCCTGCACCGGCCCGATTTCGGCGATCCGGCCGGCATACATCACCGCGACGCGGTCGGAGGTTTCGGCGATAACGCCCATGTCATGGGTCACCAGCATCACGGCGGTGCCGTGATCGCGCCCCAGCCGCTTGATCAGCGAGATGATCTGCGCCTGCACGGAGACATCGAGCGCGGTGGTGGGCTCGTCGGCGATGATCAACTCGGGCTCGGCGCAAATCGCCAGCGCGATCACGACACGCTGGCGCATGCCGCCGGAGAATTCGTGCGGATAGGCGTCGACGCGCTTTTCAGGGGCGGGGATGCCGACCTCGGCCAACAGATCGATGGCGCGCTTGCGCGCAGCTTGTTCCGAGAGATTGAGGTGGGTCCTGATGGTCTCGACCAGTTGATCGCCGATCCGGTACAGCGGATTGAGGCTGGTGAGCGGATCCTGAAAGATCATGCCGATCCGTTTTCCCCTGACCCGGCGCATTTCTTCCGGGGGCAGATTGTCGATCCGCAGGCCCGACAGATAGATCTCGCCGCCGGCAAGGCGGCCCGGCGGATCGATCAGGCCGATCACGGCGAGACCCGTGACGGATTTTCCGGCGCCGGATTCGCCGACCACGCCCAGCACCTCGCCCTTGGCGATGTCAAAGGAAATTCCGTCGATGGCGCGCAGCGTGCTGCGACGGGTGGCGAACTCCACCCCGAGATTGCGCACGGAGAGTACGGGTACGCTCATGCGATCAAATACTCGCGAGTTGCGGCGCTTCTCATCGGAGCTTCGGATTGAGCGCGTCGCGCAGCCAGTCGCCGAGCAGGTTGATGGAGACGATCAGCGCCGCGAGCGCAAAGCCCGGAAAGGCGACGATCCACCACTCCCCGGCAAACAGATAGTTGTTACCGATCCGGATCAGCGTGCCGAGCGACGGCATGGTGTCGGGCATGCCGGCTCCCAGAAACGACAACGTCGCCTCGCTGATGATCGCAAGCGCGAGGTTGATGGTGGCGATCACCAGGATCGGCCCCATCGAGTTGGGCAGCACGTGGCGCAGCATGATCACGGGGGCGGGGAGTCCGATCAACTGCGCTGCCGCCACATAATCCCTGTTCTTCTCCACCATCACCGAGCCGCGAACGGTGCGCGCATATTGCACCCAGAAACTCAAACCGATCGCGAACACCAACACCGCCAGCGTGCTCATGGCGTCGAGCCGATTGCCGAACACCGATTTGACGACGCCGTTGACGAGCAGCGCGATCAAGATAGCAGGGAAGGTCAACTGCACATCGGCTATACGCATGATCAGGCCATCGACGGCGCCGCCGACATAACCGGCGATCAGTCCAAGAACGATGCCAAGCGCGCCGGAGAACACGACGCCGAGAACGCCAACCGTGAGAGAAATGCGCAAGCCATAAAGAATGGCGGAAAACACATCGCGGCCTTGTTCGTCGGTGCCGAGCAGGAACGGGCTTTGGCCGTCGGCGGTCCATAGCGGGGCGATGCGCGAATTCATCAATTGAAGCTGCGCCGGATCGAACGGGTTCTGTACGGCAAGCAGCGATGCGAAGATGGCGAGCAGAAAAAACAGCGCGGTGACGGTGGTCGCGGCCATCGTGAGCTTGGAGCGACGAAACGAATAAAACACGTCGCTATCGAGGGCGCGCCTGAACCAGCCTGCCCGCAGCGCGTGCGCGGGCGGCGCGCTTGAATCGGCTTTGTGCGGGAAGGCGACTTCGGTCATGAAGATCTCTCGCTCAGGCCGGGCGGCTGATGGTCGAGCGCAGGCGCGGATCGACTACGGTGTAGAGAATATCGACCACGAGATTGATGGTGACGAAGATCAGGGACACCATCAGCAGGTAGGCCGCCATGATCGGAATATCGACGTTTTGCACCGCTTGCACAAAAAGCAGTCCCATTCCCGGCCATTGGAATACTGTTTCGGTAATGATTGCGAATGCAATAACCGAGCCAAACTGCAGCCCGGCGACGGTGATGACGGGAACCAGGGTATTTTTCAGCGCGTGACCGAAATGGATCGCCCGCGTTGTCAATCCGCGCGCCCGCGCGAAGCGGATGTAGTCGGTTCGCAGAACCTCCAGCATTTCGGCCCGCACCAGCCGCATGATCAATGTCATCTGGAACAGGCCGAGCGTGATCGACGGCAGGATCAGGGCCTTGAGGCCGGAGACCGTCAATAGCCCGGTGGTCCACCAGCCGATCCGCACGACATTGCCCCGGCCGAACGACGGCAGCCAGCCCAGCACCACCGCGAACAGATAGATCAGCAGAATGCCGATCAGGAAGGTCGGGAGCGAGATTCCAATCAGCGAAACCGCCTGGAGGATCTTGGCAAGCACCGTATCGCGCTTGAGCGCCGAATAGACTCCCATCAGGATGCCGAACACCATCGCCAGAATCGTGGCGCAGGTGGCGAGTTCCAGTGTTGCCGGCATCCGCTCCATCAGGAGGTTCGCCACCGGCTGGCGGAACTGGTACGACATGCCGAAATTGAATCGCATCGCGTTGCCGAAATATCGCACGAACTGCACCGGCACCGGATCGTCGAGCCCGAGAGACTTGCTGATCGCGGCGCGCTCGGCAGCCGAGGTATCGAGCGAGACGATCTGGTTGACCGGGTCGCCGGCGAAGCGGAACATCGAGAACGAGATGATCCCGACCGCAATCATGACGCCGACGGCTTGTATGGCTCGGCGAAGAGTGAAAGCGAGCATGTGATCCTTTCACTGTTCTTTTGCTGTGGCGGACGTCGCTGTCCGCCGGAAATGAAAAGTCCCGGGGGCGCGAAGCCACCGGGACCTTTGTATTGAAGCTGCCTATTCTTCCTGTTTGGTCGCCCAGTACAGCAGAACCTGATTGTCCGCACGCTGCGTCAATTTCACTTTCTTCGACACCCCCCATGCCAGGGCCTGCTGATGCAGCGGGATATATCCGAAGTCCTTGGCTGCGACTTCGAACGCCTCCTTGATCAGCAAATCGCGTTTGGCGGTGTCGGTCTCAAGCAGCACCTTGTCGGCAATCGCGTCCATCTGCTTGTTGCAATAGCCGCCCAGATTGGCCTCGCCGCGCGGCGATTTCAGGTCGTCGCGGCAGCCCATGATGTCGTAGAGAACGTTCTGCGAATCGAGCGTGCTCGGCGTCCAGCCCAGCATGTAGAACGAGGTCTGGAAACCGCCGGGCTTCAGCACCTTGGCGAAATACTGCGCCTTGGGTTGCGCCAAAAGGTCGATCTTGACCCCAATGCGGGCCAGCATGCCGACGATCGCCTGGCATATCGCGGCGTCATTGACGTAGCGGTCGTTGGGGCAATCCATGGTGACTTCGAAACCATCGGGATAGCCGGCTTCGGTCAGGAGTTTCTTGGCGCCTTCGGGATCCAATTTCGGGCGGGTGAAATCGCCCGAGAGCTTGAACAACTGTGGCGCGACCATCAGCGCCGACGGCGTCGAAAGGCCGCGCATCACGCGGTTCTTGATCAGGTCGACGTCGACGGCCTTGTAGAACGCTTCGCGGACGCGGATATCCTTGAACGGATTCTTGCCCTTGACGTTCGAATACAGCAGTTCGTCGCGCACCTGATCCATGCCGAGAAAGATGGTGCGCAGTTCCGGCCCGGTCAGGACCGAAGCACCGGCGCTTGCATTGACCCGGGCAATATCCTGGATCGGAACCGGCTCGATCACGTCGACCTCACCTGACAGCAAGGCGGCGACGCGCGTGGCGTCGGAGGCGATCGGCGTGAAAACAATTTCCTTGAGATTGTGCTCGGGCTTGCGCCACCAGTTCGGATTTGCCTTGTAGACGGTTTTCACGCCGGGCTCGTGGCTCTCGACCGTGAAAGGACCGGTGCCGTTGGCGTGGAGCGAGGCAAAACTCGGCGAGGTCGCAGCGACCGGCGTCGGCTCCACCGTGTTGTTCGCCTCGGCCCATTTCTTGTCCATGATGTACCAGGTATCCCATTGCCCAGTAAGAATGGGATTTGGCGAGGTCAGGACGAAATCAACGGTGTAGTCGTCGACCTTGACGACTTTTGTCCCGGCTGGAATGCGGGTTTGCAGGTTCGAGCCCTTGGCCTGAACGCGCTCCGCCGAGAAGACGACGTCGTCGGCGGTGAAGGGATCGCCATTATGGAATTTGACGTTCTTGCGCAGGTGGAATCGCCAGCGGGTCGGCTCCGGCGTTTCCCAGCTCTCCGCCAGTGCGGGAATGGTCTTCAGGTCCTTGTCGCGCGTCACCAGGCCTTCATAAACGTGCCCGAGATGCGCGTGGGTGGTGCTCTCGTTGAGGGTGTAGGGATCGAGCGATTTGAGTGTACCCTGGTTGGCGTAGCGCAGCGTCTGGGCCGATGCCGGCGACATCGCGAAAGCGACGATCACGACAGTAGTCGCTGCAAGCAAGGTTTGACGTACCGACATTTGTTCACGTTCTCCGCTGTGGCGCGCTGTTCATTTTTGGGATTAAAGACAGCTATCGCATATCCATGTTGCCCCAGAGTTCGGCCGCCACGCAAGCGCGATTTCCTTAGCGCCAGGCCGGTTTGCGCGGCAATGCCGCAATAACTAGCTTCACTGCATGCAGCATGAGCAAACACTTAACATTCAACGGGAGCGCCGGATGGCGGAACTGAAGGCCGATGTTCTCGTATTGGGGGCGGGCATGGTCGGCGTCAGCGCCGCCTTGCATCTGCAGCAGCGGGGACGGGACGTCATCCTGGTTGACAGGCACGAACTCGCCGGCGAGGAGACCAGTTTCGGAAACGCCGGAATGATCGAGTCCGCGTCGGTCTTTCCCTACATGTTTCCGCGGGATTTTGGACAGATCCTGCAATACGCGATCAACGGCTCACCGCAGGTGCGTTACCAGTTCTTCGACCTGCCGAGCTTTCTGCCGTGGCTGGTGCGCTACTATCTCGCATCCTCGCCGGATCGGGCGCTGCACAGCGCGACGGCCGAGCTACCCCTGATCCGGCGCAGCCTGATCGAGCACGAGGCGCTGATCGCCGAAGCCGAAGTGCCGGAGTTGCTGCGGCGGACCGGCTGGATCAAGCTGTTTCGCTCCGATGCGACTCTTGCAAACGCGGTGCGGGATTTCGAACGCGCGAAGCAGTATGGCGTCGCAGGCGAGCTGCTCGATAGCAACGCCATCGCGATGCGCGAGCCCAATCTGACCGGAGAGTTTGCTGGTGCCATCCATTTTCCTGCGCCGGGCTTCGTGCCCGATCCAGGCGGATTGGCCAAAGCCTATGCGGCGCTGTTCAAGCGCAAGGGTGGGCGCTTTCTCGTGAGCGATGCGAGAACGCTCGAACAGGTTCCCGGCGGATGGCGTGTCGGCGGTCGCGACGGTACTGCGGTCGGGCGCGAAATTGTCGTGGCGTTGGGACCCTGGTCCGATCTGGTATTTGGTCCGCTCGGATATTCCATCCCGCTTGGCGTCAAGCGCGGATACCATCTGCATCTGGCGCCGCGCGGCAATGCCGTGCTCAATCATCCCGTTCTCGATTCGGATCTCGGCTATCTGCTGGCGCCGATGAACCGCGGCATCCGTCTCACCACCGGCGTCGAATTTGCCCGCCGCGATCGGGCTCCGACTTACATCCAGATCGAGCGGGCCTTGCCGCGGGCGCACGTGCTGTTCCCTCTGGGAGACGCCGTCGATGCAAAGCCCTGGATGGGCGCGCGGCCGTGTTTGCCGGATATGCTGCCGGTGATCGGGAAGGCGCCTCGCCATGCCGGGCTGTGGTTCGATTTCGGACACCAGCACCATGGCCTGACGCTGGGCCCCGCCACCGGCCGACTGCTGGCGGAGATGATGACCGGCGAGGCGCCGTTTGCCGACCCCACCCCCTTTGCCATGGAGCGTTTCGGCTGACCGTTTGAGGCTCGGGATACCTATTCCTTCAGGCAGCTTGCGCCGCGTTGCCTATCGTGACGATACTGTGACAAGCGGCCAAAATGCGACCAGGAGCGGACATGAAGGTAAACGTTGAAATAGATTGCACGCCTCTCGAGGCCCGGCAGTTTTTCGGACTTCCGGAT
>WNFH01003834.1_pt1 | contig 10749 bp, 14 predicted proteins | sample 5400411 | NCBI WGS metagenome assembly WNFH01 (sample SAMN13153347, study PRJNA577476) | soil metagenome | isolation source: 200 cm saprolite under Douglas fir tree site 2 hole 3 | place: USA:California | collected 2015-04-18
ACCGCGTCTGCCGCGAGATTTTCCAGATTTACCGAGAAGCACTCAACAACATAAAAAAGCATGCCAAGGCTTCCCATGTCGTGGTAAAACTGTCGCAGGATGACAGCCGCCTAGTACTCGTAGTAGACGACAACGGCGAGGGCTTTAGCTTCGCCGGCCGTTTTACCGGCGATGAGTTGGATCGGCTGCGATTGGGTCCCATTTCCATTAAGGAGCGCGCGCGTACCGTGGGCGGGATCTTGACTGTCGAGTCAAACCCGGGGCACGGAGCGCGTTTAACGATCGAAGTACCACTCGGTTGACTGGTTTCAGGGTTTGTACTTACAAACCCTGACAAAATTAGGTTTCAGGGTTTGTCTTACAAACCCTGACAAAATTAGGTTTCAGGGTTTGTCTTACAAACCCTGACATAAGATATGGCCAAGACAACGAAACCACAGATACGGGTACTACTAGCCGATGACCACGCGATCTTTCGCGATGGCCTGAGGAAACTTCTCGATTCCGACGAGGACATCACCATCGTCGGCGAAGCGCAGAACGGCGCGGAGTGTATCAAGCTCCTCGCCAAGCTCAAGCCCGATATTCTTTTGCTCGATTTGCGCATGCCGGACAAAGACGGGCTGGCCGTGCTCGAGGAAGTCAATTTCGATACGCTGCCGACGCGCGTCGTCGTACTGACCGCGGCGGAAGACGATCGCGACGTAGTTCGCGCCATGCGTCTTGGTGCGCGCGGTGTCGTCCTGAAACAGTCCGCCACCGATCTTCTGGTGAAAAGTATTCATCGTGTGCATGCCGGCGAAATCTGGCTCGACAATCGCATGACCGCCGAAGTCATGAAGGCTTTTTCGAAGTCCAGCGAATCCGGGCCACGCCGCGAAAAGCCCTTGCTCAGCGACCGCGAAAAAGAAATTGTTCAGCTTGTCGCGCAAGGCTTCCGCAACAAGGAAATCGGCGAAAAACTTTTTATCTCCGAGCAAACGGTAAAAAATCACTTGCACAACATCTTCGACAAACTCGGCGTCTCCGACCGCCTCGAACTGGCCCTGTACGCCATTCACCACCGGCTCATCGATCAGTCATAGTCGCATCCAGATTTCGGTCGAAACAGAGTGACGAACGAAGAGAGTATTATCTAGCAGTCTATTGACATTTACTTTATTTACCCCCATAGTTTCGCTCGTTCTCATAGAAAAACAAAATATGCAGCTTCACTCTCAGCTGCCCTTGGAGATCACTCCATACTCATGCGCAAGAGCCTGCTCTGCACATTCGCACTACTATCTTCATTCTTTTTCTCGGCTATTAGCCACGCCCAATCTACCGCGCCCAACGTTTCCTACACCAATCCCTCCTCAGGTCCAGTCGGAACGTCGGTAACGATTACTGGTTCTTACTTTGGCGCCACTCAGGGGAGCAGCACGGTGTCTTTCAACGGCACCGCAGCAACACCAACAAGTTGGAGCAACACCAGCATCGTCGCCCCAGTTCCAAGCGGCGCAACGACGGGCACGGTTCGGGTTACCGTGAATGGTGTCGTCAGCAACGGCGGCTATGGCCCCAGCTTGCGGTGTATAGCTGGCAAGCGATAAAGAATTGTTATAGCTTTCAGACCAATTGCATTGGTGGGACGGAGAACCACCTGACGAGCGTGGCGGGCGGTTCTTTAGCGGGAGACGTCATTTGGGATGCGGGCGGGTATCAGCCCTTCACCCCGGTCCTGCCGGTGCTGCAACTCGCGGACGGCTCTTATATAGGTTCCCTTAACGGCACAGCAGGGAACGCCATGATGGCGTTCGACGCCGCGGGCAATGTTCGCTGGACTACGCCTGGCTACAGTCCACAGATGGCCACCGCTGACGGCGGCATCATCGCCACCGGCTCAAGCGTCTATGACCCGGCCAGCGGTACCTACCTTCCAGGCCCAGTCTCCACCTTCGACGCCAACGGCACCGCCACCGGCCAACTCGCGAATTTCCCCACCTTTTCCTGGAAGGCGGCCTACCAGCTTGGGTCAACCGAGGAGGTAGTACCCAGCTTCGATTTGGCAAACATCGCGTTGACCTTTGCTGCTACTCCGGGAGGAAACCTTACAGGCAACGGTTTTTCGTTGCGGAACCACACGTTTGGGATCGTGTTCTGTAACACCGGTACGGGCGGCGACGGTGCATGCCCTGTCGCTAATCCAAAGGACGACAATCCTCCTCAAGTAACTCCCATGAAGTTCTCTTATCTTCCGGGAATCCAGATCGACGGTACAAATTTCCAGCAGGCTTGCGACTTTAGCGTGAGCTCTTCCTGCGACAACAATACGGCGCACCCGGAATGGATAGATGCGATTAAAATTCAGGCTCTCAATGCCTACAAGGCAGCTTTTGCCAGCCTGCCGGCTATCATAAGCCACAACGTGGCAGCCGACATGCGGTATGGCGGGCAGAACTACCCGCGGTTCGAGCACATCGTGTACGTTGACGGAACTTGGTTTACGTACAACGGCGGTCCTGCGCCAGGTGATACTACCCGCGGTGATTTTAGCTGGGTCTTCTATCTAATCGTGGTGAACAACGCTGAGGAAATTTTGGGCCCATACGGGCAATTGCCGGACTTCACACCTCCGTTTAGCGACACCACGAACATGCTAAAGTTGGCTACTGCAATTGGCAGAGGAATCGGAAATACTGCCGCGCACGAAACGGCGCACCAACTTAATTTTGTAAATACACTACAGCATAAATATTCACTTATACTACCGGGTTTGGACTGCGGACCTGGGGCCTCCGAGCCGAAGGATTGCCAGAATGGAATTAACTCCGTTTACGAAGCAGCATCGACAGGCGCATGGGCCTATGTCGATTATAACCCTCCGATTCAGTGGGAACTAATTGACCGGAATGCTTTGCAGAATTATTTCGGCTGTACAGCTACTGATTGTAAGTGACGAAAATGGACAAGGCTTATCCCGCAGAGGGGGAGTATCCGGAATGACTGAGATCATGCAGAAGCCAAACAGGTGGCTACGATGGACTCACGAGTACATGTTTTCGTTGAATCTTGTGTGGATAATAGTATGGCACGAGATGGCGCGAACTAAGACCTTTGGCGGACGTGTCCTCGCGGAATACGTTGCTGCGCTGGTTCGAGGGGCGTATCAGCTTGTTTCCCCAATAGGTGGTCATACAATTTTGGAACAATTGGTCTGGTCGTTTGTCCTGGCCACGATCGGTTTTTTTCTTCTTCGGTTGCTATCGCGGTTTGCCGTTACCAACGTTGCCTTGCGCACCATCGCCGGAGCTGTCGCCATAGCGGCCTTCCCAATTGCCAGTCTCTTCTTCGGATTGACATACCCTAGCTATCCTACTTGCTGTGCGGAGGCACATAAGACAGGACTTGCCCTCGAGGTAATAGTCGTGCTGATTTGCGGGATCCTTTTCTACCTAGGGAAACGATTGATTTCAGGCCCGCTTATGATCATCGCCCTGGTGTTCCACTTTACGTTGTGGGCTTGGGTGACATCGAGTTACTTCAATTTTCTCCAATTCAGCGATCTGCGGAGTTCCGAATACTATCATCAATGGGCACGGACCCTGGGGGTGCTAACTTTAGGGACGGTATTCCACTTCGGATTCCCCGCCTTCGGACTCCTGGCCAGCCTGACTTGGGTCCTCTATGTCAGACGCCCATCCGAAAGCTCTGGGCTGATCAGGTGACGGCGTCGGCTGATCTCCAGGTAAATACGCCTCAGGAACCCCGCGGCGGCGGCGCGCGGATGGCTTTGCTCCCTGGCACCGTCGCCAATGCGTCGGTGTCCAATAATTGGGTGATATTTATGTCAATTACGGGTCTCGACTTGAGGTCAGTTTGGCTGTCTCTTTCCCCGATTAACAAGACATTTCTCTTGTTCTTCGGCGCGGTTTCCGTACATACGCTCTCTTTTTCGGCGCGTGCTCTGCTTTTCCTCCGCTCTCTCAAAAAACAGCCCGCGAACGAGAACGCAAGCTCTACCCATCCCCGGCTCAACATTCACTGTAAACGTGTCGCAAATCTGCGCCAGCTTCATCTCTTCACTCTCTATCTATTTGGGTTCTGCATTTCGATCCAAGTTCCTAATGCCTTCATAACTCTTGGAAACTCCAACGCGCTCGCCGTTTCCACGATCATGCGCCAACTGACATTCCTCTTCTATTGTGACGCCACGATCTTCTTGGCCTTCCTGCTACTTCACACCCTGCAGTGGCTCGTCTCCGCCCGCGTGCATTCCTTCGCCACAGGCAAGGCTGAATGACCTGCCGGCCGCACTGGACCCCAGCGGGTCTGTCAACTGGACCGTCTCTTCCCCTGGCCAATCTCCGCGCTTGAGCACCGTCACTGCCGACGGCTCGTTGGTATTCCAATCCATGCAGGCAGATAAGGCCATGCACGTTTCGATCGCGGACACCAATGGTAATGTCTCTCCGCTCTTCGCCAGCCCCACCGACGGCTCCGACCTCGGCCCCGCCGTCCCCAACCCCTTCTACTACGATCCGGGCGGGTGGATCACCCGTAACGCTTTACTTCCGCTCGGCGTGGCCTACCTTTTCAGGTTTGGTTTTTGAAAAGGTGGGTCCGCTCTTCCTCTTGAGTGATCGGTTCTTTCAGATGAGGCTGTCAACAGAGTCCAAGTGTAGCTAAGCCCTTTAGATGCAACACTTACAAAAAGCACGGGGTGGGGGAGTCCCCAAACATGTAATCATCCAGTCGCACGAATTGTTAGGCCGCAACGCCCCCCAAAAGTCCCAATTTCCGGTCACGTCCTAGTACATCGGTACTTCTCAAGATTGAATCGTTTTTGTATCCGGAGTCCTATTGTTCCCTGGACCTTACCCGGATACACTCTCTCTTCAATCAGGAGGACCGCTTTGACTGGTTCCGAACGCCGCACTACCCAGCGCTTTAGCATGCGGCTGCCGCTCACCGTCCGTTGGACCACGGGAGCCGCGGTTGGTGAGACTAGCACCGAGTCACGGGACGTCAGCTCCCGCGGTGTCTACTTCTTTCTTTCCAAGGATGTCAGGGAAGGCTCGCCGGTTGAGATTCTTCTGACCCTCCCCAACGAGATTACTCTGGCCGGACCGGTACGGGTCCGTTGCCTCGGCCGCGTGCAGCGCACCGAGCCCCGCGATGAAGGCGCCGTCGGCGTGGTTGCCGCCATTGAGCGCTACGAATTCCTTCGCGGTGACGAAGAAAAGTAAAGAACTTCGGGAAGGGAAGTCCCCCGCTTCCTGGTTCACAGCCGCCCGATCTTTTGCGGCGGCAAAAATCCGCAGGCTAAACTTGCAGCACTTTCGCGGCCTCGCGGCAACAAGAATTCTTGAATGATTTTCTGCCCTCGTGGCGGGAAGCATTCATGACAAGTTCCTTGCTCGCTCACTGCGGAGGCGGGCAGGATAAGCCGGGGTGCCTTGGCCCCTCAGCGAAGCTACCCCGGCACTTTTTTTCGTTCAGCAGCCTGGTCACATCCTTCAAGCCAAATTTTTTTTCATTCCTTACCTTCTTACTTCTACTCCTGCTTTCGGATCATTCATCCCGCGCGTTGTAGAGACTGTGTCGCGACTAGGGGTCGGACCTTCAGGTCCGACATAAGTCGAGCCTTTGCTTCACGGCTTTAGCCGCTGAGGAACTGGTTTTGCGGTTGCGACACAGACTCCTTGTAACCTCGGTCTACCGGCCCTTTCCCCTATCTCTCTGACCGGTAAGCCGAGGCCGAAGCTTTCCTGCGGCGAGCTTCGCCAGCGCACGGAAGCGCCCGCTGAGTTCGCCTGCGCTCAAACGCCCCTCGCGGCAGAGCCAGCGGAGAAAATCCTCGGCCCGCCGCTCACCCTTCTGCGAGTTACATTCCGAGCACGCCGACACCAGGTTGCGGTAGCCATTATTCCCTCCCCGCACACGCGCCACCACATGGTCGAGGCACCGCACCCTCGGCCTCAGCCGCCCCAAGCAGTAAAAGCAAAACCCGCCCTCGCGCGCGTGGATCGCCTCGCGCAGCGCCCGGCTCTCCAGGAAATCCACCTTCTCGAGGTGGCCCACGCTAACCATTCGCACCGCGGCGCACGCTGCGATTTTGCCCGCGCCCACTGAGCGAATCTCCTCGGGCAAGCGCACCTTGACCACGTGACCCGCTCTGCTGCGTTCGGCCAGGCGCAGCGCACCTTTGGCAACCAGGCGCCGCACCGCTTTGCGTGCGGCCCAGCCGGAAACGCGTGCGCCGCGAGCGAGCCACAGAATGGAAAAGCGAAGCTGCTGCCTCCCCTCGAGACGGCTGTGCCGCAGCAGATGAGAATACACCGCGCGGTCGAACACCGAGAGGTGCAGCCGCGGCACCACTAAGTCTTCCAATTGTTTCCACACGTGTACCGCATTGATCTTTTTGTTCTTCATGTTAGCTCTTTCGAGTGAGGAGGGATCTGTTTTTCGTTTTCGTTGATGAAGTTCGCAGCAACAAGTCGTTGTAGGGGCGCGCTTTAGCGCGTCCCAAGTTATGCTGAACTTACCGGGCAGGGCCTCGGGCTTGCGAAATTTATGTTTGCGGGCACGAGGATCCCGGGAAGAATCTCACTGCACTGCTCGGGAAAGCATAGAGAGGCGCAGGGTGCCCCAGGTTCGCTGTTGGAACCTGGGTCTTGGGGTTGACGTTCCCCGGAATTCGGGATTTCCACCTTACAAAAAGAAAAAGCCCCGGCGAAACCGGGGCGCACTTCTTTACAAAACAAATCCTACCACAGCAGTAACCGCCTTGTCAAGACCAAAATTAGTTTGCCAGCCTGTGTCGCAACTAGGGGTTCGGACCTTCAGGTCCGACATAGCTCACGTCTTTTCTTCACGGCTTTAGCCGCTGAGGAATTGGTTTTGAGATTGCCACACAGACTCTTCAGGCCTGAGGAATCTCTCTGCGCTATTTCCCCATCCTTTGTAGCGGCGGCAAGGGAAGTTCACGAGTCCCTTCCGCGCGGCCTGCTCTACCCTTGTTTGGATAGGACTTCAACGAACCAGCACTTTCGTAGATGGTCTTGGCAATGCGTTGAGCGGCAGCCGGATTTTCTTGCTGGATGTATTCAATAATTCGGAAAAGGTCTTCAGCGGCGGCGGGTGACCAGCGAAGCTGCATTTACTTGCGGAACATTTGATCGATGCGATTGCCGACTTCTTCGTGAGTCAGGAACTCCCCTCTGTCGAGCTGCTCCAAGCCTTTCGTCACCTGCTGGCGGAACCATGCGTCATGGTCGACGTAGTGTTCCACAAGCTGCTTGACATATTCCTCTGCGCCGCTCTTGTTCTCGGCAGCGGCCTGCTCCACTTTCGCTTGCAGCTCGGGAGAAAGGTGCACTTCCATATTTTCCTAGCCTAGGTTTACACCGCCCCACTGTCAAGGGGTAGCTCACCATCGAGCGCACATGCGCCCCACGGATCAGTAAACACAGAAAACGTCCCGTCTGTCCCCGGTTCCGGGTTGGGGTCTTTCTGTTTTCTCTTTTCCAATTTCTAGTTTCTGATTTCTAGTTTCTAGCTTGCCCCTGGCCCGTCATCAAGGGCGCCAAGCCGCCAGCGCTAGACGCCACAGCCTCATCGTCGGTGGCTGGAATGTTATGATCAATTATCGCTTGGCGGGAGAAGCCGATGCCTAGGTACGAAATCATCATCTATTGGAGTCAGGCCGACGAAGCCTTTATCGCCGAAGTCCCGAACTCCCCGGCTGCGCCGCCGACGGAAAGACCTACAAGGAAGCTCTCGCCAACGTGGAAATCATCATCCAGGAGTGGATCGAAACCGCCAAAGAACTCGGCCGCCCCATCCCTGCCCCGCGCGGCCGCCTTGCCTTCGCTTAAATCCTCTAAATGATTGGAAATTTCAGAGAAAGGGTAACTTCCCGTCTGTCCCCCGACCCCCGCCGAGTTGATTAAAACTGTATTGGTTCGATAAGCTAGCTCGGGTCGCCCCCGATGTCCTTCCAATCAGTCAAAACGATTCTTGAAGCCCATGCCTATGATTCACTCATCGGCCTCGAAGAAGACACGTGGCTCGAAGCAAAGGGAAGAAATCCCTATGACTTCACGACGCCGGCGGGCCGCTTCGAGATCGCAAAAGACGTCTCCGCGTTCGCAAACGCCGATGGCGGCATCATCATCGTTGGTTTGACCACCACTCCACTTCCCGCCACTAAGACTGAGCAGATCACCGCCCATGACCTCTGTACACAACAAGAATTTTCCGTTCAACAGTATCAGGGCCTAATCAAAGAACACATCTACCCGACCATCAGAGACCTAAGAATCTACTGGTCGCCCGTGAACCCCGAAGCGACTCACGGCCTCGGCATAATCGAGGTGCCAGCGCAGAGCCCCAACCACAAGTATTTTCTGACCGCTAAGGTCATCGAATCCGGCACTCAGATAAAACAGATCGTATTTGGTGTGGCAAAAAGGATTGAGAGCTCGAACGACCCCCTGTCGATATCTGAATTGCACAAAAACATGCAAAGCGGCAAGAACCCCGTTCCGCAGACTCTCGCGCGCGTAGAAGAAAAACTCGACAAACTACTTCAAGACCGCATGACGCCCCCGGAAGGTATGGTTCCACCGGAAGAAATCTACGCCGAACGCGCCGCACGCATCTTGGACGAAGAAGAGACATTATGAGGACCCAACGCCCCGTCTTCGTTTACTCCATGACTCCGCGGGACAGAACTTCCTATAAACATTTTTTCGAACTCGGGCCGCTAAAAGCCCTGCTCGAAAATCCGGGCCAACTACGCGGTTCGGGATGGGACCTCCTCACCCACGACAAAGCCCGAATAGTAAAAGGTGAGTATCTCGAACTCACGAGCGCAGAACGGAAGCGCATTCAGGTCTATGAAGACGGCTCCGTCCTTGTCCGCGTATCCGGAGACGAAGATTTCATGTCGTGGGGTCAGAACACAAAGAACTTTGACGAGGCGCCCCGCTTGAATACGTTAGCCCTCATCGAATTCACGCTCAACTTTTGCAAGCTCTGCTCCGGCCTCGTCCAATACATGGAACCCGAACCCTCAGAGGTAAACTTGAAGGTTGAAGTTCGCAACGCCTTTTTTGGGGAATCAAAACTTTTCCTTATCCCTCATCCGGTGTCGAGTCGCGCCTTCGCATTCACTGACGACAGGCATGTTGCGCCCGAATCGTCCGGAACACGCAAACTTGTGGTATCAACCGAACAGCTTAAATCACGCCCCGACATCGTCGCATTCTTGCTTGTACGACAGATCTTTTATTGGTTCGGAGTAAATACCGAAACGATTCCCTATACTTCGACCGCAAGCGGCGCGACGTTCATTGACGAAAATCTGATAATAAATTCTCGCTCTTCATAACTTCCGCGCCGGGTGCCCAACCGCGGGTGGCTGCGCCTTAATTCCGAAGAACGCCTTCGGGTGGCTCATCCTTGCGGGTTTTGCATCTCCGCCCCATCCCGCTGCTCTTGCGGGATGAACGCTGGGGTCTTTCTCATGTCCCTTTTCTAATTTCTATTTTCTACTTTCAATTTTTCGACTGGCTATTTCCTGGGTGTGTGCAGCTTGAGGGGGAGGAATCTGGCGTAGGATTTAAAATCGGGGTCGGCGGCGAAGATGGACCAGTCGCGGGCGATGGCCATGGCGCAAAGCAGGATATCAGAGACGGATACGGCGACTCCGTGGGCGCGGCAGTCGTTGCTGGCTTTGGCGGCCGCTTCGTAGTCGGCGGTGGCGATGGGCTCATCGGGGAAGGAACGGAGGACAACGCGGAGCTTTTCGTATTGGCCGGCGGTCTTGATGCCGGAAAGGAGCTCCTGGCGGACCAAACCGATGATTCTGGCGCGGCCCTCTTTAATTAGGTTGGTCAGTTCAGCGACGGCGGCGCCCTCGACGGGATTGAGGTTGTGGGCTTTGCGGCGGAGCGCCAGGGACCAGATCGAAGTATCGACGAGAACGTTCACGAGCGCTTTCTGGTGCGTTCCTTCTTATAGTCGTAGTTCGCCTCGTAGTCGATGGTGCCGAAGAGCAGAAGAATGTCCTGCTGTTTGCGCCGCTGGATGTATTCGTCGAGGGCCGCAGTGACGGCATCTTTTTTGGTGCGGTGGCGGCCCAGCTTCTGGGCTTGTTCGATCAACCGGTCGTCGATGGCGAGATTGGTAGGCATAGTTAGTCTTCCAGCCGATTATACACATCCTGATGTGTAGGCTCAAGTAGATTGGACTGTGTAGGCTGAATCACGGGCGTGTGGCCGAGCCTTAATTCCGAAAAATGCCTCTGGGTGCCCTACCCCTTCGGGTTTGTTTTATGAAAGGGTGGGTCTCTCTCCTGTCCCTTTTCTAATTTCTATTTTCTAGTTTCAACGCTCACTTCGCAACCAGTCTGCCGACTAATCCCGCAAAACCGTCATGCCACGCATGCGTCATCATCCCCGGCCGCAGGCTCCCACGCAACTCCGCCAAAATCCCAAACAGCAAACCATACACGACAATAATGATGGCCGATCGCCAGCCCTGATAGATATGCCCCGCGCCAAACGCGGCGGCGGAGAGCAGGACTCCGGCCGGCATGCTGCCTGTCCACGCGCCAAATTGTCTCTGGAAATAGCCGCGGAAAATGATCTCCTCGCAAATGCCCGCAGTTATGGAGGTGAGAATCCAAAGAAAAATCTCCAGCTGATTTTGCGGGAGCAAGTAGCGTATGTTCTGGCCAGTCTTGGTGGCGTGGAGCGCCAC
>WNFH01004543.1_pt1 | contig 10743 bp, 7 predicted proteins | sample 5400411 | NCBI WGS metagenome assembly WNFH01 (sample SAMN13153347, study PRJNA577476) | soil metagenome | isolation source: 200 cm saprolite under Douglas fir tree site 2 hole 3 | place: USA:California | collected 2015-04-18
CGCGCGCCAAAGCGGAAAAGGCCGGCTTGACGGTCAACTCCCCGGCGGAAGCCGCCGCCTGGGCTGACGTCATCATGATCCTCGTTCCGGACACCAAGCAGCCCAAGCTCTATCGCGACGCCATCGAGCCAAATCTCAAACCAGGCAAAACGCTGATGTTCGCGCACGGATTCAACATCCGCTTCGGTACGATCAAGCCGCCTGCCGCGATCGACGTCTCCATGATCGCTCCAAAAGCCCCTGGCCATCGCGTTCGCGAAGTTTTCACCGAAGGCGGCGGAACACCCGCGCTCCTGGCTGTCGAGCAGGATGCCAGCGGTACGGCGAAAGCGCTTGCCCTCGCCTACGCCAAGGGACTCGGCTGCACGCGCGCCGGCGTTCTGGAGACCACTTTTACCGAAGAAACCGAAACAGACCTCTTTGGCGAACAGGCCGTGCTCTGCGGCGGCGTGAGTGAATTGATCAAGGCGGGCTTCGAAACGCTCACGGAAGCTGGTTACCAGCCCGAGGTCGCCTATTTCGAATGCCTCCACGAGCTCAAGCTCATCGTTGACCTGATTTACCGCGGCGGCCTCAGCTACATGCGCTACTCCGTCAGCGATACTGCCGAGCAGGGCGATTATTCCGCCGGACCACGCATTATCACAAAGCAGACGCGGGAAGAGATGCGCAAAATCCTCGCGGAGATCCGCAACGGCAGTTTCGCAAAAGCCTGGATCGCAGAGAATGAAAAAGGCTGCCCGAATTTTCTGGCTACGCGTCAGCGAGAGCAGCAGCACTCCATCGAGCAACTGGGCCCCAAACTTCGCGCCATGATGCCGTTCCTGCAGCCGGTGATCGCGCCCGGACTACTTCGAATGGCTCAGTTGAGCATGGTTCATTTGCCACGCCGGACCGTGGTTGACACCCGACTGGAATTGGGCAATCCTCTCGCGAGATGAAACGCAAAGAAGCCTCATCTCAAGCGGCCGCTCCGCATCTCGCTGAGCGCATCGAACACCTCAGCGTCAAGCGCCAGGAAATTATCCGGCCGATCCTGGAGCACCCGCGCGAATACGTACTCCTTAGCGTGCGGGCCATGGCCGCGCGCCTTCAGACAGATCCGGCAACGATCGTCCGCATTGTCCGTGGGCTTGGATTCGTTAGCTATCGCGAATTTCAGCGTCATTTGCACGAGCTTTCCCTCGCCTACGCTACTTCCCTGGACACCATGCAATCCGGCGCCCGCGATGGGAGCATGCCGTCACACGTGCGTGACTCGCTTGAGCAGGATTTGAAAAACCTGCAAGGCCTGAAAAACAGCCTCGATGCACCCCGTCTCGTGGCGCTGGCAAAACGCTTTTACGAGGCGCGTCGCGTCGTGCTGCTGGCCGGCGATCTGGCAGTTCAGCTCGCGCACTACCTCGAGTATCAGATCAGCCTTCTGGGTCTCCCGATTTTTGCCGCTACATCCGCCGGCAGAATCTTGCATCTCGTACGCTCCGTCAATAAACAGGACCTGGTCATTGCAGTCAGCTTCCGCCGCGGGCTGCGACAGACCATCGAGGGAGCCCAGCAAGCCCGCACTCGCGGTGCTTACTGCGTCGGTATCTCTGACACCTATGTCTCTCCGTTAGCCCGCGAATGTGACGAAGTTTTCCTGGCCTCCATCGAATCCACAACCTTCGGCGCCTCTTACACCGCTCCCATCGCCTTGTTGAATGCCATCCTCGCGGCTGTCGGCCAGTATCGCCGGGCACAAACACTGGCCCTGGCGAAGGAAATCGCCGAGGAACAGCGCAAGGGATTTCGCTGGTATAACGCCTGAGAGGAAGCTTGTCCATGTGGCATCATCTTTTGGAGGATTCTGCTTTGAAAAACGGTTCGCGCGTTCTGCCGCTGTGTTGTGCGCTGAGCTCCATGCTCCTTTTGTGCCTCCAGGCCCCGCCGGCCGGTGCACAGTCTGAATTCACTTTGTCTCAACGCATCCGGAAGATCATCGACCGGCCCGAATTTGCTCACGCGAATTTCGCAATCGAATTCTACTCGCTCGCTGGTGCTCCGGAAGCCGCGCAGCAGGTGGCTGGCCAAACCCTCGGAGAGATTGCCGCGGCTGCTTATGACGCAAACCTGGTTAGCGGGGCAATTGCCGGCGACTATGATCTCATCATCCGCAATGGTCACATCATCGACGGCACCGGGAATCCCTGGTATGCCGCCGATGTCGCTGTAAGTGGCGATCGCCTCGCCGCAATTGGCGATTTGCGCGAAGCCCATGCTAAACGAGAAATCGATGCGAAAGGCCGCATCGTCGCTCCTGGCTTCATTGACATGCTCGGCCAGTCCGAAGTCTCGCTCCTCCTCGACAATCGTTCGCTGAGCAAGCTCTCTCAGGGCATTACCACGGAAATCACCGGCGAAGGCGGCTCCATCGCCCCGCAAAATGAAAAGACCATCGCGCCTCAAAAGCCGTTTCTCGACCATTACAAACTTACAATTGATTGGACCACTCTCGACGGCTATTTCCGCCGGCTCGAAAAGCAAGGCACACCGCTGAACATCGGCACCTATGTCGGCTCCGCCCAAGTTCGCGAAGCTGTAATTGGCGACGACGATCGCGCTCCCACACCCGCCGAGCTCGGCCAAATGAAGGTTCTCGTCGAGCAGGCTATGAAGGACGGCGCTCTCGGCCTCTCCAGCGCTCTCATCTATCCGCCGAACATCTACGCGAAGACCGATGAGCTCATCGCTCTCGCGCAAGTCGCTTCAAAATACGGCGGCCTCTATGCCACGCACATGCGCAGCGAAGGTGCTTCGGAGATGCCCGCACTCGCCGAAGCCATGCGCATTGGCCGCGAAGCCAATCTGCCGGTTGAGATTTTTCACCTCAAAGTCAGTGGCAAGCCCCGCTGGGGCAGCATGAAAAACGTCGTCGCCGCCATCCAACTCGCGCGAGATTCCGGCCTCGATATTGCTGCGGACATGTATCCGTACACTGCCGGCGCTACCGCACTTGCCTCCGCGCTTCCTCCCTGGGTCGCCGATGGCGGAGTCCAGAAATTGCTCGAGCGCTTGAAAGACCCCGCCATTCGCGCGCGCATCAAGAAAGATCTCGCCGGCGATCACCCTGACTGGGAAAATCTCTTCTACGACTGCGGCGGCGCTTCAGGGGTCCTCATTTCTTCTGTCCAAAATCCTGAGCTGAAGCAATTCGAGGGCAAGACAGTGGAAGACGTGGCAAAATCCTGGGAAAAGTCACCGGAAGACACGCTAATGGATTTCGTCCTTGCCGACAACGCGCAAACCGGCGCGATCTATTTCATGGCCAGTGAAGAAGACCTCCGCATCGGCCTCAGCCAGCCGTGGACCAGCATCGGCCTCGATGCCGGCGAAATGTCTCTCGACGGACCCATCTACGAACCACACACCCATCCGCGCGCAATGGGCTCCATGCCGCGCTTCCTCGGCCGTTACGTCCGCGACGAGCACCTGCTGTCCCTCGAAGCCGCGATTCGCAAGATCACTTCTCTCCCCGCTCAGCGCGAACACCTCGAGAGCCGCGGCCTCCTCAAGCCCGGCTACTTTGCAGACATCACCATTTTCGACCCCGCAACCATCATCGATCATGCCACTTTCACAAAACCCGACCAGCTTTCCGATGGCATTGACTTCACCATCGTGAATGGCCAAGTCGAATACGACCACGGGAAATTGACCGGCGCTACTGCCGGCCGCATCTTGCGCGGCCGCGGCTGGCACCCAGATGCTCCTTGAATTTGAGGATTCAATGAAAAAAATCTATGCAGGTACCTCGGGTTGGGCGTACACGACTTGGAAGCCGAACTTCTACCCTCCAAAACTCAGTTCCGCCAAGTTCCTGAACTACTACGCCAGCCGGCTCAACTCCGTGGAAGTCAACTACACGTTTCGAACTCTGCCGACCAAGAAACTGCTCAAGGATTGGATTGCGGGAACTCCGCCCGGCTTCAAGTTTGCCATTAAGGCGAATCAAACGATTACTCACATCAAGCGCCTCCGAAGCGCAGCCAAGGTAACTTCTGAATTTATCGATTCGTTGCTGCCGTTGAAGGAGGCAGGCAAGCTCGGCCCGGTGTTATTCCAGTTGCCCCCGAACCTGAAGTGCGATCTAACCCTTCTGACAGATTTCCTGGCGGGATTGTCGGACGACGTACGCAGCGCATTTGAATTTCGAGACGATTCCTGGTTTCAAGACAGCGTCTTCACAATATTACGCAAAGCAAAAGTGGCGCTATGCCTCGCGGAGAGCGAAAAACTGGAAACGCCCGACATCCACACCGCTGATTTTTCCTATATGCGCATGCGGAAGGAGGAATACTCAGCCAAGGCTCGGAAGTCACTCAAAAGGAAGGTTCTAAATCTAGCTCAAAACGGTGAAGTCTTTGTCTACTTCATGCACCAAGAAACCCCGGAAGGCGCTTTCCATGCGGAAGAGTTGCTGTAGGCAATCAATACTCAATTTGCAGGAGCCAGTGTAAACCTCTCAGCTCAGTGCGGTCTTCCCCATCTCCGCAACGCGCCGCTCGTATGTCATTTCCACCAACCCGTGCTTTCCGTAATAGCGCAGCACGATTTTATGTCCCGGCTCGATCCTCGCGCGCGTCTTAATCAGGGAATCCGAAAGCTCCACCCACTCCCCATTCACCAGATAACTTCCTTCCCAGCCGCGCAGTTCGAAACGCCCGTCGTTTTTCAGAATCAGCGGCGCCGCTTTGCATGGAATTACTTTCCCGCGCACCTTCGCCTGGGCGCACTGGTAGCGCCCGGAAACATCCACAACTTGCGCTTTGCCTTGCGGCGTGAGGAAAAATACGAGGGCCGCCGTCGCGATGCCACGCGCCAGAGCCAAGCCCACCCGGTCACACCCCATCGGGATCTCCACCTCCAGGTCGCGTAGCTGCGGGCGGCGGTCCCTGGCCATTGGTACAGGTGCAATTCGCCAACCAATCAGCCTCATAGTAAGGCTATTATTTTCAATAACGTACAGCCTGGCCGATCGGCCATAGAAGCTGTGGAGGATAGATTACTTCCCGTCTGAACGCCCCTGAGGGAACTCTTTTGCATCCTCGGAAAAGGCGCTTTTCCTGCCTAATCCGATCCGCAGCCCTACTCAAAAGGCACTTCCGCCACTGCCTGGCCGTCCTTCCGTGGATCCGAAGCCCCGTAATTCACTCCCGTCGCAAAATCCCGCATCACCGCCTGCCCTCCGCCCATCCCGCTGGAGTATGTCCCCTTCAAATCGACCTTGTGGCCCTTGCTCGTCAACTCATTCCGCACATTCTGCCCGAAGCGATTTTCCATCATCACGTCGCAACCGCTGAAGGTATGCTTGCTGAACCGTGGCGCCTCCAGCGCCGCCTGAATATTCATTTTGAAGTCCACTATGTTCGCCACGAACTGCGCGTGCGCCTGCGACTGATTCCACCCGCCCATGATCCCGAACGCCACGCGTACATCCCCTTTTTGCGCAAACGCCGGAATAATCGTATGCAACGGCCTTTTTCTTCCCGCCAGCGCATTTGGTGAAGTTGGATCCATGCTGAAGAGCCCTCCGCGATCATGCATTGCAAACCCCGTGCCGGCAGCAACGATGCCCGATCCAAAGGCTTCATAGTTGCTCTGGATGAGCGACACCATGTTTCCCTCGCGGTCCACAACGCTCAAATACGTCGTGTCGTTCCCAGCAGGCAGTTCCCCCGCCGCCGCTTCGCAGTTCGCCTTGTCTGCGTCAATCAACTTGGCCCTTTGCGCCGCCCATTCTTTCGAAAGCAGCGTCGCAACCGGTAATTTCTGTTTCCGCGGGTCGCCGATGTATTTCGCAAGATCCGCGTATGCCAGTTTCTTCGCCTCGATCATGGCGTGCAGCGCTTTCGTCGAGCCGAACCCCCAATCCTTCTGCCCCAATGGAAACGCCTCGATAATGTTCAGCATTTCCAGTGCCGCCATACCCTGCACATTGGGCGGCAGCTCGTAGATCGTCCAATCGCGATAGGTAGTAGAAATCGGCTCCACAAATTCGCTGGAGTACTCCGCCAGGTCCTGCGCCGTCATCGGTCCGTTGTGCCGCTTCATCGATTCCAGAATCTTCGCGGCAATCTCGCCTTTGTAAAATGCCTCCCTGCCATGCTGCGCGATCTGCTCGAGCGACCATGCCAACTCAGGATTGCGAAACACCTCGCCCACTTTCGGCGCGCGATCTCCAGGAAGATAAGTCTTCGCCGCTGTCTCATCCGTCCGCAGGTAGTCCACTTCCCCTGCCCAGTACGCGGCCGTCCATTCCGGAACGGGAAAACCGTCCTGTGCCATTCGAATCGCCGCCGCCAAATCCTCCGCCAGCTTCTTTCGTCCAAACTTATCCGCCAACTTCTGCCATCCATCGACCGCGCCCGGCACGGTAATCGCATTCACTCCCTGCTGCGGCATACTCCGAATTCCCTGCTTCTGCAAATATTCGATCGTCAATCTTTTTGGCGCCCATCCGCTCGCATTCAATCCGTACAACTTGTTGGCCTTCGCGTCATACACGATTGCAAACAAATCCCCGCCGATCCCATTCATCATCGGCTCAACAACGCCCATCATCGCATTCGTCGCGATCGCCGCGTCCACCGCATTTCCGCCGCGTTCCAGTATTCTCACCCCCGCTTGGGCGGCCAGCGGCGATTCGGCCGCAACAACCCCATTGCGCGAGATCACCATCGACCGCCCCTGCGAGCGATCCTGCGCTTCAACGCTTTGACTTGCTATCGTCATCGCGATGGCAAAGTACACGGAACTTCGCACCGTGGATAAACTCCTCATGGTTTGTAATCCTGCTTACTGGATTTTCTGGTCGTTCCGGACCTTTTGTTCAATCACCGTCAAAAGGCGAATTACGCGTTTCCGCCCGTTGACCGAAAGACTGTCGTAGAGGGTAGCAATCTTCTGCATCACACCTTTCTCGGTGAAGGGCGCAGTCGTAGGCGCAGCAGTGGACGCGCCAATCTTCGTGTGCGCCAGTCGCTTATGCGAGGCGAGGTGTCTCTGACTGAATGTCCCGCCGCACACGTCGCATCTGACAGTCGCCATTCGAAAAGTCCCCCAGGTCGCTGTCCATAATAAATGCCAAACGGTCAACCAGGAAGCGAATCCTTCTCTCGATATAGTTCAACCATTCCTTGCCGTGTGCTTGGCATTTTCCAGCCAACGCCCTACAATTCAGGAGACACACGTCAGGATTCAGACCAAGCTCACCTGACCGCGCCATATTCGCCGCGTGTGGGAGACGACCGACTTGTCTGAGCAGCGCCCAGCCATGAAGCACACTGTACCGATTGCACCCCGCGATCCGCGCTTGAACGCGCAGATTGACGCCGTCCTTGCCGCCCGCCACGCCGATCCCTTTGCTCTCCTCGGCCCGCACCCCCTTAACGGTAACTGGTCTGTGCGTTTTTTCCTGCCCTGGGCCGCGGAGGCCTGTATCTCATTGAAGCCTCCCGCCGTCGAAGGCGCCACGCTCGCCCCCGCGAAGGTCACCGACGCTGTGAAACTTCGCCCCGAAGGCTTTTTCGAAGCCACCTGGCCTTCGAATCAATCCGCCGCGCCCGCCCCAGGCAGTTACAAGATTCTGGGACGCACTCACTTCGGCGATTCCTTTGAAATCTTCGATCCCTATTCCTTTCCCGTTGTGCTCAGTGAATTCGACCTCTACCTCATGGGCGAGGGCCGCCACTATGATACTTACGAAAAGCTCGGCGCCCATGTGGTTACCCTCGAAGGCGTCCGCGGCGTTCACTTCGCCGTTTGGGCCCCCAGCGCAAAGCGCGTCAGCGTCGTGGGCGATTTCAATCGCTGGGACGGCCGCGTCCATCCCATGCGCGCCCGCGGCTCCTCCGGTCTCTGGGAAATCTTCCTCCCTGAGCTTCCCGAAGGCGCCATCTACAAATATGAAATCGTCGGCCCGAGCGGCAACATTCTCCCGCTCAAAGCCGATCCTTATGCCTTCAGCTCTGAACTCCGTCCCAACACCGGCTCAGTCGTATCTCGCCTCGATCACCACAAATGGAACGACGCTGGCTGGATCGCCCACCGCGCGCAGAAAAACTGGTTCGAATCGCCAATTTCCATCTACGAAGTCCATCTCGGTTCCTGGCGCCGCATCCCGGAAGATCACAATCGCTGGCTCAGCTATCGCGAACTCGGCGACCAGCTCATCCCCTACGTGAAAGATCTCGGCTACACCCACATCGAACTTCTCCCCATCATGGAGCATCCCTTCGATGGTTCCTGGGGCTACCAGACTCTCGGCTACTTCGCTGCCACCAGCCGCTACGGCGCTCCCGCCGAATTCATGGAATTTGTCGACCGCTGCCACCAATCTGGTATCGGCGTCCTTCTCGATTGGACCCCCGCGCACTTCCCACGAGACACTCACGGCCTCGCCCAGTTTGATGGCACCCATCTCTACGAACACTCTGACCCGCGCCAGGGCGCGCATCCCGACTGGGGCACTCTCGTCTACAATTACGGCCGCAACGAAGTCCAAAATTATCTAATCTCCAACGCTCTCTTCTGGCTCGACAAGTATCACATCGACGGCCTCCGCGTCGACGCCGTCGCCTCCATGCTCTATCTCGACTACTCCCGCAAGCCCGGCGAGTGGGTCCCCAATCAATTTGGCGGCCGCGAAAATCTTCACGCCATCGATTTCATCAAGCGCATGAACGAAGTCACCCACGGCAAATTCCCCGGCGTCCTTACCATCGCCGAAGAATCCACCTCCTGGCCCGCCGTCTCCCGCCCCACGTATCTCGGCGGTCTCGGCTTCAGCTTCAAATGGAACATGGGCTGGATGAACGACACGCTAAACTATTTTTCCCACGATCCCGTCCACCGCAAATACGAGCACAACAAGCTCACTTTCTCCCTTCTCTATGCCTTCACCGAAAATTTCTTTCTTCCCTTTTCCCACGACGAGGTCGTCCACGGCAAAAACTCGCTCCTCCACAAAATGCCCGGCGACATGTGGCAGCAATTCGCTAATCTCCGTCTTCTCTACGCGTATCAATACGCCCACCCGGGCAAGAAACTTCTCTTCATGGGGCAGGAAATTGCCCAACGCAATGAATGGTATGAAGCCGCTAGCCTCGACTGGCACTTGCTCCAACACGATTCCCATCGCGGCATCCAGAAACTCGTCAACGATCTAAATCATCTTTACGCCGCCGAACCCGCCCTCCATCAGGTCGAGCATGACTGGCACGGTTTCGAATGGATCGACGCCAACGACGCCGACAACAGCGTTCTCACGTTCATCCGCCGCGGCAAAAATCCCGAAGACCTCATTGTCACCGTCATCAACGCCACTCCCGTGGTCCGCGAAGGCTATCGCCTGGGTGTCCCCAATCCGGGCTTCTACCGCGAAATCATGAACACCGACGCCGCCCACTACGGCGGCTCAAACGTTGGCAATAAGGGCGGCCAGCAAGCCGCTGATAACCCCGCCCAGGGCCGCCCGCATTCTCTCGTCCTAACCCTACCGCCCCTCGCCGCCGTGCTCCTCAAGTGGCTTCCTACCCGGCAATAATTTTCATGTCACCAGAGTTTAGGTGGTTGCATCCAAAATCCAATTAGCGCAAATTAGAGCCGTTTGCAGGCCTTGGTCCCACATTCGGCTCCATCCGTATGTTGTGAATGGATCTGCCCATTCTGGGAGGCGCATCGTGACTTCTTTTTTCCTCAATGGAAAATCCGTAACCGTCGATGACGATCCCTCGACGCCTTTGCTCTGGGTCATCCGTGACTCTTTAGGATTGACCGGCACAAAATTCGGTTGCGGCATGGCGCTGTGCGGAGCGTGCACCGTTCATCTGGATGGCAACGCCATCCGTTCCTGTGTGGCGCCGCTCTCCCGCGTCGCCGGCAGGCATGTCACCACGATCGAGGGTCTTTCCTCTGACTCGTCCCATCCTCTTCAGCGCGCCTGGATTGAAGTCGATGTCCCCCAGTGCGGCTACTGCCAATCGGGACAGATCATGAGCGCCGCCGTGCTATTGAAGGAAAATCCCAAGCCCACCGACAAAGACATTGACGAAGCCATGTCCGGAAATATCTGCCGCTGCGGTACTTATTCCCGCATCCGGCGCGCCATCCACCGCGCGGCCGAGCTCGCCGTCGAAAAGAGGCCGGCATGAACCCTCTCGATAATCTGTCCAGTCCTGCCGTGCAACTTTTATCTCAAGAGCCTTCGCTTCTTACGTCAACCAAAACGTCGCGCGTTGCCCGCCGCGATTTTCTGAAATCGTCCGCCGCGATCGGCGGCGGCTTGTGCATCGCGGCCTACATACCGGAGCTCGCCGCACGCCAGTTGGAGAACTCGCCCGCGGACGGCAGTGTGTTCGCCCCAAACGCCTTCGTCCGCATCGCTCCCGATGATTCCGTCACCGTCATCGCCAATCACTCCGAAATGGGTCAGGGCATCTACACCAGCCTGCCCATGTTGCTCAACGAAGAACTGGAAGCGGACTGGTCAAAAATCAAAGTCGAGGCTGCGCCGGTGGATGCTGCCTACAACCATACTGTCTTTGGCCTTCAAATGACTGGCGGCAGCACCACCACGCCCTCCGAATGGGAGCGCTTCCGCAAAATGGGCGCAATGGCCCGGCTGATGCTCGTCGATGCTGCCGCGCAGAAGTGGGGCGTCCCCGCCTCGCAATGTCGTGTCGAAAAAGGCGTTGTCATTCACAC
>WNFH01005117.1_pt1 | contig 10743 bp, 9 predicted proteins | sample 5400411 | NCBI WGS metagenome assembly WNFH01 (sample SAMN13153347, study PRJNA577476) | soil metagenome | isolation source: 200 cm saprolite under Douglas fir tree site 2 hole 3 | place: USA:California | collected 2015-04-18
ACGCTCGATACGTTGAACGAGCAGGCGCATCCTGACAGGATCAACCAGGACGGGGAAAATAGTGCGTCCAGTTAACTTACTCAGTAGCGTCAGTATGGATATGTCTTGCCGATCAGTAATCGCAACGGTCAGCATATCTTGCGCAGCACCTACCACGAGACATTGATGCCGCATTATCACCTTCAAGGGCAAAACATCCCTATAGGGCGTCGGTACTCGCCGTAATGAGCGAAACCGTGGTATCAGATGAACATGTCGATCCTGAACTGTCTCTTTCATTGTACTAGAACTATCCCCCCATTCACAATATGTGTGATAGTTATAGCCCGACGCCCATCTCTGAAGAGATTGGAGCCCTTTATGAAAGAGTAATACGTCAAAATGCCAACGTGATGTTGGTATATATGCAAATAAGGTTTTTATACGACTTACTATGTGAAGGATTCATCACACCCCATCAGGACAAAGAGAGATACACCTTGTCAGTTTCTTGAACAAAGCTTGTAGATAACAAGTTGTAGCAGGCCGTACAGCACTAGATCCCATTTCAGTACGGTAGAAAGGTTATCCGGAAATAATGTGCAAGGTGGGCACCTCTTGTTTGGACTCAAGCTCCTCGATAGGATGGCGTATCAACGAGTAGCCCACTCCTGGCACAGTGCAAATATAGCGTGGGTTGGCCGGGTCTGGTTCGATCTTCTGACGTAAGTGCCGGATATGAGCTTTGATCAAGGAGGCTTCACCATCTCCGTTGTAGCCCCAAAGGTAGGTCACAATCTGGCCTGCGGTACATACATCGTTGGCATTGATTGCCAACAAATACAGCAATTTGCTCTCGGTGGGCGTTAAATGCATCGTCTTCCCATACATACTGACTTCATTATGCAGCGAATCCACGCGGATGGGTCCCACTATGATAATCGAGGAAGGTCGTTGCTCCAGGGTGGAGCGTGCTCGCCGACCAATCGCACGAATGCGGGCTAAGAGTTGTTCAGGAAAGAAGGGCTTGCGCACGTAGTCATCGGCTCCAGACTCCAGGCAGTGGATCTCATCCTGCACGCTTTTGCTATCGGTCACTACCAGCACCAGCGCATCATGCACACAGCGCAACTCCCGGCACATCGCTAATGCATCCACATCCCTGAGTGCTGTATCAAGGATGACCAGATCAGGTCGCTGCTCCAGCCACTCTTTCTTCGCTCGCTCGCCGGTATAGGCACGATGCACGTCGTATCCCAACGTCTTCAGCCAACCCGTCAGCATCTCGATCAAATGACGGTCGCTGTCAACAAGCAACAGTTTCATCCGATTACCCCCAATCTGAAATGTAGGTGATATCATCTTTGGTTAGAATTATTGACATTTAGACTAATTTGACATCGCGGAGAGCTCGTCCCCAGTGAGTCACTATTAAAACGATAAGAATAGGAACCTTTAGGATACGGATTTCTGAAATCAAGTTCTTGAGTGATTGGCATGTTGGGACAGAACAAGGGGTATTGCGAACTTGCCAATAAATCATCCCCATATTGCCTATCCGCACATCTCAAGCTTGAGAAACCATTGGATCCATGCCTTTTCGGGCCGAATTAGTCTAAACACCAATAATATTAGAACATAAAACTATGCAAATTCATAGATGTAATAGATCCAATCTCACTCCTCAACGACGAATACGATCATAGTATGATTGCTAGATAACTTCTTTCGGTTAACAATCAGTTAAGATTTGGTAATAATATGTTCGATCCGGTTAAAGATTCTCAACCTTGCGCGAACCTCATACAGAGCCTGCCGTCCGGCTGAAACTGCGGAATGTGGGATGGTAAGAGACATAGTTAGTAAATGCTGAGTGATATATGAAGCACTGCGTAGGCAGCATGACAATTGTGGTATGCTATCTCCCGTGAATAACTCTGACAATCGAAAGAAGAGAATCATACAAAGGGAGAATGAACTATGCCAGGACAGGTAGGAAATCCCATTCGCTCATTAGGTGTGCTGACCGGCGGGGGTGATGTGCCAGGACTGAACGCGGCAATCAAGGCAATTGTCTATCGTGCGGAATCAACGGGTATCCGCGTGACCGGATTGCGGGCCGGGTGGGAAGGCATCACTCTTCTTGACCGGTCACGCGGTCGCGAAGCCCTGATTTTCCGTCCCGAGGATCCCAGCACCTGGCAGGGCAGCTATGTGATGCCTTTGACCAGGTTGAATACGCGCACTATCGACCGCCAGGGCGGGACAATTCTACAATCGACACGTACCAATCCGGCGAACATGCGCGTGGGAGATCTGCCACCGCACCTGGCAGCCTACGGGGCCGGGCATGGGCAGGATGATCGGGTTGATCTCTCCAATGAGGTGATGGCGAATCTGAGCTTTCTTGAGCTGGACGGCCTGGTGGTGATTGGCGGCGATGACACTTTGAGTTATGGGGCTATGCTGGTAGCAAAAGGCGTGCCGGTCTGGGGCATCCCAAAGACGATGGATAACGATGTACATGGCACCGACTACTGTATTGGCTTCCAAACGGCGATTAGTAGGGCGGGGGAGTTTATCAGCCGCATCCGCTCGACCGCTGGGTCACATAGCGAGACAGTGTTGTTCCGCATGTTTGGGCGCGATGCTGGTTTCACAGCCTTCGAAACGGCCATTGTCACCTGGGCCGATCGGCTGCTGATCCCCGAGGTGCCTGCCGATATCGATACGCTGGCCAACCTGGTTGTCCGGGACCGGCAGAACCCGAAAAACTATTCAATGGTAGTGCTGTCGGAAGGTGCCAACCTGGGGATACCTGTGCCGGAGGTCGGTCCTCCTGATGCCTATGGCCACCGCAAGAAGGCGAATGTGGCGGAGTTCCTGGCTGATCAACTCACTAGCCGCCTGCCCGGTGTGCGCTTTTTGCCGATTGATCTGACTTATTTCCTGCGCAGTGGCGAACCGGAGGTCTATGACAAGCATATGGCGATCTACTACGCCAATGTAGTTATGAGCCTGGTCGAGTCGGGCTCACACGGTGTGATGGCGGCGTACCGCGATGGCGCTTTCATCTCTACCGATATTCCTGGTAAAAACTTGCCTGCCCGGCGCGTGGACCCTACCGACTATCATACTACGCGCTACCGCCCCCGCTTTGAGCATATTAGCGGACCTTACCGAGCACAGAAGTAAGCGCACCCCTCTTGGCAGTTCGTCAACTTGCTAAGCTGTTGGCTCGCTAAGAGTCCATCATCAGAGTAGGACGGAGGGTATTCCTCCAGCCTCATACACCGTTGGGTGTCCTCGACGATACACCGTAACCGCACCCTGACCATACACCCGCCATGCTGTCTTTCTTCCCCCACTTCCATTTTCATCACCGTCATCCAGCATGCCGGTCCTTTCATCGATGCCGAGCAGGACCGCATTGGGTAGCAGCTTCGACAATTGCTGTGCCCAGCCTTTGCCGAATGTATTGTGATGGGGCAATACGCAGGAATTGGGGACAAAGCCTAGCCCTTCGGCGATTTGACCTCGGCCGGGATCATAATAATACTGGCACATGACCATTGCTCCCGCACTGCTGCCAGCTATGACCGCTCCCGCTTCATCGGCTTTGAGCATGGCGTGGTAACTTGCACTGTTTACCAGCGTCTCACCCAGGTAGCCAGTAAAGCCGCCGAGCATGTAAACCAGGCGCGATTGGCTGATCCTGGCGGCTATTGCGGGATCATTGGCCGAGGCTTTATCAATGAGGGGCAGCAGTTCGACGTTTGTCGCTCCCAGGCTCTGGAACCAACTCACGCCATTGCGTCCTGCACGCTGATGGTTGTTGTCGGGTGCGGCTGCTGTGGGAATAATAGTGATGAGTGCAGCAGGGCCACCTGCAAGCTCTATCGCTCGCAGGTCAGGCACAGCCATCTGGCCGCCAAATTCGGCACCGCCTTCCAATAAGAGATATCCCTGCATGTTCGTCCTCTCTTCAACAGAACTTGATTATTGTTAGTTTATAGCGTACATACCTGATAACTCTGGCGTCAAGGACGGAAACCCAATATGACAATTAGGGTACAACTTCGTCGCTCGTGCGCAAGTGGTGGGCTTCCGCCAGACAGTGCGAGAACGAGACGATCCCTTTGGCGATTATGGCTCCAGACCGAAGTCGCGTAGTCGGCGATCAGCAACCCAAAAAGATGACTCATAAGCGTTAACCCATGTATAATGGAGTCATACTTTGGACAGGAAAGTTTCGGGTGCAGTTCATTTTTATGCAGCGTGCAGGTTTGCCATCTTTGGAAGGAGGCAGAGAACAACTTGACATCCTCCCAATCGCCTGAAGGTGACGGGATTCCGACCCTCGCGAGTCGGGTTTCCTGCTTCGTTGGAGATTGCCGTTATGCGGAGTTGCCTCCCATATTGGGCTTACATCGCCTCCACAGGCATTGAACTTTCCGCGAGCCCCGCGGTAGTTTCTCAATCTGGTAGCCATCAGTGGACTTGGTTCTCATCCACTGGCAAAGAAAGAGAGTGTGTACATTGGTTCACACGCTAGTGCTTTTACCTGGCGGAACGCTTTACGCCAGAACCTCTGAAACACTATTCCGTTGTCAAGGTACTAGAACAAGTCTACTACACATTGGGAGCATTGTCAAGCGTAAACCCGCCTGCGGGCGGCATTCTTTCCTTCCATCCCCTAGAACGGGATGGATATCAGAATGGAGGTTTTATGAGCCAGGAAGAGATCCTCTCAGCAATCGTGGCCATCACCAAACAGTACGATGTACCCGTCCCCTTAATTTCGACCATCATAGAAGTAGAGAGCGCCTGGAACCCGAATGCGCTTGGCGACAACGGAACGAGCTATGGCCTGTTTCAGTTGCATATCGATGGCCAGGCCGATAATGCCATCAAGGACGGACATAAACCCACTGATCTGTTTGATCCCGTCCTCAATGCCCGCTATGCCATGCCCGCCATTGCCCAGGCGTGGGACAATCTTAAAGCAACCTTTCAGGTGAACAACTTGACATGGTGGCTGGACTTCGCCATACAGTCAGCGCACCCAGGCGGAAGCCGTACCGACCCGGCAACTATCAACGAAGCTACCCTTTTGCAAAGCGTTTACAAGAAGCTACCCAATCAAGGAGGGCCAGTATCAATGCTAATCCCCTTAAATGCACACGGAGAGGTGGCAGACCTCCCGAACGTCAGCCAGTTCGAGCCTAAAGAGTCCGCCTACGAGTGTGTCGCTTTCTCTATTGCGATGTGTAAATTCGCCGGCCAACCAGGGAAGGGACCAACCGGTTCCAATGAGGACATCGATCAACTTGCCGACAAATGGTATAGCCAGCTAACCGGCTCTATCGGTTCCGACAATACGCAGGGACTTTCAGTCGCCCAGGAGGAGCAGATCATAATAGGAGTGGGAAACCACTACCATGAACTCCCTATTACAGCGAACTCACAGCACAATAGCGATATCGCCAACGTGAAAGGAGCGCTCAAACGAGGCTATCCCGTGCTTATATGCGGAGCGGAGACGGGCATGTACGATATTGGCCTTGGCGATCGAGTTCCTTACAGTTGGACGCCGACAGGCAATCATTGCATCGTGGCTACAGGCATTGCCAAAGATGGGAACTTGCTGGTACGAGATCCGGCCAATGTCGATAACAGTGGGCCAAGGCCTGGCCCACGTACCTACGATATAGCCAAACTTGATTTAATTAGCGGCGTGGTGTTTGTGCCACTCTGGATGCCGAGACCAGATCCCAATACCGATTGGACGAAGGAACCGACGTCCGGATTGCCACAGGGTTGGAGCGACGACGGTACGACTTTGAAGGCTCCCAACGGGTTTACCGTGGTCAAGGACTTCCGTGACCACATTCTTGCTTCGCGGTCGTGGCCGAGTTGGGATGTGCCTCTACAAGAGCAAGAGACACGTACCCTGATCGAAGAGTCTAACCCCGGTCTGGGTGGCGGCATCAGACAAATCTTCTCCGGCCATATGCTGGAGTGGACAAGTAAAATCGGGGTTCAAGAGGCGCATGTCGGTCAAGAGTTGCTGTTCGTTCTAAAGGATAGAGATCGTATCAAGGCGGCTGATGATCAGGCGCAAGCACAACTGAAGGATACTCAGGCAGCACTTGCTCAGGCACAGCTGAATGTGGCCGCCCTACAGCAGCAGGTGAATGCACTCAAAGCGCAGCTTGCAGCATTGCAAACGCCGCCAGTGCCGCATCCGTAAGTTCCCACTCCAAGGAGAACAGATAGACAAGAAAGGCAGAGTTCCCCGTCGGTGTCGTTCTATCCTCCCGCCTCCGTGAACGGAGGCGGGAGGATAGAACGACGTTTTGTTGAAAAAAGCCTATCGGGAAGGAGCTAAACTCCTTCCTTCCTGTACTAGAGCTTTCAGATCAACCGGCGTAATTGGCCTCAGTTGAGCCTCGATTTCCTGCCGGTGGGGTTCCAGGAAGGGAGGGAGCGCAAGCTTCTCCCCAAGAGTGGCAACCTCTTCGTCAACCGCGAAGCCAGGCCCATCAGTAGCAATCTCGAACAACACTCCACCCGGCTCACGGAAGTAGATCGAGCGGAAGTAGAACCGATTGATCACAGGAGTCACAGACGCGTTTACCTCTGCGATACGCTCTCTCCATTGCAGGTGCTCCTCCTCGGTTGGCGTACGGAAGGCTACATGATGAACGCCACCTATACCAACAAAGCGGCGGACAGGCCATTCTGGATGAATCTCCACGTGCACCTCTGTACCCGGTCCACCATTGCCCACTTCAAAGACGGTCACGGAGGTCTGTTGTGGCGTCTGATAGGTACGACTGCGCCGGAAACCAAGCACCTCTGTTAGAAAACGAGCCGAAGCTTCGAGATTGCGAAGCGTGAGCCGAACCGCAGAGAAGCCGTGGATCGACATCTCGACGGGCACGGGACTCTTGCGCCAGGGAGTGTTTTGCAGCCTTCCGGCGTCATCTACGAGTTCGAGGTGTTGCCCTTCTGGATCGCGGAAGGGAAGCACAAGGAGATCATCTGCGCCGCGTGTGTGTATGCCTTCATGAGCAACATGAAAATCATTGAAGCGCTTGACCCACCAGTTGAGTGCATCCCGACCAGTCACACCCAGCGAGATCGTCGAGATCGTTCCAACGCCCGGACGGTGATAGCCAACGTCAGGCCATTCAAAAAAGGTCAGGTCTGTACCCGGACGACCAAACTCATCACCATAGAAGAGGTGATAAGCCGAGACATCGTCCTGATTCACGGTTTTCTTGGTCAAACGCATGCCCAGCACTTGCGTATAAAACGCGACATTGTGGGAAGCATTGCCAGTCACGGCGGTAATATGGTGAATACCACCTAATTGCATTCTTATGCTCCTTCTGTGTAGCAGACACACCCATTCACTCTACGAGACAAGTGTGTCATGTGATATCATTATCTCAAGTTAGTATATCTTAAATTTGAGATAATGTCAAGTTCGATTGAACGAGACACGATCATGAAGCCCTATGGTTTGCGGAAAAGCTTTCCTGGGCTGCCAGGCCCAGCTTTCTGAGTAGTTGGACAGCCTGCGTCTGCTCTTCTGGAGACAGTCCACTCATCGCCGTACGGATGGCCTGTGTGTGTTGTGGAAAGAAATCAGCAAGCAATGCCTGGCCCTGCGGAGTCAGCTCTGCGAAAATTACGCGCCGGTCATGGACAGATGGTTTGCGTACCAACAATTGCTTTTGCTCGAGCTTGTCAACGACATACGTAATATTGCCGCTGGAAATTAATATCTTCTCCCCGATCTGCTGGAGCGGAAGAGGTCCTAGATGATACAACACCTCAAGAATGCCAAATTCGGTCGGATTTAAGCCAGTGCGACGAATATCGCGAACTGCATGGGCATTGACCCAGGCATACGCACGGGAAAGCACGATGAACAGTTCCAACGAAGGGTCTCTTTGAGGAGTGTCCGACATCATGCCTCCAAACTCCTGTGTTCAAATAATTATCTTAATTTCAAGATAATTGTACCAAAGAAAATACCCCCTGTCAAATGAAAGAACAAGCAAGAAAGGGCTAAAGAATAGCGATTTGAGAGCCAATACTGCACTGCTTAAAACGTTGACAGATGAATTGTGCGCTGTCTTGGGCCATCCAGCTCAACAAGGATAATACGCTGCCAGGTTCCCAGGAGCAGTTGATGCCTCGCATAGGGGATGACGAGGGATGGACCAATGATGGAGGCGAGAATATGGTCTGGTGTATGGGAAGGGTCATGCGGATGGCGATAGTTGAGCTGTGGGAGAAGGCGGCGTAGTGCGTCAAGCAGGTCAAGGTCGGTGCCTGGGTCCAAATCGGCCGTGGAGATGGCACAGGTCGTATGAGCAATGAAAAGCGAGCAGATGCCGTTGGCGTTTTTTTCTTCCTGCAAATATTTTTCGACGGTGTCGGTGATGTCTACAACTTGATCTTTCCTACGGGTTGCGATAGTAAATGTTCTCATAAAAGTTCCTCCAGGTGAATTGATGCCTCCGTTATTCACTACTCATTATAGGATTTATGTGCATACTCTGTCTTCTGCCATGCAAATTGGGGGGCGGTCCTGCTGCGCACATTTGTGCCCCAACTCGGATTCGATTTTACCAGTATCAGCAGCGCCATAGCCCTCCTTGGGGCGACGATCTCGCCCTACTCTATGTTCTGGCAGGCCAAAGCCGAAATCGAGGAGCAGCGGGCGGGCTCCCTCAAGCAGCAGGTGCGCACCGCCATGATTGACGTGGGCAGTGGTGCTCTTGCGGGCCAGGTGGTGGCATACTTTATCATCATCTCTACCGCCTCGACCCTATTCGTGCATCATCAGAACATCAACACAGCGGCCGATGCGGCACATGCCCTGGAGCCTCTGGCTGGACCCCTGGCTCGCTACCTCTTTGCCCTTGGCCTGATCGGGTCAGGCCTGGTTGCTATTCCCGTACTGCTGGCCAGTACTTCCTATTCGGTGGCCGGAGCCGTCGGCTGGCCTGGAGCGCTGGCCAAGCGCCCGTGGCAGAACGAAGGGTTCTACCTCATTCTCACAGTAGCGCTCGTGGCGAGCCTGGTCCTGACGTTCCTGGGCATCAAACCCATCGAACTGATCTTCTGGTCCAATATCGTTGCTGCCATCATCGCTCCACTGATGGTGATCGCCATTCTTCTGCTGGGCAACCATCGGACGATCATGAAGGATCAGCGCTTGAGCCTGCTGCACAATTTCGGCCTGGTACTGATTACCCTGATCTTGATCGCTGGTTCCGTCCTGTTCTTCTATCAATTAGCTACGGGACAAGGGGGTTAAGGGAAATTGCTAACCTCGATAAATCGGGGTTCTACCTTAAAGCGGCTTGAGGGCCCCTGGCTTTAGCTACTGATTCTTACCCACATTTTACAAACGGAGATGAAAAGCAAAGTGAACGCCTTCAAGAAACGTTTGCAAAGAGAGCCAGCCTTTCCAGATCGTCCGCCATCCAGGAGGACCATCATGGGAACGAGCCAGATAGCCACCCAGCGGCTCAACTATCTCGTGAGCCGGGCGCTCTGGCTCCGAACGCGCGAACGCCCGGATCTGCAACAAGCGCACCGCCAGAGGGGACAACAGTCCCAACAAACGGATCAGACCATCAACGGTTTGCAATTGCCGTTGCTCAATACGACAGCCACTTTTGAGGCATTGATGATAGTCCTCAACCAGCCAGCGATGCTGATACCAGTCGACCCGCTCCCACGCTTGTTCGAGCGTGGTGGTGGGCACCGAGGTCAGCAAGATCCATTCCAGCGGCTCCTCGCCTTCTGGAGTCTGCTCTTCCCAGACGCGAATGACCCACACGGTCAAGGGCTCCTTGCTCGCTCGCGGCTCATGGCGTGGGGGCAAGAGCGTCATCTGACCAAAGGCAACCTGGAGCTGGGTCGAACGTCCTTTGTGACCATGCCTGGCTGGAACCTCGAACGGACGGCTCGCCTGGCTCGGCCAGGATCGGGCACGATCCAGAGCATGCGTGAGCTCTTCTTCGCTCTCCTCGACGCACCGATTCTGGGCCGCTCGCACCAGAAAGTGCGTCTGCGTCGCCTGACAGGCTTGAAAGAAGGGGAACATATCCGCACCCCGATCTCCGACATGCACCCACATGCTTGCCGACTCAGGTGTCCCAATGCTCTGCACCTGGCGTATCCAGACATCGGTTTCGCGCGCTTCCCGCTTGCGCCGTTGATACCGTTGTTCTCCCTGGGGAGCGGGAATGCGCACAAAGGGTTCTTGGGCCATGCACCCGAGCACTTCTCGTGTCTGAGGATGCACTGCAAGCACGGTTTGGACAAAAAAACCGCGTCCTCGTTCGTTGCCAATTTGTCCCACGCCGCTGATCTTGCGACGATGGGAAAGATCGACGGTGGTCGTATCTTGCACCAACAGAACCACGGGCGAGGAAAGGGCTTGTTCCCTGGTCTGTTGCAGGTGAGGCTGCATCAAGGCAGCAAAGGTGACATCGGGCTCATCGAGCAAACGATACAACGCTTTGGTCTCTTTCCAGGTGTGCATTTGAGCAGGCAAGGAACCCAAGGGGTTCTCCGCCAGGTTGGTGGCCGCTTGGACCGCTCGTCTCGTTCGACGCATATCGTGCAGTTGGACGCCCCCAAAGGTTCGCTCGGCCCAGCTCTTGGGATCCAACAAGTCTGGTGTGTTCATCCTTGTAGTATATCACTTTGTAAAATGTGGGTAAGAATCAG
>WNFH01003840.1_pt1 | contig 10740 bp, 7 predicted proteins | sample 5400411 | NCBI WGS metagenome assembly WNFH01 (sample SAMN13153347, study PRJNA577476) | soil metagenome | isolation source: 200 cm saprolite under Douglas fir tree site 2 hole 3 | place: USA:California | collected 2015-04-18
GCCGTAGGCTTCCACCAACGCCTCCAGATCGGAGATTGTATGGCCTCCGCCAGTTCCTCCGCCCAGGCCACCAGATGGCTCTCGAATATCAAGATAGGTCTCGAATAGTCTGGTTAGATTCCCTGCGTCATTCCAGGAGACATACTCGCCCGGAGTTGCGGGCCAAAGCGTGGGCACACCCAGCATCGCAAAGCGTTCCGGAAACGCGCTCGGTTTCGCGTAGCTGGCTATGCGGGGCGGCGTTGCGCCAACGATTCGCAAACGTAAATGTTCCTTTTCGCCCATCACTTGCAGTTCACGTGCGAAACCGTTCGGGTTTGCAATGTCGGTTACTCCCAAGAGCACGCCGCTTCCTGGCGCCGGATTATCCCCAGTCGAGTTGCTAGCTGCCGCGGTTGCCGCCCGAACGCGCCCTACATAGACCATTTCGTCTGGGCGTATCTCTTCGAGAATCCGGTTCAAGCCGCGCCCGCCGGTCCACTGCTGTGTTACGAAGGCAATTGTCGTCGTGCCAGATTTCGTCGACCTCTTGATCTCGTCGGCAATATGCAGCAGCGCCTCACAACCAAACCGATCACCCACGGCAGGCCCCGCCCAACCCTGGCCTATCGCAAAGTGCTGGCGCTGCAGCGTCACGGAATCCAGGATGTCCACTCCCGCCGTGCGTACTTCCTCGCCGCTCGTCGCGCCAACATCCACGTACATCTGATCCAGGTCGGACATTTTGGGCGCGTTCAGCCGCAGGCCTTGCAAGTGGACGGAGAGTCCCGCAAAGACCCCCGGCACTTTCTTCCCGTCTCGCGTAATCACCCAGACTGGCTGCGCAGCATGCAACTCATCAAAAACGGCATTTGGCGGCGCCTGTGGCAAACGCTGAACGCGTAAGAAACCATCAGGGGTAATCCCACTGACGACGTAACCGGGCTCGTCGATCGCCGTGACGAGAAGCCGGCGCGGCGCGCCGCTACCCACCGTCACGTAGACGTTGCCGAGATTGTCCGTCTTGGGCGCGAGAGCCTTTAGCTGCTCGCGAATGCGGCTGCTCAGCTCATGCTCGTACCCTGCGACCGCCGGAATCTCAGCAAGTTGCCCCACATCCGCGAACTGTAGGCTGTTCGCAGATTGCGCCAAGGCAGCAGGCGCCAGCAGCGCTATCAGAAGACAGAGAAAAGCGGAAAAGCCAAGCCTCATCATATTCTCCCGTAAAGTTTCACCGGTGACTCACCTGCACAGCGCTTCGATCAGCTTTTCTTTCTTCTTCTCGGCGTAAGATGTCAGCGCGTCGAGCGAAGCCACGTATCCTCCCACCGCGGCGGCGGCCAGTAGCGCGAACGCCTTGGCGGGCAGCCAGCGGTCGCCGGTCCACCGCCCCAGCCCCAAAACCAGCGAGCTTATCCCGAAAAGCAAAATCTGCGCACCGAACGCCACGAGCACCGCCATGCCCGATTGCCGTTGTCCATGCAACTGGCCAAATGCCAACCTGCGCGGAAAACTCAACGACGACCAGTTGGCGATCGACAATTGTCCGACCAGGGTAAAAATAATGGCCGCCAGCGTTGCCGCGAAGATCGGCGCCGGTGGCCATCCAACGCGGTAGCAAAACGCGGCGATGCACAACGTGAGCTCCGTCACCACCAGCGCAACCTGCACAAAATTTTTCCCAAGAAGGACATTGCGAAATTGCAGCGGCGCCGTGAAGTACGTCTGCACACCAGTATTCTCATAAGCGAAGCTGTTATACGCCGGAGCCATCAAAATCAATATGATGTAAGCCACTAAGCCAGGAAAGAACAATTCCGCAGAGATGCTGCTCTGCCCTCCTGAAAAGCGGAACACCGTGGCCTGGGAGATGAGCGCAAAGACCAGGATGGGCGGCAGTAACAGCAATAGAGCGGCGAAGCCGTTGCGGAGCAAATAGCGAATTTCCTTGCGAATGACCGCGGCAACTTGCGGCGAAAGCAAGCCGAGCGCGTCCGCGCCCGATTCCCGCCTCGCCTTGTTGAGAATCGCCTTCTCGGGCGGCGAAGTTTCGCTCAGCTCCTCCCCGCGATATTGCGCCGCAAAGCGCAGCCACAACAAGCCGCCAAAAAACACCGCGTAGCTCGCAATTCCTGCGACCGCGATGGCGAACTCGCCGTAATTTCCCGCCGCCGCGGCTCCCACGCCCTTCCCGGCCAGCGACGCCGGAAAGTACGCAAAATAAGGGAGAGCACGCACAAGCCAGGGTTCAGCGGAATTCCCGTAACGATTCAACAGCGGACCCAGAAACTGCAGCGACACCATGAGCAAGATAAAACCGGCGAAAAAGAGCTCTCGCGAACGGCGCCGCGCCAGCAAGCGCTCCATCCAGGACCCCAGCACGCGTTCCAGCGCCACGTTGAACAAGATGAACAGCAAGGCCACCAGCAGCATGGCCGGCAGTAGCGCGATGTCCGCCGTAGCCGCGCCCAGGATAATCGAAATAATCCAGCAAACGGCGGCCAAGCCGGTGAAGTCCGCCAATCCGTAGGCTAGCCCGATCATGTAGAACGCGCCAAAACTTAGAGGGAATCGCAACATCCCACGGAACTCGAACGAGACCCCGAAGCCTGCCACCATGATGGGAAAGAGTTGCCACCACAAAAAAATGGCCCAGAAAAACAAGCTCAGCCAGGCGGGCCTGCCGCTGGATACAAAATTACGCGTGCCCTCAAACAAGGCAAAGCACAACCCCATCACGAACGCGCCGGCCAGTAAACCGAGAATGATCAGCCCTAGCAGATCCAGCCGGTTTTGCTTTCGCCGCAGGTTATTGTGCAGCATCCGCCAGCGCAAGCCGGCGATCAGCCTGATTTGCTTCAAGATCCCAACCGGCGGCGCTACGTCAGCCACGAAAGCTCCTCGATCTGCGCCCGTTCCGCGCCGCTCTGGCCCACGATGGACAGGAAAATCTGTTCCAATGTGGTCTTGCTGCCTTCTTCTCCGGCAATTCCCGCGCGCAATTCCTCGATGGAACCCTGCGCCACCAGCCGGCCCTGGTGAATGATTCCCACGTGGCTGCACAAGCGCTCGACAATCTCCAGCACGTGCGAAGTAAGAAAAATCGTCACGCCCCGCGCCGTCATGCGTCCCAGCAACGCCTTCAATGCGCCGGCCGCCAGCGCATCCACGCCTTCGAACGGCTCATCGAGGAAAAGAATGCGCGGCCCGTGAATCACCGCCGCGGCCAGCGCCAGCTTTTTCTGCATGCCGTGCGAATAATCCGCGATCATCGACTTCGGCCGGTCCGCCAGTTGCATGAAATCCAGCAGTTCTTCCGTGCGTCGAAGCGTCGTGGCGTGGTCAAGCCCGTACATCCTGCCGACAAAATGCAGATATTCCGCGCCGGTCAGGCGCTCGAAAAGCCCCATGCCTTCGGGTACCACGCCAATCTGCCGCTTTACCTCGATCGTGTGCGAAGAAAAATCCAGCCCCAGCAGCTGCATGCGCCCGGAGGTCGGCTCCAGCAGTCCCGTGAGCATTTTAATTGTCGTGGATTTCCCCGCGCCGTTGGGTCCCAGAAAGCCGAAAAATTGCCCGGCAGTCACCCGCAGATCGACATTGTCCACCGCGATGAGCGCGCCGAAGCGCCGCGTAAGCTTCTCCGTCACAATGGCCAAGTCGGTCATCGTTTTTCCCCGGGCTGATAGTTCGCAGCAAAACTTTAGCACGAACGCGCCGTGCCTCAGGCAACGCGCGCAAACACAGCGTTCCTTCACCTTTTCTTCAGACGGGAGTTTTCTGCGTAGTGGACGCAACACCGGCGAGCTGCGGTTCTTTCGCCGGGAACGCTGCGAGCACCGCCGGCAACTCCACTCGAAAAACCGCGCCCCCTTGTTGCGAGTTGTAGCAAAGAATCTTTCCGGCGTGCTCCTGCAGGATGCCGAAGCAGATGCTCAAGCCGAGGCCCGTGCCTTTGCCAACAGGTTTGGTGGTGTAAAAAGGGTCGAACACGCGCTGCGGGTCCTTAATCCCCGGTCCCGTGTCGGTAAACAGGATCACCACGTTGCCGCGATCGCGTATCGTCTTGATAGTTAGCACTCCGCCCTCGCCTGCGTCCATTGCGTCAATAGCGTTGTTGATGATGTTGAAGAAGACCTGAAGTAACTGATTGCCGTCTCCGCGCACGCCCGGCAGCACGGATTCCAGTTGCAACTCGATGCGCGACTTCGACGAGCGCAAATCCAGCGCGCGCAGTTGTACCGCATTGGTGACCACCGTGTTGATGTCCAGCAGCGTGCGTTCCGGCGGCACCTGCCGCGCGAATCTCAGCAGATTGGCCACCAGCGTCTTCGTGCGCCGCGCCTGATCGCGAATCTTTCCCGCTGTCGCGCGCGCCTTTTCCGGCAGTGTCGGATCATCCGCCAGCAGATCCGAGTAGCCCAGAATCGCCGCCAGCGGGTTGTTGATCTCATGCGCCGCGCCCGCCGCCAGCTGGCCGAGCGAAACAAGCTTTTCCGTCTGCACCATTTGCGCTTGCAGCCGTTGCAAGTTTTCGATGGACTGCTCCGACTTCGACAGCAGCCGCGCGCGATCCGCGTCCGCCATGTGCGTTCGCAAGAACACCAGGAAGGCGATGGGCACCGAGGCGATCAGCGTGGTCATCAACCGAAAATCGCGCACCGCCGGGGTATCGTGCTCGAAGCGCAGCGTAAAAATGGCGAATATCGGCAAGGATATGACCGCTGCCATGGCCAGCCGCGCGGACCACGCGCTGTCGCGTGGCTTGTCGTCGCCGTCATCGTCTTGCGGGCTGTCCAGTTGCGCGCGCTTCAGATAGGCAATCACGCCCGCCAGCCCAAACCACAAAAACGATGAGATCAGCGGCAGATCGTAAAGGCTCCCGGTCGCATACTTTTTCATGCTGATAGCTACATTGATGGTCAGGGAAGAGAGCATGTACATCGCCGAGGCGCCGAACAGGTTGGCGTACACCACGCGCCACGCGCCTTTGGCCTTCAGCCACAGCACGCCCAGCCCGATGACGATTACCATGTTCTGCAGATTGCTGACCACGTCGTAGTTGTAGTTGTATTGCGCCTCCGATAGTGTGGCATACATCCAGGGGAAAACAACGAAGGCGTAAACGAAGGTCCACCAGGTGAGCAGGAGAACGAAATTCAAATAGCCAAACTGGAGCCGCACTTCGCCGCGCTTGCGGTGCGGTTGCAGCGCCAGCGCCGCCATGATAGGAATCCCTTTAAGGAAGAAAACAATATCCCCGCCATAGATGGTCGGCATGCGTTGGTGTTCGTAGACTTCGTAGTACGTCCACTGAAACTGCCCGATCATCCACAACGCGCTGCCCATCGCCAGCAGCATCCAGAAAATGTTGCGACGCCAATGCGGCGTACCGGCGTTGAGCAGCAGTCCGGCATTGGCCAGCAGCGGGACCATACACTGCACCAGGTTTCCGAACGTGGAAACCGTATCGGGATGTCCGGCAAATGCGATCGACACGAGCGCGTAGATGCCGACCACTGCCAGCCAGATTCCCACCAAAATTGCGATGATTCGGGAGAAAGACATACTTGTGCTTCGGGATATCTTAGAAGGGAAACTCGCTTGCCGGGCCCCGCGATCCTGTGTGGATGGCCAAACGATAACTGCGCGCTTTATTTGACCCGCCCGGAATCTACTCTGGGCAAGCCGCGCCGCCCGCAATCCAGATCTTCATTTGCACGACGGTGTCCGCACGGGAAAGCGGCGGCAAGATTCTCCCATCGCCCGGGCTCCATCCCCAGCCGACAAGGTCGTCGTTCGCGACGTGGTCGAGCAACTTCTCCAGCGATCGCCCGCCATTCTGCTTCGGATCCTTGATCTGCCGGCACAGTTCGCCCGCCGAGCGCCCGGCAAACACCATCTTGTTTCCCGGCGACGGCAGCGACCATTTCGAATTGCCTGGCGGCGTGCGCACCCCGGGAAGGTTTGCGGCCTGGTGGCAAGTATCGCAGCGCATCGCCGTCACTCCGTGACCGTCCGTGCCGCGCTTAACGTTTTGCAAGTGCACATGGCTGTCATCTCCCTGCAAAGGAGCATCACCCGCCGGATGACAGTTCTGGCATCGCGGAGAGGTCAGCACGCGATAAAACTGCAGAAACGCTGCGCGTGATGCGGCGGCATCCGGCTTCGCGCCCGTTTGCGCGCTCAGCGAACACGTGAGCAGCGTCAGAATCGCGGTGCCTCCAAGAATTGCCAAACTACGACGAAGCCCTTGATTCCGGCGCATGGTTTGCAAACGTCGTTCACGCCTTATGGGCATACTCATGACTTTGCCCCCGCATTCTCCGCCAAATCGCGCGCGCGGATCGGCAGCCGCCGAATGCGTTTGCCGGTAACCGCGAAAATCGCATTGGCCAGCGCCGGAGCCACCGGCGGCACACCCGGCTCGCCCACTCCGGTCGGATTCGCGCTGCTCGGAACGATGTACACTTCGATTTTCGGGGACTCGAAAATTCGCAACATTTGGTAATCGTGGAAATTAGTCTGCTCCACTCTTCCGTTCTTCAGCGTAATCTCCGTTTTCAGCGCCGCCGTCAGCCCAAAAACGATTCCGCCTTCCATCTGCGCCTTCACGGTGTCCGGGTTAATCACCGTGCCACAATCGACGGCGCACACCACGCGGTGCACGCGCACCGCACCGTCTTTCGCTACCGACGCCTCCACCACCTGAGCCACGTAGCTGTCGAAGGAAAAATGTCCAGCGATTCCGCGGCCCACTCCCGGCGGCAGCTTGCCTCCCCAATTGGCCTTTTGCGCCGCAAGGTCCAGCACCGCCAGCATGCGCGGCTGGTTCGCCAGCAATTTCCGCCGCAGCTCGTAAGGATCTTTTCCGCCGGCATGCGCCACTTCGTCGAGAAACGCCTCCACGGAAAAGCCCGTGTGCGAATGGCCCACCGACCGCCACCACTGCACGGGCACGCCAATCTTTGGACTGTGCAAGTCCACTTGCAGATTAGGAATGCCGTAAAGTAAATCCGCGGCGCCTTCCACGGAGGTGCCGTCCACGCCGTTCTTGATCATGAACGATTCGAACAGCGTCCCCTGCATAATCGATTGGCCCACGATTGTGTGCGTCCACGCGATCGGCTCGCCGCTCGCGTCCAGCCCCGCTGCAAAGCGGTCGTGCCACATCGGCCGGTACCAGCCGCCCTGCAAATCATCTTCGCGCGTCCACGCCACTTTCACTGGCGCCTTCGCAACTTTTGCGACGTGCACTGCTTCCCGCACAAAATCCGAGGCCGGATTCGCCCGCCGCCCAAATCCGCCGCCCAGCAGCGTGGTGTGAATCTGCACCTTCTCCGGCGGCAATCCCGCAACCTGCGCCGCATTCGCGCGGTCCACCGTCTCGAACTGCGTGCCTGTCCAGATTTCGCAACTGTCCGCGCGCAGATCCACGACGCAATTCAAAGGCTCCATCATCGCGTGCGCCAAATAGGGCACGTCATACTCGGCGGTAATCGTCTTGGCCGCCGTTTTCAATGCGCTCTCCGGATCGCCTGTCTTTTTCGCAATAGCTCCCGGCGACTTCGCTTGCTCCGCAAAATCGCGCGTCATCTGCTCGGTCGACAGCCCGGCATTCGGGCCCAGATCCCACTCGATCACCAGCTTGTCTCTCCCCACCTTCGCCGGCCAAAACCGCTCCGCAATCACTGCCACGCCGGACTCTACCTGCTCCACCGCCTTGACGCCCGGCACCTTCAGCGCTTCGCTCGCGTCAAATTTCGCTATCTTTCCGCCAAAGACCGGCGACCGCGCCACCACCGCCGTAAGCATTCCCGGCAAGCTGACGTCCAGCCCAAACTGCGCGCTCCCGTTCGTCTTCGATGGCGTATCCAGCCGTCGCGTGGGTTTGCCAATCAGAGTGAAACTCTTCGCGTCCTTCAACTTCACTTCCGCCGGCGCTGTCAGTTGCGCCGCCGCATTTGCCAGCGAGCCGTACGTCGCCCGCCGCCCGCTAGCGCGATGCAGCACCGCGCCCTTGTCCACCTGGCAACTCGCCGCATCCACCTTCCATTGCTGCGCGGCCGCCGCCACCAGCATCGTCCGGGCGAGCGCCCCCATTTTGCGATAGCGCTCCCACTCCGCAGGGGACGTCGTGCTTCCACCAGTCATCTGCATTCCAAAGATCGGATGGTTATAAACTTTGTCCACCGGCGCCGCTTCCACGCGAATCTTGGACCAGTCCGCCTCCAACTCTTCGTTCAGCAGCATCGGCAGCGAAGTGTAAACCCCTTGGCCCATCTCCGAGTGGCTGGCAATCACCGTCACGCTTTCATCTGTCCCAATTCGCACAAAAGCATTCAGCGCAACCTGGTCTTCCCCGGCCGCGGCTTTGCCTGCGCCCGCGCTGGGCATGGGCAGATACCAGCTCACCAGCAGCCCGCCTCCAACGGCCGCGCCCGTCTTGAGGAACTCCCGTCGTCCTACCATCGCCGGTGCGCTCATCCCGTCCTCCGTCCATCGCTCAATTCCGCGGCCCTGTGAATGGCTTGCCGGATGCGCGAGTAAGTTCCGCAGCGGCAAATATTGCCGCCCATCGCCTCATCGATGTCCTTGTCCGTGGGTTTTTGAATTTCCGCCAGCAGCACCGCCGCGCTCATGATCTGCCCGGACTGGCAGTAGCCGCATTGCGGCACATCCAGCTCAATCCACGCCTTCTGCAATGGATGCGTCAGGTCGGCGGACAGCCCCTCGATCGTCGTTACGTGCTTCCCCTCCGCCCGCGAAACCGGGGCCACGCAAGAGCGGATCGCTTTTCCCTCCAGGTGCACAGTGCACGCTCCGCAGAGCGCCATCCCGCAGCCAAATTTTGTTCCCGTCAATCCCAGCGACTCCCGCAGCACCCACAACAACGGAGTCGATGGATCGACGTCGACCTGGATAGCCTTCCCATTTACGAAGAAGTTGGTCATAAGCTGTTCCCCCTGAGCGCGAATGGCGACCTTGGTTTCCCTTTGGATGGCGGAACGCAATCGAAGGTTACGGCCGGGCGACCACTCTACTCGGTCCCAAAGCCTAGCGCAAAAACAGGCTCTTTTCAGCAATTTAGGCTGAAACTTCCCAGCGGCCTGGGTATCCAATCGTGGGAAAGGCGCTCGGGCCTGCGATTACCCATCCATTCGGAGGGAGCAGCCGTAGCATAATAAGAGTTGCACTGGCTTCACGCGGTCTGAAAGGAACTATGTTGCTTCGCAAGCCCACGGATTTGACGTATGCGGACGTAACGCCAAAGTCGGTCTACCTGGACCGCCGCAAATTTCTGCGCGGCATGGGTATCGCAGGTCTTGCGGCCGTCGCCGGCCAGCGCCTGCTTGATCTGGCTGTTCCTTCGCAAACTGTCCACGCTAGCACGAAGCTGACCACCATCAAAGGCCCCTTCCGCACTGACGAAAAAATCAATTCCTTCAACGACGTAACGCACTACAACAATTTCTACGAATTTGGGGTCGACAAAGACCAGCCTGCCAAGAATTCCCAGCGCTTTGTCACCTCTCCCTGGACCGTTTCCGTCGGCGGCGAAGTTAAGAAACCGCGTAAGTTCTCGATGGACGAGATCCTGAAGCTCGCACCTCTCGAAGAGCGCATTTACCGCCACCGCTGCGTCGAGGGTTGGTCCATTGTCGTTCCCTGGATCGGTTTTTCCCTCAGCACGCTGGCCAATCTGGTCGAGCCTACGCCGAAGGCGCGTTTCGTAGCCTTCGAAAGCTACTACGATCCCGGCCAGATGCCGCTCGGGAAATACGCCGGAATCGAGTTGCCTTATGTCGAAGGCCTGCGCCTCGACGAAGCCATGAACCCGCTCACGCTCCTCTGCGTCGGCATGTATGGCGAAACCCTGCCTAATCAGGATGGCGCTCCGGTGCGCCTGGTCGTGCCGTGGAAATATGGATTCAAGAGTATCAAATCGCTGGTGAAGATCCGCTTTGTGAAAGACCAACCGCCTACGACCTGGAACATCTATGCTCCCCGGGAGTACGGCTTCTATTCCAACGTGAACCCCGAAGTCGATCATCCGCGCTGGAGTCAGGCTCGCGAACGCCGCCTCCCCGAATTCTTCAAAACGCACAAGACGATGATGTTCAACGGCTACGGCGACCAAGTCGCCAGCCTCTACACCGGCATGGATCTGCGCAAAAACTACTAGGCGGGAATCGCTGCGTGCACAAATTCCTCGCCAGCAAATGGACCAAAGCCGTTCTGTTCCTTTTGTGCCTCGGCCCGCTCGCCGCCATCATCTGGCCATTCCTTCGCGGCTACACCATTCCCAATCCACTTGAGCTCATTCAGCACGGTACGGGCGACTGGACACTGCGTTTTCTCGTGTTCACCCTCACCATAACACCGCTGCGCCAGCTTCTTCGCCTTCCCGAGCTGATCCGTTTCCGACGCATGCTTGGCCTTTTCGCCTTTTTCTACGCCTGCCTGCACTTCACCACCTATCTCTTGTTCGACAAGGTCTTCGATCTTCACGAAATTTGGAAAGACGTCTTTAAGCGCCCCTTCATCACCGTGGGCTTTCTCGCGTTCACGCTACTCATTCCTTTAGCGATTACCTCCACGGCCGGCTGGATTCGACGTCTCGGCGGCCGCCGCTGGCGCGTTTTGCACCGCGCCATTTACATCAGCGCTGTCTGTGGAGTTATTCACTACTATTGGCTGGTGAAATCCGCAGTGATTCGTCCGTTGTTCTACGCAGGCCTGGTTGGATTGCTGTTGGCG
>WNFH01003841.1_pt1 | contig 10739 bp, 8 predicted proteins | sample 5400411 | NCBI WGS metagenome assembly WNFH01 (sample SAMN13153347, study PRJNA577476) | soil metagenome | isolation source: 200 cm saprolite under Douglas fir tree site 2 hole 3 | place: USA:California | collected 2015-04-18
GTTTCGTAGGTACCGGCTATTTCGATATGGTCACGCAGGTGATTGCGGGAGGGACATCGTCCACTACGGCGCTCACCGGCTCGACCGAGCAGGAGCAGTTCGGTGCGACCAATAAGCATGATGGAAACGGCTCCGGGGCCGTAACTGGCGAGATGCTGGGCGATCCTTCCATTCCATCTCCTGAACAGGTTATGGTTTCGGGCACCCGGTGTGCAAAACCGCGCGCTGGGGCCTGACGTTTAACTCGATTTTTCGGCCGAAAGCCACTCTTCTCACACGCTTCCAAAGGGGGAGAGTGGCTCGTTCTTTTAGGCTTCCTAGGGTAAATCTCCGATCAGTTGCGGCTTTTGGGCGGCGGGAACCTGAAATAGACCGTCCGGTGCGGATTTTCACAGTTGACATTCAGAAAAGACGGCGGAGAATAGCAGCCATCAGGTTTCCCTCTAAGCGGGTGCTTAGTGCTCACCTCCCCCGGTGCGCGCTGGAGAAACTTTTGGAACCTGCAGGAGAGAAGATGAACAAAGCCGATCTCGTTGACCGGATCTCAGGCGCTTGCGATATGAGCAAGACGCAAGCTGCATCTGCGATCGATACTGCAGTGGACAGCATTACCGCTGCTCTGAAGAAAGGGGATCGGGTGGCTCTGATTGGTTTCGGCACATTCTCCGTATCACAGAGAAAAGCCAGAAACGGGCGCAACCCGCAAACGGGCGCCACGATCAAGATAGCCGCTCGGAAAGTAGCAAAGTTCACACCTGGGGCCGATCTCAAAAAAGCAGTCAACCGCAGCAAGTAAGTTTTTCTTAACTCGATTGTTAATCACACGGCAGGGGGTCGGCCCTGCCGTCTTTCTTTTTGTCCGTAGGCGTTACGTGTACAGCGGCGACCGTTGATGAATCCCGGATGAATCCAGTAGAATCTAATGGTCAAAAGAGTTTTGGGAGACATCATGAAGGCAGCAATTCATCCCGCTTACAATGAAATCCGCGTGCTATGCGCTTGCGGCAATAGTTTTACGACTCGTTCGACCCATAAGGGCGACATCCACGTAGAAATCTGCTCCAACTGCCATCCATTCTTCACTGGCAAACAGAAGCTCATGGATACGGCAGGCCGGGTGGAGCGCTTCCGACGCAAGTACGCTAAGACCGAGGCAGCGAAGAAGTAATTTCGCCGCCCGGCTTGAGGTAGATTTAGCAGTTTGAGCCCTCGCCGCCGCGAGGGCTTTGTCTTGCCGGGGGGGTACTCAACTCCATCGCTCAAGATTCGCCGGGAGGAAGCCGACCCTGCGGCGTCATTTCGGGAGCGCATACGACAAATATGCGAAGGGTTCCGGCATTGTTACCCGGGACTAACATCGGATAGCAATTGAATGCTGATCGAAGCCGGTTAGAATAAGCTTGTGCGGAAATACTGGGACAATCCGGTCGAGGACGGCGCACGCGCCACGCAAGCCCTAAAGCCTGTGCCCGAATGTGTGTCCATTGGCGGCCTCGAGATCGCTCCCGCGACTGTACTCGCCCCCATGGCGGGAGTTACCGATACCGTTTTTCGCCGCTTTATCCGTAACCTTGGTGGCTGCGGGCTCATCATGACCGAATTTACTTCGGCGGATGGCGTGCTTCGTGCGAAAGACAAGAAGGCGAAGCTCTACCTGCACTTCTATGAGGACGAGCATCCCATATCGGCGCAGCTTTTCGGCAGCAATCCTCAGGTCATGGCCGACGCCGCCCGCATGGTCGAAGATCTCGGGTTCGATCTCATTGATCTAAACCTGGGATGTCCAGCCAAGAAGGTTGTTAAGTGCAATGGGGGTTCCGGGCTGTTGCGCGATCTGCCGGCGATTCGCGGCATTTTCGAAGCGGTGCGCGCTGCGGTAAAGATTCCCTTCACCGTTAAATTTCGCGCCGGGTGGGACGAGCAGGAGATCATTTGCGTCGAATTGGCGAAGATGGCCGAAGATTGCGGATTATGTGGCGTCGCACTGCACGCCCGGACCCGCGAGCAGGGCTACAGTGGTAACGCCCGCTGGGATTGGATCAGCGCGGTCAAGCAAGCAGTGAGAATTCCTGTGATCGGTAACGGCGACATACGCATGCCGGGAGACGCCTGCGCCATGGTGACGCAAACCGGTTGCGACGCTGTGATGATCGGCCGCACCGCGGCATCAAACCCGTGGATCTTCCGCCAGATCGCGCAGTATGCGGCCAGCGGCCGCTACGATGAACCTACCGATTTTGATCGCTACCAGATGATTCGCACCTATTTCGCGATGCTGATCGAAGAGGAGATGCCGGGAGCGGCGGGCAAGATGAAACAGTTCGCCTCCTGGTTCACTCACGGCGTGCCTGGCGGCGCTGCGCTGCGCAAGGCGATCTACGAGGCCAAGACGGAGCGTGAGATTCTGGCCCGAGTCGAACAGTTTTTTGAAGAAATCCTAATTCCGTGTGGCGCGGGCGCCTCGCCCGCCGAATCTACGTTTTAAGAGCACTGTCTTGTGTGGCGTTCGCCGGCTGTCTGGCCACCATCTTTCCCAGATCACTTCTCTCCACGTACGCCCATGGCACATTCGGATCGTGGGTAAATACGGTCAGCCATTTTTCGGGGAGTGCTTCTGCGTAATATCGCTTGCGGCTCTCTATTGTTTCTAGCGGGAAGAGATCGAATGCCATGACCCACAGCAGATCCAGATGCGCGCTTGTGGGGATGAGATCGGAGATGTAGCAAGCCGTTTTGCCGCCGCTGCTGATAATGACAGCCTGCATCTTCGCGGTATGGCCGGGAAAAATTCTCACCGCAATGCCGGGTACGATTTCCTGATCGCCGTGCAACAACTGCATCTGTCCGCTTTTAATCAGGGGATCGTAGTTATCGCTGATGTAGCTGATGGCGTCACGCTCAAGCTGCCGTCGTCCATGTTGCCATTCACCTTCCTGTACGTAGTAGTGGGCTTTGGGAAACGTTGCTACTACCTTGCCGTTTCTATACACCGTGTTCCAGCCGCAATGGTCAAAATGCAGATGGCTATTGATGACGATGTCGATATCTTCAGGTGCGATTCCTCCCGCGCTAAGATCTTCTAAGAGCTTCGCGGGTTGGCCGTAGATCTTGGCCATCTTCTCGGAAAGCTTGTTGCCTATGCCCGTCTCTATCAGCACAGTGTGGTCCCCGGTCCGGATCACCAGCGAATTGAGTCCGACTACAACCCGGTTCTGCTCGTCGGCAACGACCTTCTTCGACCACATAGTTTTTGGAACCACGCCGAAGAATGCGCCCCCATCAAGACAGTAGGTTCCGTCAGAGAAGCTGCTCAATTCGAAGTCGCCAAGGCTAAGACGCTGCATAAATGGTGCGTTCTTACGTGAACGCCACGCTACTTCAGTTCGCGCTGGAAGTGGTCCTGAATCATGTGGAACAACTCGATGCGCGCTTCCGGTCCGGAGATGCTGTGCGTTTTGTTGGGAAAAAACATCACTCGGAACTGTTTGCCAGCCTTTATTAGCGCGTCCACCATCTGAATACTGTTTTGCAGGTGAACGTTGTCGTCACTTGTACCGTGCGCTAGAAGGAGTGAACCATGGAGCTTACTTGCGGCCTTCGGTACCGCGGAGTCGTCATAGGCCTTGGCGTTCTGCTTCGGCAGTCCCATGTAGCGCTCGGTATAAATCGTGTCATAGTTCCGCCAATCGGTTACCGGAGCGACCGAAACTCCCGCTTTGAATACATCGGCATGGGTCATGGAATATAGCGTCATGGATCCGCCGTTACTCCAGCCCCAAATCGCAATCTTGTCCTTGTCGAGCTGTGGATATTGGACGAGGAGGCTATTCAACGCGGTCAGTTGGTCTGTCAACTCAATTGCCCCGAATTGTTTGTGTGTCGCAGCACTGAATTTCAGCCCACGATTTGGAGTCCCGCGGTTATCGACAGAAAAGACGGCAAAGCCGTGCTTGACCAGCAACTCGTGGAAGAGCGCAGTCGATCCTCCCCAGGCGTTGCGCACTAGTTGACCTGCGGGGCCGCCGTAAACGCTCACGATCAGAGGAATCTTGCCGGTGGCAGCGCCTTCCGCCGGTAGTAGCAGTTGACCGTACAGAGTCGTGCCGTCGTCCGCCTTGAACTCAAGATATTTAGCAGGAATCAACCCATAGTCGGCAACGCTGCGAGATTCCCAAACCATATTGCACGGTCCTCCCACCGCACATACCGACATGCGGGGCGGAGTTAATGCTGCTGAATAGTCCTCAACGTAGTGTTTTGAATCATCCGCGAAAGTCGCCGAGTAAGTGCCCGGTTCGCGGGAGAGTTGCTGAAAGCCGGTGCCCTCAAGCTTCACTGAGAAGATATGCGTCTGGCGAGGGTCGTCTTTATTGGCGGTGAAGAAAGCGGTTCCGGAATCTTCATCGACACCTTCAACTCCGAGTACTTCGTAATCGCCGCTTTCCAGTTGTTTTTCTAGTTTTGCATCGGCCACGAGGGGATTTTGCTTGTCGAAACTATAAACGTACAGATGTGTATGGCCATCCCGCCAGCTTGACCAGATAAAGTGGTCACCAGATTTGAGAATCCTGAAATCATCATTCACATTTACCCATGCGTCAGGACTGCTCTCGGTCAGGACCTTGCGCGAGTGGCCGGAATGCACGTCCACGAAGTAAAGGTCCATCGTGTCCTGCGCCCGATTCAGGACTTCCGCCCACAGCAGTCCATCGCGTACCCAGCCGAAGCGCGGAACGTATGTGTCGGTTTCCTTGGTAAGCAAAATCCATTTGACCTTGCCGCCATCCGCGCCCACTACTCCCAATCGCACGGTGGGATTCGGATCGCCAGCCTTGGGATACTTTTCCATGTCAACCTTGGGATGCGTAGGCAGCCAATCGGTAATCGGGTACGTTGGCACCGGAGTTTCGTCCATTTGGAGGAAGACGATTTCTTTGTTATTCGGTGACCAAAAATAATTGCTGCGCACCCCAAGTTCCTCGGCATAGACCCAGTCCACCTCACCATCGAGCAGGTTTTCATTCTTCTCGGTCGTGATCTGCTTTTCGCCCTTGCCGGAAAGCGGCCGCACGTACAGGTTGTGTTTGCGCAAATAGGCGAGATGACTTCCATCCGGAGAGAACTTGGGATCTTCGCTCGGCTCCGGAGCAGACGTAAACTGAACCGCTGTACCGTTTGCTAAATCGTATAGCCAGAGCTGTCCTTGTGAATCGAAGAGCAAATGCTTGTTGTCGGGCGCCCACGAATACGCTGCTACGTGATAGCGCGTCAGACGTTCTTTTTCACGTTCGTCTTTGATTTTCTCCAGCGACGGCGAGAGCATGGCCAGCTTGGCCTCGCTCACCAAAATCTTCTTTTCTCCAGTCAAGGCATCAACGTACCAAAGTTCGCCATGATCTCCGGAATCATCGCGCTGCACGTAGGAGACCTTGGACCCGTCGGGACTCCATTTCACGGTTTCCGGAGCACGGCCGGTCAAGCCGCCTTCAGCGAATATTGCTTCGATGGTAAGAGGTTTTTTGGGCGAGGTTTCGGCGGCTGTAGACTGCGCGATCCCGCGCGACGCCACCACGAACGCGAAGAGAAGAACTAACCCGAAGAATCGTTTCACACGCTGGCTCCAGAACGAGAAGTAACATGATCAGCAGGGCTGAAAAGTGTACACCGTCGACACAAGGGAATGTACGTCAAGCCTGTAGAAGAGTGCCTCGATCCTCACATTGACATCTTTGAGTAAGGCAGGCGATCCCACGCCTCCCAGAAGGCCTTCATTTCCTCAGGCGTACCCAGCGAAACCCGGATGTAAGTGTCCATCGCGGGAAACCGGCGGCCGATCAGAATGTCATTCTTCTTGAAGTGCTGGATGGTTTCTTCGGCCGGATGATCAGTATTCATCATCACGAAATTGGTATGGGAATCGATCGGCTTCAGCATACGAGCCATGGCCTGATTGAAGAATTCCTGACGATCATCCGTATTCCGTTTTATGGACTCCTGAATGCTTTGCTGATCCTCCAGGGCAACGATCGCCGCGCGGGCAACGATCCCGTTAATGTTGTCCATGGTCACGTAAGGACGCATCTGCTGGATCATGGCCGGGGCGGCAACTGCGTATCCCAGGCGCAGCCCCGCGAGCCCGTAAATCTTAGAGAAAGTTCGGCTGACGATCACTCGATCATCCTTCACGGGCCGATCAATAAATGAGCCGTACATCGCAGACTCTCCGGCATAGTGGTGGTATGCCTCGTCGATCAGTACATAAGTGTTTGCAGGTAGCTTGCTGATAAAAGTTTCAATGGTTTTGCGGGGAGTCAGAGTGGCAGTTGGATTGTTTGGGTTGCAGATATAAACCAACGAAGGTGATTGCTTGGCGTGAATCAGCATCGCGTCTAAATCGTGGGAAAATTCCCGGTTAAGCGGCACGGCTGCAAGCTGGCATCCAGTGGATTTGGAGTATTGCTCGATCGCCTCAAAGGTCGGCACCGGCACAATCAGTTTCTTACCGCGTCCGAGAAACGCCGCAGTGGCGACTCGCAGTATCTCAGTTGATCCGCAGCCCACCAATATCCTGTTCCGCTTGATGCCATGAGATCCTGCAATGCGATCTTCCAGCGGGTCATATTGAGCGAAGGGATAACGGTTTGCGGTGGCAAGAGCATCCCGCATCGCCGTCATCACACGGGAAGAAGCGCCGTAAGCATTCTCATTACTGTCCAAGAGAATGGGACCGCCGGGCGCTCTCTCGCGCGATGGTTCCGATACCACAGCTGACGCGATCTTGCTGAAAGGAAACTGTGCTACGCCAACCGTAGCGCTTACGCCCAGTGCACGCAGAAAATTTCTTCGAGACAAGCTCATGGGTTCACGGAAAACGCAACGCCTCGGATCAAGTGTATTGAACATGATGCCAGAGTTTTGGTCGCGAAGAAATAAATTAGGTTGCCACCGGGTGACGGCCTGCTCGAGTGACGGAGTATCTATTGAACGGTCACGTTTACCGACGTTGCGTGGGACGTGCTCCCGCTCGTTCCTGTGATAGTCAATTTGCGGGTTATGGCGCGCGCCGCCTTCTGGTCGGTGGTCACCGTCAGCGTGGCAGTGCCAGATCCCGTGACCGAGGTTGGATTCAAACTGGCAGTCACGTGCGGTGTCGTTCCGCTCATGCTGAGATTTACCGCTCCGGTGAATCCACCTATAGCAGTTACCGTCACGGTAAAGGTCACACTAGATCCCCGGGGGATGGTCTGGCTGGCAGGAGAAGCGCTAATGGAGAATAACGGCTGCGCGAACACCTTCACGAAGGTGGCCTGTGAAGGTACTCCCGAGTTATTGATGATAAACAGCAGGTAGTATCCGGGAGGAGCCAGGCTGCCGTTCCTGGGCCCATTCACCGTCAGAGTGTTGCTCGATGTGTCCGCGGTAAATGAAAGCTCGATCATCCGCTGGTCCATGTCGAAAGCGTGAGTGACAGCTCCAGCCCTCACGAGCGACACTGACGCGATGTTACCAGCGTCCGGTGTGCCAAGGGTGAAGGAACTGCTGTAGGCGATGCTGCTCGGAGCGCTCGATATCGTCGGGCGCGCCGCAGGAACTACTGTTCCGCTGCTGTCAGTTGTGAAAAGGTAGGCGGGCTGGTAGATCTCCACTTGCTGCTGAAATGATCCACGCTGGGGGTTGCCGCCAGTCAACCACACGGTCGCATCAGGCAGCAGCAACGCCACGGAATGATACAGGCGCGGAAAGGCATTGGCCCCAGCCGAAGAGAACGTATTTGTCACCGGGTCATAAAGATCGGCATTGTAACTCGCGCTATTGGCATCCTCGTTGTTAAGCGACCCGCCGACTGCCAATACGTTGCCGGTGGGAAGGATTACAGCATTCATTTCAGTTCTGCCCTGCGACATGTTCGGACCCCATTGCCAACTCAACACTGGGGCTGAGAAGTCGATAATCTCGGTCGTCGCTGTAGCCGGGCTACCGCCGCCCATGATGAGCACATGCGCGGAATACTTGTTTTGCGGCGTTAACGGCAAAAGCACCGAGGTTCCGTAACTACGATAGCCGCCATAATTCGTGCTCGCTACATTCAAAGTCCAACTTCCCGAGACCGGGTCGAAAATGTGTGAGCTGGCCGTGGGACCGGAGTAAAAGACCTTGCCGCTTGGCAAGAGATGCATTCGCGGGTAAAGCGGTGGGGTCCACGGTGCGATTACCGGGGTAGTCCAGCCCGACCCGGCTTTGTAAATTTCTACTGTCTGGTTCGTGTTGCCGTTTTCGTCGAGGCCAGAGAACGCGATGATGCGGCCGCCTGGCAATATGGTGAGCGTGGGATACCAGCGCCCGTGTGCCATCGACTGCACGTCCGAGAACGAATTGGTCAAGGGATCAAAAACTGAAGCCCGCGTCTGTCCGTGAAAAGGATCGTACTGTAGCGTGCCGCCGGCGATTAGTACTCTTCCATCGGGCAACATCACCATGCCATTGCAGAACATGTCCCAACCAATCGACTGGGTGGTGATGGAATTCGTGACCGGATCCCAGATCCCAGCTTGATAATTACTGATGCTGGGATCATTGCCTGAGCCTGACACGACGAGGACCTTACCTGTATTCAACAGCGCCACATGAACCGGATTAATCGGCATTACCGTCGAAAGAGTTGTCCATTCTCCCAGCACATTAGCCTGGGCGAAGGCTGGGATGCGCATCATCCCGACATATGCCAACAGAAGCAGGTTTGAAAGGGCAAACAGAGAGGCACAACGTTTCATCCAAAGTCCTCGCTAAAAAAAGCGAATCTGGTCCCGCGACTGCATATAAGACGTGAAAAAGGGAAAAACTGGGGAGGTGGGATGTACTCAGGAACTCGAGGTGGCGACCGCGAGTGGCGAGGTACACGCCCGCGAATATGGGGTCATTCTGAATTTCGCAGTCGCACCTTGTCAAGATGGGCGAACGTCTCTATGCAAGAAAATGCAATGTTTCTATTCTCAGGAGTTGCAAGCCGGCCATCGGTACATAGTTCGCTGCGACTCGGACCGGCGCGTCTGAGTGGCGGTGCAGCTCGGACCGATCCGAATCAGCGGATTCACCCTGTGTGGTGCCGGGAACTCCGCTATTGACGTGCTAAAATTAAGCCAGTCCCACTCTTAAATAATGCTTCCAGATCTTGAGAATCTGCTGCTCTTGCAAGAAGCCGACCGGGAGATCCGCCGTTTGAACGACGAAGTTGCGGCCCTGCCCAAGCGCGTCGCCGCAATCGAAGACAAGCTCGCGGGTACGAAAGCCGGCCTTGAAAAGGCCAAAACTGCCATCAAGGCGGATGAAGCGGCTCGTCGCAAATATGAAACCGCCATTCAGGACCTGCAACAGAAAATCTCAAAGTATCGCGATCAATCGCTCGATGTAAAAACCAATGAACAGTACCGGGCGTTGCTGCATGAAATTCAGTTCGCCGAAAGGGACATTCGCGCCAACGAAGACAAGATCCTCGAACTCATGGTGAATGCAGAATTGCGGGACAAAGAGGTAAGAGCAGCCGAGGCCGAGCTGAAATCCGAAATGGCGGAGATAGAAAAGGAAAAAGCTGACGCCCGGCAGCGAACTGCTGAAGATCAGAAGCAGCTCACCGAGTGGAACGCAAAACGCGAAAAGCTGCGTGACGGAATCGCTTCCGACCTTCTCCGGCAATACGAGCGGGTAATGAAATTCCGCGGTACTGGTATTTCCGAAGTGCGCGATCACAAGTGCATGGCCTGCCAGGTAATGCTCCGTCCACAAACCTACAACGAAGTGCGGGCAGGGCAGACCATCGTGATGTGCGAATCCTGTCAGAGGGTTCTCTACTTCAATCCTGCGAATGAGGCTGGCATTGAGCGTACGAATATGACTCGAAAACGACGAGCGCGGCCCAAGGCCGACGCCGATCAGGCCTGGTATCACCGCTCCGGCTACATGGAGCACGAGGAAGTCTTCCTTGGCTTCGTAAACAGCCAGGGTACGTCCAGCCGCCGGGTTTATGATCTGCATACCGGACGCAAGATTGGCGACACGGAATCTCGCGATGGCACCTACCACACTGCCTTTGCCAGCGATCTGGAGAACGCCACACGCCTGAACGGAAGCTGGAATGAAACTGAACTAGACGAATGGGGTGCGGAATTGCCAATGACCGTTCTGGACGCTCTGCACTCTGACCTCGCCGCCGCTCGTGCCGAATCGAATGCACGAACCCATGCGCAAGCTGTTCATTCGGAACATCCTGCGGCCAGCTAACACCTCTTGATCCGCTGACCGCATTCGAAAGAACATTCTTCTCCTTCGTAGCTTGCGGAAGACTTGAGATCATGGGCAAGAAAGTTTCTCTTCCCAATTCGCAATTTCCCAGCCTGAAGGTCGCCGATCGTGGGGCGAGCCGCTTGCGTGGCGGGCACGTATGGGTCTACCGCTCCGATATCGCTTCTGCCGACGCAATTCCACCCGGTTCGCTGGTTCAGGTGAGCGATCAGCGTGGCAAGTTACTCGGCACCGCTCTCTATAGCAGCGCATCACAGATCGCCATCCGTATGCTCTCCCCGGGTCCGGTGACGGATTTTCCTGCCCTTCTTCGAGAGAGAATCATGGCTGCAATCGCTTATCGGGAACCGATCGTTCGCGATACCGACGCCTACCGCGTTATTTTCAGCGAAGGGGATTTTCTTCCCGGACTGATCGTGGATCGATACAACGACATTCTTTCG
>WNFH01003843.1_pt1 | contig 10738 bp, 7 predicted proteins | sample 5400411 | NCBI WGS metagenome assembly WNFH01 (sample SAMN13153347, study PRJNA577476) | soil metagenome | isolation source: 200 cm saprolite under Douglas fir tree site 2 hole 3 | place: USA:California | collected 2015-04-18
TGCTCATTCAAGGCGGTCGCGTCGTCACCCCGGCCGGGGTCGGCGACTGGGACGTGGGAATCGTCGGCGAGAAGATCGTGTCCGTCTCCTCTCCAGGCGTGCTCGAGGCCGAGGCGAGCCAGGTCATCGACGCCCGCGGGAAGATCGTGGTGCCCGGCGGCATCGAAACCCACGCCCACGCCGTCGCCAACGTCCAGCCCGGCGCCCGTACGCTGGTGGCCGGGGTTCCCAACGCCGGGCCGCTGGAGCACTCCCTGGGGGCCATCTGGGGCGGGACGACGACGGTGATCGATTTTGCCCCCGTGCCGCACGCGGGGGACCTGGCCCAGGGGATCCACGACTACCTGGCGCCCTGGCGCGGTCAGGCGTATACGGACTATTCCACCCACTGTATCTACTCCAACCGCACTCCTCCCGACGCGATCGCCCGGTACCATGAGCTCGTCGAGGCAGGCTTCCCCAGTGTCAAAATCTTCACGACCGACATCCGGCCTCCCGAAGGGCGCCAAACGAGCCTGACCCCGATCGCCAAGATCGACACCGGGCGCCTCGAGGACCTCATGCAACAGGTTGCGCGGCACGGGGGGGTGTTAGCGGTCCACGGCGAGGACGATGAGCTGGTCATGTACAACTACCTCCTGGCCCAGCAGCGAGGCCAGTGGGATTGGTACAACGTCCATCTCATCCACTCCAAGCTGGTGGAAGAGCTGGCCTTCCAGCAAGTGGTGCGACTGGCGGCGCGGACGGGAGCCGGCACCTACTTCGTGCACGTCACGGCCAGCGAAGGCCTGGACGCCATCGCGGAGGCCCGCAGCCGGGGATTGCCGGTCTACGGCGAGGTGCTGACGCTGGCGCTGTCCTTCACCTGCGACCGCTACAAAGAGGCCGACGGGATGAAGTACCACACGTACCCCTCCTTGAAGCACGCGGAGGACCAGCGGTTCCTGTGGGATGGCCTGTTGCGGGGCGATCTCTCCTTCACGGCCACCGACAGCAGCTTCACTACCTATCTGGACAAGATCGCGGGACGGAATGTCGTGGACGTCCGGGGCGGGAACATCGGGATCGAGATTCGCATGGGGGTCAACTACACGGAAGCGGTGGTCCACCGGCGGATGTCCCTCGAGGATTACGCGGCCGTCACCTCCACCAACGCCGCCAAGCTGCTGGGCCTCTATCCCAAGAAGGGCGCCATCGCGGTGGGCAGCGACGCCGACATCACCATCATCGACCCGGCGATCAAGAAGACGCTGCGCATGGCCGACCTGCACGTGCGGGACTATAGCCCCTGGGAGGGCTGGCAGGTCGAGGGCTGGCCGACGACGGTGATTCTAAGAGGGAAAGTCATGGTGGCGAATGGCCAACTGCTGGGCTCGCCCAGCGATGGGCAGCTCATTGCCCGCAAGATCGATCCGAGGGTGTTGCGGCGCCCGGCGTTCTGACCACCCTTCAGCACAAGGAGAGAAACCTATGTACGCGGTCCCTGACGTCGATGAAGTTGTGGCGGTGGCCAAGGAGCTGGGCATCCACCTGAGTCCGGAGGAGGCCATCCTGTACCGCAAGCACCTCCTGGAACAGCTGAGCCAGTTTGATGCCTTCGTGCAAGCCCGGCTGGAGGAGCCCCGGCCGCCGATGGTCTCGGCCGCTCGGAAACCAGGGTACCGGCCGTCGCCAGAAGAAGATCGGCTCAATGCCTGGACGTGGAGGTGTCGGATCGAGGGAACGGGTGAGGGCGTGCTGGCCGGCAAGACCGTCAGCTACAAGGATCACATCGCGGTCGCCGGGATGCCCATGAGCTTTGGTTCCTTCGCCCTCGAAGGCTTCATCCCTGACTTCGACGCCACCGTGGTCACCCGCGTACTGGAGGCGGGGGGCACCATCATCGGCAAGAACGTCATGAACGGCTTGAGCGGAGGCTTCGGTACCGGCGGCGCCATCGGCGACTACGGCCGGCCTCTCAACCCCCACAACCGCGAGCACGTCACCGGCGGATCGTCGTCAGGCTCCGGCGCGGCGGTGGCTGCTGGCCAGGTGGACATTTCCTTCGGCGGCGACCAGGGCGGTTCCATCCGCATCCCGGCAGCGTTCTGCGGGATCGTCGGCCACAAGCCTACGTTCGGGCTCGTGTCGCACTTCGGGATCGGGTTTGGCTCGGACCAGTCCATCGACTACACGGGTCCGATGGCCCGCACCGTGGAGGACGCGGCGGCGGCGCTCCAGGCCACCGCGGGGTACGACCCATATGATCCCCGCCAGACACGCGATGTCCCCACTCGCATGGATGTGCTCGGTCGGCTGGCCGATGGAGTGGCCCGACTGCGCATTGGCGTGCTCCAGGAGGGCTTCGACGACGCCGAGGGCGATGTGCGCGACCTGGTGCTGGCGGCGGTCGATGTCCTCGCCAAGTCTGGTGCCGACGTGACCAAGATCTCCATTCCTGCGCACCATGCCATCCGCACGGCCCAGGCCGCGCTCACGAGCGAAGGCGCGCTCGCGTTGTTCAAGACCGGCTTCTTCGGTGCATTCACCAGGACCTACTACCCCGCCGCCGTCATCGCGGCCATCAACAAGCTGTGGGCCTCCCAGGCCGACGTGCTCGCACCGCGCACCAAGCTGTCGCTCATCGCCGCCGAATTGAGTCGACGCAACTACCAGGGCCGCGTGTATGCGAAGGCCCAGAACGTGCGGCCCGCCTACATCAAGGCCTACGACGCCGCCCTGGCGGACGTCGACGTGCTCGTGATGCCCACCTGCATCATGACGGCACCCAGGAATCACAGGCCGGGCAGCTACCTCGAGGCCGTCGAGGACAACCTCATGTCGGCGAGCAGGGGCGGCAACCGCAACACCCTGCCCTTCAACTACACGGGCCACCCGGCGCTCGCTCTCCCCGTGGGCAAGTCGTCGGCGGGTCTCCCGGTCAGCATGCAGCTCGTCGGGCGCTTCTTCGAAGATCCGCTCCTGATGCGGGTCGCCTACGCCTATCAGCACGCGACGGACTGGGAGAAGATCATCGGCGTCCGCGCCTGACCAGGGGAAGAGGGAGGAACCGCTCGGGCGCTCAGCGGCATCCTGCCGTACAGCTGAGCCGGAGTCGCCGCAACACCGGCATTGCGTCCAGCTGATCCGCGCCGAGTTCTTCCCAGCGGATCCCGGCAGGCTTGTCGAACGCCGTCCGCGTGCGGATCACGCGCTCGGGTGTCACCACGATGTCGACCGGCACATCGTGCGTCGTCATCGGAATGTCGCCCTTCAGCACCTGGAGAGCGTGCACCGTCGTGAGGAGCGTCGTCCGCGCGTCCACAGCCCCTACCGCGCGGGCAAGAGCAAATTCCAGATCGCTGTAGCCCCCGCCCTTGCCGAGACGCGCCGGATCGAGACGCAGAAAACATCGCTCGTCCGTGAGACGCGGGACCGCCATGAACACGGTCTTGCCTTCCCGTAGCGCGCGCAAGCGCAGCGCCCGCTGAGGAGCGTCAGGATTGCACTTGAGGCGTCGGCAACTCATCGCTGCGTAGCTCATCGATCAGGACTCGCATGTTCTCGGAGTAATCCACGGGCACGCAGACGAGATGAACGCCGCCGCCGGCAAATGCCGCCTCGAGCGTCGGCACGAGGCCGTCGGCTCTCTCCACCCGACTGCCCTTCAGGTGGTAGGCCCTGGCATAGGCGACGAAATCCGGATTCCCAAAGGTCATGCCGAAATCGGCAAATCCGTCCGTTGCCTGCTTCCAGCGGATCATTCCGAACGCGTTATCTTGCAACACGAGCACGACGAGATCGAGCCCGAGGCGCGCCGCCGTCTCCAGTTCCTGCGAATTCATCATGAACCCGCCGTCGCCGCACACCGCCAGGACACGGCGGGTCGGATAGAGCATCGCGGCCATCATGGCGGAGGGCAGCCCGGCCCCCATCGTCGCGAGCGCGTTGTCGAGCAGCAGAGTGTTTGCGACATGAGTCCTGTAGTTTCGCGCGAACCAAATCTTGTACATGCCGTTGTCCAGGCACACGATGCCGTCCTCCGGCATCACCTGCCGCACGTCGTGCACGATGCGCTGAGGGATCAGCGGATAGCGAGCTTCCGTGGCCCGCCGGGCGAGCCGCGCGAGGATCTCGTCGCGCAGTCCCAAGAGCGCGCCCGCCCTCGATAGCTTGCCCTCGAGACGGTCGGCCAGCAGCGTGAGGCTGGGGCCGACATCGCCCACGAGCTCCGCATTCGGAAAGAACACCTCCTCGACTGTCGCGGGAAGATAGCCCACATGGAGGACCTTCGGTCCGTCCGGACCCATCAAGAAGGGCGGCTTCTCGACAGTGTCGTGGCCGATCGCGATGATCAGATCGGCGCGGTCGATTGCGCGATGAACATAATCTCGCTCGGAGAGCGCGGCGGTGCCCATGTAGAGCTCGGATCCGCCTGCGACCGCGCCCTTGCCCATCTGCGTATTGAAGAAGGGGATTTGCAGGCGCCTCACGAAATCTGACAGGGCATCCGCCAGGCGCGGGCGGTTCGCTGCCGCGCCCAGCATCACTAGCGGTCGGTCGGCCTTGAGGATCAGATCGGACGCTCGTTCCAATGCCGCGGGATGGGCAACGGGTACTTCGATCGGGTGCGGTGGCACCAGCGGAACGTCGGGCGCCGCCCTTCCGGCGATGTCCTCCGGCAGCTCGAGATGGACCGGGCCTGGCCGCTCCTGTTGCGCAACCCGGAACGCCTCCCGCACGATCGAGGGGATCGTCGCCTCGCTGACGATCTGATGCGCCATCTTGGACAGCGGCGTCATGGTCGAGACCATGTCCACAACCTGGAAGCGCGCCTGCTTCCGGCTCAGAATGCCCTTCTGGCCCGTGATCATGACCATGGGCATCGCGCCGAGCAGAGCGAAGGCCGCGCCCGTAGTCAGATTGAGCGCGCCGGGACCGAGCGTCGACAGACAGACTCCGGCCCTACCGGTCAGCCGTCCGTGCGTCGCCGCCATGAAGGCCGCCGCCTGTTCGTGACGGGTCACCACGAGCCTTATGCTGGAGCGGCGCAATGCCTCGACGACGTCGAGGTTCTCTTCCCCTGGTACGCCGAAGATGTACTGCACGCCCTCGTTCTCCAGTGCGGTTACGAGCAGGTCGGCGCCCTTCATGCGGCGTACTCCTCAAGACGGCATTGAGACCAGAAGCAGCGAGTCAATCGTAGCTTACCGCGGGGCCGCGGACGGTTTGGGCAGGCTTCCTACGCGACGCTGTTCAGAATCTTGCACTGCGTAGAGCTCGCTCGCCATCGGCTCAATTTCGGCTCAGAGTACCTGAACGCGGCAGAGCGTCGATCGGTGCGGCGTGCCACCGCTGACCGGATCGTGCACGTCGTTCAGCACGAGCAGGTTCTGGTTGGCGCCCGCTTCGCTAAAAGGATCGAAGCCGGGCAGGCCCAGCTCGGGGCACGCCTCCCACCACCCGTGCGAGCAGCAGACCACCCCAGGCAGAATGGCGTCGCTGATCTGCGCCTGGGCGCGGACGCGACCGCTCGGCGTCTCCACGACGATCCACTGGCCGCCGCTGATCCCGTACTCCGCGGCCGTCTCGGGATGGATCTCGGCGGTCGGGTTCGGCGCGGTCTTCCTGAGGCTCGGCAGGCCACGGAGTTGGCTGTGCATGTACTGCGGACGCTTGGCGTTGGTCAGCACCAGCGGAAAGCGCTCGGCCAGGTCCGGCCGGCTCAGCGGGCTCAGTGCGGGCTCGACGTACACGGGCAGCGCGGGCAGGCCGTGCTCCGCGAACTTGAGCGCAAAGATCTCGACCTTCTTCGTCGGCGTCGCGAACCCTCGAGGCGCGCCCCTGGTCTCGTCGAGCTCGGCGAACTTCCGGTAACGGTGCGGCGCGCGCGGGACCGAGATCCCGTGCGGCATCGCCGCCAGCGTCTCGAGGCTCACCCCGCTAGGCGCCAGCAGATGGCGATAGCCCGCCTCCAGGTCGCCGCCCCAGAACTCTGCGCCAAGGCCGAGCCGCGTCGCGAGGTCGAAGATGATGGCGACATCGGACCGGCGCTCGTAGAGCGGGGGCACCACGGCCTCGCGGAGCTGGATGTGGGCCATGGCCTCGATCGGAAAGCGGTTACCGACCTTGAGCGCCGCGCACTCCATCCAGCTCGCCGCGGGCAACAGAACGTCCGCGAACCGGCTCGTCGGCGTCTCGACCAGCTCGATCTGCGCGAAGAACTCGAGCCGCTCGAGCGCCCGTCGGCCCTGCAGGGTGTCACCGTTGGCGAGGAGCGCGTTAGCCCCGAACGAGACCAGCGCGCGCACAGGATAGGGCTCGCCGTCGAGGATCGCCCGATACAGGTCGTAGGCGGTAACAGTGCCCGGTGTGGCCGGCGGTCCGATCGGTCGCTCGGCGCGCCCGAGACGGCGCAGCTCCATGGCCTGGCCCAGCGCCGAGCGCGCGCTGACATCCTCGACCTTCGGCGCCGGGCCCGGCACGTTGCCGCCCGGCCGATCGAAGTCGCCGAGCAGGGCGTAGAGGATCTCGATCGCCCGCGACGCCTGGGTGGCATTCGTGTGCTGCACCAGCCCGTTGTGGAAGTAGTGCGAGACCGGCCGATGCTCGACGAGCAGCCGCGCGGCCGCGACGATCTTGTCCGCGGCTGCGCCCGTGATCCGCGCGACCGTCGCGGGCTCGTAGTCGGCGGCCAATGCGGTCAGGCGCTCGAAGACGGGTCGGCACGTCACCTCGCGACCGTCGGCCAGTCGCATTGTCCGCGCGCCCCTCAGGGCCAACAGCGCGTCCATCGCATAGACGCCCCGCTCGGCGTCGTAGACGACGAGCTCGGAGCTCCCCTCGATGGCCGCGACGTGACGTCGACCGGTGGAGGGCACGCCGTCCAGGTCGGCGCCTGTGAGAAGCATACCGGTGTCGTCCCGCACCAGGAACGGTGCGTTGGTCCACTCGCGCACGAATTCGATGTCGTAACTGCCGTCGCGGATCAGCAGGTGGATGAGCCCGAGCGCCAGCGCGCCGTCGGTGCCCGGCCGGACCTGCAGCCAGACGTCCGCCTTGTTCGCCAAACCCACCCGGCGCGGATCGACGACCAGCAGCCTGGCGCCCCGCGCCTTGGCCGCCGCGATGTCCGTGGCCAGCGTCAAGAAGTTGCCGTTCGGGTTCGAGCCCCACACCACGATGCAGGCGCTCCGCGCCACGTCGGGCATCGGCAGCGCCGGCGTCCCGAAGGTGTAGTGCGCGCCGGCCGTGTCACGCGGCCACTGGCAGAGATGGGTCGTGCCGCCGATGTTCGGGGTGCCGAAGTGATTGATGAGCCGCTGCAGCCAGCGCTCGGTGTCGGTGAGCGCCGTGCCCCCGGTCGTGCCCTTGTTGAACGCGACGGTATGAGCCCCGGAGGATGCCCGCACCTCGAGGAGCTTCGCGGCGATCAGGTCGAGCGCTTCGTCCCAGCTGCATCGCTCCCAGCCCGGGTCGGGGCTCGTCTTGGGCCGCGTGCGACGCATCGGGAAGTTCACCCGATCGCGATGATCGTGGAACTCGGGCGCGGCCCGGCCCTTGGCGCAGATGGCCCCGCCGTGAGGATGCGATCGGTCCGGCTCGACCCTCAGCGGGCGCGCGCCGGCGTCCACGGTCGTCACCACGGGACAGTGCACGGCGCAGAACCCGCAGTACCCCTTGACGGCCCGGCTCGCGTCCCCCCTCATCGTTCCCATCGACCGTGACGCGAGTATACCGGCGCCCGCTCGCGTTGTCGTAGAGTGTCGCGTGGTCTCGCTGGCACGCTCAACGTCCGACTCGTCGACCCGGACGCGCTCGTCGCGTGGCGCACATTCCTCACAGAGTGGCCACGAACTCCTCGATCAGCGCGTTGACCTTGTCTGGAATCTCGGTGGGCGGGAAGTGCCCCGCGCCGGAGAGTTTCACATACCGTGAGCCGGGCACCGCCTCGTGCACCTCTTTCTCGTACTCCGGCGGATGGCCGGGATCGTCCACGCCGCGCAGCAGGAGCAGCTTGGGCTTGAGCGTCGCGAGACGATCGCGTACGTCGAAGGCATCGATCGTTTTCAGGTCGTGGTACTGGGACAGTGGGCCCACCTGGCGGTGCCGCTCCATCAATTGCTCGCGCAATCCGGGTTCCACGAACTTCATGGCATGCCGCTGATACGCCAGCCACTCTTCGTAGACCTTCGGGTCCTCCGCGGCGCGCAGCCGCATCTCGTACGCGCCCGCGGCGCGTGTCTTGGGCCGCGCGGCGACGGTCATCAACACCAGGCCCTTCACCTCGTCCGGATAGTCGAGGCCGTATTGCAGCGCAATCGATGCGCCCAGCGTGTAACCGATCAGCACGAGGTCCCCTTTCAGACCCTGCGCCCACAGCCAGCCGCGCACCCATTCCATGTATCGCGTAACGTCCGGACACCGGCTGCCCTCGAGGTGGCCGGGCAAGGTCGGCGCGACGCTCTTCGGGAAATGCCGGCGTTGATGGTGGAACGCGTCAGCGCAGGCGCCCGCGCCGGGTCCGTGGAGAAACACGAGCTGCGGCATGCAACGCTCCTTTCCGTGTGTGGCGTGTGAATCATAGCGCGACGCATCTGGATCGTGCACTCGGGGTGCGCTTGCGTTGGTCTCGCGACTGGAATAAATTACCGACCATTCTGACCCGCCGGATGAGGAGACGTCCAATGATCGATATGCACACCCACTGGAGACCCGCCGAGTTCACCGACGCCCTGCGCGCCCGGACCACAGAACCCCGCGTCGCGCGCAACCAGGCCGGCGTCGAAGTATTGAAGACCCGGATGGGCGAGGAGCCGCTGTCCAAGGCGTTCGACGAGGTGGACTTCCACCTCGCCAGGATGAACCGTCAGGGCGTCAGCACCAGCGTGCTGTCGCTGCTCGGCTCGTTCTGCTGGATCGAGGCGCAACCGCTCGATGTATCCCTCTCGTTCTGCCGACTCTTCAACGACAGCGTATCCCGGCTCTGCCAAGAGCACGAAGGCCGCTTCGCCGCCTATGCGGCGCTGCCGCTGGTGGACATTTCGGCGGCTGCCGTGGAGTTCGAACGAGCGCTGGGGCTGGCGGGCATCGTCGGGACGCAGGTGCCGGGTAATGCGTTCCTGACGCGCAAAGATGCCGAGGCCATGCGTCCTGTGCTCGAGGTTGCGAACCGGCATCGCGCGCTCGTCTTCATCCACCACGGCCCGCGGCCGGGTGACACCTTCCCCAAAGTCGCCGGGGACACCGACAATGCACGCCGCCGCAACGGGACCCTCGACATGCAAGCGAGCCTTTCGTCGGTGATGGTGACGCTGTGCCTCACCGACTACCTCGCGCCCTACCCCGATGCCTTGATCCACGTCCACAACCTCGGAGGCAACATTCCATACGAGGTCGAGCGCATGGACCACCGCTGTCTGCTCGACACGCCGAAAGAGGAACTGCCGTCGGCACGCATCCGCCACTCGCAGGTGTATGTGGATTGCAACTCGTTCGGCCCGCGCGCGATCGAGGCCGCAGTGCGCCTATACGGCGCCGATCGCATCGTCTGCGGCACCGACGGCACTGAATTTGGCTGCGAGTGGACCAGCAAGGCGCTCGCGGAAGCGGAAATCGGCGAGGAAGCGCGCGACAAGATCCTGTATCGCAACGCCGCCGCGATGCTCTCGCCGCTCGCCACGATCGCGCCGCTCGAACGAGCGGCGGCGTGATGATGAGGGCGAAGCTCGTCTACGAGGTCGCGGGCGAGGTGCTCAGCTAGGCGGGGACTTCGCTGCGTGTTTTAGGAACTTTTCGAAGTTCCTCAAACACGAAAGCGTAAAACATCAACGAAATCGAACTGGTGGCCCCAACGGGATTCGAACCCGTGTTTCAGCCTTGAGAGGGCCGTGTCCTGGGCCTCTAGACGATGGGGCCGGCTGAACGCGACAACGACGCTACCCGAAAATTAGTTGGCTGGGGGAGGAGGATTCGAACCCCCGCTGCGTGGTCCAGAGCCACGTGTCCTACCACTAGACGATCCCCCACCAACGCACCCAACCTTACCACACCCCCCCAGCGCGTCAGCGGATCGCCGTCTTGAGCGTGCGGCTCGGGCGGAAGCGCGGGACCTTGGCCGTCGGAATCTGGATCTCTTTGCCGGTGCGCGGGTCGCGGCCGTTCCGGGCGGCGCGACGGGTGACGACGAACGTGCCGAATCCGGAAATCGTGACGCGGCGACCGCGGCGCAGCGAATCGATGATGCCGCCGACGAACGCGTTCATGGCGCGCTCCGCGGAGGTCTTCGAGCCCCCCGCATGCTTCGCCATGATCGCCACCAGCTCGGCCTTGGTCATCGCGCACCTCGCCCCTCTCTAGCCTGTCAGGGCGACGGTGTCAATCAGGTAGTCACGCGGCGCACCGCATCGAGGAAGAACGCGGGCTGGAAGGGCTTCTCGACGACGAGCACGCCCGCCTCCCGGAGGAACTTGAAGGCCTCGCGGTTCGCGGTGTCGCCCGTGATGAAGATGAAGCGCTGGTTGAGCGACGGATCGCCCTGCGTCGCGTCGCGATAGAACTCCTCGCCGTCGCCGTCGGGCATGCGGATGTCGGACACGATGAGGTCATAGCGCTGGCGGCGCACGCGCTCGAGCCCCTCGCGCCCGCCCGTGGCGACGTCGACGCGCCAGCCGGTCTGGCTCAAGATCGTCACGATGAGGTCGAGCACGCTCGCCTCATCTTCCACGACGAGCGCCGTGCGGCCTTCGCCCGTGACGAT
>WNFH01003846.1_pt1 | contig 10735 bp, 6 predicted proteins | sample 5400411 | NCBI WGS metagenome assembly WNFH01 (sample SAMN13153347, study PRJNA577476) | soil metagenome | isolation source: 200 cm saprolite under Douglas fir tree site 2 hole 3 | place: USA:California | collected 2015-04-18
CCAAATCGCGATCTTTCTGGGCGCCGTACTGGCGGTCACCAAGCCGATGGGGTTGTTCATGGCACGCGTGTTTGAACGGGAGAAGACCTTCCTCGATCCCGTCCTGCGGCCGCTGGAACGGTTGCTCTACCGGCTCACCGGAGTGGACGAGCAGCACGAGATGAAGTGGACGGAATACGGCATCAGCATGCTGCTGTTCAGCAACGTGTCCATGCTGTTGCTCTACCTCATTCAGCGGGCCCAGGCCATCTTGCCTTTCAATCCCCAGAAGCTGGCTGCCGTCGCGCCTGATCTTGCCTTCAACACGGCCGCGTCTTTCACTACCAACACCAACTGGCAGGCCTACACCCCTGAAACCACGATGAGCTATTTCACCCAGATGGCCGGGCTGGCCTACCACAACTTTGTTTCGGCCGCCGTGGGCATCGCGCTGGCGATTGCGTTCATACGCGGAATCGCTCGCCGCGAGAAACAGACTATCGGCAACTTCTGGGTAGACATGACCCGAACTATTCTGTGGGTGCTGCTGCCGGTGTGCATCATCTTCGCTCTGGCGCTGGTCTCGCAGGGAGTGGTTCAGAATCTGAAACCCTATGACACCGTGAAGCTCCTCGAATCGCAACAAGTCCAGAAGACTGGGCCCGACGGCAAGCCCGTGACTCAGACGATCACCGAACAGGTGATTGCACAGGGACCGGTTGCCTCGCAAGAAGCCATCAAGATGTATGGCACGAACGGTGGCGGATTCTTCAACGCCAACAGCGCGCATCCATTCGAGAATCCCACCCCGTTCAGCAACTTTTTGGAGATGGTCTCCATTTTCGCGATTCCCGCCGGTCTGACTTACACGCTGGGAAAGATGACGGGCTCGCAGCGTCACGGCTGGGCGGTGTGGGGGGCAATGACCATCCTCTTCCTGGCCGGTGTGACCACCGCCTATTGGGCGGAAACACAGGGCAATCCCCTGCTCAAGGGTGTTGATCAGCGCGCCAGCCTCACGCAGTCGGGCGGCAATATGGAGGGCAAGGAAGTCCGCTTCGGCATGGCAAATTCGGCGTTGTTCGCCACCATCACCACCGACGCGAGCTGCGGGGCGGTGAACGGAGTGCATGATTCCTACACTCCGATCGGCGGCATGGTCCCTCTGGTCAATATCATGCTTGGCGAGGTCGTGTTCGGCGGCGTCGGCGCCGGCATGTACGGGATTTTGATTTTCGTCGTGCTCACCGTGTTCATCGCCGGGCTGATGGTGGGCCGCACACCGGAATATCTGGGCAAAAAGATAGAAGCCTACGACGTGAAGATGGCCATGCTGGTCGTGCTGGTCTTCCCGCTGGTCATCCTGGTGTTCGCTGCGGTTTCAGTGCTCGCTAAGTTCGGAACCTCCAGCATTGCCAACCCCGGCCCTCATGGGTTCACAGAAATTCTCTATGCCTTCACCTCCGCCGCCGGCAACAACGGCTCTGCTTTCGCGGGCCTGAGCGCCAACACGCTCTGGTACAACACCACGATGGGCGTGACCATGTTGATTGGCCGCTTCTTCATGATCATCCCCATGCTGGCCGTCGCCGGGAACTTGGCGCGAAAGAAATATGTTCCGCCTTCTCTGGGAACCTTCCCCGTGACCACGCCGCTGTTCACGGTGCTGCTGGTTTCGGTGATCTTGATCGTGGGGGCACTCACATTTTTCCCGGCACTGAGCCTGGGGCCGGTTCTGGAGGATTTGCTGATGACAGCTGGAAAGACGTTCTAGGGCATCGTATGGCGAAAAAAGACAAGTCGCAAACCAAGAGCCTGTGGGACCTCAAGATCATTCGCCGGGCGTTATGGGACTCGGTCCTGAAGCTCAATCCCCGGACCATGATGCGCAATCCGGTGATGTTCGTGGTGGAAGTGGGGAGCGTAGTCACCACGCTCTTGCTGTTCCGCTCGAAATCCGAGTTTGCCTTCAATCTGCAGATCACACTTTGGCTGTGGTTCACTGTGTTGTTCGCCAACTTCGCCGAGGCCATGGCAGAAGGGCGCGGCAAAGCTCAGGCCGAGACCCTGCGCAAGGCCCGGTCCGAAACCATGGCACGCCGCTTGCTGCGCGATGGCGGCAGCGAGATGGTTCCGAGCGCCAAGCTGAAGTGTGGCGATGAGGTACTGGTCGAAGCGGGTGAGTTCATCCCGGGCGACGGAGAGGTGATCGAAGGGATCGCCTCTGTGGATGAATCCGCAATTACCGGCGAATCCGCTCCCGTGATTCGCGAAGCAGGAGGCGATCGTTCCGCGGTCACGGGCGGCACTCGTGTCCTCTCCGATCGCATCAAGGTGTGTATCACGTCGAATCCGGGGGAAACCTTTCTCGATCGGATGATTGCTCTGGTGGAAGGCGCGGAGCGCCAGAAGACGCCCAACGAGATCGCCCTCAACATTCTGCTGGCCGGGCTCACTATCATTTTTCTGCTCGCAGTTGTGACCCTGCAGCCTTTCGCCATTTACTCGGGTTCGCCACAAACCGTGTTCGTGCTGGTCTCGTTGCTTGTCTGCCTGATTCCCACCACGATCGGCGGACTTTTGTCGGCGATCGGAATTGCCGGCATGGACCGACTGGTCCAGCACAACGTTCTCGCCATGTCAGGCCGTGCGGTGGAAGCCGCGGGCGACGTGAATACCTTGTTGCTCGACAAGACAGGAACGATCACGCTGGGGAACCGCCAGGCCGCGGAATTCATCCCGGCTCCCGGAATCACCGAAGCGCAAATGGCCGATGCCGCTCAACTGTCTTCTCTCGCCGACGAGACGCCGGAAGGGCGATCTATCGTGGTTCTGGCCAAGGAGCGATTTGCCCTGCGCGGCAGAGAACTGGCGTCGCAAGAGGCTGTGTTCATCCCCTTTACGGCACAGACTCGCATGTCGGGTGTGAACCTCGACGGCCGCGAGATCCGCAAGGGCGCAGTGGATGCCATTGCCAAGTACCTCAACCAGTACGGCACGGTTCTTCCCAAAGAAATCCAGGCCTCGGTGGAGACGATTGCGCGATCCGGTGGAACGCCCCTGGTTGTAGCCGAGAACCGCCGTGCTTTGGGCGTAATCCATCTCAAGGACATTGTGAAGGGCGGAATGCACGAGCGCTTCGATCAGCTGCGTGCCATGGGCATCAAGACCGTGATGATCACCGGCGACAACCCGCTGACCGCAGCCGCCATTGCCCGCGAGGCCGGAGTGGATGACTTTCTAGCCGAGGCGACTCCCAAGGACAAAATGGATCTGATTCGTCGCGAGCAGGGCCAGGGCAAGCTAGTCGCGATGACCGGCGATGGAACCAATGACGCGCCCGCTTTGGCACAGGCCGATGTCGGCGTCGCTATGAACACCGGCACGCAAGCCGCAAAAGAAGCCGGCAACATGGTGGATCTCGATTCCAATCCCACCAAGCTGATTGAGATCGTGGAAATCGGCAAGCAGTTGCTGATGACCCGGGGCGCGCTCACCACATTTTCCATCGCGAACGATGTGGCCAAGTACTTCGCCATCATTCCCGCCATGTTTGCCGGCACTTTTCCGGTACTGAACGCACTGAACGTCATGCGGCTTCAGACGCCCGAGTCGGCCGTGCTGTCGGCCGTCATTTTCAATGCGCTGATCATCATTGCGCTCATTCCTTTGGCGCTGCGGGGTGTGAAGTATCGGCCTATGGGAGCGGCTGCTCTACTGCAACAGAACCTCTGGATTTATGGCGTTGGCGGCATCATCGTCCCGTTTGTCGGAATCAAGCTGATTGATATGGTCATCACCCGCGTGGGGATGGCTTAGAGGATTGTGATGAAAAGAAATCTCGTGACTTCAGTGCTGATGACGATGGTGACGACGGTCCTGCTGGGAATCTTGTACCCATTGCTGGTGACTGGTCTTGCCCAGCTGTTCTTTCCGAGCCGGGCCAACGGCCAGCTGGTCCAGCGCGGTGGCGTGCTGGTAGGGTCGCGGCTGATCGGACAGCCTTTTTCCGGCCCAGGCTATTTTCATTCGCGACCTTCGGCCGCGGGAGACGCGGGTTACGACGCTACCTCCTCGGGAGGCTCCAACCTCGGTCCCACAAATCAGAAGTTGATTGATCGCGTGCAGGCCGATGTCGCTCGCCTGCAAACAGAGAACCCCGGGGCTCCCGTACCGGTTGACCTGGTTACTGCGTCTGGATCAGGGCTTGACCCGGACATTTCCCTCGCAGCCGCAGGGTTTCAGGTTCCACGAATCGCGCGGAAACGCAGGCTCCCCGAAGATCAAGTCCGCCGTCTGATTCGGGAGCACACCCGGACGCGTCAATTCGGTTTGTTCGGCGAATCCAGAGGCAATGTGCTTGAGCTGAATCTCGCCTTGGATGACCAGTTGCGGCGCTGACCAGGGTTGAGCGCCGCATCCTCCCACGATTCAAATCGGACACGCGCTTCATGCAGTTGTTCCGCAATGGAACACCCCTCTCACTCCCTCCTTGTCGCAGATGACTGTATCGATGGCACATCGATCTTGGCCCAGCAAATGCTCCCAGCACGAAGACCAGCGCAGGAGCGTGAGCCATGCCTCAGCTACGTCAGGATCGATTTACAAAAGAATGGGTGTTTGTGGCCACGGAATACGTCAAGCACCCACAAGACTTGATTGTAAAGCGCACAGAAAAACGGCTTGCGGCGTTCGATCCCTATTGTCCATTTTGCCCTGGCAATGAAACACAAACGCCCCCTGAGGTGCTACGTGTATCTTCCCCAAGCAAGTGCGGATGGGGAGTCCGGGTCGTACCCAACAACTTCACCGGTTTGGTTCCTGACGCGGGACCGGCGCAGACGATCAAGCGCTTCCGCCGCATGGTCGAAGGATCGGGCATCTACGAAGTAATCGTTGAGACTCCCGACCACTCTCTCACCACGGCGTTGTTGCCGGAGGCACAGGTGGCTAGCGTGTTGCGCGCGTCCAAGCTGCGCTACGATGAGCTTAGCCTGGACTCTCGCATCGCTCACGCCACGCTTTTCAAAAACCATGGGGGCGAGGCGGGGGCCACGCTGGAGCACTCTCATTGCCAGCTGATCGCAACTCCGAGAATTTCCGCTCAGGTCTCGAACCGGCTGCAGGAGGCCCGCCGTCGTTATGACGAATTCGGGAAATGCATTTTCTGCGTTGTGCTGGAGGAAGAGTTGCGTGTTCAGACGCGAATCGTGATGACGACCGACCACTTCGTGGCGTTGGAGCCGTTTGCTTCCACTATTCCATTCTGCACTCACATTTACCCGCGACGGCACATGGCGAATTTCGCCGAGATCAGTGGCGACGAAATAAACGACCTGGCCCGAATTCTGCGCCGGGTGCTGGCCAAGCTCTACTTCGGACTGGAAAATCCCGACTTCAAATACACTCTCCGTACGGCGCCGGTACGGGAGGCAGGCATGAACTACTACCACTGGTATTTGAACATTGTCCCTTGCTTGACGCCCCAACCGAGCGTCGAAATGAGGCCGGGTATGTTCATCAACACGGTCCTGCCCGAAAAGGCTGCGGAATTTCTACGCGAGGTCCACGCGGAACAGGCCATCCCCGCGTAGGGTGTTCTAGTCAGACATGCCAGATCTGATCCCGAATCTTCCCGGCACGGTTGAGCACAAGCCGCCCCTGCCGGGTGCGAGCGCCCGGTCCTGCTGAAATACCCATCTGAGGTTGGAATCTCATATCACGGCCTGGACTCTAGCGCCGTGGGCAGCCGATAGTGGTTGCATTCATTGCTGATCGCCGCCATTTGGGGAGAGTATAATTAGGAGATCTCACGAGACCCGCAATTTCCCAACAAGAGGTGAGGTTTCCCATGGTTTCTCGAAGGTTCCCGGTAGTCGTAGCGCTGCTCTCCCTGCTGGCATCGACCCTGTTTGGACAGGCCCAGAGCACTGCCAAGCCCAAGCCCCGCGTGGTTGTGGTGGGCGTGAACGGCATGGAACTGGACGTGATTCGTCCGCTCATTCTCAAGGGCCAAATGCCCAATCTGGCGAGGGTCATCAAGAACGGCGCGTATGGCAAGTTGCGCACCGTCTCCGCCCCCAATTGCCCGCGCGTTTACACCACCATGTTCACCAGCACCAAGCCGGAGGAGCACGGGGTTACCGGCTTCGTTGTGGGCGGGATCACGGCCAACACCAATATGCTGAAGGAAGAGCCCATCTGGTCCATCCTGTCCAAAAATGAGGTTACGGTGGGCATGGCCAACGTCCCAGCCACTTTTCCCGTGATGCCAGTGACCGGCTACATGATCAGCGGCATGCTGACCCGCGGCAAGAATTGCGAAGATGGCGTGCTCTGCGCCCCAAAGCTCTCGGAGGTGGAAGGCGGAGACCCGGTTTATCCCGTAGCCATGAAAGCCGAACTGCTGAAGAATGTGGGTGACTTCTACATCGACTGTGAGCGCATGCCCTCCGCCGAACAGCTCAGGGGACACGAGACCGAAGTGATTGACGCCTGGCTGAAGAAAGTCGATGTGATCCGCGAGCAGCAGACCAAGCTCTTCGATTACCTCATGGCCAACCATCCCACCGACTTCACCTGGCTGGTGCAGTCCTGCGAAGACCGCGCCGGGCACTGGCTCTATCCCATCGCGCCGTACAACGTGGGCTACAACCCCAAGGTCAACGCCGTGCGCACGGATGCTTTCCCCGACCAGTACATTGGCTTCGACAAAGTGCTGGGCGCCATCCTGAAGCATGTGGACGACAACACGTATGTTTTCATAGTCTCCGACCATGGGATCAAGCCCCTGCGCGAGTTCGAAGAAACCGATCCCCACGCGCATATGGATCACGAGAAGACAACGCCGGTGATCGCAAAGCACGACTTCGCGGATGGCGACGACGTGCCCGGCTCGTTCTTTGCCATGGGCCCAGGAATCAAGCATGACCTTCGCCTGATGGGCTTCGAAGCTTCCGTGTACGACATCGCGCCCACCATCCTGCACCTCTATGGCATCGAGCAGCCCAAGCAGATGCGTGGCCGCATACTGAGCGAGATCTTCGAGAAATCAGAGGAAAAAGTCGCGCAGAAGTAAAGGGCGTGCCGCTTTTCCCCAGACCTAAGGGGCGCCTTCAGGCATCCCTTGGTTTTTGAGAGAAAACACCATGCAGGAAACTCCACAGCAGTACATGCAGCGCATCCTGGGGTACACCGATGGCAAAGAGCCGTTACGCGTGCAGCGAGCAACCGCTAAGAAGCTCGCTGCTCTAACGAAAGGGCTGAATAGGAAGCAACTCACGCGCCGGCCTGCACCCGGGAAATGGTCGATCACCGAGATTCTCGCCCACCTGGCCGACACCGAACTGGTTGCAGGCTGGCGTTTGCGGCTAATCTTGAGCCAGAACGGCACCCCAATCCAGGCTTTCGACCAGGATGTCTGGGCGGACACCTTCAACTACGGCCGCCGCGATCCAAAGGTCTCGCTGGAGACATTCCGCGTGTCGCGCCAGAACAATCTGGCGTTGTTGAAGTCAGTCCCGAAAAACCTCTGGGAAAACTACGGTATGCACGAGGAGCGAGGCAGGGAAACCGTCACCCACGTGGTGCGCATGTTCGCCGGACACGACCTGAACCACCTGCGGCAAGTGGAAAAGATTGCGAAGGAGAGCCGCAAGAACCGCCGGTAGCCTCCGCGGGAGGCCTCTGCAGGAAGGCGCGCCGCGGGAGGGCAACGCCCCGGGGAGGGCGCGGCCTCAGCCGTGCCGATTACCTCCCACAGAGACTTGTCATTCGGAGCGGACTTCCGTCCGCATCTGCATTTGTCTGGACAGCGCACTCATCTTCTCTTCAGGTTCTTGGCCCGGCTTTCCACTCGCTCTGCCTCTTCCGTCTTCCCCATTCCCCTGTATGCCTGCGCTAGCAACTCAAAAACCCCTGCGTTATCTGGCTGTGTCCTAGAAAGCGGCTCGAGCTGCCGGACCGCATCGGCAAAGCTGCCTTGTGCAATCTCTGCCTTTGCCATGCCGAGCTGTGCTTCCACACTGTTCGGCTGCAGCAGTAGCGCCGCTTCAAACTGATCTTCTGCAGCTCTCGCATCCTTCAGGCCTAGATAGACCTGGCCCAGCAGCAGTCGCGCCGGGAACTGTCCCGGAGTAAGTTTCAGGCTGGCTTCCAGCGCGTCGCGCGCATCTGCCAAGTCGCCGATTTTGTCCAACGCCTGACCTTCCTCGAACGCGGCAGTCGCATCCTCAGGCCGAACTTCGCGCGCGCGTTTCAGATGTTCAGCCGCCTTCGAATAATCGCCGGCGTGCAACTCCAGTTCGCCCAGTTGCCGCAGGGCCGTGGGCGATTTGGGATCAAGTTGCAGGACTTTCTCCAGAGCGCCACGAGCGTCGGCGGGACGGTCGTCTTCCGACGCCATCATCGCCGTGTGCAGCAAGTTTTGTTCTTCAATCTCGTCCTTGGGATCGGGTAACAGCGAGGGCTCGGGAACATTGGACGAGCTTCCGGCGTCGGCGCGACCTAAGTAGCCGAGAGCTTCCAGCTCGTCGATCGTTCCCTGGCTGACCGCTCCTGCAGAAGGCTGGGAAGGAGGCATCTTCGCGCGCAGCTCAGCGAGCATCGCACGAAACTTCTGCACAGTGGTACCCCAGGGTGCATAGGTGTTCTTAAGTTCGCCTGGGTCGGTGTGCAGGTCGTACAGTTCAGGCCGTGGCGCGTCGATGAACTTGAACCCCTCCGCACGCACCGAACGCAGCGGCGCCCAACCGAAACGCAGCGGATAGTCGGTTTCGCCAAAGGCAGTGCGACTGGCGTCTTCCATGCCGCCAAAATAAGGCTTCAGTGATTCCCCGTCCAGCCGCTCTGGCAGTGGAACATGCAGCAGATCAAGCACGGTGGGCAAGATGTCTGTGGTTCGCACCTGCGCATTTACCATTTTCCCGGCATTGCCTCGGCCCGGCCGCTTCACAATCAGCGGCACATGCGTGGTCGAGTCGTACAGAAAGATTCCATGGGTATCTTCGTGATGCTCTCCTAGCCCCTCACCATGATCTCCGACCACGATCACAACTGCATTTTCATACCAGCTCTGCTTCTTCAAATAAGCCACAAAGTTGGCGAGCGCCGAATCGGCATAGGCAATCTCGCCGTCGTACAAGTGATCCTTATACGTCTGAGAGTAGGGCGGCGGCGGCTCATAGGGATCGTGCGGGTCATACAGGTGCACCCAGACAAAATGCGGGCCGGTGGGATGCGCATTCAGCCAACGTTCCGCATGCTGTACCACGTCCATGCCGCGCCGTTCCACCCGTCCCCAGCGGGATTTTGTCTGCGGATGCTCAGGGAAGTTGTCATAAAAATCGAATCCGCGATCGAGCCCCGGCGCCAGCGTTTTGCTGTCGAGAATGACGGCGCCAATAAATGCCGCAGTGTGATAACCCTTTTTTTTTAGTAATTCAGCCCAGGTCGGGTGAGTCGCTGCCAACGGTACTGCGAAATCGGTGACGCCGTGCCTGCTGGGCAGAAGTCCCGTCAGGATGGTGGTATGCGAAGTGTTAGTGATAGGGCTAGGCGTGAACGCCTGCACAAAGCGAATCCCGTCTTTCGCCAGGCTGTCGAGTGCCGGAGTCTGAATGTGCTCGTAGCCGTAGCAGTGAACGTGGTCGGCGCGAAGTGTATCAATAGTTATGAGGAAAACGTCGGGCTGCGATGCTTTTTTTTGAGCTGCGGCAAGACTCGCAGTGGCGGACAGCAAGCAGATGATCAGTATCCGAACCGCCTTCATGGCAACTCAGACTAGCATAATCAGCAGAGCCCATCTGCCGCGGAAGGCAACTCGGCCCTGGGATATAATTTTCCTATCCCATGGTTTTCTCCCGGTGCTTTGGATTCCTGCTGATCGCCAGCTTGCTGCTGTGGGTGCCCGCAGTCCTGGCCGCAGCCACTCCATCAGCCAACGTGGTCGTCATCACCATCGATACGCTGCGGGCCGACCACCTCGGCTGCTATGGCTACAAGCAGATTCGCACTCCGAACATTGATTCGCTCGCGGCCGACGGTGTGCGTTTCGAGCATGCCTACACTCCGGTGCCGGTCACGCTGCCTGCGCACACCGTAATTTTCACCGGCACATACCCGATGCTTAGCGGAATGCACGACTTCGCGGCCAACAAGCTGAACCCCACTCAGCCCACACTGGCCTCCGTCCTCAAGGAGCAGGGATACACGACCGGCGCGGTGATCGGCTCAGCGGTGCTTGATTCGCGCTTTGGTTTGAACCACGGCTTCGATTTCTATTACGACCATTTCGATTTCAATCGCCTGCAGGAATCGAACCTCGACGAAATGGAGCGTTCCGGCAACGTAGTGGCGGACGTGACCCTGGACTGGCTGAGTAAGAACTACCAGAAAAAGTTTTTCCTTTGGATGCATTTGTACGATCCGCACTATCCCTACCGCCCGCCGCCCCCATACAGTGAGGAATACAAGGATCGTCTTTATGACGGAGAAATTGCCTTTGCCGACGCGCAGGTCGGGCGCCTGATTCGTTTTCTGAAAGGTAAGGGTCTATACCGGAATACGCTAATTGTGCTCAGCGGCGATCACGGCGAAAGCCTCGGTGAACACGGAGAAAAGACCCACGGCTTCTTTATCTACAATGCGACTCTGCACGTCCCTCTGATCCTCCACCTGCCGGGCAGTACGTCCGCGAAAACTGTGCCCGAGTTGGTGAGCCTGGCAGACCTGACGCCAACCGTGCTTCAGGCTCTGA
>WNFH01006855.1_pt1 | contig 10734 bp, 11 predicted proteins | sample 5400411 | NCBI WGS metagenome assembly WNFH01 (sample SAMN13153347, study PRJNA577476) | soil metagenome | isolation source: 200 cm saprolite under Douglas fir tree site 2 hole 3 | place: USA:California | collected 2015-04-18
GATCCCTCGCTACGCTCGGGATGACAATCGCTTGGGGTTGGAGGAGGCCGTGGAGCAATACACGTTTGTGCGGCTGCATGTGCGGCGAGGGGAAGAGAGAGGACAACGGAAAAGTAGAAACTAGAAGGCAGAAACTAGAATGGGGAGGGTTCTGGGGAGAGAGAAAAGAGGGCGCAGCATGCTGCGCCCCTACAAAACCAAGGCACTTGACGGGGCCTCACGTGAGGCCAAAACAGATCTTTACCTGCTCCTCAATTTTCGCAAGTCTTTCCGCCGAGAGGACGCCTATGGGCGGGTATTTGAGCAAGGTTTTTTCCAAAGTGGTGACCTGATCGCACTTCGCCCAACAGTTAAAATCCAGATGGGCATCGCCTTTCTTGATGGGAACACGCATGCTGAAGGTCCTGCGCTCGACGGTGGTGATTCCAACCACGCCAACGTCCAAGGCAAACTTATTGATCGGGTCAATGGAAAGCACAATGGCAGGACGAGGTTTGTCCAATTGAACGATATACACCTCACCCCGCTTGGGATACCAGCCGGCTGGAGCAGCGGCCATCAATCCCTGCCAAACGTCCGAAGCGATGCTTTTTGAAAGGACTGGGCCTCGGCCCGGCCGGCCTTGGTGTCGGCGAAGAATTCCGCCGCTTCCGCTTCCAGCCGATCGTATTGCTCCTGAAGAATGGCGCGGCGGAGCAGTTCATTGACACGTTCGCTGGCCGAAGCTGCGCCCTTGGTGGCATCGACGTATTCGTTGATATCCGGTTCGATGGTGAAGCTCTTAGCCAGTCTCATAGCTTTTCTCGTATCTTTAACAGGATAAAATATGTGCGTGTATCTGTCAATTTGTCTTTTGCAAATGGTGGGCTCCGGGCCTGGTGTGGCCGGAGGTGTGGGAATGGGAAAACTAGAAACTAGAAGGCAGAAAGTAGAAAGTAGAAAGTAGAAAGGGGAGGGCGCGTTCCGGTCGGAGCGGGACCGGCGGTTGTTTTTCATTCATTTGCGGTGGGTGGACGAGGCGGCGCTTCAGGCGCACGCGGGATTGCCGCATACGGTGCGGTTTCTCGAATGGGTGGATGCGTTGGTGGACCAGCCGCGGGATGTGACGAGGACAGAAATGATTGAGTGAATTGGATGCCGATAGGCGAAGCAAGGATACGAAGGGAACACAGCCAGGAATGGCTGTGCCACAGGGGAAAGGAATTCAGATGCCGAGCCTGTGGCAAGAGAGGGGAGAGCGCACCACAAGGAGTGTGGTGCGGGGCAGAGGAGTACACAAGAGATTGCGGAAAAAAGGGGACTGAGGGAGAGGGTGTGTCCATTGGTACAGCGAAGGCGGGGCGTAGAGTTGGGATTCGCGGAGAGCGAAATCAAAAAATAATTCAAAAATACTCTTGACAGAAAATGTCGGTGGCACGATACTCCCTTTGCGCCAGTCACTGTCTTCCCCCCGAACGAACGTTCCAGCGTTCTTCCCCTATCCGCACGCCGGAAAAAATAGTCAGCGAGGAGTACTGGTGTCCGCACAATTGGAAAAAGAGATGAGTTCGTTAGAAATGGATCGGGAAGTCATTCGCTGTAAGACATGTGGTCTCGTCCAGTACCGGACGCGCACAGGGAATTGCCGGCGTTGCGTGCGCGCCTTGCCTCAGCGTCTGGAGTTCCTGATTCCTCCACCGGAACCTGCGGAGGAAGCAGTCGCTGAACCCATGCCACAAAAGTTCGTCAACCAGGAGACGGTCGAGAATATCGGCCAGCGCATTCGCCAGTTGCGCGAATCGCGCGCGATGACCCAAAGCCAACTGCAGTCACGGTCGAAGGTCTCGCGCTCCTACCTTTCCCGCATCGAAAGCGGGCAGATGACGCCAAGCCTCGGGACGCTGGAGAAGATCTCCGAAGCGCTCAGCGTCGGGTTGAACCGGTTCTTCATCCCGGAATCCGACGGCGAAGCGCTGCTGGAAGATGCGTTCATCCAGGGATTGCGACCGTTCCTGCGGCAACTGGATTGGGAACAGTGGCAGTCGATATTGAAGAGGCTGCAGGCCATCAGCGACCACGTTCATGCAGCACCGATCACTCTCCGCCCTATCGGTAATCCGGCGCGGCTGCCGCAGCACGCGCCGGCGAATGGCAACGGCAACGGCCACATCGGCATGGGCCATTCGAATGGGCTTGCGCACACGCATGCCCATGGTAATCCGCAGGGCTATCCGCTGCGGCGTCCAGGCGGGCCGGTGTTTCAACGGCCGCTGGCGCGATAAGTTTCTTTCAAGGCAGAGCACAAAAAACGCGGCGTACCGGTGATTGCCGGGACGCCGCGTTTTTTCTTTGCGGAAAAGATTTTGCTAGCGATGGGACTACTCGCGGATGACGGAGACCTTGGCGTCAGGAACTTCCAGCCGCATTAAGCGATGATTCGCGTCGAGCAAAAGAAGAATTTCGAGGTCGGAAGTGTTGACTTTGAGGCCTTCGTAGGTCTTGCCGTCGGCACTGGCGGATCCGGTGGATTGAACGGTGATCGAACCAGGCGTCAATTCCTGGGGAATGATCAGTGGTAGAGATTGTTGTCCAGAACGGCGATGAGAGGGGAATTGAAGGTGAGGTCCTGCTGGAACGGGCGGGCGCCTTGCATCTCCAGCGTGATACTCGCAATACCGTTGGCGAAGAGGATGTGCGCGCCGTTGGTTTTTTCCGCTTGGGCGTTCCAGTCGTAACTGATGGGCGCGCCATCGGGCTGCAGCGTCAGCGAGCCGGAGACTTTGCTGGCGGCACCGTCGGGCGGCTTGATTTCCGCAGTGCCTTTGGCGAGCCAGCCGCCGCCGGATGGAGCGATTTCAAATTCCTCGTGGCCGACGGTCTGTCCGCCGAGTTTGATGGTGAGCTTGCCCTTGTCCTGAGCGAAGACAACGGGGCCGGACGTCTCCGAAGTTTTCTTCTGAGCCGCGAGAGACAACGCGACACACGCCACGATTCCGAATGTCAAAGCAAGCGATGCGGTTCTGAATTCCACGGTGTTTCTTACCCCCGTGTCCATTCTCTCTCAAGGAAGCGGTTTCTGAACAACCAGATGCGCGGGGTTTCCACTGGATGCAACAATGCCGCGGCGCAGGATTTCCGCGACAACCTGGGTGGGCTCGCCGGAGCTGTCGATTCGATGGTCGGCGAGTTGATAGGAGGGGAGACGCTGGGCATAGAGCGCGCTGAAGCTGGCTTCGTCGCGGAAAAGCGGACGGCCGGTCATGGTCATGCATCGCGAAAGCAGAACTGGGATGGGGGAATCCAGCCACAAAACCGGAACGCCGGCAGCGCGCAGAAAGTCGGGGCAGCCCGGCTGTGCGTAAGTGCCGCCGCCAAGGGCGAGAACGGTGCTTTCTTTCAGCTCCGAGGCGCGGCCGAGGGCGGCGCGAAGCTGATCCGCTTCGATCTGGCGGAAGGCGGGTTCGCCGAGGCGTTCGAAGATTTGAGGAATCGGCAGGCCGGCAAACGCTTCGATGCGGTCATCGAGGTCGACAAAGCGCCAGGCGAGTTGGCGACCGAGGAGCGTGCCAACGGTGGTCTTGCCGGAACCCATGAAACCGGCAAGGCCGAGAATCGGGACGCGAAGTTGCTGCCCGCGCAAAGAAGGTGTAGTGGTCACGCGATCGCGGCGCGAAAAACTAGTCGCGCTTCAGAATGCGAATTGTACCACTGTAGGAGGAGAGTTCGACTTTGGCGAGGCCCTGTCCGACGGTGCCGAAGAGGCCCTTGGTAAACTTTGACGCTATGCGTTTGGCGCCACCGTGGGAATCGGGCTTCAGGTAGGCGGCCGCTTGATTGTCGACCTTGCCGATGGCGGTTTGTGCTTTAAGGTCAAAGGAATCATTGCCCGAGAAGCGAACTTCGACGAGGCCCTTGCCGCTCTTCATGGTATAGAGGCCAGTGCGGACGAAATCGCCGTCAAAGAGAATATTCCCGGAAGTGGTGAAGAGGCTGACATTGTTAAGCGCCGGCTGCAGAACCTGGGCGCCGCCACTGATGGACTTGAAATCCAGCTTGCCAGCGCACTGGGTGCAGACAAGCGAGCCTTCCGTGGTGCGGACAATGATATAGCCGGATACTTCCTTCAGGTGGACATCGCCGGCGACGCTTTCGAGTGTCATGTCGCCCATGACCTGCTCGACATAAATAAGTCCCGTCTCGGTCTTGAGCTGCAATTCCGTTTCTTCGGGCACGGTGAGCTGCAGACTGGCTTCCAGTTCCCGGGACTGCGCCGAGGCATCGAGAATATTGGCAGTGACGTCGATGCGGTCGCCGGCTTGCTCCATATCAAAGCCAATCTTGTCGGAAGTCTGGCTGGCCAGGACGTCCACTTCGGCGTTTTTCCAGGATTTCACTTCGATGCGGCCGTTGGCGACGTTGTGGATCACAACCACCGGGCGGTTGTGGACCGCGAAATGTTTTTCGAAATGCTGCCCTGCAGCGGCAGCGCCGGAACAAAGAAAAACTGCGCCACCGAGCACCGGCAGCATGCTGCGTTTCAAATCAGAGCGCAGGGCAGTCCAAATCACGTGTGGCCGCAAGGCGGTCAACCCCATCATTCCAATTCCCATGTTAGTGGACGCTCCCCTCGCGATCCATCATCGCGGACAGTAATTCGGCTTTTTGCTGATAGGCGTTGGACAGATATTCCCGCGCCAGTTCGTCCTGCGGCGCAGCGTTCACGCGGCTTTCGCAGTCGGCGATAAAATCATCGACTCGCTCCAGGTTCTGGCGGAAAGAGTTGTCCACTGCAGAAGTGCCGGCAGTCTGCATGTTTCTGAGATCGCTTTCCTGCTCATTCAGCACTTTGGCGGTTTGCGCGAACGGAATTTGCCAAGGGGGCCCGGCTACATTCCCGGGAGTCGCGACAGGGGCATCGGATGGTTGCCGCAATTGGAGGACTCCAGCGGCGACGATCAGCAGTCCCACAGTTGCAGTCGCCAGAGCGCGGCTGCGAAACAGATCGTTGAAGCCATGCCACCAGGGCGAGCGCTCATCGTGAGCAGGAACGACGGGCGTCTTGATAATTCCTTCGAGTTCAAGTTGAGCCCGGAGGGAAACCCATACGCGGGCCGGTGGTTCGACTTCGGCGGGCAAATCATTCGCGACAGAAACAATGGCCGCGAGATCGGCGACAAATTCCTGGCAGTAGCTGCAAGTTGCCACATGCGCTTTTGCCGCTTCAGGCAATGGCGCCAGACCTTCCTGCTCCACTACGATTTCCACATCCTTACACTGCATGACGCTTCACTCCGATGGAGCCGCTGGGCGCTGCTCCATTCGACTTATCCAAAACCGTTTCGGCGCAAATCCCTGATGTTCCGCCGTGAAGTCGCTCACACACCCTTAAATTGCGCATATTCTAGCTCAATCCTCATGCGCCGTCGGGGTTTTTGCGGCATGGCGTTCCTGCCGTGCCTGCTCGCGTACCTCTTCCTGGAGCAGGTCCCGCAGCCGTGTACGCGCTTTATGCAATTGCGACTTCGAATTTCCCACCGAACATCCCATGATTTTCGCGATCTCGTTGTGCTCGTAGCCCTGGACGTCATGAAGTACAAACACGGTCCGGTAGCCCGGCGGCAACTTTTCAACCGAACGTTCCAGATTGACCCGGTCGACCGCACCGCTCAAGCGCAAATCCGCTGCGCCGATGTCTTTCCTGGGGCCGCCCGTTTCTTCGTCGGGATCGGTCGTTTCTTCGAGCGAGGCCACAGGGAGCGACTTCTTGCGCAACCTCATGAGCACTACATTGACCGTCATCCGATGTAACCAGGTGGAGAAGGCCGACTCTCCGCGGAAGGTCCCAATCTTACGGAAGAGTTGCAGAAAAGCTTCCTGCATCAGGTCTTCCGCATCGGCTGGGTTATTCACCATGCGCAGGCACAGGGCGTAGACGCGGCGGCCATGCAAGCGGTACAAAAATTCAAAAGCCGCAGCATCTCCGGCCTGAGCCAAACGGATGGCCTCCGCTTCAGTCACCGGTTTGGTGGACTGTAGAGAGGTCGACGCATCGGGATCGCTTGGTCGCTTCTTGGCCAACGGTCCTGTAGCGGCGCATCCATTACTTCAGATGCACCGAGTACCCTCGTAAGTTGTCCTGGCAGAAGCCCGCATGCCTCAAACAGACACCCCGAAAGGGCGCTGATTCCCCGGGTGAGTTACCCGGAGGCCTGCGGGCGAGCAGGCTTAATCATTCTCCCGCGATTGCGGGCATTCGTCTATGGCGGATCACATGCTGGCGGGAAGGGACGCCGGCTGCCTGAGGCAGAGATTGCCGGCGAACGGTATTTTGGAAAACGCCGAGCTGGCTCTCGGGAAGGGCAATCAAGAAAGACTTGAACACGACAATGGCCTCTCGCAGGCAGGTATTCAGGTCGTAGTGGTTCGCATCCACCTCAGCCCACATTTTCTTGGGATTTACGGAGAATCCTTCCACCAGATCATCGGCAGCGTGGCGGAAATCATTGCCAAGTTCGCCGACCATTTCCTCCAGCGTGCTTACTTTATGAAGGAACTGGAGCCGATGGGAAAGGAGGACGCGGTTGAGCATGCCGCTCATGCGAGCCGAACGCTGGCCCTTTTGTCCTTGAAAATTGGCGGGATCGAGAGGAGCAGCGTTGGGAATGGTTCCGTAATGCTTGGCGTGCTCGGACAAAGCATGAAGCAAGCCTGCGAGCGTCTGGGTCAGCAGCGTGCAAAGGCCCGAAGTAATACCCAAAGCCTGCAGGGATTTGCCGAGGTGTCCCAACTGCCGAAGTTCGATAGCCTCATCGAGCGATACGCTCAGCATCGCGTAGTCGGATTCGAGTTCGTGGACCTGCTTGTGGAAAACGAGTGCTTTCTCTTCCGATAGCCAGGCGCGCCAATCGTCTTTGACAGACTTGCCGCGGGTTGAGGAGAGGCGGAGAGTGTCTTTCACGGGAGCCCTCCGATGGGACAGGGTGGGGAGTATAGCAAAAACCCTCCTACAAGCCATAACAATCTTCAGGCGCAAGGTTGGCATGTCGGGACTTCTTAGTATGCCGGGGCGAAGACGAAGGACCGGAGTGGCGTTCTCGATCCACACACCTTCACTCCGCACGAGGGATTCACGAGTGTGTTCCTTGCTCAAGGATGACGCGCGCCGTTATACTCAATTTCCATCACTTCCGAAAGGATTTTCCCTTTGCAATTCGAACCGCGCGACCAATTTGAACAGCGCCAGAAGAAACTCGAACAGATCCAGGCGCTGGGGCACGACCCGTACCCACGGGAATTTCGCTGGACGGATACGCCCGCCGCCTTGGTGGACAAGTACAGTCAGGCCCCCGGCCCGGAATTGGAGTCGGCCAAGAGTGAGGTCCGCGTCGCCGGGCGCATCGTATCCTTGCGGCTCATGGGGAAAGCCGGTTTTGCGCACCTGCAAGGGGCAGGGAAGCGCATTCAGATTTATGTAAAGAAAGATGTTGTCGGCGAACAGGGATTCGAGCTGTTTCATCTGCTGGACCTGGGCGATTCGATTGGCGTGCGCGGGCACTTGTTTCGAACCAAGACCAATGAGCTGTCCATTTGGGTCGAGGCGATTTTCTTTCTTTCGAAAGCGCTGCTGCCGCTGCCGGAAAAGTGGCACGGCCTGACGGACGTCGAGTTGCGCTATCGCCAGCGATATCTCGACCTGATCGCCAATGAAAAGTCACGGCAGGTGTTCGTGACCCGCGGGCGAATCATCCAGGAATTGCGCCGGTACTTTGATGCGCGAGGATACATCGAAGTCGAAACGCCGATGATGCAACTTATCGCCGGGGGCGCAGCAGCGCGGCCGTTCACGACGCACCACAACACGCTGGACATTGATTTGTATCTGCGCATCGCGCCGGAGCTTTATCTAAAGAGGTTGACGGTCGGAGGATTCGACCGGGTGTACGAGATCAACCGCAATTTTCGCAATGAAGGCATTTCCACGCAGCACAATCCCGAATTCACGATGCTGGAATTTTACGAGGCCTACAGTAATTATCGCGATCTGATGGATATGAACGAGCAGCTCTTCGCACTGCTGGCCAAGAACATTACCGGCTCAACCAGGGTGAAGTACGGTAATGCCGAGCTTGATTTTTCGAAAATGGAACGGCTCTCCATGCGCGAAGCGATCGTCAAGTATTGGCCCGCGGCAGCGGGCGAGGCGCCCACGGCCGAAAAATTAGGCTCGCCGGGCGGCGCTCAGCAAGCGACAAATCGCTATAACCTCTGGGCCAAAGGCGCCGGGGCGCCCTACGCCGCGGCCAAAGGCACGTTGAAGGACGGCGAATGGACAGGGCTCCTTTTCGAAACTATGGCCGAAGATAAACTTGTCCAGCCCACGATTCTTTACGATTTTCCGACGGATATCTCGCCGCTTTCGAAACAAAAGCCGGAAGATCCGTCGCTGACGGAACGATTCGAAATTTACGTTGCGGGAATGGAAGTGGCGAACGGCTTCTCGGAGCTGAACGACCCCGCCGAGCAGGAGCGGCGCTTTCTTGCGCAGATCGCGCAGGGCGGCGAGGAAGTCCCGAAGCAGCTAGACGTGGATTACATCCGCGCTCTATGCCACGGTATGCCCCCGACGGCCGGCGAAGGCATCGGCATCGACCGCCTGACCATGCTTCTCACGGACTCGCCGTCGATCCGCGACGTCATCCTCTTCCCGTTGCTGCGTCCGGAAGGCGGCGCCGAATCATCTTCCGAAGCGCACGGCGCCTAACGTATTCTTCCAACTAACATGCGATTCGAATGGTTCGTGGCGCAGCGGTACCTGCGGTCCCCGTATCGGCCGGCGGTCCTGCGATTGGTCACGCTCTTCTCGATGATCGGGGTGGCGGCGGGTGTGGCGACACTGGTGATCGCGCTGTCTATGAACACGGGCTTCCGCGAAACGCTTCAAGATCGATTGCTCGGCGTGACAGCGCATGTTTCCCTGACGAGACCCGGCACCGGCGGAATCAAGAACTACGAGGAATTGGCGATAAAGCTTGCCGCCGTGACGGGGGCGCGCTCCGTCACGCCGGCGGTCTACCAGACGGTGCTGCTTTCCTTCGCTGGGCAAGCGCGAGGCGTGGTCACCAAAGGCATCGATCCCGAACGGGAGCGAAAGAGCGACGAAGCGCTGCAGCGCATCGTTGCCGGAAGCCTGGACTTTTCCACGGACTCGGACGGCATTGAAGCTCTGCTGATTGGAAAACAGCTTGCCGAGGAATGGAAGGTCTCTCCGGGCGATTATATGACGCTCACAAGTCCGCAGGGACGATTGACCCCATTCGGATTGATGCCGCGTACACGGCGGTTTCGTGTTATGGGTGTTTTTGATTCCGGCTTTTACGACTACGACGAAAACTGGTGCTTCATGACGCTGGCCGCCGCGCAAGGGCTTTCCGGTGCGGGTGACGTCGTCAACGTCCTCGAGTTCCGGTTGAATCACCCGGAACGCGCGGGCGAAATTGCGGAACAGGTCCGCCAAGCCGCTGGACCAGGTTTTTCAGCGACGACCTGGATGGAAGAGAATCGCGCGCTGTTCCGGGCGCTGCGGTTGGAAAAGCTGGTAACGGCGATCTTCATCGGTCTGATTACTTTCGTAGCCGGCCTCAACATTCTGGTGGTTCTTTCCATGACGGTCACCGACAAAGCGCGAGACATCGCCGTGCTGCGGTCCATGGGCGCGCGCCGCGAGCAGATTCGAACGATTTTTCTTTGGCAGGGAATCAGCATCGGGGCCACTGGCACACTCATCGGCCTCTTCATTGGCTACACCTTCTCATTGGTGGCGGGTAGCTACCATCTGATTCCACTCGATCCGCAGGTCTACGCCGTTCCGTATGTGCCTTTTCATTCGAATGTTTTCGACGGGGTGTGGATCACCGCCGTGGCCATGGCAATCTCGATTGCGGCAACGATTTTGCCGGCGCGCGCTGCAGTACAGCTCCTGCCGGTGGAAATTCTCCGGTATGAATGAGAAGCAGGAATCGACGTGCAGTAACCCTATTCCGGGGTGCCTTTGGCGCGAGAGTTGCTCCTATCGGGGCTGAGACGCGGGTGTGTGAGACCGGGGCGCATCCCTCAAGCCCGGTTGCAGTCAATACCCGCCGCAAGCTGTTGAAAACAGAAAGATTATACGGGTTTCAATTTGACGCAGAATTGCCCTCTTTTCGGGCGGCAGTGGACTGTCGAAAAGAGGAAACAGTTTGGTTTATTTGATGCACAACGCCCGTGCAAGTCGCGCGGCACGCGGATTGCACTAGCCGCATCTAAGTAAGGAGCGGGAGCGGCGTGCGATGACGCCGGGAGGCCCAGCAACGGGATGACCCAGCACACACAATTCGCGACCAAGGAGGCGACAGATGACGTGCGCAAGGCGGCCGTCGTTCTGGAATCGCGCGGCTTGAAGAAAACGTATGGCCGCGGCGAGAAAAGCATCTCCGTGCTGGTGGATGCAAATTTGAGCTTGCGGCGGGGAGAGATGGTAGCGATCGTTGCTCCATCGGGAGCCGGCAAAAGTACTTTGCTGCATCTGCTGGCGGCGCTAGACACGCCAACGAGCGGTACAGTATACTTCGCATCGAAAGCCATTGAATCGATTGATGACGCGGCGCTGGCGGAATTTCGGAATCGTGCCATCGGATTTTTGTGGCAACGCCACCAGTTGCTGCCGGATTTTACGGCTGCGGAAAACGTAGCCATGCCGCTGCTGGTGCGCGGCGAAAA
>WNFH01006412.1_pt1 | contig 10733 bp, 8 predicted proteins | sample 5400411 | NCBI WGS metagenome assembly WNFH01 (sample SAMN13153347, study PRJNA577476) | soil metagenome | isolation source: 200 cm saprolite under Douglas fir tree site 2 hole 3 | place: USA:California | collected 2015-04-18
AGTGGCAACGCTGCTGCCGGGATGCGATTTTCATTTGGGGCTGAAGCAATACGCACCGGCGCGGGCGTTGATTGAGGCGGGAGCAATTGTGTCGCTGGCGACGGACTACAATCCGGGGACAAGTCCAACGCTGAGCATGCCGATGATTCTCTCGCTGGCGTGCACGCAATTGCGCATGACTCCGGCGGAGGCGATTGCGGCGGCGACGATCAACGCGGCTTACGCGCTGCGGCGGGAAAAAAGCATCGGATCGCTGGAGGTTGGCAAACAGGCGGACATCGCCGTATTCGAAGTGGCCGACTACCGGGAAATTCCCTATTATTTTGGTGTGAACCATTGCTGGATGACCGTGAAGCGTGGTCGCGTAATCCATGGCACCGAACAAGCCCCAATCTAACTATTCGAAGAGGCCGATAAAGAGAATCCGCCTTCTCAAGATCGGGCCGCGGAAGACCAAGAGCCTGTTCGAAGAATATTTCTACGGGTTTGTGGTGAGTCTGTGCGTGGTTGTTACGATCCTGGGAAGAGCTGGGGGCCTGAGCGGTTACGACGCGATCGTTGTGGGGCTGTGGGTTGGGGGCTTCACGTGGTCAGCGTGGGTTTTGAGGCGCTACCGGAAAGAACAAGCGGGTGCCGGCACGATTGAAAAGTCCAAGCAAGCGGTCCAGGCGCCGCAAATGATGAATCAGCCGCTGCCTCCGAACATGAAGCCGATGATCGGGCCGCAGTGGCCACTGAAAACCTTGCCAGGAGCAGCGAGGACGGTGCAAAGGCCCGTCAGGCCAGCACCACATCCAATGAAGCCCGCGCAAACGCCAGGTGGGCAAGCCCCGGTGGCGCCAAGCAATCCGAAGAAGCCGGCGTTCGTGTACGAACGGCCCACGCTGCCGGACAGAAAACCGAAACTGCCGAATAATTGGCCAGGACGACAGGACAAAAAGCCGAAACAATGAAACGACTGATTGAGTGCGTGCCCAATTTTTCCGAAGGACGCGACCCCGCAAAAGTCGATGCGATTGTGGCGGCGATGAGCAGCGTGCCGGGTGTGTATGTGCTGGACCGAGAGATGGACGCCGACCATAACCGCTCGGTGGTGACCCTGGCGGGCGAGCCGGACGCGGTGGCGGAAGCGGCGATTCTCGGAACCGGCAAGGCCATGGAACTGATCGACTTGACGAAACACACTGGCGCGCATCCGCGCGTGGGCGCAACGGACGTGCTGCCGTTTATTCCCATCGATGGAGTGACCATCGAGGATTGCGTGGCGCTGGCCCGGCGGGTGGGCAACGAAATCTGGAAGCGCTACAGGATTCCGGTGTTTTTTTACGAAGCGGCGGCGATGCGGCCTGAGCGCATAAATCTGGAAAATGTGCGGCGAGGGCAGTTCGAAGGGCTGCGCGAAGAGCTGAAGAAGAACCATGACCGCCATCCGGATATTGGCGAGCCGAAGCTGCATCCCACGGCGGGCGTGACGGTGGTGGGCGCGCGCAAGTTCCTAATCGCCTACAACGTGAATCTCAATACGTCCGATGTCAGCATCGCGAACAAAATCGCGAAAGCGATCCGGTTTTCGTCCGGTGGACTGCGGCATGTGAAGTCCATGGGCGTGGAGCTGAAAGCGCGCAAGCTGGCGCAGGTGTCCATCAACCTGACGGATTTCGAACAGACGCCGATGCACCGGGTGTATGCGATGGTGAAGCGGGAAGCGGAGCGCTACGGGGTGATGCCGGTGGGCAGCGAAATCGTCGGACTAGTGCCGAAAAAAGCGATTGAGATGGCGGCGGACTATTTCCTGCAATTGGAGGACTTCTCTCCCGCGCAGGTGTTTGAGAATAAGCTGGAAGCCGCGCTGAGGGGCGCGCCGCTGGAAGCGGCAAAGGACGGAAAGCTGGCGGGATTGGTGCGCCCGTTCCTGGACGCGGTGGCGTCTCCCGCGGCCACGCCGGGAGGGGGAAGCGTCTCGGCGTTTGCGGGAGCGCTGGCGGCGGCCCTGGGGCAGATGGTTGCGGGGCTTTCGCGGAAAAAGAAATCGCAAGCCGGATTTACCGATCAGCTTTCGGCGGCGCTGGACGAGATGCAGAGGATTGCAGACGAACTTGCCGAGGCCATTGACCGCGACGCGGCTTCGTATGGCGCGGTGATCGCCGCGTTCAAGTTATCGCAGGGGGACGCGCAGAAAACGCGGCAGCGCGAGGAAGCCATTCAGAAGTCGACGAAAGGCGCGGCGGAGGTGCCCTTGCAGGTGGCCGAGCGCACCGTTGAGCTTTTCGAAAGACTCGGACAACTGGATGCTATCGTCGCCGCATCCATGCGGTCTTACGGACGCGGCGTATGCGGCATCCATGCGCAGGAAGATTGAGGCACTACGGGAGCGTCTGGGCAATGCATCCCGCGCGACAAGGGCGTAGACTAAGAGTTCCCCCCATTCGAAAGGAGCACGACGTGAAACGGACAACGAATTCAGGTGTGACGCGGACTCGGCCGGGGCCGACGATCCGCAGACTCGTGGCCGCGGGCATTTTGGTGGCGATGTCCCTGGCGATGCCGAAGCCGGCGCGGGCGGGCCGCCTTGGCGCGGACATCATCGCGCTCTTTCCCAAGGAGATCGGGGAATTTGCCTACGCCGACCTGAAAAAAGCGCGATCGCTGAAATGGTTTCCGCAATTGCAGGAGCAGATGCTCCCTGACCGCTTCCGGCAATTCGAAAAATTCCTGGCCTCGGCGGGAGTTGATCCGAACTCGCAAGTCGATGAACTCGCGTGGGGGCTGGTCGCTGAGGGGATGAGCGCGAAGACCGAAGGCGCGGGCTCGACGGAAGTTCCCACTGGCGAAGAGATCGTCGGCGTGGCACTGGGGACTTACAATCCGAATTCGACGGAAGCGTTCTTCAAGCAGCAAAAGCTGCCCTCGTTCAAGGCGCGGGGTTACACGCTCTATGCCTTTGGCACGGGTTCGGGAGCGAACGATCTGTTCTTCTTTTTCCTCGATTCGAATACCGCGGCGTTTGGCCATCGCACCGTTCTCGAAAAGATGATCGAGGTGCGCTTCGGCGGAGAGGAAGGCCTGCTGCGCAACGACACAATCTACCCGCTGATCAACGAAGCGAACGGGAGCGGCGTGGTCTGGGCGGTGCTGAATCCCGCTTACACGCGCCTGGCGATGCAGCAACTGGCGCCGGAAGTGCAACAGTTCCCCGAAGCGGCGAAACTCGTGGCGCGGATGCAGAACATGATTATCAACGTGGACGCGAGCAGCGGCCTCGACGGAAAGTTCCAGGCGGTGTGCGGATCGACCGAAGATGCGAACACCCTGGGGCAGTTGCTGCAGGCGGCGTTCCTGTACAAACGGTACCAGGCGCAGAAGGACAATCCGGATTTGGCGCAGTTGCTGGATCAGGCGCGCGTGACGCCCGCGGGCGATCGAGTGACGCTGCGGTTGTCGCTCAGCGACGACCAAATGACCTCGCTCATTCGAAAGAACACTTTCGCGCTGAAGATGTGAGGTTCTGAAAAACAATACGGCGCAATAGAAAAGGGCCAGACAGCCGCGCTGTCTGGCTTTTTCGTTTCGAAATACTCTTAAATGCCGGGAGGGACCTGGCCGATATATTTCGTCAAGCGAGTGACGGCATCTCCGCCGAGCGTTTCGTACTGGACGCGGTCGAAACCGGCGAAAACGACTTGGAGGGATCCCGCGCCGCCGAGCTGCGCGGCAAACCCGGCAATCGTATCGAGGCCAATTGCCGGCGAGTCTTCGCCCAAGTGGGATAGAGCGACCTCCATGCGGTCGGAGAAGTGCGTGAACGTGATTTGCAGTTGATGATTTGCCGTCACATGTCCGAAAGCTTCCGCGCAAGCTGCGATGACCCCGGATTGCAATCGAGCGATGGCATCGTTATCGAATCCCGCGACATCGGCGAGATAGCGGGCCACGCCGCCGGCCGCGGCCGCCAGGCGTGGGTCGGCATCGATTTGCAGGAGGAGGCTGTTGAGTTCAGTCGCCACGGCGGCTGGCCAAAGAGACGTCGCAGGCTTCCCGGCAATCGGGGCAATAGTAGAGACCGTCGGAGCAAAGGCGCACATTGTGCTGGCCCTTGCAGATGGTGCAGTACCTTTCGCAACTGCAGCGTTCTTCCGGCAAGTCGCATTGCGCGCAATTGGTCGGAGCTTGCATGGGGGGCCTCTGGAGAAAACTGTACCTGAGCATGGGAGGCTGCGGCAAGATGAACGTGCGCAAGGTGGGCCAGTCACTCACCTCCTTTGGCGTGAGAATGGCTCGCTCCGGGCGGGCTTCTTTGACCAGTTGGAGAGCGCGTGCTAGTATCGATTTCTGCTTGAGCCACTGGAATGGAATCCGCCGCCACTCCTCACAAAAGCGACCTTCGTAAGACGCCGCTGAACGCTTTGCACCGACGCCTGGGGGCGAAGATGGTCAATTTCGACGGCTGGGACATGCCTGTCGAATATCCCTCAAGCGGCGGGCTGATTGCGGAACACAAGGCCGTACGCTCAAGTGTGGGCGTTTTCGACGTCAGCCACATGGGGGACATTCGCGTCCGTAGCGGATTGCAGTTGGATGGAGCGCTGGCGGCAGTGCAGTACATCAGCATGAACGATGCCTCGAAACTGGCGATTGGCCAGGCGCACTATTCGGCGATGCTCTATCCCGAAGGCACGTTTGTGGATGACGTGATCGTGCACCGGCTGGGTGAAGATGATTTTCTGTTGGTGATTAATGCCGGCACGCGGGAAAAAGACATTAAGTGGGTGCGGGAGAACGCCAGGAATTTCGATTGCGTCGTGGATGAGCTGAGCGACGCTTTCACGCAGTTGGCAATCCAAGGGCCGCGAGCGGTCGATGTGCTGCAAAAACTGACGCCTACTCGGTTGAGCGAGATCAAAAATTACTGGTTCACGCATGGCACAGTCTGTGGATTGAGGAACACCCTCATCGCGCGAACCGGCTACACGGGAGAAGACGGCTTTGAAATCTACGTGCCCTCCGATGTGGAGACGAGTGAAGAGGTTTGGAACCGTGTAATGGAAGCCGGACGAGAGTTCAACATTGTTCCTTGCGGCCTGGGATGCCGGAACACGCTGCGGCTGGAATCGAAGATGGCGCTGTACGGGCACGAGATCAGCGACAAGATCAATGTGTGGGAAGCCGGGCTGGATCGCTACTGCAAGATGGAAAAGGGCGATTTCGTGGGACGCACGGCGCTGGAACAAGCGAGAGCGGCAGGATTGCGGCGCACACTGGCAGGCATTGAAATGGTGGACCGCGGAATTGCGCGCGATGAATATTGCTGCTGCAATGAAGCGGGTGAGGCTATCGGGGTGGTGACGAGCGGGTCGCCTTCACCGACGCTGGGGAAAAACATTGCGCTGGTTTACGTGCCGCCGGCGTATTCGGCCGTTGGCAAGGTTTTGTACGTGGAAATTCGCGGGCAGAAGTGCAAGGCGCAGGTAGTGGCGACACCCTTCTACAAGCGGGCCAAGAAAACCGCGGTTCAGCAAGTGTCGTGAGAGGCTGGAAACGATTCCAAGGAGTGGTCCGATGGCATATCCGAAGAATTACCGCTACACGAAAGAACATGAGTGGGTAAACGTCGAGAGCGGCATGGCGACGATCGGGATTACCGACTACGCGCAACACGAATTGGGCGACGTGGTTTTCGTCGAACTGCCCAAGCCGGGCGCAAAAATCGAAACAGGAAAATCTTTCGGCACGGTGGAGTCCGTGAAAGCCGTGAGTGAAATTTATGCGCCGGCCGCGGGCGAGGTGATCGAAGCCAATAGCGAGCTTCAGAACACGCCAGAGAAAATCAATACCGATCCGCACGGCGCGGCGTGGCTGATCAAAGTCCGCCTGACGAACGCCGCCGAACTCAGCGGGCTGATGGACGCGGCGGCTTACGAGGCGTTCATCGCGGCCAAGGGTCAGGAAGCCTCGGCCTGATGCGCTACCTCCCGAAGAGCCCCGCCGAGCGGCAAGAGATGCTCGCCGCCATCGGCGCAAAATCCATCGATGAACTGTTTTCCAGCATTCCCGAACGCTTTCGACTGCGCGAAGCGCTGAAGATTCCCGGGCCGTACTCGGAGGCCGAGGTCATTCAGTATTTCAAAGAACGCGCCGCGGAGAATTCGAACGGGTACACGAGCTTTCTCGGCGCGGGCGTATACAACCATCTGCGTTCCGTGGTGACGGACGCGATCATCCAGCGCGGAGAATTCCTCACCTCCTACACGCCCTATCAGGCGGAAATCACGCAGGGCACGCTGCAGGCGATCTTCGAGTTTCAAACGCTGATGTGCCAGCTCACCGGGCAGGAAGTGGCAAACGCTTCGATGTACGACGGATCGACGGCGACGACGGAAGCCGTGCTGATGGCGGAGCGCTTGACGAGCCGCCAGCGCGTGCTGGTGGCGCGGTCCGTGCATCCGGAGTACCGCGAGGTGCTGAAGACCTACGCGAAGAATTCAGGTTTGCGCGTGGAAGAGATTCCGTTTACAGCGGGCGGAACGATGGATTCAAAAGCGCTGCAAGCTGCCTTGAAAGATGACGTCGCGGCAGTCGTCGTGCAATCGCCGAATTTTTTCGGAGTGATCGAATCGTACGCGCCGCTTGCGGATGTTACGCACGCGGCTGGTGCGATGTTAGTCGTCGCGATTGCGGAAGGTGTTTCGCTCGGCCTCGTCAAACCGCCCGCGGAGGCGGACATCGTGGCGATGGAGGGCCAGAGCTTTGGGCTGGCGCCGAGTTATGGCGGGCCGTTCGCCGGCGTGATTGCTTCGCGGGACAAGTTTGTGCGGCAGATGCCCGGGCGGCTGGCGGGACAAACGACGGATTCCGAGGGCCAGCGCGGGTTCGTGCTCACGCTCGCGACGCGCGAACAGCACATCCGCCGCGAGAAGGCCACCTCCAACATTTGCACGAACCAGGCGCTTTGCGCGCTCGCTGCCACCGTACACCTGACGCTGCTCGGCAAGGAGGGCTTGCGCGAGATGGCGGAGCAGAACTTGGCAAAGGCGCAGTTCGCGCTTTCGGAGTTGCTGAAGATTCCCGGCGTAAGGCGCACTTTTGACGCGCCGTTTTTCAACGAATTCACGATCGAGCTGCCGCGTTCGGTAAAGATCGTCAATAGTGACCTCTTACGAGAGAAAATTATCGGACCGCTCGCGCTAGGCACGGCGTACCCGGAGCTGACAAAGCGCGCGCTGGTGTGCGTGACAGAGACGACGACACGCGCGGAAATTGAACGATTCGCGGGCGCGTTGAAGCGCGCGCTCGAGCGGCCGATTTAAGCAAACACTTCCTTCGTAGGGGCGCAGCATGCTGCGCCCCTACGAGTAGAAAGCCGAGAATGTACGAGAGAATCAAAAAAGCTTCACGACACACGAATCAAAGCGAAGGACTCATCTTTGAGAAATCGTCGCCGGGAAAACGCGCGTTCGAATTGCCGCCGCTCGATGTGCCCGCCGCCGATCCCGCCAAAGCTCTCGGCGCGAAACACCGGCGCGCGGGCATCGAAGGTTTTCCCGAAGTGAGCGAGATCGAAGTTCTCCGCCACTTCACGCGTCTTTCAACGTGGAACTACGCCATTGACCTGGGCATGTATCCGCTGGGCTCCTGCACGATGAAGTACAACCCGCGCGTGAACGAATTTGTTGCCCGGCTCGAGGGGATTGCCACGGAGCATCCTTATCAACCACAGGAGCTCTCGCAAGGCTGCCTCAAGATTCTGCGGCTGCTCGAAAAGTGCCTGCTGGAAATCACCGGCATGGATGCCATCACGCTGCAACCCGCCGCCGGAGCGCATGGCGAAATGACCGGCCTGCTGCTGATCCGCGCGTACCTGCAGAAGCAGGGAAATCCCCGTAAAAAAGTTCTGATCCCCGATTCCGCGCACGGAACGAATCCGGCAACGGCGGTGATCGCGGGATACGAAGTCGAAAACATCAAGTCCGAATCGCACGGACAGATTGACGTCGAAAAGCTGCGCGACCTGGTGACCGGAGACGTCGCGGCGCTGATGATCACTAATCCCTCGACGCTGGGAATATTCGAGCAGCGAATTCCGGAGATCGCGGAAATCCTGCACGCCAAAGGCGCGCTGCTCTATATGGACGGCGCGAACATGAACGCGCTTACGGGCGTGACGCGTCCGGGCGATCTTGGCGTCGACGTGATGCATTTAAACTTGCACAAAACGTTTTCCACTCCGCACGGCGGCGGCGGCCCCGGCGCAGGTCCGGTGGCGATGAAGAAAATCCTCGAGCCGTTCCGTCCGGTGCCCATCCTGGTGGAAAAAGAAGGCGGACGGCTGGCGCTGGAACCGGTGCGGCCGGATTCCATCGGCAAAGTGAAAGCGTTCGCCGGTAATTTTGGCGTGCTGGTTCGCGCACTGGCGTACATCCTCGCTTACGGCCCGGGCGTTCGGCAGGCCACGGAAGACGCGGTGCTGAACGCGAATTACATTCGAAAGCAGCTCGAGGGCGTATACGAACTGCCCTATTCCCTGCCCTCGATGCACGAAGTGGTGTTCAGCGACGCCCTGCAAAAGAAAAACGGCGTGAACACTATGGACATCGCCAAGCGGCTGATCGACTATGGCTTTCATCCCTACACCACGGCGTTTCCGCTCATTGTGGCGGGAGCGATGATGATCGAGCCGACGGAATCCGAGTCCAAGGAAGAATGCGACATGTTCATTGATGCGATGAAGGCCATCGCGGAAGAATCCGCGACGACGCCGGAAATTGTGAAAACTGCGCCGCACACGACGCGCGTGCGCCGTCTCGACGAAGTTGGCGCTGCGCGCAAGCCGGTTTTGCGTTGGAAGCCGGCCGTTCCACGCAGCGAAGCCGCCGATTGAGCGGAAGCGACAAACGTGTAACAGGCCACGCGTAAGCCCAAGATTCTCTTCAAGGCACAGCTCCACTTCACCGCTCGGCCATCTTGGCATGCTCTTTGCTAAAATCTGCGTGGACACTTTCTTCTCTGGACAGAAAACCGCATGACACCTGCCGTCGAAGCCTGGCTCCCGAAATCGATACTTCTGCTGCGCGGCTACGACCGCCACAAATTCTTCTCCGATTTCGTCGCGGGTGTGACCGTAGGACTCGTTGCGCTGCCGCTGGCGATGGCCTTTGCGATTGCTTCAGGCGTGTCGCCCCAAGCCGGTTTGTATTGCGCCATCGTCACGGGCTTCCTGATCTCGGCCCTGGGCGGCTCGAAAACACAGATCGGCGGCCCAACGGGCGCGTTCGTCGTGGTGGTCGCGGGCATCATCGCTAAGCACGGGATCGACGGCCTGCTCATGTGCACGATGATGGCGGGCGTCCTCCTCGTGCTGCTGGGCATCACCGGCATGGGCACCATGGTGAAATACTTCCCCCGGCCGGTTGTCGTGGGCTTCACCAACGGCATCGCCATCCTCATCGCCAGCACACAGATTCGCGACTTCTTCGGCCTGAAGATGGAGCACGTCCCCGGCGATTTCTTTCATCGCATGATGGCCTTTGGGCAGGCGTGGAATTCGTTTTCGGTACCGGCAACCGCCGTATCTATCTTTTCGATTGCGCTGATGGTCTTCTGCCTGAAATATGCAAGGAAAATCCCGGGGGCAATCCTGGTCACGTTTGGCGCAACGGCTGCCGTCTTCTTTCTGCATCTGCCGGTAGAAACAATTGGGACAAGGTTCGGCGGAATCCCCAGTGGCTTGCCTAGATTGGCTATTCCACATTTCCACTACGACATCTTTCGGCAGCTCTTGTCTGCCGCTTTCACGGTGGCCATGCTCGGCGCGATCGAGTCGCTCATGTCCGCGGTCGTCTCCGATCGTATGAGCAACGACAAGCACAATCCAAACGTGGAATTGATTGGCCAGGGTATCGCAAATATCGTTTCACCTTTGTTCGGCGGACTCCCCGCGACGGGAGCCATTGCTCGGACCGCCACCAACGTGCGCTCTGGCGCGAAGACGCCCATTGCCGGAATCATTCATGCGTTCACGCTCTTGGCGATCGTTCTGTTTGCTGCGCCGCTAGTGAAGAACGTGCCGCTGTCAGCTTTGGCGGCCATCTTGATGATCGTGGCCTACAACATGGGCGATTGGGAGGAGATCCCCGAGATATTAAAACTGAGCAAGGCGGACATCGCCGTGTGGCTGCTGACCTTGACGCTGACGGTGGTGACGGATCTGACTTTTGCCGTGGAAGTCGGGATGCTCCTCGCCGCGCTCATGTTCATTCGCAAAGTTTCCAGAACCACCACAGTGAGCCCCGTGACCAAGGACTATGTGGAAGACAGCCGCGTACACGTCTTGCAAGGCAAGGATATTCCGGACTACGCGATTGTTTACCGCATTCATGGCCCGTTTCTTTTTGGCGCTACGGACAAGTTCGCTGACATTCTCCATTCCATCGATAAATTGCCGCCCATCGTTATCCTTCGTCTCCGCAATATGACCGCGATTGACGCCACCGGCCTGGGCGCCATTCGCGATCTTGCCGACACGCTGCACGCTTCGGGACGCTCTTTGCTTCTGTGCGGAGCGCGTGAACAACCTTCGCAACTGATGAAGCAGGCGGAGTTCGAACGCCACGTCGGCTCGGAAAATATTTGCGACAGCATCACCGAAGCGTTGCAACGCGCCGCCGAAGTCTATCGGGAGCACCATGCGGACAAGTCGGCGAGCGAACTGAGAGCGGGCCGATGAGAAAAGTCCAAGG
>WNFH01003853.1_pt1 | contig 10729 bp, 8 predicted proteins | sample 5400411 | NCBI WGS metagenome assembly WNFH01 (sample SAMN13153347, study PRJNA577476) | soil metagenome | isolation source: 200 cm saprolite under Douglas fir tree site 2 hole 3 | place: USA:California | collected 2015-04-18
CTCGGGTCAGGCTCAGTCACGCCGCTGCAGATGGCGCGCGCCTTTTCGGTATTTGCCACCGGCGGCTACCGCACCGAGCCGTACGTGATTCAGAAAATCGTCGACGACCGCGGCAACCTGCTCGCGCAGGCACAGCCGGTAAAGGCAGGAGACGAGTCCCTGCGGGTGATCGACGCCCGCAATGCCTTCATCATGGACAGTATGATGCACGACGTAATGCGTTACGGGACCGGCGCGCGCGCCATGGTCCTAGGTCGCCAGGATCTTGCCGGCAAGAGCGGCACGACCAACGACTATGTGGACGCCTGGTTCAGCGGCTACCAACCCACCTTGGTCGGCGTCGCCTGGGTCGGTTTCGATCAACCCAAGAAGCTCGGCCCCGGGGAAACCGGGTCGGTCGCGGCGCTGCCGATCTGGATGAGCTACATCGGCAAAGCACTCAAAGGCACGCCGGAAATGTTCCAGCGCAATCCCGAGGGCGTCGTCATGGTCAAGGTCAACGAGAACGGGCTTCAGTCGCCCGACGGAAAACCGGAATTCTTCTTTCGTGAAAATCTGCCGCCTGAGCAGGCCCCGGGGGATCCGGGGGTACGCACCGCGGAGGAAGTCAAGAACCAGCTCTTCTGATCGCGGATCGCCACCGATGCTGAACGAATTTCTTGATCCGCTCTGATCGGCTGCTTAGCCGCCCTTTAGAACTACCGGGCTGCCCGAGCGCTGGCTCACCAGCTTGGAGAGCGACGCGAACAGCTCGCCGCCATCACGGGTATCGACCCAATCCGAGCCGCTCCAGCGGAAATGGTAACCTCCCGATTTCGCCGCCACCCAGATTTCCTGCGCCGCCGAATGGCGGTTAACGACGATGCGGCTGCCGTCGGAAAATTCGAGTTCGAGCACGCCTTCACCCTTGGTTTCGCAGTCGCAATCAGCACCGCTTTCGTCCAGAGCCTGCGCAATCCGCAGCAGTGCCGTGTCGGCCAGGCTTTCGAACTCGCTCGGTTTCATCGCCGTGATAAACTCGCTTGCAACAAACTAACTATCGGCATCGCCATGAGCCGCGCCGCCGCACTTATCCTCGTTTTCCTCGCGCTATCGGCTTGCGGCAACAAAGCGGCGCTCTATCTTCCCCCGCCGGAACACAATCCGCAGCAGGATAACAAACCCGCGCAGCGCCAGTGAATTTTTTTTCGTACCGGGACGGCACGCTTTGCGCGGAAGACGTGCCGCTCGTCGCAGTCGCGGAGCGATTCGGCACGCCCTGCTACGTTTACTCGCGCGCCGCTCTGGAGTCCGCATACCGGGAATTCGAGCAGGAGTGCGACGGGCGCGACGCCCTGATCTGCTATTCGGTCAAGGCGAACTCCAATCTTGCGGTGCTGAACCTTCTCGCGCGTCTCGGCTCGGGCTTCGACATCGTTTCCGGCGGCGAGCTTGCGCGCGTCCTCGCTGCGGGCGGGAACGCCGCGAGGACCGTTTTCTCCGGCGTCGGCAAGAGCGAGGCGGAGATGCGAGCGGCGCTTGGCGCAGGGGTTCTATGCTTCAACGTCGAGTCCGAAGGAGAACTGTCCCGGCTCGCCGCCGTTGCGCAGAGCATGGGCAAGATCGCGCCCGTTTCCTTGCGCATCAACCCTGACGTCGATCCCAAGACGCACCCCTACATTGCCACGGGCTTCCGGGAAAGCAAGTTCGGCGTCGCCCACGACGAGGCGCTTCCACTCTACAGGAAGGCGGCCAAGCTGCAAGGCGTGCGGATTGTCGGGATCGCTGTCCACATCGGCTCGCAAATCACCGAGATCGAACCCTTCGTCGCGGCTCTTGAAAAAGTGCTCGAGTTCGTCGACGCCCTGGATGCTACCGGAGTGCATCTCGAGCACCTGGATCTCGGAGGCGGGCTCGGCATTCGCTATCGCAATGAAAAACCGCCGGCGCTGAAGGACTACCTCGGACGCCTGTTCCTGGGCCTCGGTGAACGCAGACTGCGAATTCTGTTCGAACCCGGCCGTTCGCTGGTCGGCAACACGGGGATTCTCCTCACGCGGGTGGAATACCTCAAGCACGGCGCCGCTAAAAACTTCGCCGTCGTCGACGCGGCGATGAACGATCTGCTGCGGCCGGCGCTCTACGATGCCTGGCACGAGGTGCTCCCGGTAACTCGGCGCGATGGCCCGACCCGGCATTACGACATCGTCGGTCCGGTCTGCGAGTCGGCCGATTTCCTCGGCCGCGGGCGCCCGCTCACGCTCGCGGCGGGGGACCTGCTTGCGATCATGTCGGCAGGCGCCTACGGCATGACCATGAGCTCGAATTACAACTCGCGGCCGCGTTCCGCTGAAGTGATGGTCGACGGCGCAACGCCTCACCTGGTTCGCGATCGGGAACGCGCGGAGAACCTCTTTGCGTCGGAGCGCCTTTTGCCGTAAATTTGACCGCTTGCCGATGGGAACCAATCGACCCGCCCAAAATCGGTGACGGCAGGGAATATGCGACTTTATTGAATCATTAGCGAAGCCATGGATTTCTTCCAGCTCTCGCGTACCACGCTGCCAACCGCCTCGAAACGTCTTTTCGTGTTCGGTGGTGTCGGCCTGCTTGTCGTCGCGGTGGTGCTGTTCGCTTACTTCGGCACCGAGATCCGTGCAAACGAGCGCAAAGGGTCCAAAGGACCCCCGGCGATTCCGGTATCGGTGGCGCAGGTCGCGCAGGAGGTCGTGGCTTTCCGGCTCCTGGCGATCGGCAACGTCGAGGCCTATGCCACCGTGTCGGTCAAGGCGCGCGTCGACGGACAGATCGTGGAGGTCGGCTTCAAGGAAGGCGAGGAAGTCGCGCGGGGTCGCTTGCTGTTCAAGATCGATCCGCGCCCCTATGAGGCGGCGCTGCGCCAGGCCGAGGCGAATTTCCTGCGGGACACGGCGCAAAAGGACCAAGCCCGCTCGCAGGAGCGCCGCTACCAAGAACTGCTCGCCAAGAATTTCGTCTCCAAAGAGGCCTACGCGCAAATCCGCACCAACGCCGACACCGCCGAGGCCGTGGCCCAAGGGAGCCGTGCCGCACTCGACAACGCAACTCTGAATCTGGAGTACTGCACGATCCGCTCTCCGATCGACGGCTACCCCGGAAAGATCCAGATTCAGATGGGAAACCTCGTCAAGGCGAACGATACCCTTGCTCTGGTGGTGATCAACCAAGTCCACCCGATCTACGTGAACTTCTCCGTGCCAGAGCAGCAACTCCGCGCCGTTCGCGGCTACATGTCCTCGGGGCCGCTCGCGGTCGAGGCGCTGGCGCCGGGCTCGGATCAACCCGCAGCTTCCGGAACGCTGGTCTTCATCGATAACGCAGTCGATCCGAGCACCGGCACCATCAAGCTGCGCGCGCGCTTCCCGAACAAGGAAAACGCTCTGTGGCCGGGACAGTTCGTCAACGTGAGCGTGCGGCTTTTTGAGCAGGCGGACGCCATCGTTATCCCGTCGCAGGCGGTTCAGACCGGGCCGGAGGGCCAGTACGTGTACGTGGTCGGCCAAGACATGGTGGCCGATGTGCGCAAGATCACGGTGCAACGCACCGAGGGCGAGCGCACGATCGTCGCGGGCGGCTTGGCCAAGGGTGAGCGGGTCGTGACCCGTGGTCAGCTGCGCCTCGGGCCGAAAATGCGCGTGCAGATCGCTAAGCCGGCCGCCGAGACCTCATGAATTTCTGCGAGCTGTTCGTCCGACGCCCCGTAATGACGGTGCTCGTCATGGCCGGGATCCTCATCTTCGGGCTCGCAGGTTACCGCTTGCTGCCCGTCTCGACACTGCCCAACGTCGATTTCCCCACCATACAGGTCACGGCAGAGCTTCCCGGCGCAAGTCCCGAGACGATGGCGTCCGCTGTGGCGACTGTGCTCGAGCGGCAATTCTCGACCATAGCCGGCATCGACGAGATGAGCTCGGTGAGCGGTCAGGGCGTGACGCGCATCACCATCGTGTTCGCGCTGGACCGGGACATCGATGCCGCGGCTCAGGATGTGAACTCGGCGATCGCATCCGCGGCGCGACAACTGCCGGCAACGATGCCGGCGCCGCCGTCGTTCCGCAAGGTGAACCCTGCCGATTTTGCTATTTATTATCTCGCGCTTACCTCCTCGGTGATGCCGCTGTCCACGGTAAACGAGTATGCCGAGACCTATCTCGCGCAGCGCATCTCCACGATCAACGGCGTGGCGCAAGTGCAGGTGTTCGGACAGCAGAAGTACGCGGTGCGCATCCAGATCGATCCGAATGCGCTCGCGGCGCGCGGCGTCGGTATCAACGAGGTAGAGCAGGCGGTGTCCCAAGCCAACGTGAACCTTCCCACCGGGACGCTCTACGGCAAGGACCGCATGTTTGCGGTGCAGGCAACCGGACAGCTGCAGGATGCCAAGGCGTTCCGGCCGGTGATCGTCACCTACCGCAACGGCTCGCCGATCCGCCTGCAGGAGCTGGGGCGCGTCATCGACAACGTGCAGAACGACAAGGTAGCGGCCTGGTTCAAGGGCAAGCGCGGCATCGTGCTCGCCATCCAGCGCCAGCCGGGCACCAACACCATCGACGTAGCCGATTCCATCAAGAGGCTGCTGCCGACCTTCCGCGCCGAGGTTCCGCCGGCGATCGACATCGAGACGCTCTACGACCGCTCGGTCAGCATCCGCGCATCGGTGAACGAGGTGCAGTTCACGCTCTACCTCGCGCTCATGCTGGTGGTGCTCGTCATCTTCATTTTCCTGCGCAACGTTGCCGCCACCGTCATCCCGGCGATCGCGCTGCCGATGTCTATTATCGGCACCTTCGCCGTGATGTACGTCCTCGGTTACAGCCTGGACAACATCTCTCTCATGGCGCTCACCCTGTGCGTGGGTTTCGTCGTCGACGACGCCATCGTGATGCTGGAGAACATCACGCGCCACATCGAGGAGGGCAAGAGCGTCCTGCAGGCGACGCTCGACGGCTCCAAGGAGATCGTCTTCACCATCATCTCCATGACGATCTCGCTCGCCGCGGTATTCATCCCGGTGCTGTTCATGGGCGGCATCCTCGGCCGGCTGCTGCACGAGTTTGCAGTCACCATCATGGCCGCAGTGCTGATCTCGGGCTTCGTCTCGCTCACCTTGACCCCGATGATGTGCAGCCGCATCCTCAAGCCGCATCGGGCGGACCAGCGCCACGGACGCCTCTACATGGCCTTCGAGCGCGGCTTCGACGCCTGGAAGCACGCGTACGACGTGTCGCTGCGATTTACGCTGCGGCACCAGCGTGCTGTGATGTTCGCGTTCCTCGCCATCTGCGCGGCGACCGGTATCCTGTTCGCGCACGCCCCCAAGGGCTTCCTGCCGAGCGAGGACTCGGGGCAGCTGTTCTGCTTCGTCGAGGGTCCGCAGGACACCTCCTTTGAAGCGATGAACCAGCTGCAGCAACAGGTCGCCGAGATCATCCGCAACGATCCAAACGTCGACGCGGCGATGTCCTTCGTCGGCGCAAGCGGGCAGTCGCCATCGCTGAATCGCGGGCGCATCACCATTACGCTCAAACCCTTCAAGGAGAGAAAACCTGCCGATCAGGTGGTACGCGAGCTGCGCCCCAAGCTCGCCAACATCATGGGCGCCAAAGTGTTCCTGCAGAACGTCCCGGCGATCCGCATTGGTGGGCAGCTTACCCAGAGCCCATACCAGTATGTGATGCGCAGCGCAAACATCGAGGAACTCTACCAGTGGGCGCCGGCGATAGAGCAGAAGCTGAAAACGCTGCCGGGACTGATCGACATATCGAGCGACCTTCAGATCACGCGGCCTGAGGTCACGGTCGAGATCGAGCGTGAAAAGGCCTCCGCTCTAGGCGTCTCGGCACAGAGCATCGAGATGGCGCTCAACAACGCCTACGGTTCGCGCCAGGTGTCGACCATCTACACCGCCACCAATCAGTTCTGGGTGATCCTCGAGCTCGCGCCGCGCTTTCAGACAGATCCTTCCGTGCTGCCGCTGCTGTACGTGCGCTCCTCGACCGGCGCGCTGGTTCCGCTCAACGCCCTAGCGAAGCTTTCGCGCGGCGTCGGTCCCCTGCAGGTCGCGCATCTGGGACAGCTTACCTCGGTGACCTTCTCCTTCGATCTGCGCCCCGGTGTCGCGCTGTCCCAGGCGATCAGCGAGGTGGAAGCTGCGATGCGCGATCTGCAGGTGCCGGCGACGCTCACTGGCACGTTCTCGGGCACCGCGCAGGCCTACCAGAGCTCGCTCCAGGGCATGGGCATTCTGCTCGTGCTTTCGATTTTCGTGATCTACCTCGTGCTGGGGATCCTCTACGAGAGCTTCATCCATCCGCTCACCATCCTGTCGGGCTTGCCGACCGCGGGCCTGGGTGCGCTACTGACGCTGATGGCGTTCGGCATCGAGCTGAACATGTATGCCTTCGTCGGTATCATCATGCTGGTCGGCATCGTGAAGAAAAACGCGATCATGATGATCGACTTCGCGATCGAGGCGCAGCGCAAGGAAAAGAAATCACCCGAAGAGGCGATCTACCAGGCGGGCCTAGTGCGGTTCAGGCCCATTATGATGACGACCATGTCCGCCTTGATGGGAAGCCTCCCGATCGCGATCGGCTTCGGCGCGGGCGGTGGAGCGCGGATGCCTCTCGGCCTCGCGGTGGTGGGGGGGCTCGTACTGTCACAGTTCCTGACCCTGTACATCACGCCGGTGATCTATCTCTACTTCGAGCGGCTCCAGCACTGGCTTGCCGAGCAGCGCGACGCGCGCCACGTGGCGAAGCTGGGCACAGCCGACTAGGAGGGCGCTGCTGCCCGGTTCGCAGCACCCGCTGAGTTGAACATCGAGCTGACGGGCCGCGAACGCGGCCCTTCGATGAGCTACGCCGTACCACCGCTCCGCGGCGATTACGGATTCAGCTGCTTGTAGACAACGTCGGCGACCTTGAGCAGCTGTTCCTTTCTCACCTCGCCGGAAAGCGCGTAGCCGAAATTGCCGTCGACCCAGTAGAACACCGACACGCGGTCTTCCTGGCTGAATCGGAAGGCGGTGTCGCGCGGTTCTCCCCTTTGCCTGGACACGTACAGCGTAAGGCGCTGTCCGCGCGCGTCTTGGTACATGAAGTGCGCGACCGGTCCCTGAGGCCCTGAGAGCAGGCGACCGCCCACCAGCTCGTAGCCGAGCGGCGCGAGTTTCGGCGCTTTCAACGTCGTGCCGAGGCGCCTGGACAGCCATCTCACGAGATGCTCTTCCTCGTCGGCGTTCACCTCGACGGGATGGCGAACCTCGGGCGAGTACACCACGTGCGCGGTCGCAGCCTGGCGCGCAAGCGACACAGGCACCGTCTGCGGGGTGATTAACATCCCGCGAGCCGTCCAGCCCAACCCGAGTCCGAGCGCGAATATCGCCGCAACCGCCGCGTAGCTCCGCCACGCCGGCGAGCGCACGGCGAGCAGCACCGCCGGCACGGGCTCGTCGAGCACCGGGTTGTAGAGCGAACGCAGCACCGCGTTCTGCTCGGCGTACGCACGCAACCGCTCCGCGTCCTCCGGGTGAGAAGCGAGCCACGCCTCGATCTCGGCCCGAGCGCCCTCGGAGAGCGCGCCGTCGACGTATGCGTGCAGTTCGGCCTCCGTGACAGGCCTCACTTGACGACCTTCAGCGGCACCACGGTCTGGCCGCCAAGCAACCGCCGCAAGCGTTCGCGCGCCCGCGACAGGCGCGACATGACCGTCCCGATCGGGATGTCGAGCGCCCGGCTGACCTCTTCGTAGGTCAGCTGCTCCACCGCGACGAGGAGCACCACTTCGCGCTGTTCGGGCGACAGCGACCGCAGCACGCGGTCGACGTCCTGCAGCTCGAGTTGCTCGCCCTGGGTCGCGCGAACCGCGACCGCAGGCACTTCCTCCATCGCCTGCTCGATCTCGTAGCGGCGGCGCCTCGCCTGGTTTATGAATACGTTATGCATGATCGTAAATAGCCACGCTCTCAGGTCGCTCCCCGAGCGCCAGAGATAGAACTTGTTCCAGGCGCGTTCCAGCGTGTCCTGAACCAGATCGTCCGCGACATAGCGGTCGCCGACGAGCGCGCGGGCATAGCGCCGCAGACGGGGAATGTGCTCGATGATCGAACGGCGGTCCATTTGCTCGGCCGCATTCTAACGCGTCGCAAGTTTTGACGGGAACGCTCCGCTCACGGCCCAACCGCGACGCGAGCCCGGGAAACGTCGCGATTACCCCGCATGGAACGTGAATTTTTCCCATTGCCTCCCTACCAAAAAAGCAAACCTGCGATACAAACGCGCAGATGGGCACATTTATTCCGCGGGAACGGGGACGGTCCCCGACGCGCCCGTCCTGTCGGGGCGTGTAAACACGGGCCAGACTCCCGCTATTCCGCGGGGCCGCAGAGGCGGGACTGAAGGGACAGCGGAGAAAAAAAAGGGCGGCCCGCGCCGCCTCAAGGCCGGGTCTCAGGGAGCGCGAATTTCAGTGCAGGCCTGCTATGTAATCGGCGACCGCGCGGATCTCGGGATCGCCCATCTTCGCGGCGATCGCCTGCATCATCCTGTTCGCGTCGTTCCTGCGTTCGCCGGAGCGGAACGCTTTCAATTGCGCTTCGGTGTACTCGGCGTATTGCCCCGCCAGACGCGGGTACTGCGCCGGGAGGCCCGCTCCGTTCGCGCCGTGACAAGCGGCGCACGCGGGAAGTCCCTTCGAAGCATCCCCGCCGCGCCAGATTTTTCGGCCGAGTTCGAGCGTGTCCTTGTTCTTCAACGCGCCCGGCTTGGCCTGCTGCGCGGCATAATACGCGACGACATCGCGCATGTCCTCGACGGAAAGAGCGGAAACCATGCCTCCCATGATCGGGTTTTCCCGTTCCGCCTTTTTTCCGGATGCCGGCTTGAAATTGGCGAGCTGCTTCTGCAGGTATTCCGGAATCTGACCGGCGAGCTTTGGATTGGCGGGGGTCGGACTGTTGCCGTCTGCGCCGTGGCACGCCGCGCAAACCTTGTTGGCGATGCTCTGGCCCTTGGCGGGATCGGCTTTGGCGGGCTCGGCGGCGCCGACAGGAAAATGAGGGAAGCCGGCGCAGATCCCAAAACCCAAAAGCGCCAAAGCTCGTTTCATGCAGTTTCCTCCCGTGAATCTTCGCTCGAAAGGCTGATATTCTAGCAAACTGATTCCCCTATCCATGTCGCTTTTCCGCAATGCGGCTTTTTTCAAGAGCGCAGCCGAGCTCGAGCATGTCCCGGCGAGCGCCGGTGAAATCGCTTTTGCCGGTCGATCGAACTCGGGCAAATCAAGCGCCATCAATGCACTTACGGGCCGCAGAATCGCATTCGTGAGCAAGACCCCGGGACGCACCCGGCTCATCAATTTCTACGCGCTGGGAGCGGAGCGATTCATCGTCGATCTTCCCGGCTACGGTTATGCCAAAGTGCCCGAGGCGATGCGCGCGCCCTGGGAGAAATTGCTCGGCGCATATCTTCAGATGCGCGCACCCCTGCGCGGTCTCGCCGTGGTGATGGACGTGCGGCACCCGCTCACCGAGCTCGACCGACGGCTGCTCGGGTGGTTCCGCCCCACCGGAAAGCCGGTGCATATCCTTCTCACCAAAGCCGATAAACTGTCGCGGGCTGCCGCGCAGAAAGTCCTGCGCCGGGTCGAAGGAGAAATCGCGGCCCTCGGGCCGAATATTTCCGTCCAGCTTTTCTCGAGCCTCAAGAATTCCGGCCTCGAGGAGGCGGCAGCGGTATTCGGAACGTGGCTTGACGCGAGCGCGCCGGCGCCCTCGGCGCCGGCGATGAAAACCCCCGGCATGACCAGGGGTCGAGAAATAAAAACCCCCGGGCTATAAGGGGAAATCAGCCCGGGGCAAAATGCCTTAAGGTTTAAGGCACCCCGCTCAGGGAGGAGAAGCGGGAGACGACCGAAGTCGCCTAAAGCATAGGAGTGGCGCGGCGGCGGAAAGGTTCCCGCAGCAGGGCACCGCAGAAATAAGCAATTGATCCGTTTGGAAAAAAGGAGTGGTCATGCAGGTTTACGGCAGCTTTCCCGCGGTGCGCATGCGCCGCATGCGGCGCGACGAATTCTCGCGCCGGTTGATGCGCGAGCACGTGCTGACCCCCGACGACCTGATCTATCCGGTGTTCGTGATCGAGGGCAAGGGCCGAACCCAGTCCGTCCCTTCGATGCCGGGGGTGTCGCGCTACACGCCCGATAAGCTCTTGCCGGTGGCCGAGCGCTGCCTGAAGCTCGGCGTGCCGGCGATGGCGCTCTTTCCGGCGATCGACCCTTCATTGAAGACCCCGGATGGCGCGGAGGCGACCAATCCCGACGGGCTGATCCCGCGGGTGATCGGCGCGCTCAAAAAACGTTTTCCCGAGCTCGGCATCATGACCGACGTGGCGCTCGATCCGTATACGAGCCACGGCCAGGACGGGGTGATCGACTCGGGCGGTTACATTCTCAACGACGAGACGCTTGCCATTCTCGAGGAGCAGGCGCTCGTCCAAGCTGGCGCCGGGGTCGATATCGTCGCCCCCTCGGACATGATGGACGGGCGCATCGGGCGCATCCGCTCGGCGCTCGAGGCGAAGGAATTCATCCACACGCGCATCATGGCCTATTCGGCAAAATACGCCTCCGGGTTCTACGGCCCGTTCCGCGACGCGGTCGGCTCGGCCGCCAATCTCGGCAAGGGAAACAAATTCACCTACCAGATGGATCC
>WNFH01004070.1_pt1 | contig 10724 bp, 9 predicted proteins | sample 5400411 | NCBI WGS metagenome assembly WNFH01 (sample SAMN13153347, study PRJNA577476) | soil metagenome | isolation source: 200 cm saprolite under Douglas fir tree site 2 hole 3 | place: USA:California | collected 2015-04-18
TCGTGGAAATGATTTAAAGGCTTGCGATGAGTCCTACAAATCACCGTCATGAACGTGTGGGCGAGGAAATTGCGCACGAAATCAATGCCATGCTGGCCGGGGAGCTGAAGGACCCGCGGCTGGAAGGCACGGTGGTGGTTAGCGAAGTGCGTGTACAGCCGGACATGAAGCACGCGCGCGTGTTCGTGAGCATGCTGGGCAGCAGCAAAGAGCAGGCGGACGCCGTCAAGGCGCTGGAGCACGCTTCGGGCTTCATTCGGAGCGAGCTCATCGAGCGCCTGCAGTTGCGGCGCTTGCCGGAGCTGCACTTCACGTTGGACCTTTCGCAAGAGCACGTCGAACGCATCGAGCAACTTCTGAAGGAGATGAAGAAGGACAAGCCTTCTTCTAATCTCTGAGCTCTGATTTCTAACTTCTGATTTCATGCCAAAACAGCCGCAACCGGCGCCTTTCGAGGGCGCTCTGGTAATTGACAAGCCAAAGGGAAAGACATCGCACGACGTTGTGGACGCGGTGCGGCACCTCGCGGGCTTTCGGCAGATCGGGCATCTCGGCACGCTCGATCCGCTGGCCACCGGTGTTCTGGTGTTGCTGCTGGGACGGGCCACCCGGCTGGTGCAGTTCTACGCAGGACGCCGCAAGCGATACACCGCAGGATTTCGCTTTGGTTTTGCGACGGACACGTACGACTCCGACGGGGAGGCGCAAGGACCGGACACCGCGCCGACAGTCGACAAGTCTGTGCTGGAGAGATTAGCCAGCGAACGGATTGGTCGGTTTCAGCAAACGCCACCAGCCTTTTCAGCAAAGAAAGTGAAAGGACGTCCGGCGTACGAGCTGGCCCGCAAGAAACAGCCGGTTGAACTAAAATCGGCCGAGGTCGAATTGTTTGAGTTCAGGTTGAACGATATTGCGGGCAGCGTCGCGCGTTTCGTCATCGAGTGTTCGTCCGGGACATATATCCGTTCGCTGGCGCATGAAATGGGGGAGAAACTCGGATGCGGAGCGCATCTCGCGGAAATCGAGCGCACGGCGGTAGGAGAGTTTTCCCTGGAGCAGGCCGTGAAGCTCGAGGAGCTGGCGGAAGCAGCGCGTGCGGGCAAGTTCGCCGACTACGTCATCCGGCTGGAGAATTTGCTGCCGAATTTTCCGCGGGTGAATGTGCTGCCGATTGTCGAGCGGCGTGTGCGGCACGGAACGAAGTTCAATGTGATGCTGGCGCAAGTGCAGCCAGGTCGCGTCGAGCCTCCGCCCGGCGCCACTACGCAGCTCGATGGCGGCGAACCACGGCCGCCGCGCCTGCGCGTTTTCAGTCAGCAAAACACCTTGATTGCCATCGCGGAAGCTGTGGTGCCTCGGACGTATCAACCAATTGTGGTGTTTGAGCCGCTGCCCTAGCGCGCGTTAGGGCTGCGGCGCCTGGGGAGGCTGTGGCGGCGGCTGTGGCAGCGGTTGCGGTGCATTGCCTCGCACGGCGCCGCGGCCACCGGCAGTGTCCCCGCGTCCGGCGTAGATGCTGCGGGTGTTTCGGACCGGATCGCGAAGCCTGCGCGGCGTGATGATGATCAGCAACTCCGTATTATTCGAGGAATTGCTCTTGGTGCCGAAAGCGTAGCCGAGCCCGGGAATATTGGCGAAGCCCGGAAGGCCGACCAGCGAACGTGTTTCTTCGTTGTCCAATAATCCGCCAATAAGGGTGGTTTCGTCGTCTTTTACGCGGACGGTTTGCGACAGCGTGCGGTTGGAAATAACGGGGATGCCGTTGACGTTCGCGCCAGACAGCGCGCGGATTTCAAATTCGAGCTGCAGGGTGACCTCGTGGTGCGGGTGCAGCGTAGGGGTAGCTTTGACTTTCACGCCGAGGTCGATGTACTCCGAGGCCGGGTAAGGAGTTTGCGTGGTACTCGTACCGGTGGCGAAAGATGCCGAGTCCTGGATCACGGTGACCACTCCCTGATTCGGCGTGGAGCCCAAGGCGGTGAACGCGACATCGGGCAGCGAGGTCGAAGTCAGGGTGGCGCTGACGATGGCGCCGGGACTCGCGGGCGTGGCAATCTCAATGCGATTGGAAAATGTGCCCGCGCCAAGGCCCAGATAAATTCCCAGTGTGCCCTGGCCCTTGTTGGTGACCGCGAGGGAAGGAAAGTTGCCGCCTGTGAAGTTGGCAATGACGATGCCTGCCGGGGTCGCGGCGGTGGGCAGCGGAGATCCAGAGGCGGCGGCGAAGGTGGCATCGAGGTTGCTGCTGCCGAGCAGGATGGAAACGGAATTGTCGCCCTGGTTGACGACCGCAAGGTCTGGAACCGTGTCGCCATTCAGGTCACCTGTGGCGAGGGCCACCGGGGATTGGCCCACGGCGATGGGGGAATTGGTGGCCTCGGTGAAAGTAATGTTGGAGTTGGCGTCCACCGAGCCGAGCAAGATGGCGACATTGTTGGTGGATTGATTTACCACCGCGAGGTCAACTTCGGGGCTGTTGTTCGTCGAATTGACCGCGCCGCGGAAATTGGCGGTTACCATCGCCACCGGTCCTTTTTCGGAGACCGTGGAGGTGTTGGTCAGCGCGAAAGGTGAGCCGGGAAATTCTGTAAATCCGCCTTTACCGTCGCCTCTAAAGACTGAGATGGTGTTATCGCCCTGATTGGCCACGGCAAAATCAAGATTGCCGTCACCGTTGAAGTCCGCCACGACCACGGAGCTGGGATTATTGCCAACGGAGTACGGAGAACCGGCAGCTTCCTGGAAGGTGCCGTCGCCGTTGCCGAGCAGGACAGTAACGTTATCGGAGGAGGAATTGGCGATGACCAGATCGGCTGTGGGCGTCTGAACGCGGGAGGCGCTGGTGACAGTGTTCCCAAAAGTGCCGGCGGCGATGGCGGAAGGCGCGGTCTCGGTTTTAGCCGGGGCGAACGGGGAATTGGTAGCGGGCGCGAAATTTCCGTTGTTCTGATTCAGCAAAATGCTGATGGTGTTGTCGCCTTGATTGGCCACTGCCAAGTCGGGCAGACCATCGAAATTGAAATCGCTCGCCGCCAGTGCGACTGGATTGTTGCCGACCGCGAATGAAGTTTCCGGAAACGTCGTGGAACTTGGCACGCCAAGAAACGACGTGCTGTTAGCCGTGGAGCTGGTGGCACCGCCCAGGCTGCCTGACAAAAGAGAGAGTGTGACCGGGAAGTGGTCGCCTACAAAGAAGGTCGCGGGTTTGCCGTCTTGTGCGCGCAGCAAAACCTGGCGGCCGCTCTGTACTAGGCTGAGCGCATCGGCGAAATTAGCGGCGACGCCCGGAAGCGTAAGTAAGAAAGTTGTGTAACCCCCGCCAAGCAAAGTGAATCCCGGGATGCTGGAAAGTCCCTTGGCGGTGAGAAGCTGTCCCAGAATGGTGAGCGCATTGTTGAGATCGGAAGCTTTCTGCAACGAGCGCACGTCGCTGGGGCTGATTAAGAACGCCTTCGCGGAGGAAGGCGGCGTGATGCCGAGCTGCTGGGCCTTGTTGCGGTCCACCTCGAGCAGCTCGATTTCGAGCATCAGCTCGCCGCGTGCCCGATCGACCTGGTGAATCAACTCGGCGGCCAACGCCAGTTGCTGGGGAGAGTCGCGCATGGTGATGCTGTGGCTCTTGGTGTCCAGGTCAATGTGTGTTGCGCCGGTGATCTCGCGGAGCATGCGCAGCAGTTCCGTCATTTCTTCCGGGCTCACAGAAGAGGACAGCGGAAAGGTTTGTTCGGCCTGCAAGCTGAACTGGCGGCGTTTTTCCATAGTGTCCGGGGCCACGAACAGCAGGGTGGCTTTCACCGGACTCCAGAAGGTCCCCGTCGTCGAACCCAGGATGGAGAGCGCAGTGCTGAACTCCACGTTGTCGAGCTGCATGCGCACTTGGCGCGAAACCACGTCGGGATCGAAGACAGCTTCGACGCCAAAGGCGTGTGCTACTTGCTCGTAGGCACCGCGCGTATCGCCGTGAAGGTCGAGGCTGCGCCGCCCGCTCTGCGGTTTCAGGCGCGGCAGTCCGGAAATTTCCGTCGTGGTCGGCGGCGGCTCGTCATCCTGCATCGATTCCATTTGCGCGTAGCGCTCGGCCACAACTTTGTTGGTGGGGTCAATCCGCATCGCGATGTTGAGCTCCTCTTTCGCTTGCGGAAGCTTGCCGGCCAGCGCCAGTTGCTCAGCCTTGTCCACGTGTTCGCGGATGAGCCTGGAGCGCAGCGCGGCACCCCGGCCGAACAGGGCGAGGTTCTGCGGTGCGAGGCGAGCCGCTTCGTCGTAGGCCAACAGGGCTTCGTCAAGGCGGCCGTCGGCTTCGGCTTTCTCTCCGCGCTCGACCAGCTTTTGCGCGCGCCTCGGGTCCGGCCGGACAATGGCATTGGGAGCAGCGGAAGAGAGCTGCGGCTGCTGCGCGGGAGTCGAAAGGCAAAGCAGCAGGGACAAGACCAGCGAAGCAGCTTGGCGGAGAGTTGCTAGGTTCATGTATGACTGGCTCGGGACAGCATCATTCTACGCGAGGAAATGGGCGGGGAGAGCGGCTTGACGGTGGCGGGGACGGGCGGGTAAACTGGGATTTGTAGTTGCAAATCATTTTCAACTGGAGTTTGCTTGCTCGCTGCCTTTCTCATTGCTCTCCGTGAAGGTGTGGAAGCTGCCCTCGTGGTCGGCATCATCCTGGTCTATCTATCTCGTACAGGCCGCGCGTACCTGTCGCGCTTTGCCTGGTATGGCGTGGCGGCGGCCACCGCGTTGAGCCTGGGCATTGCTATTGCCCTGCAACAATGGCGCATCAGCGAAGACGGGTTTGAGGGTTTGATGTACCTGCTAGCCGCCTTCTTCGTGGTTACGATGATCGTTTGGATGAATCGCGTTGCGCGCCATCTGAAAAAAGATATCGAGCAAAAAGTGGAGTCCTACGCAGTGCGCGCGGGCCGCGCCGCGGGGTTGGCGATTTTTCTGTTCGTGTTTTTGATGGTGGTGCGGGAAGGCGTGGAGTTGGCGCTGATTTTGCGCGCGGTGGAGATGTCCACCGAAGGGTTGCAGACGTGGATCGGAACGATTCTGGGTATCGCGGCAGCGGTGGCGGTGGGGGTTTTCTTCTTCAAAGGCACGCTGCGGGTGCCGTTGCACCGGTTTTTCGCGGTGACCAGCGCGATCTTGATGCTGGTGGCGTTTCAATTGTTGCTGACTGGGTTGCACGAGCTCAGCGAAGCGCGGTGGCTGCCTTCGAGCAAGCAGGAGATGGCGTTGATCGGCCCCATCGTGCGCAATGAGCTGTTCTTCTTTGTGTTTGTTTTTGGCGCCGCTATGCTGCTGATTTTGCGGGCATGGCAGTCGGCTTCGCACGAGAAATCGGCGAAGGAAGCTGTGGGGGACGCGGAGCGGCGGCTGCTGGAGTCGCAGAACCGGAGAGCGCGGCGTTGGATGATGATGTCGACCATCGCATGCCTGACCGTAATTTTAGTGCTGACTGCGGATTTTATTTATACGCGCGCGAATTCGGCGCCGCCGGCTTCGCGGGCGATTGCCGCGGTTGGCAATGAAGTGCACGTTCCGCTGAGCGAGATTCAGGATGCGAACCTGCATCTATTCACCGTAGATGTTGGCGGGCAATCGCTGCGCTTCATGATTATCAAGAAGCCGAATGGGTACGGCACGGCGCTCGATGCGTGCCGGATTTGCGGGGCGGAAGGTTACCGGCAGGACGGACAGAACGTGGTGTGCCGTCACTGCGGGTCGGCGATTTATGTGCCGTCGATTGGGGAGCAGGGCGGCTGCAATCCGATTGGCGTGCCGGCGCGGGTGGAGGGCGGCGACCTTGTGATGGATGTGAGTTCGCTTACGCAGGCGGCTTCCGAGGTCCCCAAGTAGACTCGCCTGTTTTCGTGTTAGCCATGTAAACGATGGTCGCGCGCGATGCACACAGCCAAAAATGGCTGTGCCACGATTTTCCTGAACTTCGCAAGAAATGTTTATACGACTCGTTGCCGATTCTTTCAGCCGCCGACCGCGGCACAAGCTCCTCACTGGAGCAGCGCTCGCATTAGGGATGGCCGTTGCCACCGCGGCGCTGAGCGTGTCGCTGGACGTGGGCGACCGGCTGGCGCGCGAGTTCCGCAGCCTGGGGGCGAATTTGCTGGTCACGCCGCAAGCGGATTCGTTGCCGCTGGAAATTGGCGGTGTTGATTATCGGCCGGTGAACGCGGGCGCCTACTTGCCGGAGTCTGATCTCGGCATGCTCAAAACCATCTTCTGGCGTAACAACATCGTCGGCTTCGCGCCTGCGGTGGAAGCTCGCGTCGATGCCTGGACGAAGTCTTCGCAAACGTACTCGACGCCGGCTATCGCGGCGCACACCACCTTGATTGGCACTTGGGCCGGCCATGTGGTGCCCGTTCCCGATGGCAGCACGTACGTCACGGGCATAGAGAAGACGAATCCCTGGTGGCAAGTGGATGGACGGTGGTTCAAAGATGGTGTGCAAGAATGTGTCGTCGGCAAATCGTTTGCGGCGCGCTCGGGCGTGAAGATCGGCAGCGCTCTGAACATAAAAACTCCGCAGAAAAATCTGTCCCTGCTTGTCACCGGAATTCTGTCGGTCGGAGGTCCGGAGGACGATGCGATTGTTGCGCCGATCACGATTGCCCAGGAGATTGCTGGAAAGCCGGGAGGGTATCGGCGGCTATTTGTGAGCGCGCTCACGAAGCCGGAGGATGAGTTTGGGCGACGGGACCCGAATGCGTTGGCGCCGGCGGATTACGAGCGGTGGTACTGCACGCCGTACATTTCGTCGATTGCACTGCAGATCAAGCAAGTGCTTCCCGGCGCGGACGTGCGCGTGATTCGACGCGTCGCGGATGGCGAGGGAGCCATTCTCACGCGCGTGCGCACTTTGCTGTGGCTGGTGACACTTGCGTCGCTGCTGGCTGCGGCGCTGGCGGTCGGCGCTTCGTCCGCGGCTTCAGTGATTGAGCGGCGCACGGAGATTGGGTTGATGAAGGCGCTTGGCGCGGGCTCCGGCACGGTGGGCTTTTTGCTGGCGGCGGAGCAGCTTTTGCTGGCCCTGGTCGGCGGAGCCGTCGGCTATTCGCTGGGGATTTTGCTGGCACGACTGGTGGGGCAGAAAATCTTTGGCGTCGCGCCGGAGTTTTCGTTCCTTGTGCTCGGTGTGATTATTGGACTCGCCGCGATCGTCACACTGCTTGGCAGCGCAATTCCGCTGCGCCGCGCCTCGCGCTTTGAGCCTGCGCCGATATTGCGAGGCGAATGATGCCGGACCGCAAAATGTTCTGGCGCATCATACGCCGCCTGCTCGCGGCCAATCGCGGGCGGCTCCTTGTGATTTTGCTCGCGCTGGGTGCTGGAGCGGCAATCACCGCCGCCCTGCTGAATCTTCAGGTCGACGCCAAGCGCCGCCTCACCGCAGAGTTCCGCGCGTTCGGCGCAAACGTGGTCATCGCGCCGAACGATTCGGGAACGTCGGCTGAGTCGCCGCCATTCCTTAACGATTCGCTTTTTGCCGATCTTGCCGAGGGCATGGACTCTTCGAGCATTCCTAAAGCGGAGTTTCTGTACGGTATCGTCGATGCGGCAAAGGTGCCTGCCGCCAAAGATCAGAAGGCTGGGGCAAGCACCAAGATTATCATCGCCGGCTTCGGTTATTCGGGGAGCCGGCCGGAGCAGGTGCTTGCACCTTCATTGGTTGCGGCGGCGCAGAAGAAGGCGCCTGGCAACACCCTGGCATGTGAAGTTGGCCAGCGAGCAGCCGTGACTTTGCAACTGCGCACCGGCGACCTGGCCGCTCTTACAAACGGCTCCCGACAAGTGTCGTGTCACGTCGAGGTTCTTGCCTCCATCGGCGGCCCGGAAGACAGCCAGATTTTGCTTGAGCTCCCCGCGACACAAACGCTACTGGATCAACCTGGGCGTATCAGCCTCATCCAACTCAGCGTGCCGGGTATGCCTTGGCAAATTCAAGACTCCATCGCTTCTTTGCGGCGCCTTCCGGGCGTAGACGTTCGTCCGATTCGACAATTCACCGAGGGCGAGGCGAAAATTTACAATCGCATCAGCGGCATTCTCTCGGCGACCGTAGGACTTGTGCTGGTGCTCACCGGGCTGTGCGTGATGGCGGCGATGACCAACGTTGCGATGGAGCGGCGCAACGACGTGGGGTTGATGAAAGCCATCGGGGGAGCGACCCGGCGGGTACTGCGGCTATTTCTCGCGGAGGCTGCGCTTCTGGGTCTGACCGGCGGCGTTCTCGGCGCAGCCATTGGCATTTTGCTTTCGATGTGGCTGGGCAAAGCGGTCTTCGGCATTGCGGCGCGCCCGCGCTTGATTGTGTATCCTGTAGCTGTGGCACTGACCATCATCGTCGCGATTGCCGGCGCATATCCGCTGCGGCGGCTGGCCAATATTCGTCCGGCGGCGGTCTTCCGGGGTGAAGCATGAGCCCTGCCGCGCAGGTCGTCATCGAATCGCTCACCAAGAAATACGGCTCGCTGCGCGCCGTCGATGCCCTGAGTTTTAACATCGCGCCCGGCGAATGGGTGGCGCTCATGGGACCGTCCGGCTCCGGCAAAACCACGCTCATCAATATTCTTGGCGGCCTGGATACGCTGACTTCCGGGCGTGTGATTGTCGATGGCGTCGATCTCGCTAAGCTCAGCGAAGGCGAACTGGTTCGCTATCGCGCGGAGAAAGTCGGCTTCGTCTTTCAGCAGTTTCATCTTGTACCGTACCTGACGGCGCTTGAGAACGTGATGCTCGCGCAGTACTTCCACAGCGTCACGGATGAGCGGCAGGCCAGCGATGCGTTAAACCGTGTGGGACTAGGCGACCGCTTGACGCATCTTCCCGCGCAGCTCTCCGGCGGCGAGCAGCAGCGCGTGGCCATCGCGCGCGCGCTCATCAATCAGCCCAAGCTGATCCTTGCCGACGAGCCCACCGGCAATCTCGACGAAGTCAACGAAGCAATCGTCTTGCAGATTTTTCGCGAGCTGCACAACGCCAGCCACACAATTCTGATGGTCACGCACGACCCCGACATTGCCCGCCAAGCCGACCGCCGCATCGAACTCGCGCACGGCCACTTGCAATTTGACACGGCGCTGCACGGCCCCGGCCACCCGCTCGCCTGCCCGCTCGTCAACACCGCCGATTGCTGCACAAGCAACATATCGACTGACGACGAGATTCGTTTCGATCACCTGCTCGAGCAAATCTGGATTTGCGGCGAGGAAGGAAAGCCGGCGCAGGTCGAGATACTTCATGCCACCGGGCCGGCCGGGCGTCTGCCAATCCTGCCGGATGAGCCCGCGGCGCGCGTGCTCGGCCGCATGTCGGAGCTGCAGTTAGTGGAATTGCAAAATGGCGAAGTACAGTTGACGCCGGGGGGCAGCCGCCGCGCCCGCGACGTCGTGCGCCGCCATCGGCTGGCCGAACGCTTATTCAAGGACACTTTCGCGATCGAAGACTCCGAGGCTCGCAACCAGGCTTGCAAGTTCGAGCACATCATCAGCCCGGAGCTCGATCAGCGCATTTGCAGTTTTCTGGGCCACCCGAAAACGTGTCCGCATGGCAACCCCATCCCGCCTGGCGATTGCTGCAACGGCGAGAGCAAGGCTTGACGGTTTGCCAGAAACGCGATGCCCATCCCCCTTGATTCCCGCAAAAAGCCCGCCACGGTGGAAGTTCATGTGAGCAGCGGCGCCGGCGTCGACATTACGTGGTCCGATGGTCACTCCAGCCACTACGATTTCGCTTATCTTCGCGAGGAATGTCCCTGCGCCACTTGCAATGACGAGCGGATCAGAAAGAGCGCTTCTGCCGGCGCGGGTCACGCCTCCGCTACCGCGTTGCCGATGTTCAAGCCCAAGCCGCGCGCGCAAGCTGCCACGAAGGTCGGCAATTACGCCATTCAGATTACCTTCAGCGACGGCCACGCAACCGGCATCTACAGCTACGATCATCTCCGCAGCATCTGCCCCTGCGCCGACTGCGCCAAAGCCTTCCGCGCCACGGCTTCCTGAGCGCACGTATCTCAGCACGGGTCGCCTTGCCGATTTGTGCCGGCCGGGGCGCCATTGCGTCCGAGCAACTTGCGGCATAGATTTCTCTTCCGAGAGAATATGAACTTGCTAACTCGACGTGTTTTCCTCGAAAAGCTATTTGCATTCGCCGCTGGAAATTTCATTGCGAGCGCGGCGGCGCTAAGCGCGCGTGCGAACGACAACGCGGAGCCTCACATTTCGTTTCCAATCGCGCCGCGCGACCGGATCGCCATCGCTTCTTACCCGTTTCGCGCTTACATTGAGAGCCCCGGCAATCGCGACCGCAACCCCAGCTTGCCGGGAATGGATCTCATCCAGTTTCCGGCCGAAGTCGTAAAGAAATTTGGTATTCACAATATCGAGCCGCACAGCCGGCACTTTCGCTCGCTGGATCCTGCGTACCTCGCTACTTTCCGGGAAGAACTAAGCAAAGAAGAAATGGGTGGAAATTGCCGTCAGTATTGGCTCCCCAAGCATTCGCGCGCACAATCGGCCCGCGTCGAACTCGGCGCCGAATCCGCAGCGGATGGTCGACAGTCTTCGTGAAGTAGTGGCCTACGCCGCTGGCAAGAGCGTCGTGGTTACTTTGGAGAACGACGACCTGGTCAGTGAAGACGCCTTCCTCCTCGTAAAGGTCATCGAGGGCGTCAACCATCCCTATCTCCGCGCTTTGCCTGATTTTGC